>Ga0315274_10002785_pt1 | contig 26099 bp, 17 predicted proteins | sample YL17G02_20_MG_FD_203700 | JGI IMG/M metagenome (GOLD analysis project Ga0315274, IMG submission 203700) | Sediment microbial communities from Yellowstone Lake, YNP, Wyoming, USA - YL17G02_20 | ecosystem: Environmental > Aquatic > Freshwater > Lake > Sediment | place: USA: Wyoming | collected...
AGTCCAAAATAACTTAGATGCTGCGAATAAACTTGGACTTGCTGACGCTGAGGATTCAGATTTGAACGCGATTTTTTTTGCTATCTCCATTTACGAGTCCCTGAAAAAAGAAGAAAAAGATGTTGAGATAGCAACCTTATGTGGGAATATCAATGTTGGAGTAAAATCAGATCAGAAACTCGCTGACCAGCTTGACTCCGTGATCAAGGAGACCAATGCACAGGACGCGATCCTTATCAGTGATGGTGCTGAGGATGAACATATACTTCCGATTATCCAATCACGGTTGAAGATCACCTCGATTCAACGAGTGAACGTAAAACAGAGTAAACAAATAGAAGACACCTATTATCGGATCATCAAACTCCTTGATGAGGATAAAGTAAAAAAACAATTTTTCCTCCCTATCGCTCTGATCTTGATCGTCTGGGCTATCTTTGCAATATTTGGTATGGCAGCAAGTGGGTTTGGGGCGATCCTATTTACCCTTGGTATTTATCTGTTGATCAGGACGTTTAACTCAGAGAAAAAAGTCGCGGTTGTATGGCATGAATTCAGAGCAGGCCTGCTTACCGGACGGCCGTCGTTTTACACGTTCATCCTTTCCATTGTTATTATTGCAGTAAGTGTGTTTTACGCCTATAATAACACGTTCAATAAGGACATACCCCTCGTCGTTCTGATACTGAAGTTCCTTGGTTCAATCACCTGGGGAATTGTTGCTGCTGGACTGCTTGCCGCGTTTGGAAGGGTCACTGATATCTACATTAGAGAAAAAAAGGTTCTCTGGTCATACTGGGTCGTTCCGTTTTCATTGTTTGGGTTTGGGTTCATCGGATCAATTCTTTTTGATACCTTCGGCCAGGTAATCTGGGAATATTCCAAAGGCAATGGGTTTTTAATTGACCCATTCTACACGCTATCGTTCTGGGGTTACATTACCGTAGGCATCATCATTGTTTTTATCGGAGCAGTCAGTTATCACTATATCAAAGAGGAATTCATTGACGAGAAATATGAAGTTGATATTGAAGAACAAACACAGAAAATGCTGAAGCATCATGCGAAGTGAACTTTTTTTCAATTACTTTAAGAACTCTTGTTGTATTCTGCGCTAGAAACTATGTCGATTATTGAAAACATCTTGATTTTTATTGCGATTATCCTTGTCTACGCTGGAATCGTATTTCTTTTTTTTAAAAAAGGCGTGTTAAAAAAACACAACATCTCTTTTTATGGACCTGCACTCATGTGGCGAACTGAAAAAGGAATACAGTTCCTGAAAAACCGTGCAAAACATGAACGGTTCTGGAAGATCTACGGGAACACAAGCATCATCTTTTGTTTCATAACAATGGTGTTGATGACGGCTTTGATGGTCATGACCACGTGGTTGGTTTTTGGATTTACCCCCACGCAGCGAAATGCGTTACCTGGTCCCGAGGTTGCGTTAGTCCTTCCTGGTATTAACCCGATTCTACCCCTGGAATACCTTGGGTATGTTCTTCTTGGGCTGGTCATCGCGATCATGGTACATGAATTCTCCCATGGGATTTTGGCATTAGTTGACAAATTAAAGGTTAAATCCCTTGGTATTTTATATTTAATCGTTCCGATCGGGGCGTTCTGTGAACCGGATGACGAAGAAGTGAAAAAAGCCCGGATTCTGTCACGGATGAGGATTTATGCAGCAGGACCTGCTGCAAATTTCGTTGTTGTTTTGATAAGTGTTTTATTATTTTCTTTTGTGTTTATGTCAGCAGTACAACCGGTAGATGAAGGAGTGATGGTGTTCACCGTTGATGCTGATTCTCCTGCTTCACACATCGGGCTTCAAACAGGTGTCACCATCTCCAGGGTGAACGACACGGTGATCCACACAGGGAACGAATATTTCAATGCGTGGAATAACACCAACGCAAATCAGACTGTCAACATCACGTATATGAAAAGCAGTACCCTGTACACAACGCAAGTGCTGCTTAGCGATAAGTACGTTGAATACGCAAAACGAACCACCATATATGTGAATAACGAATCATATAAAGGAAAAGGATACCTTGGCGTGCAATCACTGCTCCGCGACTCGGTCGTTTCGGAGCATCTTGCTATTTTGAAAAACCCGTTTTTTGATTTTCCGAAAGGTTTACTCACTTTCTATAGCCTTCCCCTGCTGGGGTACTTCGCAGGTTACAATCCCATTGTATCGCCGTTTTCTGACTCCTACATCATTACCGGTCCTTTAGGCGTTCTTCCAGTCCCTCTCTTCTGGATTATCATTAACGCAATCTACTGGATTTTCTGGTTGAACCTTGCGGTCTCCTTATTTAACGTGCTTCCCATGGTGCCACTCGATGGTGGCTTCCTCTTCAATGATGGCGTACGAGCGGTCATCATCCGAATGAAAAAAGGAATCAAGGAAGAAACAAAAGAAAAAATCGTAAAAAACGTTTCTCTTGCGATCTCACTGGTGATCTTGGGATTGATCCTTCTCCCCTTTGTTATCAAATATGTGTAACAAGGTTCTAATGGAGAAGCTCCGCGCCTTTTACGATATTAATAGTACACGATGTTGTGAGCTTCATACTTGCTTTTCGCAAGGCTTCTTTTGCAGGGGTAAAGAACTGTTCTGTTGTATCAAGAGTCATTAAGATCTGATTCATTTTCACCCGAGCAGCAGTCCCTACGGGTTTCCCATATGCTCGTCGCATTCCCTGAGAGACACGGTCTGCCCCTGCCCCAGTTGCTTGCTTATTTTCACGAATAACGATATGTGGGTAGACTCGGATGTGTAAACAATAGTTAGTTGGTCCTATGTGTTTCTCAAGTGTTTTGTTTGCAGAGATACGTGCTGCTTCTAATGAGTTGTGTCGTAACTGACATTTCTCATTTGCAGTTAATGATAATTGAACGGGAAACTTTGCAGTCTTATTACCGCTGACAAACTGCGTAAGACGAGACGGCGGGACACCACCCATGTACTCTCGCCTTGTCGTGGCCTGGCCTCTTATATATCGTATCATTCTCGCTGGTTTACGTGTCATAGTTTTCACCTAGCGTTAAACAGCCTAGCTAGGAAAATCGAAATAAGCATTCCATTTATAACACTTTTTACTCCAGAACTGGCAACTCCTTTTCAGGAGGACATCATAACCATAACCTTTAAAACATGGATTGACTTGCCTATTTGGATTTGTGAGAAAACATGAAACATAAATTAGTCATGCCTGGTGATCAACTCTCTACTTCTGAAGAATTATTGCCCGGCGACGGAACATTTGAAGAAAATGGAATCATCCGGGCAGCACGTATAGGAACCTACGTTGTGGATGAAAAACATCGCACCGCGGAGGTAAAACCAGCTACGAGTACACCCGTACTTCTCAAGGGGGGAGATATTGTTATCGCAAGAGTGGTCATGGCCAAATCAACTATGATAATCGTTGAAGTGGTCCATGTCGCTGGAAAAAACAGGTCTATTTCCGGTGATACCGATGCTACCATCCATGTCAAAGAAATCGCCCAAGGGTTCATCAAAGATGCATCCACGGAATACAAAGCCGAGGATTACATCCGCGCAAAAGTCATACAGGTAAAACCCAGTGTACAACTTGAAACGAAAGAACGAGGCTTTGGAGCCATTAAAGCACGCTGTTCAAAATGCAGACACCCACTTGTGAAAAAAAGCCATGGCCTGGAATGTGAGAACTGCGGCAACAAAGAACACCGACGCATCGCAGACGACTACGGAGCACTCGACCTGCAGAAATTATAAAGAAAAAATACAAACAAGAGGAACTGTGAGAATATGGAGTTAAAAACCATTCGAAAGACAAAAACAGAACTCGAACTAGAAATTGTTGGGGAAGACGAAACCATCCTTCATCCTATCACACATATCTTACTTCAGAATAATGATGTAGACTATGCCGCCTGTATGGCAGATAATCCACTCGCTCCCAAGAAACTATTGTTCATCCGGGTCAAAAAAGGATCCCCTGAAGAGGTTCTGAAAAAAGCAGTGAAATTCCTCGAGGATGAGATTAAACAATTCGGTAAGAATTTTGAATAGGGAAAGAGCAGCACATCGATGAAAACCCCTGACTTTGAACACCAGATTGGTATCGACACGTACAGCATAAACAAACCTGGTGTTGGTGGGAAGCTTCGTGTTCGCATCGATGATTTTCATGTGACTGAACTGTTTTTGTATCCACCGAAAAAAGACAATGGGCATTTTACTATCGCTGAAGTCTCTGCTCGGAACTGGGAGACTCATACGCTTGTTCATGAGATTGCAGATCGGTTACATTTCTCCCAGAGACGAATCAGTTTTGCTGGAAATAAAGATAAGCGAGCATGGAGCACCCAGTTGATGTCGTTTGAGCGGGTTTCTCCTGAGCATTTGTCTCAGGTGAACATCAAAGACGTCTCTTTTGAAAATATCTATCAATCCGATGTTCCTGTGAGGATCGGAAATTTATTGGGGAATCGCTTTGAGATAACAGTACGGAATATCGATGCAGCAATAGTACCCGAACAAATCAAGAAGCTGGTATCCCCTCTTGAAACTTGGGGAGGGTTCCCGAATTTTTATGGGATACAACGATTTGGTGTTATTCGACCGATTACCCATCTCGTGGGAAAATATATTGTCCAGGGGGATTTCGAAAAAGCAGTCATGACGTATGTCGCCCATCCGATGATCGGGGAAAACGAGGTGACATATTTATTACGGGAAGAACTTGAAAAAACACGGGATTACGCGAAAGCTTTCCATTCGTATCCAGATGCATTGAATTTTGAAAAAGCGATGCTGAATAAATTACTCCAGAATTCAAATGATTTTATTGGCGCGTTTAAAGAGCTCCCAAAGAATCTTCTTATGATGTTTGTGAACGCGTACGAATCTGTTCTGTTCAATAAGATGCTTAGTGAACGTATCCGACGAAAGATCCCGATTCATCAAGCCATTGTTGGTGATATCATCTGCCCTGTGAGAAAGAACGTTGTCACCAATGATTTTATTCCCGTCAGAGAAACAAATCTCGACAAAGTCAACAAACAAATATCCAAAAAAAAAGCGGTCGTGAGTGGTCTGTTGGTCGGCTGCGATACGGTTTTTGCAGAAGGAGAAATGGGGGAGATAGAACATGCCGTTATCGAGTCAGAAAAAATTGACCCGCGCGACTTTATCATCCCTGAGATCCCGTTTCTTTCCGCCTCTGGATCAAGGCGTGCATTGCTTGCTTTGATGCCTTCTCTTGAGTGGACGTTGCATATCGATGAATTGCATGAAGAAAATCAAGCTCTTACCTTCCGGTTTGAGTTGCAAAAAGGATGTTACGCGACCTCTCTTTTACGAGAGATCATGAAATCAAATGACCCAAAGAATTATTAGAGGAGCATTCGAAGGGAAACGGTTTTAACGGCGTTGTGCCATTACCTGACGACTTTAACAGAAATCACCTTAGTTTGGTGCATAAAAATGATTCAATCTCCGCAACAGAAATACAACCCAAAGGAAGTCGAAGAAAAGATACAAAAATTCTGGCGAGAAAACGACATTTTCAAGAAATCGATTGAGCAGCGAAAAGGATGCTCACCGTACGTGTTTTTGGAAGGACCGCCCACCGCGAACGGGCTCCCTCATCCTGGTCATGTTCTGACGCGAGTCATGAAGGATTTAATTCTCCGGTACGAAACCATGAATGGACATTATATCCTACGAAAAGCAGGATGGGACACCCATGGGTTACCTGTCGAAATTGAAGTGGAAAAAAAACTCGGTCTTGAGGATAAACAAGCCATAGAAACATATGGCGTCGATAAATTCAACGAAGAATGTAAGAAAAGCGTATTCCGGTATGAACATGCATGGGTAGAAATGACCCATCGTATCGCGTTCTGGCTTGACATGGACGACCCGTATATCACGCTCAAGAACGAGTATATTGAATCAGTCTGGTGGTCACTCCAGCAGGCATGGAATAAGAAGTTACTGTATCGGGGCCATAAGGTTCTCCCGTATTGTCCTCGCTGTGGCACCGCGCTCTCAACACATGAGATTTCTCAGGGGTATAAAGTCGTTGAGGATCCCTCGATCTTTGTCAAATTCAAACTGAAGAATGAAGAAGGATATTTCCTCGCGTGGACGACAACCCCCTGGACGTTAATTTCAAATGTCGCACTCGCGGTTCATCCCAAGGAACCATATGTGAAAATACGGTCGAACGGAGAAGAGCTGATTCTTGCAGAGCAACGAGCAGCGGTCCTGTTAAAAGGCCAGGAATACGAGGTGCTTGATCGTTTCACCGGAAAAGAACTGGAACATAAAGAATACATTCCCCTCTTTCCGTATGCCACGCCAGATAAGAAAGCATGGTATGTCGTGGTGGCTGATTTTGTTACCATGGAAGACGGTACCGGCATCGTTCATATTGCTCCTGCATTTGGTGAGGATGATTACAACATTGGACGCGCATATGATCTGCCTGTTGTTCAACTCGTGAAGCTTGACGGGACGTTCCCAGAAGAAGTAACGCTCTGGCGTGGACAGTTTGTGAAAGATGCGGACCCAAGTATCATCCAATATCTTGAGGAACGTGGATTGCTCGCTGGTACAAAGAAATATTCGCATGAGTACCCGTTCTGTTGGCGATGCGACTCACCGCTGCTGTATTATGCGATGGAATCCTGGTTTATCGCGATGTCAAAAGTCCAAGAATCGCTGGTGAAAAACAATAATCAGATCGCCTGGTATCCACAGCATTTGCAGCAAGGACGGTTTGGTGATTTCATCCGTGAGGTCAAGGACTGGGCGCTCTCACGGGATCGATACTGGGGGACACCCTTGCCGATTTGGACCTGTACCAACAAGAAATGTCATCACATACTCTGTATTGGGAGCGTGCAAGAACTCCGCGACTTAAGCAAGTCTTTTCCTGAGAAGTACGATTTACATAAACCGTTTGTCGACGAGCTTGTAGTGCAATGCCCAAAATGTCAAGCACGCATGATACGAGAAAAAGAAGTAATCGACTGCTGGTACGACTCGGGCTCGTCCTTTTTCGCCCAATGGCATTATCCCTTTGAAAACAAGGAACTCTTTAAAGAAAACTTCCCCATTGATTTCATCAGCGAAGCATTGGATCAGACACGAGGATGGTTCTATTCTTTGCTTGCGATCTCCACGTTCTTATTTGATGAGAACCCGTATAAAACCGTTCTCACACTTGGCTTAGTTTTAGACAAGGATAATCAGAAGATGAGTAAGAGTAAAAAGAACTATGTGGACCCAACCATCATCCTTGACCATGAGGGAGCGGATGCATTGCGATGGTACCTCATTTCCGCAAACGCACCATGGATGTCCACACGGTTCTACGAAGAGGCAGTAAAAGACACCCTCGGTAAATTCTTACTCACGTTTTGGAATTCGTATAATTTCTTTTCTACCTACGCGGTGCTTGATGCATTCGATCCAAAGAAAGAAAGAATCCCTGCTTCAAAGAGAGGTCTCCTTGATCAATGGATCTGTAGCAGATTCAACCAGCTTGTAAGAAACATCCATGTTTATATGAAGGATTTTGAGACCCATAAAGCAGCTCGTGCAATAGAGAGTTTCGTCATCGATGATTTTAGCAACTGGTATCTGAGGCGTTCCCGGAAACGACTCTGGGTTGAAGAAAAAACAGAAGATAAACTCTCCGGGTATTCCACGATGTATGAAATCTTTATTGGTTTGTCTCAGCTTCTTGCTCCGTTCATCCCGTTTATCACTGAAGAGATTTATCAGAATTTAAGAACGACGGAACTGCCGGAAAGTGTACATCTCTGTGACTATCTGACTGTTGATGCAAAGGCAATAAATGAGGATCTTGAGAAGGGCATGGAGCAGATTCGTGCTGTTGTTGAATCTGGTCGTGCGCTTCGTTCGAAGATTAATATCAAAGGAAGACATCCGTTACCATCTGCGTCGATTGTCTGCTCCAAGGAAATCGAAAAATCAACAAAACCATTACTTGAGCTTTTAAAGGAAGAACTCAATGTGAAAACCATCAGCTACGCGCGGGAAACCACCGCATTCATGACCAAGACTGTGAAACCAAAGTACTCTCACCTGGGTCCGAAATACAAGGAGAAAGCTAAGAGTATTACGCAAGTTCTGGATACCTATGATAAACATCAATTATATGAGCAGCTCATCAAGAAAAAAGAAGTGATAATTTCTATTGGTGCTGAGAAGATACGACTGACTGCTGATGATTTTGATATCGTTGAGCATGAGAAAGAACATTTTGCAAAAGCAACGGTGCAGAACATCACCCTGTTCTTGAATACAACCGTGACCCCTGAGTTAGAAGCAGAAGGCTTAGCAAGGGAGCTCATTCGACGAATACAATCCATGCGCAAGGAATTGAACCTTGACGTGGAGGATAGGATTGCAACAGAAATTGCTCTTGATCCGACGAAAAGAACAGCCCTTCAAGGCTGGAAGGACCATATCAAGGAAGAAACACGGTCGAAAACTGTTTCGTTTGTTGACGAACCAACCGGCGTTCTCTTGAAGAAATGGATGATCGATGAGCTGACTGTCGACATTGGCATCCGAAAATAGATGACGATTGCGGCACATGCCCACAAAGTATATATACATAAAACATGATTTTTTGATGGGTTACGGGATGCAGAGAGAACCGAAAAAATACATATATAGCGGTAACAAGAACGCTCATCGTATCTTTTCTGAAATAACTGTTGTTCTTTTTATGATCCCACTCATCGTCTTTACTGTTGTAAGCATGGCACCGATTGTTTTTTCAAAGACCCCGATGTATATTCCGACTACACCCACTGGTACAACATTTGGGTTTGTTGATATCGAATACGAATACGTAATCGTGACAATGAATCATGATTCATTCTGGATGTTTGACTGGGGTGATGGAACCGCAACGACATGGTTGCAGCTTGAGAACAATCAGACCTCCATTGCTCAAACCCATCATTGGAGCACACCAGGAACATATCAACTCCGAATGAAATTCAAAAGCGAACAAGTACCTGACGGCGTCTGGTCGGATCCTTTAACAGTGGACATTACCACCTATACAAGTAATGATTTTCCAAACAAACCCATCCTGCGAACTGGGAAGATCCAAGGCATCATCGGGAATGAATATACCTACTCTGCTTTGACGACTGACCCGCATGAATATCAGGTATCCTATCGATTTGATTACGGCAATGGAAATCTGTCGGAGTGGACACCCTATGTTCCCTCAGGATCCAGTTCTTATCATTCTTTCGCATGGGAAAAACCCGGGAAGTATTCCATACGAGCTCAAGCACGGAACCAGTACGGCCTTGAATCGGGATGGTCTACCCCTTATCAAGTCATCATGAAAAATACATCAGAGGGCAATGGAACCTCTGTTGATCTTGTATTCTTCAACAACATTTACTATCAAATCATCTTCAGCTCAAGCTATAATGGAACCTTCTATAATCCCTCCAGTGGTGGTTCGAATGATATCCAATGGAAAGGTGGCGGAGTGTTTCTGATTGATGACGATAGCGATGGACGATGGGAGTATCTCTACGCTCCAACAATAGGGGAAATCCAGCCGTATCAAGAACAAGTGATCCCGCAGAAAAACATCTTTTCTGATGTCCCCTGGCTCCTTATTCTAATTATTGTGAGTATCATCCTCGGTGTTATCGGTGTGGTTCTCGTGTTGATTAAAACCGGTTATATCTATATGTACGAAGAAGAAGTCGTTGTTGAAAAATAAATGGTTTCTTCCGGTGAACCAAATGTATTTTATAGTATTCTTATTACCCACTGTTGATGATTTGTCTCGGTATTGAAGGCACTGCACATTCGATCGGCGTCGGTATCATCAAAGACGTGAAAGGAACCTGTCACATTCTTTCCAATCTCATCAAGACCTACAAACCAGCGAAAGGCGGGATTCACCCCCGTGAAGCAGCAAATCATCATGCCACCTACATCGCTGACCTTATCTCTGAATCCGTTCGGAAAGCAGGCGTTGACTTTGCCGATATCGATATTGTCTCGTTTTCTCAGGGTCCTGGGCTTGGTCCCTGTCTTCGCACCGCGGCAACCGCAGCACGTGCACTTGCGCTAACAATCGAAAAACCCATTATGGGTGTGAATCATTGTGTCGCACATCTGGAGATCGGTCGGGGCACGGTCAGAGGATGTACAGACCCGGTGTTGTTATATGTCTCTGGTGCAAACACACAAGTCATCGCGTTTGCAGAAGGTAAATACCGTGTTTTTGGAGAAACACTCGATATCGGTATCGGCAATTGTCTGGATAAGTTCGGCAGAGCTATTGGCCTGGAGTTCCCCTGTGGACCTAAAATAGAGGAGCTGGGAAAAAAAGGTGCACGCTACCTGCCGCTTCCGTATTCGATTAAAGGAATGGATATCGCGTTTTCTGGTTTGCTGACCGCTGCGGAGAACTATGTTTCAAAAGGAAAACCATTGGAGGACGTCTGCTATTCGATGCAGGAGACAACCTTTGCGATGCTTACTGAGGTAACGGAGCGAGCGATGGCGCATACCGAAAAACAAGAAGTGCTGCTTGGTGGTGGGGTAGCTTCCAACAAACGTCTTCGAGAAATGGTAGAGACGATGGCCAGAGATCGTGGCGCAACATTTTTTGTCCCCTCAAGAGACGTGTGTGTCGATAACGGTGCGATGATCGCATGGCTCGGATTCCTGATGTACGACAGTGGTCTGCGCATGAGCATTGACGAAAGCATCATTAACCAGCGGTTTCGAACCGACATGGTGGAGGTGAGCTGGCGTGGCTAAAAAAATCCTCTACCGTGGCGCTGAAGCAGAAATATGCTTGTCAAAATACATGGAGAAAACCGTTGTTCAGAAACGGCGCGTCAAAAAAGCATATCGGATTAAAGAAATCGATACTCACCTTATTGCATCACGAACAAAAGAAGAAGCAAAGCTGATAGCGGAATCACGGTCGTATGGTGTTTCGGTTCCCCTCATTTATGATGTTGACCTTGCAAAGGGCATCATCACCATGGAATATCTCGCAGGAAAACGCGTGAAAGATATCCTAAATTCGTTGGAAGAAACAGAACAAAAACGACTATGTCGGAAGATAGGGGAGAGCATCGCACGACTACATAATCATGAGATCATCCACGGTGATATCACCACATCGAACATGATACTTCTAAACGATCGCATTCATTTCATTGATTTTGGGCTTGGCTGTAAAAACGGTGAGATGGAGGCAAAAGGGGTGGATTTACACGTACTTATGGAAGCGTTTGAGTCAACCCATTCAAAATATTCGCATTGTTTTGAGTATGTGCTTGAAGGATATAAAAAACAGTTTCGGGGAGATGCGTCCGCGGTTATGAAAAAGATTGAGGATATTGTGCGGCGAGGAAGGTATCGATGAAAAAACTGTATTTTATTACCAGCAACAAGGGAAAAGTAAGAGAGGCAACAGAGAAACTTCGACCGCTTGGTTTTTCAGTAGTGCAAAAAGATCTCGGCTATCCTGAGGTACAAGCGGATTCCCTACAGGAAGTCGTACAACAAGGGATTGAACATGTCCAAGCGAGGCTTCACCATGCACTCATGCTTGAAGACGCAGGATTGTTTATTGACACGCTTCAGGGATTTCCCGGGGTGTACTCAAAGTACGTATTTTTCACGATCGGGTTGCCAGGGATACTTCGATTACTTCAGGGCGTGGAAAACAGAAAAGCGGTCTTTCGATCAGTGTACGCATATAGCGATCCAGGGAAGAAACCAGTGATTGTTACAGGGGAATGCAAAGGTATGATTTCAAATGAACAGCGAGGGGAACATGGATTTGGTTACGATCCAATCTTTATTCCAAACGATGAAGAAAAAACCTTTGGAGAAATGACAATTGACGAAAAAAATCAATTTTCACATCGAGCGAAAGCACTTGAAAAACTTATCACTGAGTTGAAAAACTCGTACTGATTTATATTTACTATTAAAAAATTCGTATCCTCTCTTGAGGCAATCACGAGATTTTCTGGACTCATTCTTTCCACCTTGTTCCATCGGATCGAGTATGGCTAGTCGTTGCGTTGAAACATTTACTGCTGGTCTTCTAGAGGTTATGAAAAATAAAAAAAATTATCTCTGCCAATGATTTGCACATAACATGAGGTTGACCATGTGATGCTTCTCCGATAATATTATATAAAGATTTCTGTTTGGGGCTCAAAAGACAAAGTACAGCATTAAGGGATTGTTAGGAAATGTTGAATATGTCATGAAACATTGCCCCATTGTATATATGGCCCGAGTAGTGTAGCCTGGTAACATATGGGACTGTGGATCCTCTGTGCCGGGTTCAAATCCCGGTTCGGGCCCTAATAATAAAGGTTAAAAGCCCATCGTCAGACCCACTACCGATAATCATGCCAATAAGCCAGCCATCATATCATCAACAATTCTTCAATCTCCTACGATCTACGCAGATATCCTTTTAACCCCCTGTTTTCTTTTTATATCTATCAACGATTAGCACAAAACATCAGCTAAGTTTTAGATGTATAAGGTTTTTAAAGAAAGCCTCAGCGTTATAGTAACGTTGAAATGAAATCAGTCTTGTAATCTTTTGTTACATTTGTTATACATTTTATTTTTCCGAAACATTTAAATGATTCTAACCTATAACAATCTCCAAGACTATTTATTAAGGGAGGTTTTAAGAATATGAAAACGGTTAAAAAAAATAATTATATAAAAATATTAAGCGTTTTAATAATAACGCTAATGATAGCTAGTGGGATTGGAAATATTACAACAGATGCTGCTAATACCGAAAGTGTCGATCAGGTTCCATCACATATTAATACCGGTTTAGAAAATAATGCAACTAAAGATCTAAATAATATTACCGGTGAACAGATTGTAATTGATGGTAACAGTAGAGCATCTTATGAACTGCTAAAATATGGTAATCAATATGATTGGAAAGAGGCAATATGGGCACCTTTTGGGCATGGTATGAGACATCAAGGTGGTAACGGTGGGCATTATATATATTATTATTTTTATCTTGGCCAAAATGTTAAACAACAAATTGTTGACGGGTCTCTGCAAATAGGAGTTGAGTTCTGTTCATGGGCTTTTTGGCCGTGGGTTGGTGGACCCGATTTATGGGTCTATAAATATTCCACTTCGGAGTGGATTCGAATCAAGCAGTCAATGGGAAATAATGATGCATTACAATGGGGATGGTATGCGCCATCCACTTCTGCAAACTGGATTTCTAATGCTGGTAGTGTATACTTCTGTGTTTTTGCAAGCGATGGTGATGATGTTGTTGTAGATGATGTTGGTGTAAGATGGCAAACACAAGAGTATACTGTAACTTTTTATACCGCTCCGACTTCTGGTTGTTCAATAATTTTTGATGGTATAGTATATCACAATGGTAATTCTGTTTCTAAATCCGCAGGAACATACTATGTTCAAGGTATCCCTCCTTCAGGATACGTATTTGACCATTGGACAACAACGGGTGGCGTGTCGGTAGCGAATTCTCACTCAGCGTCAACCACAGCAACCGTTGCTTCCCCTGGTGGTACTCTTAAGGCGAATTTTTCTCAAATACCAAATATAATTAAATTTTATGTCAACCCTGTCAGTGGAGGGAAAATAACCTTTTATGGCATGGACTACTACAATGGCGGTCAGTGCTCTATTCCTGATGGTACCTACTCATTAGTTGCGACTGCTTCACAAGGCAACGTATTTGGTTCCTGGTCAATAACAGGATCTGGCAATAGCATTGCTAATTTGAACTCAGCGTCAACCACAGCAACTATTAATAATAATGGGACAATAACAGTTAATTTTCCTGTCACTCCAACTTATCCGGTTACCTTCTATATAAGTCCCTCTGGAGCAGGATCAATTACCTTTGCCGGTGTTCCTGTCAATAATGGACAAACTATTCAAAAATATGCTGGTACGTATACTTTAGTTGCAACTCCTACATCGTCATACAGGTTTAGTTCTTGGTCCAAAACTGGCGGAATAGTTATTGCAAATCAAGGTTCAGCATCAACGCAAGCGACTGTTTCCAGTCCAGGGGGGACCATTACAGCTAATTTTGACCCAATTCCTCATCCACCCACTGCATATATTGATAGCATCTCTCCTAATCCTGCAAATCAAGGACAGACGGTTTATTTCAGTGGTCATGGATCGGATTCAGATCCTGGTGGATATATCACAGGTTATCAATGGCGATCTAGCATCACAGGTGTATTAAGCGCCCAAGCTTCTTTCAGTTCTAATACTTTACCTTCAGGTACGCATATTATTTATTTTAAGGTTAAAGATAATACTGATCTATGGTCATCTGAAGTGTCTCAGACTCTTAATATAATTACACAGGCGATAGATCTAACCGTAACATCAATCACTATTCCTGAACATCCATTTAATACTCGCTTAGTAAATATAATTGGTACTGTAAAAAACGTTGGAAATATTGCCTCTCCTTCATTCTCCTGTGGACTATATGTTGATGGTGCGTCCACTCCATTAGCAACAACCACCGTCAATGGAATAAACCCTGGTGCGAGTCGAGATGCACAATTTTCAAACATTCAATTAAACCCAGGAAATCATACAATAAAAATTTGGGCTGACTATAATAATCAGGTACCGGAGGGAAACGAGAACAATAACGTTATGGAAAGAAATAGAATATGGATTAAAGCTTTTTACGTGAATGTCTCATTAAATTGGGATGCTAGTAGTAGCTTTATTAACGAACTTCATCAAGCATTTAGAAGTGCATCTAATTATTTATATGATTATACAGATGGATACATGTGCTTTGATTCTGTAAAAATAGAGGAAAATAGTACAAATTGGGCGATCGCAGATATTCAAATTCAACAATCCTATTATGTATGGCCATCGGCAAATATTGGTGGAATAGCACAATCTAATCTACATATTTATCTTGGACAAAAATGGTACATAAGAGAGGGGGGAACAGATAATATTCAAATTAATGATTGGAGTTCTCAAAATGGATTTAGAACCATAATGCACGAATTTGGTCATTATGGTTTATGGTTATTAGACGAGTATTTTGACCGAAACCACAATCGATTTGATAATTGTACAGGTGGATATCATAATGGAGATGATAGTGGTGCATGGTCTGTAATGTATTATCAATATACCCGTACCGAACTCTGTAATCCAAATAATCATAATAATCAACATGGTTTACCTGCTCAATCCTGCTGGACAACTCTTAATAATCATTATCCTTTTGCACCTATTCCGACACAAGTTAACCCTGGTCCAAATGATAACGTTGGTCAATATATGGAATTTACAGGATTATCTCCATCTCCAAACCCACCTTGGGGCGATACTCAAGTCAATTGGGTGCAATATGGTCCAGGATTCCCTCAGCCAAACCAACAAGTATCAACATCAATTAATGTAAACGATCCCAATGGAATTGCTCTTGTTACCCTTTATTATCGTGTAAATAGCGGTGGAAATATTTCTATTCCTATGCAACACACTAGTGGTGATAACTTCTCGGCAGTTATTCCTGGCCAACAAAGTTTATCCCATGTCATGTTTTACTTTCAAATTCAGGATGGTCTCGGTAACGCATTCAAATATCCTGTCGAAGAATATTTTGAATATACTGTTCAAGCATCTAGTAATCAACCTCCCAATAAACCAATCAATCCAAATCCAGAAAATGGTGCTACTCATGTGGGGACCAATGTGACATTATCTGTTTTAGTTACCGATCCAAACGGAGATAATCTTATTGTTTACTTCTATGATGCTTCAGATAATCATTTAATTGAGTATATGAATGCCACAAGTGGCGAGAGAGCATTTGTTACTTGGTCTGGTTTACAAACTGACCATGAGTACAGGTGGTATGCAATTGTAAATGATAGTGAATATGAAAATCAGTCTGATACATGGGTTTTTTCAACAGGAACCGGAATTAATAAACCACCAAATCCTCCAAATTTGAACGAAAATCCTTCATGGTGGCTACCAAGCATTCAGTATCAATTATCAGTAACAACCATTGATCCCGAAGGAGATGATCTCGAATACTATGTTGATTGGGGTGATCTCACCCATACTGGATGGATAGGCCCCTATCAATCTGGAGAAACAATAAGTATTAATCACACGTGGAATGCAGAATCAATTTTTACTGTTAAAGCTAAAGCACGAGATATATTTGGTTCTGAGAGTGATTGGTCAGATCTATTTATTATCAATATATCTGAAATCACAACCCATAGAGCCTTTTTAGGTGGATTTGGCACTGATAAAAGAATTGTTGGGCCATTCTTTTATTTCAGAGTCGAAGAATTCTTAATGCATGGAAAATTAAGACCCTTGCAGATTGAATTTTTATCTACCGGCAGAGAAATCGTAATTTCACAAGATTACAAATTAGGTGCAATTATAGATTTAAATCCATATATGATCATTGGATTCTTCGATGTATATGTAATTCCAGAATCAACCCACGATACTATCAATCGATTGATAACTCCTATCCGAACACATCATCTTCAACATCCCTCTGTTCTGAAATCTGATAAGATTCAAAATCACATGTTGGAGGAATAGCATGAAAAACTCTCACATAAAAAAAATGATTGTTTTTTCTATAGTAGAAATATTTATACTGATTGCTATAACCCCAGTTTTTAGCGCAACGAGCCCCATGTCGAGTAAGGATTCTATGGAAGTAAATAACCCTTCGTTTAAAGGTTCTAATAGCTGGTATTGGTATCCATCCTATCAAAATTATGCGCCTAGTGGCATGCCAGATTTCGATCTATATCAAAATCAATGGTTAACAATATATCCAGGAGAAAATGGAGTTATCGACTCTATACCAGAAGGTGATGACTTTTATAATCCGACAGAGAACTGCATAGTACCGGGCCCAAATTGTCATATGGAAACAAACGTTTATGGAGATGATATCACCGTATGGTCATTTAGTGGACCAGCTGCAGTTGCAAATTGTTTATGGTGGTTTGATTCAAAATATGATGACCCAACTGGAATTCCAGGTGATGGTAAAGATAATTTTAATTTAGTTGGAGACTATGGCGCAGGAGATGATCATTCAACTACAAATGTACCATTTTTAATTGAGAAACTTGCGAGAGAAATGAAGACTAACAGCAAAGGCCAGACTTACATAAACGATATGCAAGAAGCTATTGATTCATGGCTTGTTGATACAAATCTTAGCAACAAAATAGAAGTGGATAGCTATGAAAAACCAAGTTTTAATTTCATCGCAAATCAGACAAAAGTCGGGATGAATGTCGTTCTCCTCTTGGGTTATTACAACCGACTTAAGCAAGTTGACCAATCTCAATTAACATGGGAGATGTGGACTGATCTTCCCTTCTGGAATCCCGGTCATTTGCAGAGTTTTACCCCAGTAGCATCTTCGTTGGATGAAGTGCAACTTTTATTACAAGGTTTAAACTGGTCGACAGTTAAAGTATCAATCTATAACTCTCTTCCTGAAACACCGTGGGTAACCCCATTAGGAGAATCAATACGCTATATCAATCCTCCTGCTTATCCACAATGGTTCGATTTTTCTTTTAAACCTGCGATAACATTGACCCCAGGAATGCAATATTATATTGCTGTAAAAGCATTTGATGATATTCCTTACTCCAATATTAGTTGGTGTTATAATAACTTTAGTTCATATCCAAATGGCTTCTCATGGTGGTGTTTCAACGATTATGTTCTTGATCCAAAACCTGATTACGATTTCGCTTTTAAAACGGTATATAAAAGTGAAACGGGTATCCGACAACAAGGAGAACAATTTGTCACAGTTGCAGGTATGAATACTGAAGGGTTCCAAATTTCTATTTGTGACCCATCTTGTGATATTGAAAATCTAAGTGGGTTTATTCATAATGACCCCAAAAATGTGTCACATGACATTTATAATGTATCTATTGGATCTCCCTGTCAAAATTTAAATTATCTCTGGTGGTTGCCAGGTTATTCTAATTCTAATTTTGAATTCACTATCGTTGAGCAAGCTGTAATAATTAGTGATGTGGAGAAAGAGCCGCCGGTTGTCAAGATAACAAAACCAGAAAACGGCATATATCTGATGGATAGATTCATAATTGGCTTTTTTATGCCGCTTATACTGGGAAAAATTATGGTAGAAGTGAACGCATTTGATAATCAGTCTGGTATCGAAAAAGTAGAATTCTATATTAATGACGTATTAGAAGAAACAGTTTATACCGCTCCATATAATTGGCTTTGGAAGGGTCAACTTGGTATTCGAACAATAAAGGTGATTGCATACGATACTGTTGGAAATAAGGCAGAAGCCGAGTTAGGTGTATTAAAGATTTTTTAACCTCTATCTCATTTATATTTTACTTTCAAGACCAATAATATTGATCAAACTCGAACCTAAAAAGATAAAAAGAAAAATTTAGCGAAATCATTTTGTTTCATCCAAATGTTTTCGTAATATATAAATAACCATACAGACTAAATTGATAGTTGATGATAAAAATGAAGAATGAATTTGTAATAATTACAATATCGTTGACCATTCTTGCTGCTATATTAAATGGATGTATAAAAGAGAGTCCATATACTGAGGGGGATTCTATAAAAACAATAACCTATTATGTTGGAGGTAATGGATCTGAAAATTATTCCAGAATTCAAGATGCAATTGACAAAGCATATGATAATGATTCGATATTTGTATATAAAGGCGTTTATCCCGGAAATATAGTAATTAACAAAACATTAAAAATAGTCGGCGAGAACCGAGAGACAACAATTATTAATGGTCGTAGTTTTTTAAGTACAATGATAATTAGAGCTAATAACATAACTGTAAGTGGATTTACGATAATAACAAATAGCAGTTTAAATTATATTCGGAATGAAAATGTTTTTCTAAATTTTTCTGACTCACCGCCATTAAATATTTTTGCAGGAATTGAAGTAGATTGGTCAAATAATATTACAATAAGTGGTAATATTATTAAAAATAATAATTACGGCATATGGTTACGTGGTTGTATTAATAATATAATTATTGACAACATAATAACAAAAAATAAAGAATATGGTGTAGTCGACGATTATGGTGACTGTAACAATGTAATAAATAATATTATCTACAACAATCGTGGTGGTATAAAATTGATATCAAGTAAAAGAGGTAAGATCATTAATAATGATTTATACAATAATGATTTTTTTGCAATAAAGCTAGAAGGTAATCAATTTAGCTATAAGAAAGAAAGTAATAATAATAGTATTAGTAAAAATCATATAATTAATAATGAAAATTTTGGCTTAATAATGTATTGGAGTTATTATAATATTATCAGCGAAAATACTATTATTAACAACTTAATTGGTATCTTTTTGGAAAATAATAGCAATAATAATTTTCTTTATAATAATAACTTTATTAACAATACAAGAAATGCTCAAGATAATTCTAACAATACATGGTATAATTCCTCATTAGAATTTGGTAACTATTGGTCTGATTTTACTGATAAATATCCAAATGCTAATTACACAAACAGTATTTGGGAAATACCTTATATCATTAATGGAGGAGACAACTACGATAGATTTCCCTTAGTCAATCCTATAAAAATGTAACATTAATCTTTGACAGAAGTAATGTCTTATTATTAAATCCTAACTTTTGGAAAGAAAACCAGGGTTCTTTAGGATATGTTTTTAAAGAGAAAAACATGTTTTTAATATCTGAACAATACATCCCCTGATGGGAATATGTGTTAATAGTGTAATGCCCCCTTATCAGCTACTCCTTTAAAGAGCGAAGATATTGACACGAGTTTACTAGTAAAAGGAGATTTGAATACCTATTTTACCGGTAAAAATTTCATTACCTCCCCTTAAGACCAAGATATGATAATCCACTTTTATATAAATAAAATCAGTTCAGTAACCTTTGTTTTTATTATTCTTTATATTATTTTTTCGAAACATTTAAATTCTGAGAGAGGATACAAAAAATCGGAGGAAAAATAAAATGAAAAAAACCCTAATCTTTGGTAGTTTGTTGGCAGTGTTCCTGATGTTGATGTTGCCGACGGTATCTGCAGCAGAAGCAAAGATAACGCAAACAGCTAAGCCATCATCGTATTCTCCTAGTATCTCAGGCATCGATATTGTGACATTTCGAGAAAAATATAAGGGTGATCCATCCCCGCAAACAATTATCTTGTTAACGTTGGCTATCCTCTTTTTAAAACTTTTACGATGGGGATCGATACTCTTCCTTGGGGGGATTCTCCTCATTATCCTATTGATAATAGGTAGATCACATAATACGACAGGTGTAGTCTGTTAATCTTTTTTTTCTTTTTTTACATTGATTAGCACAAAACCTGGGTTCAAAACCATGCTAATGTTTCTCCGATACGCTTATATAAATATTTCTGTTTTAGGTTTTTAGGTGCGATTAAGGAGGTTTTAATGTGTTGGACTTTCAATGTCAACTACATCCTCCCGGTTCGGGCCTATCCATTTATTTACAGAAATGCTTGGTGTTTTATCCATGGAAGAAAAGGTTGCAGCCCGCGTTATCACAAAATATCTGAAAAAAGGAAACATGGCACGTTGTTTACGCGATATTCTGCCTTCATCCGGTCTTTCAAAAGAACAGCGAGAAGAAATCGCAGAGCTTATCCATGATGTGGTTCGATGGAAAAAACTGTATGAACACATGATTGAGATCCATGGACTAAAACCCTCTCCAGAAACCTATGTGAAACTTGCAGTCGATGGCTCGCAGGCAGATGCATCCTCATATGCTTTTGAATATCGTTATTCTTGTTCTCCATATGTTGCTGATGCCCTCAAAGACCATGGAGAATGGGCTGAGTTTCTCAACGAAACACCGCCAACCACTTTGTGTGTGAATTTCAATAAAAGTACGATCGATGATGTGATGAGCATATTACAGCAAGAGACTCTTCCTGCGGAACGATCCCTTCTCAAAACCGCGATCCTCACCAGTTCGATTAGCAAGTACTCGAAAGTCATTCAACAACGCTTTGCGCATGTGCAGGATGAAAGCAGTCAACTTGTCTCGTTGCTTACAGCATCTCTTGGTGAGTCCATTTTTGATTATTGTGCGGGGAATGGCGGGAAAAGCCTTGCGATAGCATCCATTACAAGGAATGGAAAGAAACTGCATGCGTATGAGATGAATGCAGCAAAACGAACAACGCTGAAACGACGATGCAGTGAATACAACGCAAACGTCACCGTTGAAGATCATCCCTCTGAAAAAAAATATGATATCGTTTTAGTTGACGCGCCCTGTACCGGTCTTGGTGCTGCACGCAGAAACCCAGAGGCAAAATACGTAGAAGGCCCTGGTGACCTCCCGCAAACACAAGTATCAATTTTAAAGCAAGCAGCAGAAAACGTCAAAGATGGCGGTGTACTTTTCTACGCGGTCTGTACTATGACACCTGAGGAGACGACGCAAGTGATTCAAGCATTTATTAAGAAAAATGGATTTACAATTTCCCAGTTTGATGACCTTCCTCATAAAGAGTTCCTTTTGAAAAACAAATATGGTGCGTTCACCACACTTCCACGTGGGGACGTGTTTTTCCTTTCTGTCCTAAAAAAAGAACGGTGAAACAAACAAGAGATAAAAGCGAGGAAGGAGGGGAAAAAATATGAAGAAGAAACATGAGAATACTATTTTCCCTTCCTCACCAGATACTCCTCTCTTTTTTCATGTATTTAAATTTGTGCTAACAAAATACCAAAACGAGATTCTGTCACAACTCGTTACATCTTATACATAACAAGGCCAGAGAGCATCTTGGGGAGAAAGTAGGTGGATTTCTGAGGCATATGCTCACTTGCGTCTGCGATTGCCTTCAGCTGGTCGATCTTCGTTGCGTTGATAAGAAACGAGAAATCGTATTTTCCGTCATCAACAAATTGTATTGCCTCGGCATCCACTCTGGTGTATTTCACATGGTCTTCAAGGTTTTTCTCATTGATCCCAAGGAATTGTTCCAAGATGAGTTTATGCAGGATAGAGACGTCCAGTGTCCGCCATGTCTTTGAATGATCGGTAGCAAGAGTATCCATGACATGTTCGTCTTTCAGAGTGAGAATATAGTACACATCTTTTGCGTACAAGGCGAATGTATGGTTCTTTTCGGTTGCAATGTCATTCATGATTTTTTTCCCGATTTTTAGATAATCTTTCTTCTTATCTTCGACGAGTTTTTTTTCTACAGTGAAATATTTCACAAGTTTTCTGATCAACTCATCAGTTTTCACATTTGACATCTTAATGAGCCGGTGCGTGGGGAGAATGGAAAGACCAGGATCAAACATATTACACAGAACAACCATGATGTAGTTGAAGGGTGCATTCTGGTCTTTGTTTCCTGTTTGCTCTCTTTTTTCCTGAGCGTAATTAATAGAGGTCTGATAGCGGTGGTGTCCATCTGCGATGAACAGGATTTTCTTTTCGAGCTCGTCGACGATTGTTTGCACCGTTGTTGGATCGTCGAGTCGCCAGAGTTGATGAGTGAATCCATCGTACCCTTTCACTTTGATGAGTGGCGTGTCAAGTGCAGCATCCATGGTTTTTCTGATACTATCGTTTTGATCCATATACATAAGCTGAATTGGCTCAAGGTTCGCATAACAGGCACGCATGAGGTTCAGACGATCTGCTTTAGGTTTTGCCAGTGTTTTTTCATGGGCTTTAACGGATTTATACTCTGGATCAAGTTTCAGGATGACGAAGAATCCGTTCATTTGTTTTTTGGTTTTATTGACGGTGTAATCTACCTTATAGGGATAGATTGCTGGAGCGTTTGAAGGAACCAGGATTTCTTGTTTCTGCCATGCATCAAAAAGTTTTTTTGCCCTCGTGTACCGGTTGTTCGTCTCTGTATCATCTAAGGAAGTTTTTCCAAGAATGAGTTTGACGAAATTGTATTCATTTTTGTTGTATAGTTCGTTTTGCATGTTTTCTAAGATGATGTCATAAGGTGGTGACATGACGTCGTCAAGATTTTTTATTTTCTCGTTGTTGTATATCATACCTTTGAATGGAGCAATTTCAACCATACTACTGTAGCCTCCTTCTTACGTTCGGTTCCGGTATAGACTGGGTCATTAAAAATGTTATGAAGATTAGTAAATCAATGTCTGATTCTCGTTTTAGTTCCCAGGATGATAAAATCTTATCATATATTCTATTAAATATATTTTATAGAAACATTTAAATGAACAGGTAGAATTACTTTTCTTATAGAATAATAAATTGAAGGAGGACGCATTATGAAAAATGAATTACTTGCAAGAAGCTTGGTTTTTGGAATAGTAGTATTGTTTTTTGGAGCAAGTGTTACATCAGCATACAATGTAGAACCATCTCTCAGTTCTCAACCGATAAATCGTGGGAATACCCTATATGTTGGTGGCAGTGGACCAGGAAACTATACCACGATTCAAGAAGCGATCAACAATGCAACCAATGGCGATACCATATTCGTCTACAACAACACCTACAATGAAAATATTGATACCAAACTAAAAAAGATTAGTCTAATTGGAGAAGAGCGGGACATAACCATCATCAAAGGACAAACTACAGCTCCTGTCGTAAAAATAGGGTCGAGTGACGTCACTATCGCAGGGTTCACTGTTATTGGGACCCCTACTGAAGTTGTCATACAAGTCGTTTCATTAAGTGATAATGTCTTTATCTTTAACAACGTGATAAAAGACGGTGGATATGGAATTTCATTACTTCCCACAACAAGTAAAGTCACCATCACGGACAACACGATAATAAATCATGCGTTCATTGGTATTCAGTTACAAACATCAAGCTATGATGTTATCAGCGGCAACAGGATTGAAAATAATGGGGGACAGGGGATAGAACTCTCACTCAGCAGTAACCATAATTCCATTCTCAATAATTCCATTATAAATAATGCAAAGGAAGCTATCCTTGTTGGTGGTATTACAAGCACGGAAAATACCATTGCAGGAAATAACATTTCTCATAACCAGATCGGCATTCGATTTACAAGTGCCGGTTCAAATACGATTAAGGATAATAATATCCAAGAGAGTTCAATGGAAGGAGTGCTTCTCCAATCAAGCAATGAAAATGCCATAGAAAAGAACAACTTTATTCAGAACAAACGACAAGCGGCATTCAAGCTTTCTTCAAGGAACTCGTGGGATGCAAACTACTGGAGCAACTGGATTGGATTTAAATTAACACAACCCTTATTCCAGAAATTCCCTAAAGTTATCGGTGGTTTGCTTCGCCTAAATTTCGACTGGCATCCTGCAAAACAACCGTATAACGTCTCCACCTTTGCATAGGACCATCCTTTTCTTTTCTTTTTTTTTACATTGATTAGCACAAAACATGAGTTAAACCATACTAATGTTTCTGCGATACTATTATATAAAGATATACGTTTTTGGTGTTTGGAGCTAAAAACAATAGAAATATCGGATGGTTAACTGTATGAAATATAGAGATATTCTTACGACGTTTTTCATCCTCGGATTCTTTTTTTCCCTTGTGTACACCCTTGGTGTAGCACAATCAGTTTGGTACTGGTGGATTGTTCCTATAGCGTTTGGTGTTGCCTTAGCCTGGGCAATTTACTATTTGTGGTTGACATAAAAAAATCGATGTGTATCCGAATTTTTTATTCATGGTGGATATTACTATTTATGATGTAGTATATGATTCTGCCAAAGTGTTGCCTGCATCTCTGGGACGTAAGAGATCTGTTTTCATTTAATTGTTGTACAAAGTGCATCCTCCAGTTCAATCATAACCTGCTTAAGGGAAACGTTTAAACAACTCGTGACATTCAGCATCCTCAATGAAGGGCGAAACATTGAAACAAGCAGAACAACTCCTGCATGAATATCGACTCTGCGACTCTTGTTTCGGGAGATTATTCAGAAAAGAAATCAAAGATGGTACCAACTCGCAGAAAGGGCAATCCATCAGAAAACAACTGCACCATACAGAGAAGACAGCAACACATGACTGTTGGCTGTGCGAAGGACTCATTGATGAAATCCCTAATTTCACCAAAATAATCGCTGACGCCGTCAAAGATTACGAGTTTGAAACCTTCCTCGTCGGCTCAAAAATAGACGAAGACATTCAAGAAAAAGAACAACGCCTCTGGAAACATCTGAAACTAGAGAATGCCGAACCTATCAAGATGGAAATCAACAGAGAAATCGGAAAAATCCTCGAACCACAACTCGGGAAAACTGTTGATATCCCAAATCCTGAAATCATGGCGGTCATCGACACCGCCTACGACATCGTCTCTCTTCAAATAACCTCGTTATTCATCTATGGACGATATAAGAAACTCCAGAGAGGAATCCCTCAAACGAAATGGCCATGTCAGATCTGTCGCGGTAAAGGGTGCAAGAAATGTAACTATACCGGAAAACTGTATGAAACCACGGTTGAAGAACTCGTCGCTCAGAAAGCCTTAGAACTCACCAAAGGAACCGACGAATCATTCCACGGGAGCGGACGAGAAGACATCGACGCCCTTATGCTAGGATCCGGACGACCGTTCGTTCTTGAAATCAAAAACCCAAAAATAAGAAACATCAACCTTACACTGCTGGAAAAAGAGACAAACCAGACCACAAAAAACAAAGTCGAAATCACCTGCCTGCGGTTTTCCACCAGAGACGAAATCGCACGTATCAAAGCAGCAGAATTCAGAAAAACCTACCGAGTCACCCTTGAAGCAACCCAACCTTTGAATAAAGAAAAACTTATAAAGGTGGCTCAGACATTACAGGGTAAACTCATAAAGCAGTTGACACCAACTCGAGTGGCCCATCGCCGGGCCAACAAGATTAGAGAACGCACAATATACAACTGCACCATTGAATCGGTAGAGGG
>Ga0315274_10002787_pt1 | contig 26082 bp, 22 predicted proteins | sample YL17G02_20_MG_FD_203700 | JGI IMG/M metagenome (GOLD analysis project Ga0315274, IMG submission 203700) | Sediment microbial communities from Yellowstone Lake, YNP, Wyoming, USA - YL17G02_20 | ecosystem: Environmental > Aquatic > Freshwater > Lake > Sediment | place: USA: Wyoming | collected...
GTTTTGGAGACCATCCGAGAAGTCCTTCTTACCCCTCACCCTGACCCTCTCCCCTGCCTTCGCCGAAGCGGCTTCGCGCAGGCAGGCCCAAGGGGAGAGGGGAGATAACTTTTGACAATACGGTAAATCAGTCAAGGAGGGAATGATGCCTGGTGGCTCAAAAAAATCCCAGTAAAAGAAGGGTTATGGACTGTTCCTCTTTCGCTTAATGAAAAACCACAGCTCATTGGCAGCCGATGTCATCTTTGCGGTGAAGTTTTTTTCCCAAAAGAGGCTAACGGAATGTGCACTCATTGTCAGTCCAAAAACTTGGAGGAGATCAAGCTAAGCAGGAGGGGCAGAATCTACAGTTTTACTGTTGTGATGCAAAGGCCTCCGGAATATTATAAAGGACCCGTTCCCTATGCAGAGGGTTTTGTAGAGCTGCCTGAAGGGGTTAGGGTAGAGACCCTGTTTACAGACTGCAATTTTGATGATCTCAAAGTAGGCATGGAAGTGGAAATGGTGATCGAGAGGTTACACGAGGATGAGGAAGGTAACCAGATTATGGCTTTTAAATTTCGGCCGGTAACCTCGAATAAAGGAGGGGTGATTCGATGAGCCGCCTGAGGGAAGTTGCAATAGCTGGTGTTGGCTTGACCCGATTTGATATCTATGATGGAGAGAAGGGCCATGCTTCTAAAGAGGGCTATGAACTGGGAATGGAGGCTGTGCTGAATGCTTTACAGGAAGCTGATATGGAGTGGAAGCATATTCAAGCTGCATTTTGTGGAACCGTTTACCAAAACACTGGATCCGGCCATCAGGCTATTGACCAGATAGGTATGACAGGGATACCCATCGTTAATGTAGAGAATGCATGCTCCAGTGGAGCGTCGGTCTTTCGGCTGGCCTACCAGTCAATAGCTACTGAGCTTTATGATATTGTTCTTGCATTTGGATATGAAAAGATGCCCAGGGGTTTCATAAAGAGTACTGCCTGGCCGATATGGCAAAGATATATGGGGTTCAACGTTCAGCCTGCAAACTACGCCAAAGGTGCTATAAGGTATATGGAGGAGACGGGTTCCACAGAGGAGGATTTTGCGAGGGTAACAGTGAAGAATCGAAAAAATGGTGCCTTAAATCCTTATGCACGGTTTCAGAAAGAAGTGACTATGGAGGAGGTTCTTTCGTCTCGCATGGTAGCTAAACCGATGCGTTTGCTGCACTGCTGTCCTCTGGCTGATGGAGGAGCAGCAATTATTCTTTGCAGCAAAGATAAGCTTAAGTCAATAGGCCAGATGGTAACAGTAGCTGCATCGATTCTAAATAGTGGTGTATATGGTTCCGAAACAGGTGGTACGGGCACCACTTATGGCGGGGGTAGCGTTAGGATTCATGAGGATTTGGTTGAGCTATCGGCTAAGCAAGCATGGGAAATGTCGGGGTATGGCCCAGAAGATATGGATGTGGTTGAAGCATACGACACCATGGCCCCTGGAGAGCTATGGGATATTGAAAAGTTGGGGTTCTGCAAAAAGGGAGAAGCACCCAGGTTGCTTCGAGAGGGTGCCCTGGATATAAACGGTAGACTCCCTGTCAATACAGATAGTGGACTAATGTCAAGAGGGCATCCGTTAGGAGCCACCGCGAGCGCACAGATAGTTGAGATATATAAGCAATTGCGAAGTGAGGCAGACCTAAGACAGGTTCCTGGAGATCCGAAGATTGGACTGGCTCATTCTATGGGTGCTGGCCCCAATAGTGCCATCACGATATTAAAAAGGTAATTCGAGGTGGTGATATCCCGGTATAGGATAGGAGATGAGAAAAAATTGGTTTTGTAGCCATTTGGCACAATAAAAAACATAAAGAAGAATGGGGAGTATAAAGAAACAACCTTTAACATTAGGGGGCAAACTTGGTATTAGTTTTGGCACCAGATAAAAATGTTTTTTTCTTGAAATTGTTATAACATTATGATATTAGATTGTTGTAATAAATAACAGCAGTTATAAAATATGGTACTGGATCAAGGTCCGACTCCTCTCTACCATCAGCTCAAGAATATCCTTAAGTCGAGAATCCTCTCGAATGAACTGAAAGGAAATCAACGCATACCAACCGAAGCAGAATTGTGTGCTGAGTATGGCGTCAGCCGGGTAACCGTTCGGCAGGCCCTTTCGGAACTGATCAAGGAGGGGCTGATATATCGGGAACGTGGAAGAGGGACGTTTGTTACCGAAGGGGCTGAAGTGAGACGGCTGTCGCTGAGAGGGACGATTGAAAACCTCATCGCCTCTGAAAAAGGGTCTCGGATAAAGGTTTTAGAATGCAGGGAAATAACTCCTCCTCCCAATGTAGCCAAGATCCTGCAATTGGGGATAAACCAAAAGGTCCTCCAGATTGCAATCGTCCGTTTTATTCCGAAAGGACCTTTCGGCTACTCTTTTCTCTATTTCCCTCCCGGTTTGGGTAAGACGATTTCTCCAAAGGAACTGAGTGAGACCACCGAGATTATCACCTTTGTTGAAGGAAAGACGAAAACTAAAGTCAACCGTGCGAATCAGACCATTGATGTCGGATTGGCCGATAAAGGGGCGGCGGAAAATCTCTCTATCAAACCCAAAACCCCACTTTTGATCATCGAGCGGGATTACTATTCCAGGGACGGGTCCCCTATGTTTGTCAGTATCACCCATTTTAGGGCAGATCTTTACAAGTATAGAATAGAATTAACAAGAACTTGAATCTTCTAAACCTTGTCTCAAAGGATGGTATCGATTGAAGCAGAATTTTTTGAATTGAATCCCATGAATACTTTTCCCCATGTGTCTCAGATAAGAAGACATTCGATAATCTTGCCCAGAGTAGTTTCCATCAAAATTAGATAAAGAGGTATCATACATGATGAAATTACCTGAAGACAAAGTGATCATTACAGTGGCCCAGACAGGAGCATGGCCATTGGCAACCAAAGCATTAAATCCCGACCTCCCTGAACAGCCTGAGGAAATTGCCGAGTCGGCCTATGCTTGCTATCAAGAAGGGGCCGCGATATGCCATATTCATGCCCGCGACAAAGAAGGCAAGTCCACAGGGACCAAAGAAGTTTTTCAGGAAATCCATGAGCGAATCCGTTCAAAGTGTAACATCATCCTTCAGGATTCGACAGGAGGGGGTCCTAATCTCACGTTTGAACAGCGAATCGAATGCCTCCAAGCCAAACCTGAGATGGCCTCTCTCAACATGGGCAGTTTAATGCGGGTTTCGGGCCAGTATAAGGGCATCGCTTTTGCGAATTTGAGAGAGGATATTGAGACCTATGTGACCCGTATGAGGGATTTGGGCATCAAGCCTGAGATGGAAGTTTACAGTCATGCCATGTTCAGGGAAGTCGAAAGTCTGGTCAGGAAAGGTCTCGTTGAAAAACCTTACTATATCAACCTTGTCTTAGGGATGACGTATCAGGGTGCCTTGGATGCGACCCCCAAGTATCTCAACTCACTCATAGAGTTTTTCCCGGCGGATGTGATATTCAACGTAACGGCAGTGGGCGCTGCACAACTTCCTCTTACAACCATGAGTATGATCCTCGGAGGATGTATTAGGGTGGGAATGGAGGATAATATTTATTATCGCAAAGGCGAACTGACCAAGAGCAATGCTCAATTGGTGGCCCGGGCGGTGAGGATAGCTCGGGAACTGAATAAGGAGCCAGCCACCCCGGACGAAGCAAGAAAAATACTGGGGATGAAAGTCTCATAAATGTCTTCGATCAGGGGGAAATTTTCTTACTGTCAATCCTGATTCAATTTTAGGGGGAGGGAAAAATGACCGCTAAAATCTATGATCTATCTCAACCTTTCGGAGCTGATACGCCGTTATGGCCGTTCCCTGGGCCTAGGCAAGACCTTGTCTTCCAAAGGGTGGAATATCTTGGCCGGTTCCACAAGAGGAGCGTTGTTTATACCGGAACATTACACGCAGGTACTCACATGGACGCCCCAAGTCATGTGTTGCACCTCTCGGAAGGTGGAATTATGCTTGACAAAATCCCTTTAGAAAATTGCTATGGGACAGGTGTCGTGGTGGATTTTCGCCACCTGAAAAAGTGGCACGTCATCAGCTCGAAGGATCTTGAAAAGGCTACACCCAAAATTGAGGCCGGGGATTTTGTCGTTTTCAACACGGGCTGGCACAAGCTTTGGCGGCTCAATAATTACGAATATTTTAATCACTACCCTGCACTTGGTCCGGATGGAGCGGAATGGTTGGTGAAAAAAAAGGTGAAAGGGGTTGCCGGCACCTGGGGTGCAACGGACAGTCCTTTGTGGCATTACCCACTTTCTCAATGTATGCCCTGGCTGGATAAGGAATACAGGAAGGAGACGGGGAAAGACCCGGACGTGGATTTTCCAGACTATGAACCTTGTCACCGAATGCTTATGAAAAATGGTATTGTGACCATTGAAAATGCCGGCGGGGATATAGACCTATTGACGGGAAAACGTTGTACGATAGCGGCCTTTCCCTTCCGATGCGAGTTGGCTGATGGCGGTATGGTGCGTCTTGTAGGTATCGTAGAGGAATAAACACTGAATTGCTGAGAAACGGGGTATTTATTACGGGGCAGATCTTGTATCTTGATGGGGGACTGACAGCGATCGGTTAAGGGCTGAAAGCACTGATAAAAAATGGCCAAGAAAGGAGGTGTGCAGAGAAAGAGACATTAAGTTGATCAAAATGCTTAAAGCCCTGAAGACAATTTAAAAGGGATGGAAACGTTTTAAATGGACGTGCGAATCAAACATACTTTATCCTCTCTTCATTCGAGGCATATCCATGGAATTTTTGCCGAAAATTCTAAGGACGCTATTCAAAAAATCATGAATCTGATTCCTCATGACGCCGTTGTCGGAATTGGAGATTCAACTACAATGAAGCAGCTCAGCATCCCGCAAGCTTTGAAGAGAAGAGGGACAAGAGTTTTGGATCCTTTCGAGCAAAAGCAATCTCAGACCGACCCAAATGACGCCTTGCGATGGCATAAAAATATGCTCAAAAAGGCGACGGTCAGCGACTTTTTTCTAACGGGAACGAATGCTATCACTCTGGATGGAAGACTGGTAAATGTAGATGCTGTTGGAAATAGAGTGGCGGGGATGTTTTGGGGCCACCCCACCTCTGTTATTGCGGTTGGAAGAAACAAAATTGTTAAGGATTTGGGTGAGGCTTTTTACCGAATCAGAAATATCATTGCTCCAAATCATGTTCGAATAAGGTCAGTGGAATTGGGAGGAAAACATTCTAAAACACCCTGTGCGGTAACCGGTGAATGCAGTGACTGCAGAGCTAAAGACAGGATATGTAACATTTTCACGATCATTGAGGGTAAACCCTTTTTCACGGATCTAAATGTCGTTATTGTGAACGAAGATCTGGGTCTGAGCTGGGCCCCCTCCTGGCCAAAAGAACGTGTTATGAAAATTTTGAAAAATTACAAAAAGTTTGTTTGAGTCCCAATAAGGAATGAAACTTGAGATCATCTTATTATTCCTCGAACTTTTCGGCTGACCAACTTGGCGTATATAATAAGGAGGTGAGGACGGAATTGATTTTATGGCTATTCAACTGAACAATAAAATCGAAAGGAGGAGTTCAAATGAAAAAGAACACACTACTAAGATTACTGGGGAGCCTACTTTTAGTTTTAATAATGCTGGCATCAACCTCCATGACGGTTCATGCTCAACAACCCCTAAAGCTGCGCTGCTATTACCATGCCTCACCCACTGGCGGCCAGTCCTATTTTTATCAAGATTGGATCAAGAAGGTGAAGGAGGCGACAAAAGGGAGGCTTGATATTGTCTTCTACCCAGGCGCAACCTTAGGCCCGCCTACAGAGGCTTATGAAATGGTCAAATCTGGGGTGGTTGAAATGGCATGCGTGATTATTGGTTTTTTCCCGGGACGATTCCCACTGAGCGACGTTATCCAACTCCCCTTTTTAGACCTCCACAGCGCTGCAGTCGCGAGCCGCGTCTATTGGGGTCTCTATGAAAAATTTCCTGAATTTAGAGCAGAATATCCAGGGGTCAAGGTGCTCAACCTCTACTGTGATTCTCCAACACCCATCGGGGCAAATAAGCCCATCCGCACGATGGAAGATCTTAAGGGGCTGAAAATAAGGGCTCTCACCGGCAGTCCAACAGAGATGTTGAAAATACTGGGAGGTACTCCAGTGCTGATGGCGCCAGGCGACATCTACACCTCGATGGAGAGAAAGGTGTTGGATGGCTGGATGTGGAGCTGGGAGGGTTGTGTTGGGGCTAAACTCTATGAGGTGACCGATTACTATACGTCAGCAAATACCTATCAGCCAGCATTGAGCTTCTTGATGAACCCTGCCGCATGGAACAAATTGCCACCCGATATTCAAAAAATAATCGAAAATCATACTGGTGCTGCCGGCGCAGATTTTTTTGGTAGGGAGTTCGATCGCTACAATCAAATGGATAAGGCAAAAGTCCAGACGATGAAGGGGAAAACCTTCGTGGACCTTTCGCCCGAGGAGATAAAGAGGTGGAAGGAAACTTTAAAACCGGTATGGGAGAAGTGGTTAGCGAACATGGAAGCGAAGGGTTTGCCAGGTAAAGCAGTGCTCCAAGAAACACTGAACCTTTCTGCAAAGTTTGCAGCAGAGTATAAGAAATGAAGAATGAACGAAGGGGGAGAATTTGATTCTATATTCTATAAGATGAACTCCCCCTTTGTCCATTTCTTGAATCACAAGGGTGGCGTTCTTTGAAGGAGAAAGAGATGCATGGGATTGAGGAAAAGCTCGTCGACTATATCTATCACACCCAGCATGAAAACTTACCTGCGGAAGTAGTGAATACCGCTAAGAACATGACCTTGACCAACATAGGGACTACCATTGCTGGTGGAATGCTCGAGGGGTGTCAGTCGCTCGTAGATCAAATTAAGGGGTGGGGTGGAAAAGAGGAAGCCACCATTCTACTCCACGGGGGTAAGGTGCCAGCCCATAACGCGGTTTTCATCAACAGCTATATGGCTCGTGCACTCGATTTCGACGATGGCATTAGGCCAGGAATGCACGTAGGCGCATCTGCAGTACCCGCTGCCCTGGCATCTGCAGAGTTAGCGGGGGGGTGTAGCGGGGAAGAATTCCTTACTGCCCTTGCCATGGGAGCAGAGGTGGCTGACAGGATAAATCTCGTTTCAGATTATGATGGTTTTGATCCCACAGGGATCTGTAGCATATTCGCTGCAACTGCGGCCTGCAGTAGGGTACTCCGCTTAGATCGTGACCAGACATGGAATGCCTTAGCTATAGCCTTCAACAAATCTGGGGGAAGCTTCCAGAGCAATATCGAAGGTACGCTGTCAGTGAGATTAATCCAAGGTTTTGTTTCCCAAGGAGCAATCCTCAGTGTTCAATTGGCGAAAAGCGGATTCACTGGTCCTAAAAGTTTCCTTGAAGGTACCTATGGCTATTTTCACCTTTACGCTAAAGATAAATACGATCCCCAAACAGTAGTGGGTGAGTTGGGAAAGAGGTTTGAAATAAATAAGACTCTCTTTAAGAAATATCCAAGCTGTGGGGATACCCTCGCTAGCACCCAAGCTATGCTGGATCTGGTCAGAGAAAAGAACATTACCCCTGACGATATTACCCAAATTGATATTAAGGTAACCCCCTATGTTTACAAACTGGTAGGAAATCCATTCCAAATAAGAGATAATCCTCGAGTGGATGCTCAGTTTAATATACAGTATTGCGTCGCCAATGCTCTCCTTAGAAAGAGCTCAAGGTTGGAGCACTTTGAAGAATCCTCCGTGAGGGACCCGAAGATTATGGATATTGTTAAAAAAATCAATGTTGCGCCTGATCCTATCTTAGATAAGCGGGGCGAAACAGCATTGGAGATGCAGGCATCAACAAAAAGCGGAGCCGTATATCATAAGTCCATTGACTTTCCAACTGGATTTCCAGAGAATCCACTGACTAAAGAAGAGAACATGGATCGCTTCAGAGATTGTGTTCGTTATGCAAAGAAGTCCTTGCCTCGGGAGAACATAGAGAAGTTGATTTCATTCATCAATGAGCTTGAGGGGATAAGGGATATTCGCTGTTTGATCCCTTTACTCTTATATCAAAATTCATAAATTCTATATCAGGAAGGTTAGAGGAAGAGAGGAGATTATCGAATGAGCATGGAGAATCTTTACAGGCAATTTCCGGATGTCCATCCAAATATTGTTTTAAAGACAGATGTTCTAAGACAAGGTTTAAGGATCTCTGAGAGAGCGCAGCAGGAGTTCAATCGGAGGGATGACATTCTGTGGAGAGGTTTTCACCTTTTTTCTTATGATTCGAATAGTCCAAAGGTATACAAAGATAAAATTCCGATGGGTTTTCACCTCTCCGATGGATGTCCGGTCCAAATCAGGACCAATGATGATTCCCCTTACCTGCTTGACTTGGTTGATGATAAATTTCTGTTATCAGAAAACAACGAAACCATTGCTGAAGGAATCTATTTCGATCCTAAGCCAAAGTGGTACGCTATGAAATTTGCAGATGGCATTCCAGTCCCAGCAGTGGTTCAGGGGTTTTCCGGCGAGTATATGTTTATTACGATTAATCGATATTGTGAGCTTTGGAATAAGGGAGGGGAGTGCCTCTTCTGCGATATCAATGCAACCTTCAAGGCCCAGAGAGATGGAGAAGAGGATGTCGTCGCCCGTCTGGAACCCAGTGTGCTTGCAGATGCACTCAAGATCGCTATCGAGGTGGAACCTCGCTATCGTTTGGCAGTCGTGATAACCGGAGGGACGATTTTAGGGAAATACAGGGGACAGAGCGAATTAGATTTTTATTGCTCCCGTTTAAATGCGATCAGGGAAAAATTGCAGGTGTGGATTCCGTCCACCTTCCAGATCGACCCTCAAGAGGATGAGGGATGGAAAAGGCTTCATGATACCGGCGTTGGAAGCGTTCAACCCAATATAGAGGTTTGGGATAGGGATTTGTTTGCCTGGATATGCCCTGGGAAAGACAAGTTGATTGGGCGTGAGGAGTGGATCAAGAGGACGATTCGGGGGGTGGATTTTTGGGGTCGAGGCTTAGTTCAGCCCAATTTTGTGATTGGTGTGGAGATGGCGCAGCCCCATGGATTCAAAGATGTAAGCAGCGCGGTCAAGTCGACGGCGGATGGGTGGGATTTTTTGATGAGTCACGGAGTGCTTCCGAGGTACAATCAATGGACGATTGAAAGTGGATCTGCTTTTGCCAACCAGCAGAGACCGCCGTTGGAATATTTTATTGAGATCCAAAAGGCCTATACCGAGCTAAGGTGGAAACATAAATTCGATCCTCCTTTCCCGTCAACGTTCAGCCGAAGCGCCAATCTCCTCTGTTGTTTACAGGATTTCGAGTATTACCATGGCACCGGTATTTTGTCGAAGAAGAAGCAGGAAGAGATGTTAGCCGCGGGGCGACAATCCACTGGGGAGGCCTGAGATGATCGTGGATATCATTCGACCAAATAACGTGTGAATTGGATTGTCTCAATTGATTTAATAGACATAGGCACGGAGAGAATATGACACAGATCATGCGGAAGGTGCTCTATTATTGTGAAAGTGTGATGACCTATTTGGCCATTGCCTCGACATTCATCATGATGTGCCTGACGACAGCGGATGCCTTGGGAAGGTATATTTTCAATTGGCCGATCACTGGGGCATATGAGATTACAGAGAAATACCTGATGACGATGACTATATTTTTGGGGTTTAGTTACGCCTACCGCGAAGGCTTTCTGATTCGGGTCACTTTTCTTGTGGACCGCCTACCAGGGCAGGTTATAAAAGTTGTAAACCACCTCGTCCAGGTCATCTCCATCCTTTACGGTGCGATTCTCATCGTGACTACGATGAAAAGGACCTTTCAAACATTAGCCAGTGGGGACATGTTAGGAAATGTACATATACCATTATGGCCTGCTTATTTGATGGTACCTGTGGGTCTTTTTTTTATGACTTTATTGATGCTGCTTGATCTTCCACAGGTGAGGAAAGGGAAATCTCATCTTTTCAAAGAGGAATCTCCGACCACCTAACCCATAGCGGCGAATCCAATTGAAAGGAGATTAAAGGTATATGGTTGCATTGCCCTTTCTCGTTATGGTTATCGGCCTTCTTCTCGGCATACCGATTGCTTTTTGTCTCGCCGGTTCTGGGATACTCGGCCTTTGGCTTGTCACAGGCGACTGGAACGTAATAGTGGGCACCCTGGCCATGATGCCTTTTGGCACCGGTGCTTCCTATATGCTAACGACCATACCGATGTTCATCCTTATGGCTTACCTTTCATCGTCGGGTGGTCTTGCCCGTGATCTTTATACGGCTGCTTCTAATTGGTGTTCGCACATACGAGGTGGCCTTGCGATCGCCACGGTTTTTGCCTGTGGAATCTTCGGGGCAATGTCAGGAGCGAGCGTCGCTGCTGCCGCTGTCATGTCAAAAGTCGCCATGCCTGAAATGCGGCGCTTTGGTTATTCGGAGTCCTTAGCAGCTGGTTCGATTGGCATCGGTGCAACTCTGGACATCCTGATCCCGCCCAGCGTTGGGATGGTGATTTATGGTCTTTATACGGATACGTCGATTGGCAAACTCCTTATCGCAGGTGTGGTGCCAGGTATCATTATCGGGATTTTTCTGGCTTTGGCCATTTTAGTTTGGGTGACCATCAGCCCATCCCATGCTCCCAGAACTCAGCGGGTGCCATGGGCTGAGCGTTGGGCAAGCTTATTCAAGATCTGGCCCAGCCTTCTGTTGATTCTTATGGTATTGATTCTTCTCTATACAGGGATTGCCACCCCGACCGAAGTGGGTGCTATCGGCGCCTTTATGTCGGCAGTAATTGGAGTAGCCCTGGGTCGTCTTACCTGGGCTGGCGCCATAGAAGCCTTAAAGGGAACTATCCGTACTACTGCCATGATCTTCATCATCATTATAGGCGCTAACATTTTTGGCAACTACATGGCATTTAGCCAGGTGCCCCGGGATATCGCCGCAGCCGTCTCCGAAATGAACCTCAACCGATGGGTTGTCATTTCTGGCATCATCGTCGCTTATTTCGTTGTAAGTATGTTCATGGATGAGATTCCTCTTTTGCTCCTCACCTTACAAGTAACATTCCCTCTTATCATCAAAATGGGTTTCGACCCTATATGGTTTGGTGTCATCTCGATGATGTTGATGTCTATGGGCCTCGTCTTCCCGCCTGTGGGTATGATCGCTTTTGTTGTCAGTTCGACAGCAAAGGTCGATTTGATGCAAGTTTATAGGGGGACGAGTATTTTGATGATTGCTATCGTAATCACCACGATTTTAATCATGGTCTTTCCCCAAATCGCCCTGTGGCTTCCCTCAACGATGCATCGATGAAAATATTTTTGCTAAGAAATAGAAGGAAATTCATTTACTATACATGACGACATAAATCTTATCCAATTTGTCATTCCGGGCTTGACCCGGAATCCAGTGTTTTCCTGGATTCCTGCTTTCGCAGGAATGACGTCCTTTGTCGTGATTAAAGGTGCTATGTATAATAGAATCAGAAAGGAGAAAACTATGAAGAGACTGAAATTTTACAATCTTTCCCAACCCATTGAGATGGGAATCCCCATCTGGCCTTGGGTCGGCCAGATGCAGGATGTGATTATTGAGCGGATGCTATATCACGAACGTGATGGGAAACAATCTGCTGTATTTCACTGCAAGATGCACACCTCCACCCATATGGATGCGCCTTTTCATGTCATCGGAACAGGGAAAGGCATTGATGAGATACCTCTGTCCAGCTGTTTTGGAACCGGGGTGGTCGTCGATATGCGCTATAAGAAGAAATGGGAAATCATCGGCCCTAAGGATTTCGAAAAGGCCAAGCCCAAGATTCAAAAGGGCGATTGGGTGATTGTCAATACAGGATGGCATCACAAATGGAATGACCACTACACGTATATCAACCATTACTCTGGTCTCTATAAAGAAGGGGCCGAATGGCTGGTTGAAAAAGAGATCAAGGGATTTGGCATCACAGGCGGTGCCTTGGATAGTCCTCTTGCTCACGCACCCCTTTCCAAAATAATGCCATGGTTGGATGCGGAGTACAAAAGAGAAACGGGCGAAGATCCCGAAGAGAAATGGCCCATCTACGAACCTGCCCATTACCTTTTACTCGGGAACCTCATTCCTGGCATTGAAAATGTTGGTGGCGAAGTGGATAAAGTCACCGGGAAACGTCTGACCATTGCAGCCTTCCCGCTTAACTGGATTCATGGAGATGGTTCAATGATTCGAGTCGTCGCCATTGAGGGGCTTAATCTTTAGTGTCTTTACACGAAGAACGATGTAATAGCTCAATGATGGAATATCGGATTTGGGTGGGAGAGAGGAGTGAGAGCAAATACCATTTTAGGAGACAAAATGCGTAGAGGAGAGGCAAAATGGGCCTGGGAAGAGGATGGTATGAGAGTGGTTAGGAGTATAGCTCGAACCGGTCCGGGGTGTCACCAAGGATGTGGAGTACTGTTGTATGTGAAAGATAGAAATTTAGTGAAGGTTGAGGGCGACCCGGAGTTCCCGCACAATCAAGGGCGCCTGTGTCCTCGATGCCTGGCGCTTACGCAGGTTGTGTACCATCCTGACCGGCTCAAACATCCGGTGAAAAGGGCAGGCAAGAAAGGAGAGGGAAAATGGGAGCGGATCACCTGGGAGGAAGCCTATGGAATTATAGCTCAAAAATTTAATGAAATTAAGAAAGAACAGGGACCGGAGTCCGTGATTTTTTGCCAAGGAACAGGAAGAGACATCGGTCCCTACATTTCAAAACTCGCCTACTCTTTTGGAAGCCCCAACAAAGTTACCTTTGGCCCATTGGATGGGCATGCCTGTTTTGCACCTAAAGTTACCGCCTTAAGGGCTACCACCGGAGACTTTGAAGTTGCCGATTGTGCACAATTTTTCCCGGAGCGCTATAAAAATATCAACTGGAAGGTACCTAAATGTATGGTTATCTGGGGTACTAATCCTTTGATTTCTAATCCTGACGGCTTTATGGGATATTGGATTGTTGAGTGCATGAAACGCGGATCCGAGATAATTGTTGTTGATCCAAGAAGAACCTGGTTGGCCACACGCGCCAAGACATGGATGCAGATTAGACCCGGTACAGACGCAGCGCTGGCCTTAGGTATGCTTAATGTGATCATCAATGAAAGGCTTTATGACGAAGAGTTCGTTCGGAAATGGACCCATGGATTTGATAAATTAAAAGAGCGTGTCCAAGAGTACTCCCCAGAGAAGGTTTCGGAGATCACCTGGATACCCAAAGAGAAAATCCTGGAGGCCTCAAGATTGTACGCGACGAGTAAGCCGGCGGCTGTGCAATGGGGCGTTTCAATTGATCAGAGTAAGGAATGTATCCCGGCGATTCATGCCATTATGTCTTTATGGGCAATCACAGGAAATTTTGACGTGCCTGGAGGTAACGTGATCAAGAGTCGGAATTTCAACTTGGATGATGAAATAAAGAAGGAATTCCAGACACTTACCGAAGAACAAAAGGAGAAAAAGATAGGGACAGGGATTTATCCGTTACTTGACCAGTGGTATACCCCCGCTGTAGGGTCAGCCGTAATAGACCAGATATTGACGGATGTGCCGTACCCGATTAAAGCAGCATGGATACAGACAACAAATACTTTCACCTGTTCTGTTGCCGATGCGAAGAGAGTTTATGAGGCTTTCAAGAAACTCGACTTTGTTGTTGTGGTCGATCTGTTCATGACCCCCACCGCTATGGCCTTTGCTGATATCGTGCTTCCTGCCACCACCTACGCCGAAAGAGATGGAATCGCATTGACAGGTGGAAATACGATCTTTGTTGGAGCAATTAACAAGGCCATAGAACCTGTCGGTGATTCCAAGTCTGATATGGAAATTATTCTTGAACTGGGTAAAAGGCTTAATCCCGAAGCGTGGCCGTGGAACAACGTTCAAGAGATGTTTAGTGCAATGATTAAATCGATGGGCATCACGCTTGAAGAACTCAGGGGGATGGGCTTTGCGTATGATACTTTTGAGTACAAAAAGTATGAGAAGGGATTGTTGCGCCCAGATAAGAAAGCAGGCTTCAACACACCTACAGGAAAGATAGAATTATATTCTACGGTGTTTGAGAAATGCGGTTTGGATCCCCTTCCTTATTTTGAGGAGCCGCCGGAAAGTCCTGTGAGTACGCCTGAGATTTCGAAAGAATATCCATTGGTTCTAACCACGGGTGCTAAATCATGGGGATTCTTTCATTCAGAACATCGACAAATTCCTTTATTGCGTTATATGAATCCAGATCCGATAACGGAAATTCATCCAGAAACGGCTGAAAAACTGGGGATTAAGGATGGAGACTGGATATATATAGAAAGCAAACATGGGCGATGCCAGCAAAGGGCCAAACTTACCGCGGCGATCCATCCTCAGGTTATTAACTCTCAGCACGGATGGTGGTTCCCGGAGAAGCCTGGACCAGAACCAAGTTTATTTGGGGCTTGGGAATCGAATATCAATCTCTTGCTCCCCTCCGGATGGGTGGGTAGAGCGGGTTTCGGCTATCCCTTTAAATCTCAAATGTGTCGGGTGTACAAGAAGCAGGAGCCTTAAATGCCAAGGTATGGCCTGCTCATAGACTACGATTTCTGTATCGGTTGCCGCGTCTGTGAGATGGCCTGTAAACAGGAGCACCAACGACCTGTCGGAGAACAGGGCATACAGGTGATAGAGGTTGAACCTGAAGTAGCAGGCGGTAAACTATACTACTTTCCATTCCCTACTGACAACTGTAACCTTTGTGGCAAACGTATCGCCAAGGGTCTTCAGCCTGCTTGTGTCCAACATTGTCTGGCAAATGTGATGAAATTTGGTAAGATCGAGGAACTTACCAAACATATACAGGAACAGCCAAGGTCCGTGCTATGGGTACCCCGTTAGATTGTACTAAGAATGGGATAGTTTCTACAGCGGCCGGTGTGCCTCGGGTGACAAGCGTGCGTGTGTTCCGTCAGGATAACTAGCCCCCCTGCCAAAAAAGACTCCGTGGAGTTTAACTGCCGTCGTCAAAATTCCTCAGCTTGCCCTTGCCCCGATCTTTATGTAATGCCAACTTTCCCAGAAGGCCCTATTCCCCATCAAATGGATAATCTGGCTCTTGTTCGAGAGGTATCTTAGGCTGAGGTGCTACGTATTGAACTACGGTATTCATCGGGATTTGTGCGTTGGGTAAACAAACTGGATGGCTGGTAAATTCATCCAGTGATTTCCAAGTAACAATACCAGCATCCAAGAAATCCTGGTAAACCTTCCACCAATGTAATTTAACACCGCTCAGATGTGTCTGCGCTACCAGGACTATCCGGTCTTCTTTTAAGTTAAATAGAATCTCTCTCAAGCCATCTGGAGCTGCGCCCCTACTCCACAGGGATTGGTCGCATAACGAGCCCGTACCCAGCTGCTTTGAAGGCACATTGCTAACAGATACGATTGTGACATCATACTCTTCCGGTTTAAACACAACTGCTCGAGCTCCCGCTGCCCCTCGGGCAAAGAGATATTTGATCCCAAGTTCATCAGCAACCCTTAAAGTGGTTTCATCGTAAGCAGAATACTTTGAGCCGAATATACGCATCAATTTACCTGTACATGTTTCGACCTTATCTTTTATGCGTCTCATCACTTCATGCTGGAAACGATACGGTTCATTCCAAAAGGGGCTTTCATTGTAGGCGCCGCAAATCTCAAACCCCTTAGCAGAGAAGTTCCTTATCACGTCGCCCATCTCGGTGACCATGTACTCATTTGTCTGAATCACGGCAGGCATTCCTCTTCTCTCAAATTCATCGACCCAGTGCTTTAAACCCTTCACATTTGCGTGGTCTATGATGAGAAACATACCTTCAATTTGAGCAACTCTATTCTTTTTCTCCATTTTTCACCCTTTCGATTGGATAAAGCAAATCTTGTTGACCTCTCCCCAAAAACGAGGCCACCTTCAAATTGACTCCTTCCTCGTAAAGAATAGGTAACAACCAGACGACTGAGAGACCCATTTGCCGAAAAATTGTAGGATCATTCATCAGATCATATTCAGCCCCAGATATTGGTCAATGATCCTCACAAACATCTCCACACCAAAAGGCAGCACCTCTTCATCGATGTCGAAGAGACTACTATGGTAAGGATGGATGATCCCTCTTTTCTCATTTCGAATCCCCAATCTAAAAAAAGATCCTGGAATCTTTTCGAGGTAATAGGCAAAATCCTCTGCTCCCATCGAGGGCCTTAAGACCTCTACGTTCTCCTTCCCTATACCCTTCGAACAGGCTGAGGTCACCAGTCTGGACATTTCTGGATCGTTAATCAGAACAGGATACCCATATTCAAATTCATACCGATAATCCATCTCGAAGGATCGAGCGACACCTTGAACCACCTCTTCCATCCTTCGGTTCAATTCCTCTCTTACCTGAGGGCTCAGAGAACGAACCGTCACCAGCATTTCGACTTCATCGGGAATAATATTAATTGCCGTCCCGCCGCTGATTTTTCCGATGGTGATCACCGCGCTGTCCAGGGGGTTGATATTTCTGCTGACAATAGAGTGAAGTTGTGTGATGACATGGCCTGCGGCAAGAATGGGATCCTTGCAGAGATGAGGCATCGCACCATGTCCTCCCTTTCCAATAATTTTAATTTTGACGCGGTCCGCCGCAGCAAGTCCCTCCCGCTCATAGATCCCTACCTTACCAACGGGAAGGAGAGGAAAAACATGGGTCCCAAAGATCGCATCTACCTTTGGACTCTCCAAGACTCCCTCCTCTACCATCACTTTTCCCCCACCTCCTCCTTCCTCTGCTGGCTGAAAAATCCATTTGATGTTTCCCTTCACCCGATCTTTATTCGATGAAAAAACCCGTGCGACACCTAAAAGAATCGCCACATGGGCATCATGGCCACAGGCATGCATCTTCCCCTTAACCTTAGAAACATAAGGGACCTGATTTGCCTCATCCAGGGGAAGTGCATCCATGTCTGCCCGAATGGCCACAGTCCTTCCAGGCTCGCTCCCTTGAAGAAGCCCTACCACTCCTGTTTTGGCGATCCCCCTCTTTACTTGAAGCCCAAACCGTTCAAGCCATTCAGAGACCAGTTTCGATGTCTCGACTTCTTCAAATCCCAGCTCCGGGTGCATATGAATCGTTCTGCGGATCTCCACCAGCCAATCCTTCATCTTCCAAATTTCTTCCTTGAACGGATGATCCATGGTCATCTCCTCCCAAAAAGATGTTTATCACACTTTTCCTCAGGTTTTCAACCCAAAGGGAGACCTTTGTCATTTAAAATTTAAAAGTGGCACCTAATCCCCTTGTAACAAACATTGCCCGCGGATTAACCCCGATATGAGGATCAGATGATCAAGATTAATAGATCCCCCTCTCCCGCTGGCGGGAGAGGGTTGGGGTGAGGGTGGAATCCATGAAATCCCCCTCACCTTTATCCTCTCCCCAACGGGGAGAGGATATTAGAAGCTGTCCAGTTTTAAATTTTAGCTAACACCCAAAGGGAGACCTTGACGCTTCACCGATTGGGACTCTTTCGGGAATTAAGGATCAGCTTTAAGACCACGAACTGCATCGAGTCCTTAATGACCCTGATCGGACAGAAGAACTTGGGTTGGGCATCTATAAAAACCTTGAGAGAATAGAACGACATCCTTCGAAGCTTACCTCCTTGCGAAACTTGTGCAACTGGCGGGTAAATTTAAAGTCTCAGAAACCCATCAGGGGCTAGGCTGGTTGCCAACATCACCATATTGATGTCACGATGCGCTATCCAGCTGTCGCTCTCCCTGTTTGCTCGCTCAAGCCAGAATGTCTCGATGGTCTCCCTTAACCCTGCATACCTGCTCAGGATCTTAAGCAACAATTGGAGCGAATCTTTCTTCCATAAAGGCCCTGGTTTTTGCTCAATCAGTTCCTGTATCTTTTCGACGGCCCGTAATCCAATGGACAGCCCCAGCTCCCGAAAGGCAAGACGGTAACCAGTAGGGAGCTTCAAAGAATTTTCTCTCACAAAAGACTTCAAACCTATCAGAGAAGACTCCAATAAAGTCTCCAGTAGGCCGGTTTGTTCAAGGTTTTCGCTGACAATCAATTGTGCCACCCTGCAGGCATCAAACAAAAGACCCCCGATACCGAGAGGATCATCTGTCGCCCAGCTTTTTCCTTCACAAATATCGGCCATGTCTGCAATCTCGGCACGGAGATCCTTCTCCATTGATTTTTCGGGGTCTTCTCCTGCGGTCGCCTGAAGTTCGACGTAGGTGACAAATCCGTCGAGAGGGTCATGATGCCCCATGGACCGCACCAGAGGCCGGGTAAGGTCTATACTCATCTTCCAGTACATGGGTTTCGGACCACCGTAGGACGAAGCATAGACAAATCTGGCATGGGCTGTTTTCGCAAGCTCCATCGCCCATGTATTGTAGGTTAAATCGCCGGTGACCCTGCTTATACGATTGAGGGCATGCATCCATTTTGTCAGGTAATGATAGTACTGCCCATCCCGATCCCACTCCAAGCGTTCAACAAAGGGATCATGAATCCCCCGTTCCTTCAATTCCTTACCTATCCTCAATCCGCCCTGGGTGGGGTGATTTCTACCCTCCTGTTCATCGAGGCCGCTGATCCAGCCGGTCCGCGAGTCGTCTCCGCGGTGTCGGCCGAGGGTGTGATGAACTTGATCAACGAGTTGGAGTGCCAGATTCAGGTATGTTTCTTCGCCTGCTTGATGATAAAGCCCAAGAAAATTGCACACTCCGAAAGCATCTGTCCATAGGTAGCGCCGGGGGGATTTCCGAGTCGGTGAAAGCCCGGTTTCTCTGGTAAATTCCATCATCATTTCCCGGACCGGGGATTGAGATTCGTTTTGTGCCATCGGCATAATGGTGCTATTTATCCAGATCTACCCCAGCTTTCTCATCGCCACAATAATCATTATCCAGGCAGCGGGAGCTATTTTCAAGCAAAAAGTGAAAAGTCACTTAAATAATTTGATAACGTTCAAAAGGTGAGGCACGAATTAAAAAACCGGTTCAAGTAATCTGAAACCCACAGTATGTCCCCCTCCCCCTTTGATGGGGGAGGGAGAGGGTGGGGGTGGAAAAGTTATGAATTTCAAAGTACTTAAATCATTTCCCCCTCCCCTTTACCCTGTTAAATAGGATTTCTTATTTGGCCCTTATTAGATCAGGTTTTCCATTTAACAGGGTGAATCCCCTCCCACCAGTGGAGGGGAGATTTGCTGGATGTCTTTACTCATCTTGAAGGATGTATTGGAAAACATTTATGCCTCACCTTTTGAACGTTACTAATAATTTACTAATAGAGACTGTTCCGGAAAAAACTAAAAATAGTATTTTGAGAAAACAAAGAAAATCGAAATCTTGTAATACTTTAGCGCTTTGAAAATCCCTCCCTGCCTCCCTTTTCCAAAGGGAGGAGATATTAGCTTCCCCCTTTGAAAAAGGGGGATAGAGGGGGATTTTATAGTGATTCTTCTAATTTTTTTGGCTTTTGAAATTCATTTTTCAAAAGGCTAAACTGATACGAAATCTTTAATATTTACGGGCTCAAAAATATATGCTGTTCAATGATTGTATGCCTTATTATGGGAATCTGATCTCATGTTGGATTGATCAAAATTCCATCATTTTTCTTTGTTTTTTAGAGTACTTATAAGTTTTTTCGGAACAGTCTCTAATAAGGCCGTAATTGTATAGACATCAAACTCTTCTTCTATACCACTGGATTCCGGCTGGAGTTTACCCCGGTGGAAATCGGGGCCGGAATGACGAAAAGGGACGATGCCTCAAATTCGTCTCTCCGGCGAAAGCCGGAGTCCAGCCCAAGTTTTTTAAACGGGCAAGCCTTCAATTCGAGGATGTCTATCCTATTATGGACTCCTTAGCATGTTATATATTCCCCATAAAGTGTAAGTTTTCAACAACGTTATATATTCTTTGAGGGAGAGGATAAACTCCCAACAATAAAATGGAAAAAATATAATACCAGTCTACCCCAAAAAGAAACCTCCTGTTAAGAGATAAGAGTAAGCACAACCAGACTCAAATTCTTAGACAGGAGGTTTCGAATGGATGAGGTAGATCGTAACCGGCCGGAGGAATTTCGTCAACTGAGGCAAGAGGTAAGGCATTCGGAGGAGTATTCGATTGTCCCCATTTATGGGAACTTCGATACCGTTGACGGCAGCCGCACTTTTCACCCTACGACCGCTCCTGAGAGGATGGAAGCTTCCTTAAGTTTCTTACGATAAGGATCAGCATCATGGCCACCGCAAGACCGAGAACGATCCATAGGAGAGTGCTGTGACGTTCGGTCCAGGGGAGAATTTGTTCCTTGTGGGGTATAGCCGATGGAGGGCCGAGGCTCACCAGGGATAGCGTCAAGTCATCGATGCCCTGAATTGATTTGGCGAGATCATAGTTGGCCTCTCTCGCCTTGGGATTTCCTCCGATCAATGTGTAAACTTGACCCGACTGGGCCTGAAAGACCAGGCTGGTATCCCGCCGATACATGGAGACACCGTCGAGCTTCAGTGGAGGGTTGTCTCCATTGAAAATGCGAAGCTGCAAGTAGCGGTATGGGGCGCTGATGCCCTCCACCTTGAGCGATTGGCTGATTTTCTGCTTGTGCTGGATTCGGTACAACACTCCTCGGTGCACAGATTTCCAGGGAACATCCTGCTCTATAGTGTCCCATCTGGTCTCTGTCTTACGGGGAACCTTCTCTTTGGACTCATTGCGTCCGAAAAGTTCGTATCCCCGATAGAAGTAGGGGGACGTGATTTCAAACTGCAGATTCACCACAGGCAGGTTGCGAAAACCGAGGTCGAGATCAAGAGTCGTCTGGTTATTCTTCTCATCATGAGACACAACCATGTGCTTCACGGGACCGAGCACCAGTTCCTTTTCCTTTTCAATCCGCAGGAAGCCACTCTTGACCGTCTCAATGGTAATGCGCCTTGGATCGTCGGTCATGTTATAGACCGTCAATCGAAGATAGCGAAAGTTATTGGTAGGGAACTTGATGGTATCCACTCTAAAGTTTTGGCCCGGCAAGCTCACATCAAAAAGCCACACATCCTCAGCAACCACCTCCCAGGCCTTGCTGTCGTTGCTTCCTTCCAGAAGAGCCCGACGCCGATAGTTCTGACCGGAAAGAGTTACCGTGATATGGTTTTTTTCTGCTGTCTCGCCGAAGTCCGCGGCAACCGTGGCGTACTTTTCCGGAACAAATGTTGCATTGATTAGTCGGGCTGGTTTCCACTCCAGGTGCTGCGTTTCCTGCACTCTCCCCCAGTGAATGATGTGAGGGACGAGTCTTTTGCTCTCATCCATCACCCGGAGGTCATTGAGTGTAGACTGACTCTCATTAAATATTTCAGGAGTCATGGCGAGACGAACGAATCCGGAGGGCGTGCGTACGTCAATAGGACGCTGCCAGTTCCATCCTGTAAGGTCGATAGCCGCATTGGCAGAAGTTGCGATGCCGACCAAGCAGATGATGGCCAGGAGTTTCTTCACGCCTCCTTCTCCGAATCAGGTTTTTCCAAGATCCTCGAACTGTAGCGCTGGTAGAAGTAGCCTGCAGCTACCAGAAGCAGACCACATGCAGCGAAAGAAGTGATGCGATAAACCTTCTCAAGTTCACTCATATCAATGATCAATGTTTTGCCGACCGCCAATAAGAACAAAACAAATCCAAGATAACGAAGAAGGAGGGTTTGTTTTGCCAGCCCGATCCAGATGACAATGAAGGCCTGTACGGCCCAAGCAGCAGAGATCAAGCTGAGGCCCATTTTTGAAGTGATGACGCTGCTGTAGTGGCCCCATCGCTCACATTCCAATGCCACCAGGATTGCCAGTATCGCGTGGCCAGCCAGCCCTTGCACATCTGCTGCGTGCTTAAGCTGAAGCCGACGGGAGAGGCGTCCCCCTCCCCAGAGAGAGAACACGAAAATCAATTTGGGCAGAAAAGTAGCATTCAAGCCAAGCCAACGCGAAGGGTAAGAATAGTGTTCGAGGCCAGCAAACAACACGATCGCTCCGATGCCAAAGCAGACCCACGAGAGCGGCATCCAAGCCCTTGCCCCTTTGGTAACAAGTATGGAGGCTGTGACTATTGGAATCAGTGACCATAGAACGACAAGCGTACTGGCCTCATAAGTACGATAATGAGCGAAGGGATGGTTGATGGTCCAATTCTGTGACAGTTCGACGCTAAGAAGAAAGCATGCCAGAGACAGGGCCAGCAGAGAGGAGATGCCGGTAAGGGTTCCATGCCACTTCTCCTGGCTCTTTGGATCCTTGTGCAACAGGTAGGCTGATATCGCAGTCATGGCAATGACAAATGACCAGGAGCCAAAGGGTACATTGAAAATCGGGGTAAAAAGAGCGCTGTGAAGAGGCAGCCGATAAAGCAGTCCCCCAGCGGATAGAATAAGGGCAACGATTCCTGCAACGCTGCAAATGATTTGCCGGAACCGGATGCCGAGCAGGACAAGAACCGCTCCTTCCACGCTCCAAGCGATAGGAACACCATAGAGTTTGAGCTGGATGGGAATGGCTATGATGACCAAACCCAGGGTGATCGCAAGGAAACTTGCCGAGATGTTGTTGTCCATTCCCACTCGCCTGCTCCATACCTGAAAGAGCAAGAAGACGAGCAGTGCCTGTCCTATGACCACAAAGCCCATGAAGTAGCGGTAACTCGGGAATAATATGTTGTAATAGGAAATAAACGAGAAGAGTGCACTGAAGATAATGAAGACCAGCGCTTCTTTTGTTTCGGGAAGACGAAGCACCAGACTATGCAGGGTGGGGATAAGGAGGAAGATCAGGTAAAACAGAGACGTGAAGATCAGCGCCGGCATCATCTGGTCGGACGCATAGAACCTTTGATGCCAGCCCAGGTAGATCACGATCGTGCCGATGAAACAGAGCAGGTCCAGAGCACGCCATCTGCGAAAGTATGCCACTCCCATCGCAACCATATCCAGGATAGCGATGTAGGTAAAAAGCGCATAAGGGTGATTCGTTCCGGTTGAAAGAAGGACCGGACTCAGAAAACCTCCAATGACAGCCAGAATAGCGATAGGAAGCGCATTATAGGCCACTGCCATCGCCACAGCAAGGGCAGTCACAAGAATCACCAATATCATTGAAATGGTTTGGTCTGCCAAACGGTAAACTTGAAAAGAGAAGAACACACAGAGGTAAAAAATGGCCAGGCCGCCACCTGTAAGAACCTGAAAAAGAATTGACCAATCCCGGCGTTGGAATCGCTCCCCAAGGCCAAGAGCGATGATCCCCAAAATCACCCCTATCGCCAGGCGGCCTTTTGGACCGATCCAGGCGTTGTCATATGCATATTTGAGAAAGAAGCCGATGCCCACAAGCAACATTACGATACCGATCCAATTTAGCCATCTGGTCCCGAGCTTCATCTCCAAAGACTGGGACGGGGTCGTGGAGGGTGGAGGTAGAGGCATCGTTTCCCTCTTCGGCGGAAGCATAGGAGGACTGGGAGCCCAAGTCTCCTCCTGGACTCGGGTCACTACTGACGGCTCGATGACCCTGGCAGGAGAGGGTCGCGGTGGAGCTGCAACCTCTTTTTCGGGGGATGGAGTTTGGCGTTCCTGTTTCTTGAAGTCATCCCTTAGAGATCTCAGTTGTCTTTTCACATCCTCGAGATCCCTAACCAGGCCCTGAATCTTCAAAAAAGCCACGACGATAGCGACGACCATTGCCAAGAAACCCAAAAAAAGGATTGATTCCATAATAAGGCCTCACTCTTCCAGGATCTTTTATTTGACTATTTCTTTGGTCTGTGAATGGGTTAGCTTCTTGGAGTAATCCAATTCAAAATGATTTCTATCAACAATGGTTGTACCTGTCAATCAAATAATTCTTCAGGCCTTCCCTCCAAAAAGAGGCGGAGGCTCTAAAACAACTTTTGTTGTTTTAATCCATTGGATATCGATTTTTTTATTGCGAGGGAAAAGAATGATGGTTGTCCTTCATTGATAAAGATGGCAGTCTACCTGATTCCCGTCCAAAAAGGTGTGAGTGGAAGGCTCGATCTCTTCGCAAATAGCTCCGATCTTTTCTAAACACCGGGTATGGAAACGGCAGCCCGATGGGATATGAGTAGCACTGGGAATGTCTCCTTCAAGATAGACCATCTTTTCGGGCTGCTCTGCCTGCGGAAGGGGCACTGCCGAGACGAGCGCCCTTGTATAAGGATGTCTTGGAGAAGAAAAGATTCCCTCGGTTTTTCCCATTTCGATAATCTTCCCGAGATACATCACTCCGACTCTATCACAGGTATAACGGATCACGGCCAGATTATGGGAGATGAAAAGATACGTGAGGCCCATCCTCTCTTGGAGCAATTCTAAAAAATGGAGCATCTGAGCCTGGACAGAGACATCCAAAGCAGAGGTCGGTTCGTCCAAAATGAGAAGCTTTGGATGAAGGGAAAGGGCTCTGGCAATCCCAACCCTTTGCTTCTGACCACCGCTCAATTCGTGAGGGTATCGAAACATATGTTCCCGCTTCAATCCCACAATTTCCAGCAACTCCTCCACTCTCTCACGAAGACCTCTTCCCCTCATCCCCTCATGAATCACCAGAGGTTCGGCAATGCTCTTGAAGACCGTCTTTCTTGGGTTTAAAGAAGAGTGGGGATCCTGGAAAATCATCTGCATATTTCTCCTCATCTCCTCCATTTCTGACTCTAAAAATTTACAAATGTCCCTTCCATCCCATAGCACCTCGCCTTCTGTGGGTTCGACGAGGCGGAGGATCGCCCTGGCAACAGTGGTCTTCCCTGAACCTGACTCCCCCACCAAACCAAAGGAATCTCCACCTCTGATGAAGAAGGATATTCCGTCCACTGCCCTGACGTTCCCCTTATGGCCTCCGATGAATCTCTTCCTCAGGGGAAAATATTTCTTTAAATTTTTCAACTCCAATAAGGGTAAAGCCATCTTCTTTTTCCCGGGATTAGAGGTTAGGGGCTAGGGGTTAGCTAAACCCCAATCCCTAGACAAAAATATCTGAAATTTCCATAAAATATCCCCTCCCCCTCGACGGGGGAGGGTTAGGGTGGGGGTGGACAAAACCAACATTTAGTCCAGATTTAGTCCCCCCTCCCCTTCACCCTGTTAGATAAGGTTGTCTATTCAGCCCTGTTATTCAAGAGATCTCCTATCTAACAGGGTGAATCCCCTCCCGCGGTGGGGAGGGGAGTTTCTTACTTTAGATTCTAAAAAGTGTTAGAGATAAATTCTCAGACCTCCTGATGTAAGAACCTACGTCTCGTCCGGGACTTCGCCCGGAAGAGGTGGCCCCTTCGGGGCAATCTTCAAATGACCCTTATTAACCTCCCCCTTTGGCAAAGGGGGGATAATGGGATTAAAGACATATCGACATTTTTTTGTCGATGTTCATCCACTAAGGGCCTAATAGAGGTGACAGCTCACCCAGTGGCCTTCTTCGATCTCGATCATAGAGGGTTTCTCTTTTTTACAAATATCCATCATCTCAAAACAGCGGGGATGAAATCGGCATCCAGAAGGTGGTTGAATCAGATCAGGGATCACACCCTTAATCCCCTGAGCCTCACTTTCCCTCTTTGAGAAGGTTAGTATGGAATTTAAAAGCCCTCGGGTGTAGGGATGAAGAGGTCTTTTGAAGAGCTGAACAGTGGAACAGTTCTCCACAATACTTCCAGCATACATCACAGCAATCCTCCTGCAAACCCTGGCAACAACCCCCAGATCATGGGAGATGAGAAGGACAGAGTGCCCATGCCTCTGAACCAGGTCGTTGATGAGCCACAGAATCTGGGCCTGTATGGTAACATC
>Ga0315274_10002788_pt1 | contig 26081 bp, 23 predicted proteins | sample YL17G02_20_MG_FD_203700 | JGI IMG/M metagenome (GOLD analysis project Ga0315274, IMG submission 203700) | Sediment microbial communities from Yellowstone Lake, YNP, Wyoming, USA - YL17G02_20 | ecosystem: Environmental > Aquatic > Freshwater > Lake > Sediment | place: USA: Wyoming | collected...
GGCGGGATGTTCCGGAATCACTACGCGGAGCGGTTCCCGGACGCCTGGGCCGCGGCCGAGCATCTGTTCAAGAACCTGCCCGAGCTCGAGCGGGGCACCCGCCAGTTCCACAACCTCTTCTATAACTCGACGCTTCCGCCCTTCGTCCTCGACGCCCTTTCGAGCCAGGCGGCGATCACTCGGACGACGACCTGCTTCTGGCTCGCGGGCGGCCAGTTCTTCGGCTTCGAAGGATGCAACGATAAAAGCGGCTGCTGTCCCCTCAACTGCGCCCACGTTTGGAACTACGAGCAGTCGCTGGCCTTCCTTTTCCCCAGCCTCGAACGGTCGATGCGCGAGACCGATTTCCTGGTCAATACAAAGGAGAACGGCGAGATGGTCTTCCGGACCTCCCTCCCGCTCGGCGCGACTCTTTGGAATTTCCGTCCGGCGGCCGACGGCTCGCTGGGCCGGATCATCAACCTCTATCGCGATTGGCAGTTTGCGGGCGATCTTGATTTTCTGAAGAAGCTCTGGCCGATGGCGAAGAAAGTCCTCGAATACACATGGACGGCCTGGGACGCCGACAAAGACGGGCTGATCGAAGGCGAGCAGCATAACACCTACGACATCGAGTTCTACGGACCGAACAGCATGATCGGGACGTTTTATCTCGGCGCCCTCTTGGCCGGATCGAAGATGGCCGAAGCCATCGGCGACGCCCCGGCGGCGAAAATGTATCGCGAAATCTTCGAGAAAGGCCGGGCCAAGTTCGACGCCCTCCTCTGGAACGGCGAGTATTACATCCAGAAATACGACCAGGTCATGGAGAAGAAATACCAATACGGTGAGGGCTGCCTGTCCGACCAAATGCTCGGTCAATGGCTGGCCATGGTTGCCGGGCTCGGCCGGTTCCTGCCCGCCGACCGGCTCAAAACGACGCTCAAGTCGATCTTCGAATACAATTTTATGACCGACTTTCGGGAATATTCGAACGGTCAGCGGACCTACGCCCTGAACGACGAGAAGGGCCTGCTCCTCTGCACTTGGCCCAAAGGAGGGCGGCCGCCGTTGCCCTTCGTCTATTCCGATGAGGTCTGGACGGGGATCGAATACCACGTCGCTTCGCACCTGATGTACGAGGGAATGGTGGACGAAGGTCTTACCGTCGTCAAAGCCGTGCGCGACCGATACGACGGCCTGCGCCGCAACCCCTGGGACGAGATCGAGTGCGGCCACCACTATGCTCGGGCGATGTCGTCGTGGGGGATTCTTCCGGCTTTAACGGGATTTCGCTACTCAGGGACGGACTTGAAGCTCGGATTCGCCCCCAAAGTCTTCCCCGAGGATTTCCGGACGTTCTGGAGCACGGGCGCGGCCTGGGGCGCCTTCCGGCAGAGAGCGGAGCGGGGGAAGGGATGGCGGGTCGAGCTGGCCGTGGCGGTTGGCGAGCAGAAGCTCAAGGAGTTCTCTTTCGAGCTGCCGCCTTCGCTTCAGGGGAAGACCGCCGACTCGCTGACCGGCGAGATCGCCGGAAAGCCGGTCAACGTCGCCTTCAAACAGAATGGGAATATAGTCGCCCTGTCTTGGCCGCAGGCGTTCGGCGTGAAGGCGGGGGAGACGTTTGCCGTGATACTGAATTTCTGAATCCGGAAAGCCTGAAAGGAATGGTATTATGAAGAGAATCGCGCCTCTCCTGATCCTTCCCTTTGGTATCCTCGTTCTCTCCGCCGCGGCGCCGGCGGCCGCCTCTCCTGCCGACGCTCCCAAGGGGCATCTCTTCATCATCGGCGGGGGAAATCGTTCCCCGGAGATGATGAAGCGATTTGTGGATCTGGCGGCCGCCGGGCCGGGCGGGCGGATCGTCATCTTCCCGATGGCGAGCGCCGAACCGGCGACCGTCGGTCCCGAGCAGGCCGAAGATCTCCGTAAGCTCGGGGCGAAGGACGTCGCGGTCCAGATCGTCACCCGCGAGCAGGCCCTGGCCGCCGACAGCGGGAAGATCCTGGAGGGTGTCGGCGGGGTGTTTTTTTCGGGAGGAGTCCAGTCCCGGGTGACCGATATCCTCCTCGACACGCCGCTCCAAACGAAGCTTCTCGAGATCTACGCCGCGGGCGCCGTCGTCGGGGGAACGAGCGCCGGGGCGGCGATCATGAGCGAAATCATGATCACCGGCGACGAGAAACGGAAGGTCGAGGCGGGGCGGGAGTTCGAGACCATCCAGGCCGGAAACGTGGTCACGACCCGCGGGCTGGGGCTGATCTCGTCGGCCATCGTCGATCAGCATTTCGCCACGCGCAAGCGGCACAACCGGCTCATCAGCCTCGTCCTCGAGCACCCCGATCTCGTCGGGATCGGGATCGACGAGTCCACGGCGATCGTCGTCAGCGGCGGGTCATCCTTCGAAGTCGTCGGTGAGAAAAACGTCATCGTCTATGACGCCCGAGCGGCCAAGGTCGCCCGCCGTGGGGCGGACGCGATCGGAGGGGCCGGCCTCCGGATGCATGTCCTTCTTCCGGGCGACACGTTCGACCTTCAAGCGAAGCCGGACAACGCCCGATGAAACTCGGCGCTCCCAAACTGCCCCATACCCTGGTCCTCATCTATGCGATGGTCGTCCTGACCGTAGTCGCCACCTGGATAGTCCCGGGCGGCGAGTATCAGCGCGCCGAAAAGGACGGCCGGGTCGTCCCCGTGGCCGGCTCGTTCCAATTCACCGCCCGACAACCTCAAGGACTCGGAGCGCTGTTCATTTCGCCGTCCAAAGGTTTCGTCCAGGCGGCGGCGATCATCGTCTTCGTCTTCATTATGGGGGGCGTGTTCGCCGTCGTCGAGAAGACCGGGGCGGTGACCGCCGGGATCCAAAGCCTGGCGGCGAAATTCGGATCGAACAAGACGTTGCGGATGCTTCTCATCCCCGTGACCATGATCGTCTTCTCGTTGGGCGGGGCGGTCTTCGGGATGTGCGAGGAGACCATGCCCTTCATCCTTGTCTTTGTCCCGCTGTCCCTGTCCCTGGGCTACGACTCGATCGTCGGGGTCGCCATCCCGTTTGTGGGCGCGGCGGCGGGATTCGCCGGCGCTTTCTTCAATCCCTTCACGGTCGGCATCGCCCAGGGGATCGCCGGCCTGCCCCTCTACTCGGGCTTGGGGTATCGGCTTATCATCTGGGCCGTGGGGACGGCCATCGCCGTCGCGGTCGTCATGCGATATGCCGCCCGCATCCGCAAAGATCCGAAGCGCAGCTCAACTTACGAGGACGATGAGGTCCGCCGCCGGGAATACACTCTCGACGGTGGGGCGACGGAGCGAAGCACAATGACGGCGACCCACAAGGCCGTTCTCATCCTCTTTCTTCTCGGCCTAGTCCTCCTGGTCGTCGGGATCCTGAAATACAAATGGTATATCGACGAGATCGCCGGCTTGTTTCTCGCCCTCGGCCTTCTGGCCGGGATCATCGGCCGGGTCAAGGCCGACGACATGGCCCGGGCTTTCGTCGCCGGGGCGAAGGACATGGTCAACACCGCCTTAATCATCGGCTGCGCCCGGGCCCTTCTCGTCGTCGCGACCGACGGCAAGATCATGGACACCTCGCTCTACGCCATGTCCCGGCTGATCGCGGGCGTCCATCCCGTTCTTTCGTCCCAGCTCATGTTCCTTTCCCAGTGCGTCATCAACTTTTTCGTCCATTCGGGCACGGCCCAGGCGGCCCTGACGATGCCGATCATGGCCCCCCTCGGGGATCTTGTCGGGATCACCCGCCAGACTTCGGTTTTCGCCTTCCAGCTTGCCGAGTACATCAACCCCATCCTGCCCACCTCGGGCGTGACGATGGGTGTCCTCGGCCTGGCCAAGCTCCGCTGGGACAAATGGGCCAAGTGGTTCCTGCCCCTGATGCTCCTCTGGGTTTTCTTCGCCCTGCTGTCGCTCATCCCGCCGGTGCTCACCCACTGGAAGTAAGTTATTTTGGGACAGCAGTTTCCTTTTTGTCGTTGATAATCGAGTATACTGAAGTGACGAATTCCTCGAGGAGGTGATTTTATGCCGTTCTCCATGTCCTGCATCAGAAAGTCCTTGATTTCCCTTCTCATCCTCGCGGCCGGGCTCCTCAGCGCGGCTCCTCTGCCGGCCCAGGACAATCCTCTCTGGCTGCGCTATCCGGCCATTTCCCCGGACGGGCAGACCATCCTGTTCTGCTACAAAGGCGACATCTATAAAATCCCGGCCGCCGGCGGACAAGCCCTGCCTCTGACCATCGGAGAGGCCTATGATTACAGCCCCGTCTGGAGCCACGACGGGAACTCGATCGCCTTCGCCTCCGACCGCTTCGGCAACTTCGACGTCTTCGTCATGCCCGCCGCGGGCGGCGAGGCCGCGCGCCTGACCTTTTGTTCCGCCGCCGACGTCCCCAGCGATTTCTCCGCCGACGATAAGCGGATCCTGTTCTCCTCGACCCGTCAGGATTCGGCGTCCAACGTTCAGTTCCCCATGAGCGCCCTGCCCGAACTCTACAGCGTGGCCGTGACCGGGGGCGAGGCGGCGCTCGTCCTGACCCAGCCGGCCATCTCGTCCGTGGTCAATCCGGCCGGAGACAAGATTCTCTATCATGACCAGAAGGGCTACGAAAGCGACTGGCGCAAACACCACACGTCCTCGATCACCCGCGACATTTGGATCTACGACCTGAAGGCCCGCAAGAACACCCGGCTGACGACGTTCAAAGGCGAGGACCGCAATCCCGTCTTCGACGGCAACGGCGACGATTATTATTACCTGAGCGAGCAGAACGGTTCGTTCAATGTCTTCAAGAGCTCTCTGAGCAAACCGGCGGCCGCCACAGCGGTGACCTCGTTCTCCAAGAACCCAGTCCGCTTCCTGACCCGCTCGAAGACCGGCGTCCTTTGCTTCGGCTACGACGGCGAGGTCTACACCAAGGCCGGGAGCGCTCCACCGCGGAAAGTCGCGGTCCGGATCGCCCAGGACGGCCGCCAGGTCCTCGAGCGGACCCTGCCCATCGCCGGAGGCATCACCGAGGGGCGGCTCTCGCCCAACGGCAAGGAATTCGCCTTCGTCTTCCGCGGCGAGATCTTCGTCGGCAGCATCGAGGGTGGCGTCACCAAGCGCATCACGACCACGCCATGGCAGGAGCGGAGCGTCAGCTTCAGCCCCGACGGCCGGACCCTGGTCTATGCAGCCGAAAGGGACAACAACTGGGACATCGCCACGACCTCCATCGTCCGCAAGGAGGAGCCCTACTTCTTCGCCGCGACGGTCCTCAAGGAGGAGCCGGTCGTGGCCACGGCGTCCGAGGAATTCCAGCCCGAATTCTCGCCCGACGGCAAGGAGATCGCCTATCTGGAGAACCGGGTCGTGCTGAAAGTCTGCAACCTAGCTACCAAGCAGAGCCGGCTGATCCTGCCGGCCGAATACAATTATTCCTACTCCGACGGCGACCAGTACTACAAGTGGAGTCCGGACGGCAAGTGGTTCCTGATCCAGTTCGGTCACGTCCGGCTGCTGACTTCCCAGGCCGGACTGATCTCGAGCGACGGCAAAGGCACGATCGTCAACCTGACCCGGAGCGGCTTCGACAACGTCCAATTCCGCTGGGGCTTGGACGGGACGATGATGTACTATGGCTGCACCCGGGAGGGCGCCGTGAACACCTCCGGGAACCCCATGACCTTCGACGTCTACGGCATGTTCTTCACCCGGGACGCCTACGACCGCTTCCGCCTGTCCAAAACCGAATTTGCGCTGCTCAAGGAGCAGGAGGACAAAGTCAAGGAGGACAAAGCCAAGGAGGAGAAGGACAAACCCAAAGACCCCAAGGCCGGTGACGCCGCGGCAAAAAAGGACGAGCCGAAGAAGGACCTCGCCTTTGAGCTCGACAACCTCGACCAGCGCATTATCCGGTTGACGATCCATTCCGCCGACATCGCCGACATGGCCTTGAGCAAGAACGGCGAGAAGCTCTATTACCTGGCCCGCTTCGAAAAGGGATATGACTTATGGCTGACCGAGACGCGCACCCGGGACACCAAGCTGTTCGTCAAGTTGAACGCCTCCTCCGCCGGCATGGAGCTCTCCGCCGACGGCAAATTCCTGCTGGTCATCACCGACGGACGGCTGGCCAAGATCGACCCGGAGAGCGGCAAGATGGAACCTGTAGCCGTGGCCGGGGAGATGGCCCTCGACCAGACCGCCGAAAAAGCCTACATGTACGACCACATGTGGCGCCAGATGAAGCAGAAGATCCTGGTCGCCGACATGTACGGCGCGGACTGGGAGTCCTATTTCGGGATCTACAAGAAGTTCCTCCCCCACATCAACAACAACTACGACTACGCCGAGATGGTCAGCGAGCTCCTGGGCGAACTGAACGTTTCTCACACCGGATGCTATTTCGCCCCTCCGGCGACGCCGGCCTCCGACGCCACGGCGACCCTGGGCCTGTTCATGGATTACGAATACGCCGGGCCCGGCCTGAAGGTCGCGGAAATCCTGAGCGGCGGACCGCTCGACAAGGCCGCCCTCAAGATCCGCGCCGGGCACATCATCGAAAAAATCGACGGCCGCTCCCTGGACGGGACGGTCGACCACTACGCCCTGCTCAACCGTAAGGCCGGCCAGCTCGTCCTGCTCGCGGTCTTTGATCCGGCCGCCCAGACGCGCTGGGAGGAGGCGGCCAAGCCCTTCACTCGCGGCGAGGAGAGCGCCCTCCTTTACCGGCGCTGGGTCAAGGCCCGCCGCGCCGAGACGGACCGCCTCTCCGGGGGCCGGGTCGGATACGTCCACGTCCGGGGAATGGACGACGCGAGCTACAGGACGGTCATCGAGGAGGTCCTCGGCCTGAGCGCCGACAAAGACGCCCTGATCGTCGACACCCGCTTCAACGGCGGGGGCAACCTCCACGACACCCTGTCCGATTTTCTCGGCGGCAAGAAAGTCTTCGACATCGTCCCCCGCGGCCAGGTCGTCGGCTACGAGCCCTACAACAAATGGATCAAGCCCTCGATCGTCCTGATGGGCGAGAGCAACTACTCGGACGCCCACCTCTTCCCGGTCGAGTACAAGATCCGCGGCATCGGCAAGACGCTCGGCATGCCCGTTCCGGGGACGGGGACATTCGTCTGGTGGGAGCGGCAGATCGATCCGACCCTGCGCTTCGGCATTCCCCAGGGCGGCTGGCGCACGCCCGAAGGCGTGCTCTGCGAGAACACCCAGCTCGAGCCCGACATCCTGGTCAAGAACGATCCGGACGTCATGTCCGCCGGTCGCGACCAACAGATCGAGGCCGCTGTCAAGGAGCTGTTGAAGAAGAAATAATTCGGAGAGTTCCGATATTGATGAAATTCCCGGTATGCATCACCGCCACCCAGACCTCGTCGCGATTCCCGACCTGGGTGTAAGCGATGGGCCGTCCGTACCCGGAAGAGAACGGCAAATTCAATGCCACGTTCTCGATATATCGACCTCCGCCAACCCCCACCCAAACCCTCCAAAAGACAACCTCCGCAATTCCTAGAAAATTCCTCTTCTAATTGACGTTAAGTCCCTGATATGCTTAAATATATTTAATGGAAAATATACAGCTAATTCTATGTACCGTTGTTACTATTTTGCATCTCCCCAGCAAACAAAAACGCCACACATGCGAAAACCAAGTAACCTCTATCTAAGGAATGGTTGGGACTGAGGGAGAAGACAATATGGCAACGCCAGAATCAGATGCTATTCAGGTGGTTAGGGACTGGTATACCGAGTGGTGTAAATTCCCAAAGTATTTGGCAACTGCTTCATTGGCGTTTCTTGCTTTTTCGTTTACTGAACTCTTAGCAGAATCAAAGATGGGCTTGGGCTACTTGTTCACTGCCTGGATTCTACTTGGGGGTAGTGCATTTCTGTCCTTCATTGGTATGCTCGGAGCATATGCATCCTTCGATGTTTGGAATCGGCGGTTTCTAAGAGAAACCATTGAACCCCTCGGGATTAAGCATCCAGAAGAACGGACCAGATGGATTCGCCGTTGGGGAAAGATTTCGTACCGATCAACCTTCCTAGCAGCGGTTCTCTTGCTTGTGGCGACCGGATTCCTCGGGCTTCACTTCTGGGATTCGTTTAAAGCGGAAAAGCCCAACAACGGCTTGCAGCGGAGCGCTCCCTGCGGTCGCGCCCGCTGAAGCCTGCCGTTAGTCTGATAGGCCAGGAGATTGGGATTATGACGCCCCTTGAAATAGCGATGGCATTTGTTGAAGCTATCAATACCAAGGATGTCGACCGGCTGGCAAAACTAATGACTGCTGACCATAAGTTCATCGATGGTGATGGATCAGAACATACTGGAAGAGACCAGATGAAGGCAGGATGGAAGGAACATCTCGAATTGATTCCAGATCTTACACTATCGATAACCGAGCATTATGAAGATAAAGATATAGTCGTTCTACTTGGATGGTCCAACGGAACAATAATTCAGAGTGGGGAACTAAAACCAGAGAACTCCTGGCGAGTTCCATCAGCGTGGCGTGTTGTAGTTGAGTCGGGGAGAGTCGCTGTGTGGCAACTTTATGCAAACCAATGTGTGTTGCATAAGATATGGGACCGAATTAGAACAGCCTAACTTCGCATTCAGCTGACGGCCGATGCCGTCACGCCGCCTGCGGAGCACGTGGCGCGCCGATCCGCCGGGGCGGCGGACACGGCCGCAGCTGATGCCGACGTTAGCCCAGGAGGAGATACATGGAAGTGAATCCGAAGGTAACCGAGTTTATGATGAGTCTTACTGAGGACGAGAAAGCCATCGTCACTTACTTGACCAAGAAGGCGCGTCAGGTGGATGCCGATACTATAGAAGACGTAAAATGGAATGCTTTATGTTGCTTCAAGGGAGATCGGGCATTTATCGGAATTATGCCGTACAAGAAGTATGTTTCCGTGATATTTGACCGAGGAGCAGAACTCGATGATCCGTACCATGTTCTCGAAGGAAAAGGGCACACAATGCGCCATATCAAAATTCACTCCTTTGATGACTTGAAGGAAAAGCATGTGGGTTCATATATCGAACAATCATACAAATTGTAAGGGGAGATAAATTGATGATCGCAAACACACTATCAGCATGTATAGCGACCGAGAAGGTCGGGGAATCGCGTGATTTCTATGTCAAACACTTCGGAGCCAAAGTAACCTTTGATTGTGGATGGTATGTGAATCTCCAATTTGGTAAAGAAACATCCAAACTCCAATTCATAGCACCCCAGGAGCTGGGGCCTCCCGTATGCAACCCGGCTGGCCTGATGTACAACTTCTGCGTGGAAGATGTAGATGCTGAATACAATCGCCTGAAGGCCAAGGGGCTTACCACTGTAATGCCACTCGAAGATCACCCGTGGGGAGATCGTGGCTTCGCCATTCTCGATCCAAATGGAGTCACGCTGTACATTTACTCGGATCGTGAACCCTCAGATGAATATAAGCAATATTACAAGGGCTAACAAGGCGCTGCACCGGACGGCAATTCCGCTGCGCTCCATTGCCGCCGATAAGCTTAATCGTTGGCCGGTAACGAACTGAGGTCCCGATGTCTCACGTCTTCATTTCATACTCTAGCCAAGACCGACCTTTCGTGGATGATCTTGTCAACAGACTCAAGGCCAAGCTTGTTGACGTGTGGTACGACCAAATCGAGCTGAGAGTCGGTGATTCGATCGTCGCCAAGATCAACCAGGGGCTTCGCGATTCTGACTGGTTGATTCTCGTGCTGAGCCAAGCGTCAATGAAATCGAAGTGGGTAGCAGAGGAGCTTACCGCCGCGATCGCGCTAACCGTGCAGAAGGGCGCCTTTGTTCTCCCTCTATTGAAGGAACCTGTGGATATCCCACCGCTGCTAGCAGGGCGGAAGTACGCAGACTTTACCCGAGATGAGACGCAGGGGCTACAGGAGCTTCTCAAAGTTGTTGCCCCTGAGACGCAGCTCTTTGCCGACGAGGCTAGCCAACGGTCTTGGCACATCCTCAGTACGATTGCCCGAGGGACGCTCGACCAACAGGCGTCTTCCAGCAATAGGGCGGCGTTCGCCGGCCTTTTCGCTGGCTGCAAACAGAAGTGGAACATGACCGACGAGGTGTTCGACGTGTACGTCGATTGCTGTTTCGCCCAGGACCGTTTGTTGGCGCTGCAGGAGTTCATACGGCTGCTTCCAACTGTCTTCGGAGAACAGTCGGAGGCACGCCGACAAGCTCTGAAGGCATTTCTTTTCAAGAAGGCGATAGAGTGACGGGCCACTTGGAAACCGATGTGCTCGGCCAACCAGCGCTTGCAGCGGCTCTGGCTCCGCTACCGCTGCGCCAGCCCGCTGAAGCGCGGCGTTAGCTGGACAACGAGGCACCATTGACCCAGTACCTGAAGCACTTTCCGAAGCCTCTCCTGGATGACCTCGTAGCGGGTCGCTGGCTACCAGTGATCGGTGCCGGGATGTCTCGGAATGCCGTAGTCGTGCCGGGCCGGCAGGTTCCGCTGTGGGACGATCTTGGGCGCGAACTCGCTGCTGAACTACAGGACTATCCGTATTCCGGCGCACTTGATGCGGTGTCGGCGTACGCCCATGAGTATGGCCGGCCGAGAATGGTCGAACGGGTCGCTGATGCGCTCCTGATCAATGAGGCGCGACCGGGCGATGCGCACCGAGCGTTCTGCTCCATTCTGTTTGATATCGTTTGCACAACGAATGTGGACTTCCTACTGGAGCGGCAGTACGGCGCTACATCCCGGCATTGCCGACCCATCGTCGATGAAGATCACCTAGCGGTGAATGATCGTAGCAATACAACAGCGCTGCTGAAGCTCCACGGGGACGTACATCACCCCGCGCGACTCGTTCTGACGGAGGAGGACTACGACGGATTCCTCGACAAATACCCGTTGCTGGCGACCTACCTCGCCAATCTCCTCATCACCAGAACGGCCGTCCTGATCGGCTACAGCCTCGACGACCCAGACTTCAGACAGGTATGGCAAGTCATCGGCGAGCGCCTAGGAAAGGCCCGGAGGTTGGCCTACGCGATATTAGTGGACGCAAAGGGCACGGATGTCGCGCGGTTTGCCCGCCGCGGAGTCAAGGTCATCAGCCTTCCAGGTAGCCGCGCTAAGTACACCCACGTGCTGGCGACGGCATTTGACGAACTGCGTGAGTACATGCAAACGCACCTGATCGGCGCAAGCCACGTAACCGAGGAGGAACCGCTCACCGAGTTCTCGCTACCGCAAGAGGCCGTGACGAGATTGTGCTTCTTTGCGGTTCCATTGGGCCTCCAGCCGCAGTATCGGGACCAGGTGTTTCCTCTCGCTGAGCGCGCTGGCTTTGTCCCTGTCACCGCAGCAGATGTGATTGCGCCTGGCGACAACTACACCGCCAAGATCGACGCGATCATGCGCAGATCTGTGGCGGCTGTGGTGGACGTGACCACCCAGAACACAGTGTTGGAACTTGGGATGCTCATGGGAATGCAGAAGCCCCTGCAAACACTCGTTGTTGTCGAGGAGGGTACAGTTCTTCCCACTGACCTCGCGAATCAACGAATCGCGAGACGTGCGAAGGGACCAGTCGCCGATCAGCCAGAGCTTCTGCACTCTTTCGAGGAGTGGTTCCGAGGTGTTGCCGCTGATATCCAACCCCGGCTGGCCGAAGAGCCGTTGCGACTTCTCGGTGTCCGCGAATACCGCGCGGCAGTGACTTCAGCGATTACTCACCTTGAGTCCCTACTACGTACCGCGCTCGAGAAGGAAGAGAAGCTGCCGGGTCGCGCCTACGCACTTGGCCCGCTCGCCGAGCTCGCAGCAAGGCGTGAATTGGTGACTGGTGCTGAACATCGACAACTTCGCGATTGGATGCGCGTTCGTAACATGGTTGTGCATTCGCAAGAGAGCGTCTCTCGGGCACAAGCCACGGAGATCGTCCGGGGAGTAATGGCGATCGGACAGAGATTGCGGCCAAATGTGTGACAGCGTGCCAGCTAACAACAGCATGCAGCTGACGGCGCTTCGCGCCGCAGCTGATGCTGAGCGTTAGAACGACGCTTCGCGCGAAGAATAAAGATAATAACCATTAATTAGAAATTTAAGTAGCTTGAAATAAATAATGGCGGTTTGACTTTTGCATCTCGATGATTTAAATTTTAGAAATTGATTCTATTCTTGGAGAAAAAGATGGAAACTATAAATACAATTGAGTTAAATAATGAAAGCATTTATCCTGATGAATCTGTATTGAAAGGTGTATTAGGAAACGCCTATTCTGCATATAATGAATTAATAAAAATATTTATGAATAATGAAATGATATATGAATGGCGTTATTATAAAGATGGAAAATCTTGGTTGTGTAAAGTACAAAAGAAAAATAAAACCATAGTATGGATGTCAGCCTGGAAAAACTATATGCAAGCATGTATTTATTTTCCTGAAAGACAAATTGAAGGTGTTTTGAATTTAGAAATTAGCAAAACACTAAAAAATAAAATTATAAATACTAAAAATGCAGGAAAATTAAAACCATGTATCTTTGAGATAAGAAATAATGAAATTTTAGATGATTTTAATAAAGTTATGAATTATAAGTTGATTGTGAAGTAATAAAAATGAAAAGTTCTAACAACTGCTTCAAGCTGACAACGCTATTGTCACGCTTCTTGCAAGAGGCTTAAAAACGCTAAGAAGGCAAACCATTAACCGGGCAAGAAGCGCGCCAATGTACGCGTTGCAGCTTAAGCAAATGTTCGGCGGCACCAAGGAGAAGGCGATGCGTAGCAAGCTGTGGTTATTGGCTCTTCCGCTCTTCTTCGCCCCGGCTTGGGCGCTGTCGCCTTCCGCAGGCGCTGACCAGAAGGCAGATGCGCCCAAGGATGTACCCAAAGAAGTCCGCGCGTTGGAGGGCACCTACACTGGGTCGTGGACAATGTACGGCATCGACGAGAAGGGCGAGGTCGTCGAGCGCATGGCCTGGACGGACACCATGAAGGCCGTCGGCCCAGAGGTCAAGGGTGAACGCGCATTGGTCAACACCACCGATGAAATGACGTTTGAGGGCGGTCAGATCCCGCCATTCAAGGTCCAGGGCAAGGAGGGGTACTTCCTCAAGAAGGATGGCGGCTTGGGGGACTACTTCATCGAAACCTCTGGGCAAACGAATCGGATGGTGAAAGTGGGAGAGAACGTGTGGAGTTACACGACACCGGCTGCTGCCCAAGAGTTGGGTCGGCTGGGCTTCCCCAAGGACGCTTCGGGGCAGCATGTGCTCGTCAAGGTGGTCACCAAGGAGCAGGGGGCCGAGACGCACCGGATCAGCCGCTTGACCACGGTGAACTGGAAGGACAAGGAAGGCAAGGAACGGGCGCTGCAATTCGTCAGCTTACAGGGCTATCATAGGCGTCAGCCGTGAGCATCGGAGTGGACTGCCGAACCAAGCGTTGCAGTGGACCGGGCCGGCAGGGCTGCTTTCCATGGCGTTGAGTCTTTCAAGCCGGCCCGCCGCTGATCGCGACCGTTGGGCCGACGAGGGCGATGAAGTCAGACTGGTTCGGAGGCTCATCGTAGCAGGAGAGGAGACGCGGAAATGGCAGAACCGCTGACACGAGAGGCATTCGAGCGATCGCGGGCCGCCGTGCGCCTGGTTGCACGCCGGGACGGTCGCATTCTGGCTGCTTTCAGCGTTGGGTTGGGAGTCATCCAACTGATCTTCCTTCGCTGGGCCGATGCCCATCTGGAGCGCGGGTCAAAAATAGCTATCGCACTCCCAGTATTCCTAATCTACATGGTCGTCGTTGGCGCTCTGCTGTGGCGGATGGAGCGAAGGAAGCGCTCGGTTGGTCCGATCTGCCCGCAGTGCAGAATCAGGCTCACGGGCCTTTCAGAACGAGTCGCCGCCGCAACCGGCAAGTGTGACAACTGTGGAGGAGTTGTTTTGTCTGGAGAGCAGACCGACCGACCGTGATCCGCGCGGCGGACTGCTTTACTTTCCCCCGCGTCGCGGTGTTAAAACATGGCGAGAAAAGGGGAAACCCAATGCAAGGACCGCATTCTTTTCTGCAGGCATAAGTCCGGCCCCGTCTACCTGGGCGGCAACGGCGGCAATCATGCCGTATCGCATGTAGAGCCATCCCAAGATCAGGCCGACGCTGGTGCTCGTCACAACGAAAGGAATCAAGAGGCCCAAGCCATATCGTTGAAGCTCCTCTTGGGGGAAATGCGCAAACACAAAGCCGGAGAGCAGGTTCCCAATTCAAGGGGAAGCCCATCCGCCCCGATGGAAAATCTCAGTAGCGGATTCGAATGACGGAAGGAGACAGGCCGGGACACGGGACCAGCACGAACAGGCTGCCGAAGTCATCGTCCTCGATTATCTCCGTGACCGGGTGGCCGAGGCATTTCATCACCTCGGGAAGGGTGTTGGAATGGCCGACGACCAGGACGACGTCGCCGGAGTGAAGCGTCCGGAGCCGGTCGGCCAGCCCGGCCGCATCGGCCGCGGGAAACAACCGGACCGGGATCTTCAGGGCGGCGGCCAGCGGCTCCGCCGTTTTGATGGTTCGCTGAAACTCGCTGGCATAGACCGCCGTCACGCCGGCCCGGGCGAGTAACGCGGCCAAGGCCCGGGCGCGCGCTTGTCCCGCCTCGGACAGGGCGGCATCCTTCGACGAATCGACCTTTTCCGCGTGGCGGACCAGGATAACCGCCTTCTGGGCCGCGGCCGGCAAGGCCGAAGCCGCGAGGATCAATCCGACGGCGAAAAGGCGGAATCCGCGGCCCGGCGCGGAGCGACCCGCGGAAGCTCTTTCGGAAGGATTTCGGGTTTTCGATCCCAACCAAAAGTTCTTCAACATAACCGGAATATATTCCCCGGCCGGACGCCCTGTCAAACGGGAGCTTGCCGACAGACGGCACGCAGCGGACATGACATCCTGTCCCTGAACATGACCAAAAGGATTCAGGCCGCGCCCCCCCCTCCGTCGACCGAATTCTCAAGTACGACAGGCCGGAGCGGAATTGGAACGAAGCCCTGCCTGTCGGCAACGGCCGGCTGGGAGCCATGGTCTTCGGGACGGTGCCGCGGGAGCGCCTCCAGCTGCCGGCGTTGCCCAAAGCGCTGCCTTCCGGATACCTCCGGGACGTCTGCGCCCGGGGCGGCTTCGAACTGGACCTGGAATGGAAGGCGGGACGGCCGGCCCGGATCAAGATCGCGGGCTCGATCCGAGAGTTCCCGACGGAGAAGGGCAAGAGGTATGTCCTTTCGGGACTTTAGCCAAGGAGGAGACGTTTTTTTTTCTTCTATTTCAGCAAAGTGTTATCGCTTCCTGAAGTCCGGCGGGCTGGCCGCCCTGACGACCGCCGCTCCTCAAGGACGCTTCTGCGGGGAGAAGGACTTGACGAACCGCTTGGTTTCCATCGGGCCCCGAAAGAATAGGACTTGCGGCACGGTCGGCTTGAGCTGGGTGAAATAGCGCTCCCCTTCGTCGTCTCGCATATGCATCAGAATCACGGCCGATGGGCGGATCCGGTCCAGGACGATCTTGCGGGCGGCGTCGTTTTGGAGGAAGAAGGGGTCGAAGAAGGCGATGTCGATTTTCATCTCCTCCCAGGGGATGGACGAAAGGAAGGCCAGATTGGCCTCGGGGTAAAGATCTCCCTGATGGTAAACCCGGAAGGGGCCGAGGTCGAACACATAGCCCAGGGTCAGGTAGGCAGGTTCCCTGTCGGCGTGGTTGACGCCGAAGACGGTGAGCGGGATGCCGTCGACGGTAAGGTTCGTCTTTTCGCCGATTTTAACGGCCAGGATCCTGATCCGCGGCCCGAGCGCCTTGACCTCTTCGGCCGCCGTTTCCCGGAGGTCATTCTCCACGAGCCCGTCTCCGACCAGGACCGCCCCGGCGTGCGCGGTCAGGACGTCGAGGGCCATCCGCGGTTCGAAATGGTCACGGTGGGCGTGCGAGAAAAGGATCAAATCGAGCCGCTCAAAGGGCGGCCGGCGGGTCTTCATCAAGGATAAGGCCTGCCCGGGGGTATTCGTATATCCCCAGGGGTTGTCGACCAGACCATCGACGAGGACGCTCTTTGCGCCGGCCTGGATGAGGAAACCGTCGGTCCCGATGTAGCGAATGAGGGCCGCCTCCGGGTTCGACCCGGCCGGCGGCTCGAGGATCTCGTGCGAGCCGCCCTTGAGGACGTGGACCTTGGGCGAGAGCGGCCGGGCTCCCCTGGACCTCAAAAGGCCGGACAGGGCGGCGAAGCCCCAATCCTGAGCAATCTCGAGGGCCGTTACGCCGTTCCGGTCGGCGGCGTTGGGATCGGCTCCCTTATCCAACAAAGCCTTTGCGGCTTCGTCCAACCCCTTTTCGACGGCCAAGTGAAGGGCCGGCTTGCCCGCGGCGTCCTTGCCGTTCGCGTCGGCGCCCTTCGCGATCAAGTCGAGGGCCCGAGTAACAAGTCCGCCCCGGAGATAGGAGAGCAAGAGCGACTCTCCTCCCGGGCTGGGCTTGGCCGGATCGGCGCCTTTTTCGAGAAGTCTCGTGACCAAGTCTTCGTTGCCGTGGGAGGCCGCCGCATGGAGGAGAGCCGATCCTTCCGGCCCTTTGATGTCGTAGCCGACGAGTTTCATCAGGGTTTCGACGACAGCCGCGTGATTGCGCAGGACGGCGTAGTCAAGCGGGGTTCGGCCCTGGTCGTCCTTCAAGGAAGCGTCGGCGCCTTGCTTGACGAGGATCTCAACGACGGCGGGGCGCCCTTCGCGCGCGGCGTAATGAAGCGGGGAGCGGCCCTGGCTGTCCTGGTAACAGAAGGAGGCGCCCTTATCGAGCAGAAGCTCGACGACCCGTCCGAGTCCGGCGTAGGCATAATAGAGGAGCGGTGTTTGTCCGGCGGCATTCCGGGCGTCCAAGGCCGCGCCGTTCTCGAGGAGGAGCCGGACGATCGGCAGGGCCGCCTCTTCTCCCCGGCGGCATCTGGCCGCCTGGTGGAGGGCTGTTTCACCGTCCGGCGTCTTCGCCTCGACGAGTTTCGGGTCCGCCTTGAGGAGTCTGGCCACGGCCTCGAGGTCGCCGGTTTCGACGGCCTGGAAGATCGTGAGTTGGGCGCCCGGCAGGCTCAAGGCCGTCCAAGCGATGAGGACGGCGATCGAGAGGAATCGGAAGCGATTGGCCATGGCGTTATCTCCCTTTCCGTTGGGTAAAGATTCTATCCTTGCTCACCGAAAGGTTCTCGGAGTCCCAGTCGGCTCGGCCCTTGCCGTTTTTTCCGGGGAACGAGAAATCGAACCAGATGATGCTGATCTCCCCGTAGTTCGTGAGCAGCTCCCGGACCTGGTTCTTGATGTACTCGCGGTACTTAGCCATGTCCTTGCCCGCGTTCGACTTTTCGTAGCCGGCGTCGAAACCTGTCGAGCGTCGGAATTCTATAATATTGTACGATTCGAGCGGGAAAAGCGTTACCTAATCATCGATCATTGGAAGGTGACGTTCGCCGCTGATAGGCCGCCGATGGCCCTCGTTTCCCGCGGCTTGACAGGACCGCCGCCATAAAATATGTTTTTTTAAGCGCGGAGGCGGTCAAATGTCCAAAGCGATTGCTCGAAGGGAGGTCGGATATGCCACTCAAAAACCCTGGCCTATTGCCATTGTTCGACGAGTTCAAGGTGCTTCAAGCCGAGGCGCTCACGGTTGGCGCATACTCGCAACCGGCAGGCGTCCAGCTTAAGCGCCACAAAGCTTGGCGTCGAGGAATGCATTGTCGGTAACGTTAGGAATGACTTCATGAGAAGCGTCGGGTCAAATGAGAAAGGAACGGGCTCCATGCGGCGGAGGCAGGGGAGCAAACGCGCCGCACTCTTTGCGGCCGAAGCAGCATATGCCGATAGCGTGTTGCGCACCGCTCTCGGGGATTACAAATCGGCGGTGGCGGCGCTCGACCGCGCTCTCGATTTCAGTCCCATATACGCGCCTGCGATCTTCACTCTTGGCACCGTGAAGTATCAGCGCGGAAACCGTACGGAGGGACGCCGACTGTTCGAGTCTTTGCTTTCGCTGCCCAGGAATACTCCCGACTTGTGCCAAATCATCGACGAAGCGGGGACATTCCTAATCCAAATGCACGCCTACAAGGACGGTCTGGACCTCTACCGCGCCGCCGTTTCTAAGTTCCCCCGTTTCGTGGCCTTTTACCAGGGCGTTGGGTGTTGCGCGGGTCACCGGGGCTACTATGATGAGGCCGTGGCCGCATCCAGGCGCGCCGTTCAGATCGAACCCTCCAACCAGCGCTTCATGAACGACCTCGGGTGGAGTCTTCTCGAAGCCGGCGACCTCCACAAGGCGGAGCAAACGTTGACAAAGGCGGTGTCCATGGACCCGTCCGATGAACTTGCCCGGGAGAACCTGCGGTTCTGCAGGGCGAAGCTATCCCCGGCTCTCAGAAGGAAGCGTAACGTCAAACCACCTGGAGAGAAGATCTAAACGCACGACTCGGAACAAGTGGGCTATGCGCGCATTGCGCTTTGCCAAAAGAACCTGATCTGTTTGCCGCCTGTATCGCCGTCAGCTCCGGTGCGGATTCCAGAAAATTTGGCGATCAAGTACGCCCTTGATTTCCCAACGGTTCCGCCAGGCCTATTCTTCCGGATCGACGACGGCGGCGGACCTCGTCGAGATCTTCGCCCGCGCCTCGGCGGATTGATTGTTCATCCGGCGAGGCCTCGTTCGGCCATCATGGTCAAGTACGGACACCGGATCAGCCATGACCTCGTTTTCTTCTCCGAAAAGGCGGACCGGAGGAAAGACGCGACTTGAGAAACTCCTCCTTCGCGTTCTCATTTACGGCAGCAGCGAGCATATCCGGGAAATCGTCCGGTCTTATCCGAAGGAATCCCTCGATGTGGCCGAGCGATACGAGGCGGAACTTCCGGCCGGCCGCGGCCTCCGGGCGTTCGTTTCGCGGACGATCCGGCGTGAACGCTTATCAGCTCCTTAGCCACACCGCACCGCCCCGATCGCCTGCGCTGTCGCGCGCTCCCCTCATCCGGGCATTTTTCGGGGCGAAGACACAAACTCTCGCTTCGGAGCTATATTGAAGAACGCAAAAGATGTCCAGACGGTCCTCCTCCGCCCTTCGATTCGTTGCGCCGGCTGTCGCGACGGGACTCTGCGTTCAGGTCGCGCCTTTCCAGGGAGAGCCCGGGAGGCGGGAGACGAATTCTCGGAGAACGAAACCGGCCGCCTCTCCGGGGTCCCAATCGACGCCGGAAGCAATCAACGGTTTGATGTCCGAGAGAAACGCCGAGTCGGCGAGCTTCCCATGGAGATTCATTTCCATCTCGGCTCGAGAGATCCGCGTGCCGGAGTGTTCCAAATATTTCTGAAAGCACAGGACTACGCGCTCTGGATCGACTTCGGCCCCGCGGCCGGCGATGTACAGATCGAAAAGATCGCGGCCTTTTTTTCGCTGAAAGAGGGCGCGCAGTTTCGTTCCCAGGAGTTCGTCGAGGCGATAGGTTCTCACGGCCGCTTCGCCCGTGAACCAGCGCGAACGGACCTCGAACGGACGCTCCTGAATCCCGAGGATGGAGAAATGTTCTCGGGAGTTGATTTCGATTTTCAGCCGCAGGGGTACGGGCGGTTGTCCCTCCGACGTCAGGCGGTAGAGCATCGTGATCCGGCCATCCGTGGCGGTCCGTTTCGGCAGGCCGAGCCAGGGATCGAGCACGGTCCGAATGGCGGTGAGAACGGGTCCGATAGCGCCCGCTGCGGTCTGGACTAAATCGATGTCCTCGGAGTATCGTGCGGCGGGGCTTATAAAAAGCTTATACAACGCCGTTCCGCCCCGGAAGGCGAAATGACGGGCAACTTCCGGGTGGGCGAAGAGGGCGATAATCGCCCGACTGAGGATAAGGTCCTGCTCGACTTGAGACGGCATGGGCCAAGGGACTTGAACGCGCCACTCGGTGATGTAGTCGAGGGGGATCATCGGTCCGGCTCGATGGGCTCGTTGATCAAGAGGCGCCAACGCTTATTCCGGCGAGCGTCAAGGACGGTTTTCCCGGGTTTGAGAGGCACGTACTCTCTAGCCCGAGCGCCGACGAAATCGGCAAGGGGAGCGGCCAGGTCGATCCCCTCGACGAGCTCAAGCAGGTAGCCGAGGCGCTGGGTCCAGGGGAGGGGCGAATGGGCGGTTTCGGCAAGCAGCCGGCCGAGGTCAAGGAGCGGAACGAGCTCAGCGAGAACAGTGGTTACGTTCGACAGGCCTCCCGCGTGGCCGGGATATCCGATGAGGTCGAATGCCGTCGCGTCGGGCGAAGAAACGAGGAGCACGCCTCGCGGCGTGTTTATCGAAACAGTGGGGATCTCGGCCGCATTGGACCGAGCCACGAACTCAACGCGAACCCGCCCGCACCGAAGACCGGGCCTATTCTCAGCCGTGACGACCTGAAACGCCATGGGCGCATGGTGGGCGGCGCCGTGGAGCGCGGCCGCCGTGAGAAGCCCGGCATAGTACTTGAGGCCGAGGTGGGACATCAGCTGCGGGACGAATTGGTCGGCGGGGAGGCACCCGATCGCTCGGTATTCCGGAGGAACGATCAAGTGAAAACCGCGCAGCGGCGTCGCCAACCGGCCTTTTACCCGAAGCCGGCGGATTGCTGCTCGGACGGCGACAAGCGAAGAGCGCAACTCGACGGCCGCCTCTTTAACGGTGAAATGGTATACCCCCTTTACGGCTAGGCTCTCCGCGAAAGAGACGATATTCATTGATCGATATCCGGATTCTCTTAATGAAAGTAACATATTGTGTGTGATTCGTCAATCGAATCCGGTTATTTCAATCCCATCCTGCCGACGGCGGGGGTGACGATGGGAGTTCTCGGCCTGGCCAAGCTGCGCTGGGACAAATGGGCCAAGTGGTTCCTGCCCCTGATGATTCTGTGGGTCGTCTTCGCCCTGCTGTCCCTGATTCCCCCGGTTCTCACCCACTGGAAGTAAGGCCGCTCATTCCAGGCACCGGACGACCTTGCCGAAATAGCGCAAGGGCCGTCGTCGCTCCGTCAATGATAGATTCGGGGCAACGACGGGTTGAGGCCGATGAGGAGCTTATAATCGCCTACTCCGGTCTTTTCGGCGAGCGCGTCGGCGGTCAGACCTCTCCCTTTCTCGCGATCGACCAGGACCGCCTCGTCTCCGACCTGAATTTCCTTGTCGTTCAGCAGATCGACCATCGTATGATTGGCGGTGACGGCCGGGAGAACGGGAAAGATCTTGCGCCTTATGGCTACGACTGCCCGGCCGCCCATTTGGGCGGGATAGCCGTCCGAATAGCCGACGCCGACGGTGGCGACGCGCATCCTCTCCTTGGCCTTGAAACTCCGCAGATAAGAGAGGGATTCTCCGGGAGCGAGGTCCATGATGAAAATCACCGTCGCCGAGAGCTTGAGGACGGGCTTGAGGCCGAGGGCGTCTTCCTTCGCGGTCCGGGCGTTGGGATAATAGCCGTAAAGGGCGATCCCCGGCCTGATCATATCGAGAAAATACTCCGGAGCTTCAAAAAGGGCGGCGCTGCTGGCCGCGTGCCGGACGCCCAGAGAAATGCCTCTCGCTTTTGCCGTTTCGCAGACATCCAGAAACCGTTTCGTCTGCTCCCGGTCGAATTCGGGGTCTTCGGTAAGGGTCGTGCAGACGCCGGCGATCGTGAGCGAAGCGAGGGAGGCGATCTTCTCGATGAGGGGCAGGGCCCGGTCATGGGGGACTCCCGTCCGGCCCATGCCTGTGTCGATGTCGATGTGAACCGATGCTTTCGTATTCAACCGCGCCGCCGACTCGTCGAGAGAACGCACTTCGTCGGAATAGACAGCCTGGCTGACCCTCCGGGCAACGATGGCCTCGCTATCCTCCCGGGCGAAGGGCCCGAAATTCAGGATCGGCAAGCGGACGCCCGCTTCTCTCAGGCTAACGGCTTCCGCGAGTTTCCCTGCCATCAAGGCGGCGGCGCCCGCTTTCTCCAGCGCCCTCGCCGTTTCGACCAGGCCGTGGCCGTAAGCGTTGGCCTTCACGACGGCCATGATCGGGACCTTGGCCCGCATTTTCACCCGGCCGAAATTCCAGAGAAGGTTTTCCACGGAGACATCGATTCGCGGATCGCGTCTGCCCGATAGACTACTAATCAAGGGCTTTGGACCGGCCAGGACGGCCAGCGATCCCGCGCCGACAGCATCGAGAAACTTTCTTCGTTCCATGACTCTCTGCTCCCTCCCGGACCTTCATGAGCGTCGGAATGTGATAAGGCAAGGGCCGGGGTGATCGCTCGGATCATAAATCGCCGAGAGGGACGCGTCAAGGTGCGCGTGGGCTCCTCGGCCAAGTCAAGGCGCCGAAGCGCCTGATTGACAGACGGCGCAAAAAAAGGTGACCAAAATACGATTCCGCGCGTATAATGGAACGAGGGGCGGAGAAGCCCGCCCCAGATCGATTTCCGAGGAGATGCACGGATGAAAAGAGCGCTGGCCGTCGGATTCGTTCTTGTCCTGGCCTCCGCCGCCTCGGCCCAGAACTGGTTCAAGGGCACTCTGGACCAGGCCGTAGCCAAGGCCAAGGCCGAGAATAAACTGGTCGTCGTCGATTTCTACAGCGGGGGCTGAGGGGCCTGCAAGCTGCTCGGTGAGCAGTATTACGCCAACCCCAAGTTCCAGGCTTATTTCGACTCCCACTTCGTCCTTCTCCGGGCCGACCGCGAGGAAAAGCTAGGCGCGGAACTGTTCAAGAAATTCAAGATCAACGCCACCCCGACCGTCATGACGATCGCCGGCGACGGCGCCGAAGTGGACTGGACCGTGGGCTACGGACCCCCGCCCGAGAAATTCCACGAGCGGATGATGAAGATGGTCGCCGGAGACGGGACCTTTCGGGCTATGTCCGAGGCCTTGGCCGAGAATCCTAAGGATACCGCCGCCGCCTTCCTCCTGGCCCGTAAGTGGGCTTACCGCGTCGACACCGAGAAAAAGAACGAATACTATCGGATGGTTGTCGCCCTCGATCCGGCGGGAACGTCCGGGACCTACACCGACGAATACGACAAGACGAGCGCCACGTATACCGAATACGCCGGGTTCGCCCTGGCCGGGACGGCCCTCGGCGGGGCCAACCGCAGCCCGGCGTCCATGAAAGCGTTCATGGCCAAATACCCCAAGAGCGAGTTGATGAAGCAGGCGTACGCCCAGCTGTCGTCGTATTACGGGTCGGCTCCCTCCAAGGAGGAGGCGATGGCCTTCTACGCCGAGTACGCGGCCAAGTACCCCGACGAACCCGAAGTCTTGGCGGCCTGGCTCGGCCGAATCACACGGGATAAGGGCGATTTCGCCAAGGGGGTCGAATTAGCCGACAAGATCAAGATCCTCAACCGGGCCAATCCCGCCGTCCGGATCAGCAAAGCCCTGGCCGAGTTCTACTTGGCCAAGGGCGACGCCGAGGAGGCCGACCGGGTCTACGGCAAAGATTTCATGAAAAACCGGGCCGCCATGCTGGCGTTCGATCTGGTCGATTATGCCAATTACTGGGCCGGAAAGGGATCCAACCTGGATGCGGCCGTAACCGCGGTTGAGACGGCCATGAAGCTCAATCCCGAAAGCCCTTATTTCGTGCAGCAGGCCGCCGGCGTTTATATCAAGGCGGGCAAGGAAGCCCGGGCCTTGGAGATGTTCGGCCCGGCCTTCGCCAAGGCCCATTGGGCCGATACGTCGGCGCTCGAAGGCTATGTTGTTTTCTGGGGCACCCAGGGCAAAAACTTGGACGACGCTTTAGCGGCCGGGCGCCGGCTGGTCGAGATCAAACCGATCGGTTACTATGGTTGGTACGCCATGAGCGTCGTCCTTCTTGCCAGGAAAGACTACGACGGGGCTTTGGAAGCGGCGGAGAAGACGGTGGAGCTGGCCGACGACGTATTCAAGGATTACTACCGCAAGAACATCGATAAGATCAAAGCCGCCCAAGCCGCCGACAAGAAGTAAGCTGGAATTTACTCCAGCCGTTTGGGGAAGCGGAGGGCGCTCGCGAAAAGACGCCCGAAAGCAGCATCGCCGGCGAGGAGCATAACCAAGCCGTTCTTGACATCTTATAAAACCCTGCTTTACTATTCCTTGTGATCGTTTATGGGAAAACGGGGATAAAGAACCTCTCCCGGCCGACGACAGCAGCAGGGTCAGAGAGAGTGATGAATCCCGCCCTCGGTCCTGCGATAGAATGGACGTCAGGGAGACGTATCTTTGTCCGCTGAGGAGGCAGCAAAATGCCGGAAAAGACATTGGCCTATCTGATGGCCGGCCTGGCCATTTTCAGCCTGATCGCCCCCCCGATCTCTGACGGCCTACCCGCAGTTTCCGCGCCGACACCGGCCGTTGTCGTCAGTTCGCCCAACGGGGGCGAGGGCTGGGCTTCGGGTACCCAGCAGACGATCACGTGGCGATACGAGGGGATCGCGGCCGAGGCCATGTCACGGTGGAGCTTCTCAAAGGAAGCAGGCGCCATTCGGTTATCACTACGCATGCGGCTCGAGGCGCCGGCGCCGGCGGTTCTTATAGCTGGCAAATGCCCCTTTTTTTAACTGCCGGAGCAAACTACCGGGTGAGGATTTCGGCCTCCCGGCCTATGGCCGATTATCCTTTTTATGCCGGGATGACCGATGACAGCAATGGAGACTTCGCGATCACGTCAGCCGGGAAGATCGCTTTTGCATCCATCCCTGAAGGGTCGACGACGAATGACATTTTTTTGCTCGACGAAACCGGCGCGAGGCGGCTCACCAGCGATCCCCTCGATGATACGTCCCCGGCCCTGTCGCCGAATTGGGATAAAATCGCGTTTTCTTCCAACCGGGACGGCAATTTTGAGATCTATATTATGAACGCGGACGGAACGAGTTCGCGCCGGCTGACTTCGAATTCCGCCGAAGATGAAGACCCCATTTGGGCGCCGAACGGCGCCCGAATCGCCTTCACCTCTCGCCGCGATGGGAACTATGAGATTTACGTCATGAACGGCGACGGGACGAATCCGCAAAGGCTGACCGTCGATTCTTCAGAAGATAAATATCCGGCCTGGTCCCCGGACGGGGCGAAAATCGCCTTCGCCTCCGCCCGCGATGGGAATTATGAAATCTACGTCATGAACAGCGACGGGACCGATCAGAGGCGGCTGACCCGCAGTCCGGAATTCGATTTGGAGCCGGCCTGGTCCCCGGATGGGGCGAAAATCGCCTTCGCCTCCAAACGGGACGGCAACTATGAGATCTACATTATGAACGCCGACGGGACGAGTCAAAGAAGGTTCACCAATAATCCGCCCGATGACCGGCACCCGACCTGGTCCTCCGACGGCCTGAAAATGGCCTTTTACTCCAAACAGGGAGCTTATTTTGATGTTTTTGCGATCGACCTGGACGGAAGCCGGCTCAGAAATATCACCAATACAAACGCGGCGGATTGGGAGCCGAACTGGTCGCCGCGCCGGCGGTTAGCGCTGGATCGGCCGGGATTGGACCCGAACCGGTTGAAGAAAAAAATAATCAAGCGGGATTGAGTTCAGACCTCGGTCTTCGCCTTCCAACTCGCCAAGGACATCAATCCCATCCTGCCGACGGCGGGGGTGACGATGGGCGTCCTCGGGCTGGCCAAGCTGCGCTGGGACAAATGGGCCAAGTGGTTCCTGCCCCTAATGCTCCTCTGGGTTGTCTTCGCCCTGCTGTCCCTGATCCCGCCGGTGCTCACCCACTGGAAGTAATTCGGCTCACTCCAGCCGCTTGCGGAAGCGGAGGGCGCTCGCGGTGAAAACCGTGACGCCGATCGCGAGAAGCGCCGCGAGCTCCGGCCAGAGGACGTCCGGCCCGCTGCCCTTGAGGAGGATCGCCCGGACGACCTTGCCGAAATAGCGCAGGGGGTTGAGGTAGGTCAGATATTGGACCGGCCGGGGCATGCTCTCGATCGGCGAGAAGACGCCCGAAAGCAGCATCGCCGGCATGACGAAAAACATCGCCGACATCATCGCCTGGCTTTGGGTCCGCGAGATCGTCGAGATAAAAAGTCC
>Ga0315274_10002789_pt1 | contig 26077 bp, 32 predicted proteins | sample YL17G02_20_MG_FD_203700 | JGI IMG/M metagenome (GOLD analysis project Ga0315274, IMG submission 203700) | Sediment microbial communities from Yellowstone Lake, YNP, Wyoming, USA - YL17G02_20 | ecosystem: Environmental > Aquatic > Freshwater > Lake > Sediment | place: USA: Wyoming | collected...
GCCAAGGGTATACGATGGAAGCCTCCAACGCCGCGGTGGCGGACGCCCTCACGCTTCTGGGCCAGCTCCTGGAGATCACGGGCCAGGACGGGTTCAGGGTCCGGGCCTACTACCGCGCCGCCGAGGAGATCACCCGCCTTCCCCGGGACGCGGGCAGCCTCACGAAGGAGGAACTGACGGTGATCCCGGGGATCGGGAAGGCCCTGGCCGAGAAGATCCATGCCCTGGCCGCGACAGGTACCCACCCGGAGCTGGAAGCCCTGAAGGCCCTGGTGCCGGGGACCCTGATCCAGCTCCTGGACCTGGACGGGGTGGGGCCAAAGACCGTCCAGACCCTCTGGATGAAGGCCGGGATCACGTCGGTGGACGAGCTGGAGCGGGCGGCCCGGGGCCGGCGCATCCGCGCCATCCGGGGATTCGGCGAGAAGAAGGAGCAGGAGTTCCTGCGATCCATCGCCCAGTACCGGAGCCGGGCCACCCGGATGAACCGGGCCGAGGCAGAGGCGGTGGTGGCCCGGGTAGCGGCCGCCCTCACCCCGGGCACGTACGAGGTGGCAGGGTCCTACCGCCGGGGCCGTTCCACGGTCGGGGACGTGGACATCGTCTCCCGGGAGCCCGCCCCCCAGGTGAACCCCCGGCTGCGGGGAGTGGCCGACGAGGTGATAGACGAGGGTGACCGGAAGACCTCTGTTCGGGTGGGGCCCCAGCGGGTGGACATCCGGTTCACCCCGGCCCGCCAGTTCGGCTCCATGCTCGTGTACCTGACGGGATCCAAGGAGTTCAACATCCGGCTGCGGGAGATGGCCATCACGAGGGGGCTGCGGCTGAACGAGTACGGGATCAACGACCGGGACGGCGGGGGTCTCCGGGAGTTCGCGGACGAGGAGTCCCTCTTTGCGTTCCTGGGAATGGACTGGATCCCGCCGGAGCTCCGGGAGGACCGGGGCGAGATCGCCCGGGCGCTGGCCCACGACCTCCCTCGCCTCGTCACCCCCGGCGCCATCCGGGGCGATCTCCACGTCCATTCGACTGCCAGCGACGGCACCCTGTCCCTCTCCGAGCTGGCCCGGGCCGGCGAAAGCCGGGGATACCGGTACCTGCTGGTCTCGGACCACTCGGCCAGCCTGGGGGTTGCCCATGGCCTGGACCCGGACCGGGTCGCGGCCCAGGCGCGGGAGATCGAGCAGGTGAACCGGGCCTCTCCCTGCCGGCTCCTCCACGGGATCGAGGTGGACATCCTGGCTGACGGCACCCTGGGACTCCCCGGCCCCGTGCTGGACGACCTGGACCTGGTCATTGCTTCGGTCCATTCGGCCTTCCGGCAGGAGAAGGACGTGATGACCCGCCGGGTCATCTCGGCCATGGCCTCTGACCACGTGGACATCATCGGCCACCCCACCGGCCGTCTGCTGGGGAGCCGGGAACCCTTTGACCTGGACCTGGACCGGGTCATCGGTGCGGCGGCAGATACCCGCACCGCGCTCGAAATCAACGCGTCCCCCTGGCGCATGGACCTGGACGACGCCCCGATCCGGCAGGCCAGGGAGGCAGGGGTGAAGCTGGCCATCGGCACCGATGCCCACGGCGCCGCCGAGCTGAACCACATGGGAAACGGCGTGATCCTGGCCCGGCGGGGCTGGTGCACACCGGAAGATCTCCTGAATACCCTGGATGAAGACACGCTCCTGGGGTTGGCCCGATGATCTACTGGCTGTACGAACGGCTCCTGGCCCGGCGCCTCACGGTGCTCCCCGAGCACCTCTGCTTCATGATCACCGAGCAGGACATGCGGGACGCCCCGGAGAAGCTGGCCGAGGTGACCCGCTGGTGCCTGGAGATGGGGATCAGCGGGGTCACGTTCCACATCAGCACGGAAGACCCGGCCCGGATCGACCCCTTCCTGCCTTTCATCTGCCGGGTAGCGGACCTGGGCGAGCTCCACCTCCACGTGGGGAGCCAGGAGGAGGTGCTGGGGAAGGGGAGCCGCGTCACCGTGGCCATCGGCAGCTCCGGCCGGGAGGAGATCGCGGCCTGCATCCGGGGCATGGCCCGGGACGGCGTCACGGCCGGCGACGTGGACGAGGGGCTCTTCGACCGCTACCTGACGTTCCGGTACGCCCCGGACCTGGTGGTGAAGACCGGCCAGTCCCACCTGACCGACTTCCTGATCTGGCAGTCGGTGTACTCGGAGCTCTTCTTCTCGGACGTGAACTGGCAGTGGTTCCGCCGGGTGGACTTCCTGCGGGCCCTGCGGGACTACCAGTCCCGGAAGCGGCGGTTCGGCATCTGACGGGAGGACCCGGTCACCGGGAGGGGGTCGCGGCCCGCTCGCCTGCCTGGAGGCGCATCCGCTGGTCGTAGAGCCGGATGGCCCGGAGGAAGTCGATCCTCCGGAAGGACGGCCAGTAGGGGGCACAGAAGTAGACGGTGCTCTCCTTGCCGTTCGCCAGCCATGGCAGGAAGTTGGAGGTGCGCTGCTCGTTCCCGGTCCGGACGATCAGGTCAACGGGCGGGAGGTGCTGTCCGCTGTACAGGTGCTCCTCCACCATGCCGGGGTCAATGGCTTCCGCAGGGATCTTCCCCTCCTCAACCTGGTGGAGCAGGGACCGTGCGGCGCAGACGATCTCGTTCCTGCCCCCGTACGCGAGAGCAATGTTCAAAAAGAAGTTGCGGTAGTGGCGGGTCGCCTGCTCCGCCGCCTCCACCCGCTCCAGGAGATCCGAAGGAAGCATGGTGCGGTCCCCGAAGACCCGGACCCGGATCTGGTGGCGGTGGATCCTTTCGTCGTCAATGACCCGGGTGAACTTCTCCTTGAAGAGGGCGAAGAGGTGGGAGACCTCGTCGTCCTTCCGCCGGAAGTTCTCGGTGGAGAAGGAGTAGAGGGTGATGTACTTCACCCCCGCTTCCCGGGCCCAGTCCAGCATCCGCTCGGTGGTATCCGCTCCAGCCCGGTGGCCGTCGCTGGTCCGGATCCCCTGGTCCCGGGCATAGCGGCGGTTCCCGTCCTGGATGATGGCAATGTGGAGGGGGACATGGCGCACCTGCATCCGGAGGTACCGCTCGTAGAGGGCGTCGATGGCGTCCCGGAGCGTCACAGGGGTGTCACCTCCACCACCACACCCCTGTTGGGGTACCGCTCCACGATATACTTTTTCCCGGGGAGGGAACGCCGCAACCGGCGCAGCTCGCGCGAGGAGCACTCCAGCCGGCCGTCCACGGCATCAAACCTTCCCGGGGAGAGCCAGTCCGCAGCAGCAGGGGCACCCTCCACCACACCGTAGATCACGGTCCCGTCCTCCGTGATCTCGTCAAAGGGCCGGGCAGTGTTCCGGGCTATCCTCTTCAGCCGTTCCCGGAGCTGGACTGCGTCCTTGGAGGCCGACGTGCACCAGTGGACCTTCGGCTGCTTCCGGATCCCCTGGGCCCAGCGGTGCGCCCCCCGGACGGCGTTGTGGAGGGTATCGGACAGGGTGTAGCCCCGCCGTCGCATTTCCCCTGCGGAGATCTCGCCCCACTCCAGCTCGTTCACGTTCAGGAAATCCAGGGAGGGAAGGGCCGGGGCCAGCCGGTCCAGCCCGGGGAGCGAGGGCACCTCGAAGCCGGCAGTGAATCCCTTCCCCCTCGCGGCCTCCACAGACCGGAGGAACGGGCTCCCGAGAATGGAGGGCCAGTGGTCCTCCGGCGGGTGCAGGCGGATCTCGTCCACCAGCCCCCGGAAAGCATCCAGGGTATCCGGCCCCGGGGCCATGCCGGTGTAGAGGTGGATATGGTGGTCCCTGCCGAAGTGGTCCTTCAGCATCCCGCAGATGCGCACCACCCGGTCCGTGACGAGGAGGGGCTCCCCGCCGGTGATGCTGGACCCAAGGGCCGACATCACCTCACCCTCCCGGAGGATCTCCTCCTCCCTCTCCACCCTCCGGTCATTGGCAACGATGGCGTCCCCGCCGCTGCGGTCGGCGGCGATGGGGCAGTACCAGCAGCCCCGGTGGCACCTCCCGGTGACAAAGAGGACCATCTTCGCCCCCTGGTGGCAGAGCTCGCATCCCCGGTTATACACAGAGGATCCCTGCCTCGTGGAGCCGGCGCATAACGGCGTCGCGGCCCAGGGCCTCCAGGAACCACCCGAGGCGGGGCCCCCGGTGCTGCCCCAGGAATGCCAGGTACACCGCCTCGAAGATCTGCTTCGGGTCCACCCCCTCGGCCTTCGCCACCTCGTACACGCCGTTGTGGATCTCCTCGGCCCCCCACCCTTCCATCCGCTCCAGGAACTCGGTATAGCTGCGCAGGGCTTCCAGATCCTTCCGGGGGACCTCCTTCAGCCGGGCCGGGAGCTGGTCCTTCACCGAGAACTTTACCTGGTCCGGGGCATACTTCCGCAGCCAGGCCCGGACCCTCTCCGCCTGGGCAAGGACGTTCTCGGCACGGGAGATGTCGTACCCGCTCCGGGCCAGGCACTGGAGAACTCCCCGGTCATTGTGGGCGATCTGGACCACGGTGACCATGTGCCGGAAGGGGATCCGGGTCGGTATCGAAGCGACTTTCGAGAGCTGAAACTCCCGGCTGCTGCCCTCGTGGGAGACCCGGTCGTACTCGTCGATCAGGGAGGTGAGCCCTATGCCGGGATCAAAGTCAATGGCCTTCTCCGGCTTGGACCGGGCAATGAGGTACCGGAGGACATCGGGGGGCACGATCTCCAGCATCTCGTTGATGGTGACAACAACCCCCTTGGAGGAGTGCATCGCCCCCCTGCCCTTCAGGCTGATCCACTCGTACACCACCGGGTGGGGGGGATCGCAGTGGTACACCTTCCGCACGATTTCCTTTCCCGTGTCATAGGAACCCCCGGCCGTGGCATGGTCCTTGCCGAATGGCTCGACCGTGATCCCGAAGTGGGCCCACCGCATGGGCCAGTCCACCCGCCAGACCAGCTTCCCCTCTCCTTTCGCGTAATCGGCAGTGCCCTCGTTCCCGCAGGCGCAGCGGTAGCGGACCATGTGGCGCACCAGGTCATGCTCCAGGATCCGGGCCTGGCTGATCTTTTTGCAGACACTGCAGACGGGATAGAAGGGCGACCAGTCCGCGGGCATGGTCCTCCCCGAGACCCGCTCCAGGATCCTCCGGATCTCGGCCGCGTGGCTCATCGCGGCCGCAATCTCCGCGGTGTAGGCCCCGGTCCGGTACTCCCTGCTGGAGAAGAACACCCGGGGGGTGATGTCCAGCTCCTTGAGCGCCGAGAGGAACGGGCTGAGGAAATGGGCCGCATAGCTGACGTGGTCGCCGCAGGGGCAGGGGATGTCGGAGATGGGCCGGCCCACGTATTCGGCATAGCTCTCCGGGAGGAAGGGGTACACCTTCCGCAGCGGGTCAAAGTCATCGGCAACATAGAGGAGCTCGGCCTGCACGCCCCTGTCCCGGAGGGCCTTGTACACCATGTCCCCGGTGAGCACCTCCCGCATGTTGCCGATGTGGATCGGCCCGGAAGGAGTGATACCGGTGGCCACGCGGTGCACCATGTCCCCGGGCACCTCGCCTGCACAGACATCCGCCCAGTGAATCTTTTCGGTCACACCACCACCACGGTGCTTCAGCGGGATACCGTTGGTTGTCTCCTCTTAACAATCTATGCGCACGTATCCGGAGAATAGCGGAGTTACCAGGGCTCATCCTATCCTCTCGTGGGGGTAGGGTCGGGAGGGGGCTCTGCCCCCTCCCGTCGCCCTCCCCCGGTGAGGATAGTCCCTTCATGTCGGTTGACAGGGAATCTCCGGAAAAGAGAGAATAAAACGGTTACGGAAGAATTCAGGCCTTCCCCTTCTTCTTCCCTTTGCCCTTCTTCTTCGGTTTCTTGTCGGGCTTCACCATGGAGATGATGTCCACCGCGTACTTCCCTTCCATCCCGATCCCGATGACGACTTCCCCGGACTCGGCCATCTTCTCCAGGTTCAGCTCGTAGGAGCCCGGCCCCACGATCCGGATGGACTCCACCCGCTTGTACACCTCCACCCCGGCTCCCGGATGGGGGGTCACCTCCAGAACCTCCTGCCTGGACTCCTCGGCGATCTGCGAGATGGTCTTCTCCTCCAGCACGTCCCGGTGCCGTTCGTCGGAGCGGACATAGAGAAACTTCTTGCCCCCGCAGCTCGGGCATCCCTTCAGGATATCCGTGGACCCGTCTTCGAACTCCCTTCCGCACTTGGTGCACTTGTGGGGCATCCCTCACCTTGAAGAGACCCAGGCGCTGATGAGATCCTTCTCCTTCTTGATCATCCGGATCTGGTTGGCCGGGCCGATGACGGTGAGCCGGGACCCGGGCCGCTTGCCCGCGATCCGGGAGAGGAAGCCGGCGAGGCCCGCACCGGCCTCCTTCGCCGGGTAGGTCTCCATCTCTATCCCGGAGAAGCCGTCCGGGGAGATCTCCATCATGGTCACCTCGATGAGCTTGGAGGCCTCCTCCGGGGCAAGGCCCTTCTCCAGGACCACGATGTTGCCCTGCTTCACGCCATCCAGGATGAGGCGTATCTTCTCCGGGGTGGTGAGGCTGGCGAGGCGCTCCTCGGAGATCAGGTCAATCTGGACACCCTGCATCATGGCACCTCACCCGAAGAGCTCCGTCATCTGCTCGTAGAGCTGCTCGACATTGGACCCTTCCAGGCTGGAGATGGGGACGACCGGGTGCTGGGGGAACGCGGACTTGATCCTGCCCGGGGATGCATCGGGAAGATCGATCTTGTTGGCCACGATGATCACGGGGAGTTTCCGGCTCTCGATGATCCCGACCATCATGATGTTCACCTGAAGGAAGGGGTCCAGGGTGGAGTCCAGCATGTAGATCACGCCGTCAATGTCCTCCCGGAGCCAGTGCATCGCCTCCGCAACACCCTCGGTGGCCTCCCTCGCCCTCTTCACGGCCTCGTCGTGCTCCAGGCCATACTCCATGAACTCGCGGTAGTCGATCTTGGTGGTGACCCCCGGGGTATCAACGATATCGATATCGACCGAGTTGCCGTTCAGGCCTGTGATCGTGATGTTCTCCTTCCTGCGTGCCCGCCGGGTCTCGTGCGGGATCTCGCTCACCGGGCCCATGGCGTCGCCGGTCCAGTCCCGGACAATCCGGTTCGCAAGAGTGGTCTTGCCTGCGTTCGGGGGGCCGTAGATGCCGATTCTCGCCCTCCGCTTCCTGAAGAAGACCTTTAAAAACCGTGAGATCCTCTTCCGTGTCTTTATAAGGAAACTCATCCGTTGTCCCCGTGCAGCGCGAGAGGTTGCGCTGTACAAAATCTCTTCCGACCGATATATATGCTTATGTCCCGCGCCCGGACCGGTTTCTCGGGAGATCTCTCCCTTTTTTCCTGTCCGCCGGAAGAATTCTTTTATACCCCCGGGACATAGTAGGAATGGAAAATTTTCCCGCCCCGTTCCGCCATCCCCCGCTGCAGGGAGGTGGCTGTCGGGGAAGGGGTGAGAGCATGAGATTTGAGACACGCGTTCCCCTGAAGGAGGTGATGCGCACACCCCCCACCACCATCGATTCCGAAGCCTCGGTGACGGAAGCCGCCCACGCCATGCGCAGGGACAAAGTGGGCAGCTGCATTGTGCTGCGCAACAGGATCCCGATTGGCATCGTGACCGAGGAGGACTTTGCCTGGAAGGTCATTGCCAAGGATCTGAAGCCAGGGGACGTGAAGGTACATGAGGTGATGTCCACCCCGCTCATCACCATCAGCGCGGACAAGACCGTGGGGGACGCCGCGCAGCTGATGGTAAAAAAGAGCGTGCGGAGACTGCCGGTCGTGGAGAAGAAGAAGGTGGTCGGGATCGTCACTGTGAGGGATATCCTCCGCGTGGCAAGCGAGATGAACGAGATCATGGCAGAGATGATCGACGTAAACCGGGAGGACCTGGGAGATATGGGCGTCTGCGGGCGATGCGGCAAGATGTCTGATGACCTCCGGCGTGTCGATACCGGGATGCTCTGCCCCTCGTGCCGCGAGGAGGACCGCCTCACATGAGGAATGCCCGGGACGTGATGACCCAGATTCCCGGACTCGCACTCACCGATCACATGACCAGGGCCCGGAAGATGCTCCGGGACGACACGTACCGGGAAGTGTACGTCCACGATGCGAAAAAAAGGCTCGCAGGCTATATCGACCTCACCGATGCCCTCCGCATCACGGACACGAAGTCCAATGTGACGGTGGAAGGCTACCTGAAGGTAGCCCCGCAGGTCAGGCCGGAGGACACGCTGGAGCAGGTGGCCCTCGTGATCCGGGGGGCGACAACCGACAGCGCTGCGGTGGTCGGGCCGGACGGGGTCATGGTGGGAGGAGTGTTCCTCTCCGAGATCTTCCCCATCCTGATCACCCGGAACGAGATCTCGGGCACCGTCGCTGACCACATGACCCGGAAGGTGGTTACCTGCGAGGCGGGGGACCCCATCACCCACATCCACAGCCTGATGATGGAGAGCGGCTTTTCCGCCTTTCCCGTGGTCCGGAAGAAGAAGCTGGCAGGGATCGTATCCCGGCGGGATCTCCTGAATGCGGGACGGGTGAGGAAAGCCCTCAGCCAGGCCGGCACCGTTTCCATCGAGGAGGTGATGACCCACCAGGTGGTCACGGCCGCACCCCAGGAGCGGGCGTCGGCTGCCGCAGAACGTCTGGTGAAACACGACATCTCCCGGATGCCTGTCCTGGACGGCAGCGCCCTGGTGGGGATCATTGACCGTCACGACGTGTTGAAAGGGCTCCGGGTGAAGGGGTGGGAGAAGGGAGGAGGTTGATCCATGAACCGTGAAAACCGTATCACCAAACAGGGGGACCGGCTGCTGAAGATGCCCGGAAAATTTGACCGGGGCCCGGTCAGTTTCGAGTCCCGGATCGCCCAGCGCGAGGGGGAGGTGATGGCCATTGCCACACGGTCGGTGGTCTCGGTCCCTCCCACCACGAGCATCATGGGGGCCATCGAGAAGATGACCGAATGCGGGTTCCGAAGGCTCCCGGTCACCGATCCGGGCACACGCAAGCTCCGCGGGATCGTCACCGCAGGGGATATCATGGACCTGATGGGCGGGGGCAGCCGCTACAACCTGGTCCAGAAGAAGCACGCCGGCAACCTGCTGGCCGCCATCAACGAGTCTGTCCGGGAGATCATGACCTCCCAGGTCGTGACGGTCAGCGGGGACGCCCGCATCCAGGAGGTGGCCGACCTGATCGTGGAGAAGAAGGTCGGGGGACTCCCCATCGTCACCGCGGGGGGGATCCTGGAAGGGATCGTCACCGAGCGGGACATGATGAAGGTCCTTTCCACTGAAAAGAGGTCCGCGACAGTGGAGGAGGTGATGTCCACGGCCCTCACGGTCACGACCCCGGAGAGCCCCATCGGGGCCGCCACCCGCCTGATGATCGGGCACCGGTTCCGGCGCCTCCCGGTGGTCGCGGATGACGTGCTCTTGGGCATCATCACCACCACCGACGTCATGAAGTACCTGGGCACCGGGCAGGTCTTCCAGAAGCTGGTGACCGGGAACGTGGCCGAGGTGATGTCGCTCCCGGTCCGGACGCTCGTTTCAGGGGATCTTCACACGATCAGCCCGGAGCGGTCCATCAACGATGCTGCACGGGAGATGCTCCAGAAGAACGTGGGATCCCTCCCGGTGATAGAGGACGCGCGGCTCGTGGGGCTTATCACGGAATTCGACCTGGTGAAGGCATTTTCACGGAGGTGAGGACCGATGATGGCATCTGATGTCATGTCCCAGCCGGTATTTGTGGTGGCCGCCCAGGACACGGTGGCCCATGCCCGCAACCTGATGCTGAAGCATAAAATCTCCCGGCTCCCCATCATGGATGGCACCCGGCTGGCCGGGATCATCACCAAGAAGGATATTGCCTACCGGCTCCGGCAGACCGATCCCATCTGGCGGCGCAGGCCTATTGACCGGATCCCGGTGCACGTGCTGATGGTACCGGATCCCATATCCATCTCGCCACACACCCCCATCAGGGATGTGGCGTCCCTGATGCTGTCCCGGGATATCAGCGGCCTTCCGGTGGTGGAGAAGGGAGCACTCGTCGGGATCGTCACCAAGACCGATGTCCTGAAATCGGAGTCGGTGAACCACCTCCCCAACACCGCGAAGGACATGATGGGGGACGTGGTCACCGCCAACCGGTACCACTCCCTGGACCACGTCATCGACCTGATGAGGGAACGGAACGACCGGATCGTGGTCGTGAACGATGACGGCACCCTGGCAGGGATCATCGCGGAGTCCAACATCGCATTCTTTGAGTACACCGATGTGAACATCGGGGTTCCCGAGAAGGATGTCACGGTCCTTCGGAGGCAGGAGAGCGGCGGCCGGAAGCAGTACCGCTACGTGAGGGACGTCTCCGCCGTGGCAGAGGATATCATGTCCCGGCCGGTCATTACCATCGCACCCGGTGCCCCCATCACCGAGGCGGTGGCCCTGATGCGGAACCATCACATCACCTCGGTGGTGGTGGCGGACGGCAGGGACCTGATGGGAATCGTGACGAGGGATGACATCATCCGGGAAGTGGCAAAATGAACAAGAGCACCACAGTCAAGGAGATTATGGCCCGCCCTGTGGCCATTGCGAAGTCTGCAACGATCACCGAGGCACTGGAGAAGATGCTGGACGAAGGGATCGATCCCCTGCTGGTGACGGCGAACGGCAAGGTGACCGGCACCATCTCCCGCCGGGCCATCGCCGAGGTGCTGGGGTCCCGGAAGAACGTGGCCATTGCACCCACCAAGATCCACGTGGCCAGCTATGCAGACGACAACTTCACCTCCGTGTACCCCGACCAGCCCGTGGACATCCTGGTGCCGCTCCTCCAGCACCACAAGCTGGTGGCGGTCTTTGACCCTAACCACCGCCTGATCGGGCAGGTGGGGTACGGGGACCTCCTGAAGGTGCTGCGCCCCTCCGGAAGCCTGGACAGCATGATGGAGCGGGCCTACACGATCCAGTCCGAAGAGAGGGTGGTCCACCTCCGTCGCCGGATGCTGGACGAGAAGGTCCACCGGTTCGTGGTCACCGACAACCATTCCATCGTCGGCATGGTGACCGAGACGGACGTGGCCCGTTCCCTTGCCGCCTTCCGGGAGGTGGTGGACAGCAAGTACCAGGACCACCGCATCCGGAACCTGATCGTGCGCGACATCATGAAGGCGCCCGTGATCGCAACCGAGCGGAGCGTACCCCTCTCCGTTGCCGTGGACCTCATGCTGCAGAAGCAGATCTCGGCCCTCCCGGTCACCGACCAGGGGCGCCTGATAGGGATCATCACCCGAGAATCCCTGGTCCGGGCGCTCTGAAAGGAAGAACACACCCCCTTTTTTGTAGTGATTACGGTGCAGTGCAGGATTCTACCTCTCGCCACGCAGGAACCGTCATGAAGGGGCTATCCTCACCGGAGGAGGGCGAGGGGAGGGGGCTGGCCCCCTCCCGATCCATCCCCATGGGGATAATCTCACCCGCACCTTTTCCGGCAAAGGATCGCCTGGCCAGAAAACGTTCTCTCCCCTGATTCCCTTCTCAACCGGCCTCCACCCGCCTCTCCTCTGTATCCCGATCGCAACCTTGATGAGACATAATGTAAATGATTAATCATGAAAAATGTGGTGCAGCCTGCTGATGCCTTTCCCGGAGACACGGGGATGGCAGGACCGGCCCCCGGGGTGAGACAATGGAGACACTGAAGGTCGTCGGCATGAAGCCCGAAACGGGCCGGTGGGTGCTCGTGCTCTGCGGGTTGATCATCAACCTCTGCCTCGGCACCATCTATTCCTGGTCCGTGTTCAAGGGTCCTCTCGAGAACTACTTCAAGATCACCCTTGGCCAGACGGTCACACCCCTGGACATGTACCTGCCTTTCTCGGCCTTCCTTGCCCTCTTTGCGATTGCAATGCCTCTCACCGGCAAGTACATCGAATCCCTGGGACCAAAGAAGGTCGTCATCATCGGGGGATTCCTCACCGGCCTCGGGTGGCTGCTTGCCTCCCTGGCGACCACCCCCTGGCACCTCATCCTCATGTACGGTGGTATCGGTGGTCTTGGCGTCGGGATAGCCTACGGGGTGCCGGTTGCGGTTGCCGCCCGGTGGTTCCCTGACCGCAAGGGGCTTGCCGTGGGCCTGACCCTGCTCGGATTCGGCCTGTCCGCCCTGCTCACTGCCGATATCGCGAAATGGATGATCGCGCAGCAGGGCGTGATCACCACCCTGCAGGCCTTTGGGATATCCTTCATTGTGATCATGGCCCTCCTTGCCCTGCCCCTCTCTTTCCCCCCCGCGGGATGGAAACCGTCGGGGTGGACCCCGCCAGCCCCGAAGCCCGGCGAGGCCCAGGCGTGCGATATGACCCGGTCCGAGATGCTCCGGACCTCCTCCTTCTACGCGCTCTGGATCTGCTATTTCATCGGCTGCCTCGCCGGCCTTATGGCTATCGGCATTGTCTCTGACATGGCAAAACAGCTGCAGGTGGTAACGATCTTCATGCTCGCTCCGGCAGGGTTCTTCGCCATCTTCAATGGCGGAGGGAGGCCGGTCTTTGGCGCCCTCACCGATCGGCTCAACCCGAGGAACACGGCCATGATCTCCTTTGTCCTGATTGCGCTCGCCTCTCTCCTGTTGTGGCAGGCACCGGGCGCCGGGATCTTCATCCTGGCATTCGCCATCCTGTACGTCTGCTTTGGCGGCTGGTTGGCGATCGCCCCCACCGCCTGCGCCTCCTATTTCGGCACCTGCGACTACCCGCGGTGCTACGGGATACTCTTCCTTGCCTATGGTGCCGGGGCCCTCGCCGGGCCGACCCTGGCCGGGTTCATCCAGACCACGAGCGGGTCACTCCTCGGCGTGTTCCCGTACGTGCTGGCGCTCGCCCTCATCGGGTGCGCTGTCGCATGGTTCCTGCTGAAGCCCCCGGTGAAGAAGGCGGTAGCGGGATAAATCTCCCCCTATTTTCCGGAAACCACCTCTGAAGATCTGAGGGATCCTTCAGGGACGGCTATCCTCTTGGGGGGGCGCCCACGCGGCGGGGGGGGCCGAATAGGCCCCCCCGGGAGCGTCCCACCAATACTCCGCGTGAGTTGAACTTGTGATGAGGATCTCCACTGTCTCATCCACAGGATGAATGATACGAGTGTACCGCTCCTGGGGGGCTCCGCCCCCCGCCGCGGGGGCGTCCCCCCGGTGAGGATAAGCGCTTCGTCAGTGTTCCGGATGACCGGGTCCTCCCATCACAACGCGATGAAGGGCCATTCCTCTCCGGGGGTGGGACCGGGAGGGGGCAGAGCCCCCTCCCGTCACCGTGACAAGAGGAGAGGGCAGATCCACAGTACCGATGATGATGACGCGGGATGAGAGGGAACAGGCACAGGAGGGATGACGGGAGCGTCCGGACCCCGCTACACCTTCACCACCATGCACTGGGATGCGGCGGTCTCGATGACGGGCTCCGTCTTCTCGAGGAAGAACTCGTCGAAGGCCTTCCGGACCCCCGGCGTGTTGACATAGTCATGGGAGAGGATGATCCCGCCCGGGCTCATCCGGGGATAGAAGAACTCCAGGCAGTCCTTCGTGGACCGGTAGGTGTCCACGTCAAGGTTCACGAAGGAGAACCGGCGATCGCAGATCGGCATCCCCGTCTCCGGGAAGATTCCCCGGTAGATAAAGACCCGGGTGAATTCCCGGAGGTACTCCCGCACCGCCTCCTCGGAGGCGGTGAACTTCCCCTCGTAAAAGGGCCAGACGGCATCGATCTCGTCCACACAGGGCAGCCCCTCGAATGTGTCAAAGAGGTGGAGATGCCGGTCCCCCTTGGCCCGGCAGATGATCTTGGCAGACCCCCCCCGGTACACCCCCACCTCGGCGATGTCCCCCGGCACCTTGGCAGTCCGCTTCACCGCCATATGGATCTGGTAGGCCTCGATGTCCTCGATCAGGAGCTCGGTCTCGGAACGGATCTCCTTTAAGAGCGACTGGAACTCCTTGCGTTCCCCGTCACCATAGTGGCTGAGCCGGCCCCGCATCGCCAGGTCGTAGCCCATCACGGGATCGATGATGAAGGCTTTCCGGAACCGGGAGACGTACCGGCTCGGGACCACGGTGTCAAAGGCCTGGATCAGGTCCTTGCGGGGGATGAGGCTCATTCGGCCCAGATGTGCGTGCCAGAACCATAAATAACCGGCAGTCCGGTATCCGGGAATGGTTCGGCCTTCTGTCGTCCGGAGAGGAAGCCTCCGCGGGACGACAGAAAAGGCCCGGAAATAGCACGGCCAGTCCCGCCCTTCTCCCAGGGGGGGTGACGGGAGGGGGCTCTGCCCCCTTTCGGTCCTACCCCCACGAGAAGATATTCTCTCCCGGGAGTATCCGGTACCTGTGTGATCCCTCCTCCGATCCCCCCCCTCAACGCTTATTAACCCGCCGGGGCAACCATAGGAGGGAGACCCATGAAGCCCAGAACGTCCGTCGCCCCCACGGCCAACGTGGCCGATCTGCTGGCCGGCATGGCCTCCACCGGTTTCCAGGGGAGGAGGCTGGGCGAGTCCGTGGAGATCTGGTCCCGGATGATCCGCGACCCGGACTGCACGATCCTGCTCGGCCTCTCCGGGGCCATGATCCCGGCCGGGATGCAGCGGTGCCTGATGGCGCTCGTGGAGCACCGGTACGTGGATGTCATCGTTTCCACGGGTGCGAACATCTTCCACGACGCCTGCGAGCACCTGGGGGTCCGCCATTACCTGGGCCACCACCACATGGATGACGCGGCGCTCTTCACGCAGGGGATTGACCGGATCTACGATGTGCTGGCCTACGAGGAGGAGTTCCGGGACGTGGACCGGTTCATTGCCGCCTTCTGCCGGGAGATCGCCCCGTTCCGGGGCTCGTCGCGGGAGTTTGTCCACCGGCTGGGGAAGCGGCTCCTCGTCGAGGCCCCGGAATCCTCTTCCCTCACCTCTGCCTGCGCAGAGCACGGGGTTCCGGTCTTCATCCCGGCGCTCTGCGACTCCTCCATCGGTATCGGCCTGGTCATTGCCCGGCGGCAGGGGATTGAGGTGGACGTGGACCAGATCGCGGATACCGACGAGATCACTGCCATCGTGGAGAAGGCAAAGAAGACGGGCGTCGTGTACATCGGCGGGGGCGTACCGAAGAACTTCATCCAGCAGACCCAGGTGATCGCGTCCCTCCACGAGCACCAGCTGGGCGGGCACAACTATGCCATCCAGTACACCACCGATGCCCCCCACTGGGGAGGGCTCTCGGGCTGCACCTTCGAGGAGGCGATCAGCTGGGGCAAGGAGGACCCTGTCTGCCCCCAGGTCCAGTGCTTCTGCGATGCCACCATTGCCCTCCCTCTCGTGACCTCCGCGCTGCTCGCGAGGGGGGAGGAGCGGGGAGGGAAAGGGGCAGTGAACCGGAAGCCGGTCCCTTCAAAGAGATCCCGGAGATGATTGGGGGGGCACGCCTTCCCCCACGTCTTTTTTCTTCCCTGCGGGATGGATGAGAGAGGAAAGGGGACCCCGTTTCCTGTGACCCTGCCCTCTAGCTGGTTCCCTCAGTCAGTTCAATGATGTACCGGTGGGGGTACCCGCTTTTCCTGTGGGTCTGGGAACGCACGATACAGAATCCGTATCTGCTCTTGCTCATGTGGTTCCGGTAGAGAAAATTCAGAAATCCACTGACGGAAAAGACGCATTTATTCGGCAGGTGGTGAAAATTCACAATTTCCCGCGCGGTTGCTTCCATGCGGGTCAACTGGTTCTGGACCAGGTAATTGCGGATCAGCTCTGCAATATAGAACCGGTTATTGATGGTCACTCACATTACCGCCGCAATTTCCCTGTAATCTGCCTTCTCCCACACACTATGGGCACCTTTGAGAGAAATAGTTACGTATCAGGGAATATCCCGGGAGACCTGGGGGGAATCCCGGTCCAGAACAGAGATCGCGGCCAGATACGGGCCCGGTTCATGGGTGGATGGTGGTGCCGCGGGAGCAGGGACAACGGGGATTCGGGCCAGATCTCCCTCCACGTGATCTCCTCTTTCGGGGGGGGCTGATCCCGTTTTCCTGGCAGCCGGGCGCTGCCGGAGGCCGGGTCTGCAGCGGGGATGATCCTCCAGAAGGGGGCTGCCATTTCCTGCCTTGTCCCGGTGCGGACATCTCTCCCCCCATGGGTGCATCCAACCTTTACCACCTATTATCCCCTCAGACGGCCCATAGAAAGGTATGAAACAGAAGATCCACGGCCACCTCTACGATACCACCACCGCCATCCTTGTGGCCTCAGAAGAACCCTGGGTGATCTCCCCCGTCATCCCCCTGGCACTCCGGAAGAAATACCTGTACAGGACGGAATCCAGCAGATTTTTTATCTGTCACAAAACCCACTGGGAGAAGGCCCGCGACTTTATTGAACCGGTCACCATGGACGCCGCAATGACCCTGTTTCACCTGCTGCCGGTCAAGGTGCAGGAGTACGGCGACGCATTCCCTTCCCCCTCTCAGTGACGCGTCCGAAAAGCCCCGCCAGCCTGACACCCTGGCTCGAATGGTGATGCCCGGCAGGGAGAGGAGCATGGGCAGGTCCGGGCACATTTCCTGGCTCCCCTCCACTTCGTCCATTTTTCACTGGTCAGGGAACTGATAGCGTCCCTGGCAGGATCGTCACAGAGAGCGAAGTTCTGACGGTATAGGGGAATGCATCATCAAGAGAGGAGAGGATCCTCCCTTACGATTCCCACTCCCTCCAGAGCAACACCAGGCCAGCCATTTCAAAACAGAGGACAATCACCCCGCCCACGATTCCCCAGTTCCAGTCGGTGAGAGACCCCAGCCAGCTGCCAAACAGCCATGCCACCGCACAGGAAAAAAGGAACAATCCCCCGATGATGAAGAGCCGGAACATCTCCGCCATGCACTGATCATCACACCGGTCCGTTATAAAATAACCTGCCGTATCCCCTGCAGGAGTTCTGCCCGGTGAGGGGCGGGAGAGGGGTCCCCCCCTGGATTCCTCGACAGGCCAGATCACCCCATCCCCATGAGGCTGGGCCTTTCATCGGATGCCGGGACCATCCCGGTGGTCAGCCCGGTACGTTCCCCCCCTGTCCAAACCCTTATAATCCCATCCGCCGATATATGGAGCACCCTTCGTGGAGCGGTGCCTCCGGGCATCGCGAGTATCGAAAGATGCGGGATTCTCTGTTGAGGTAGCCAAGCCAGGTATGGCGCAGGTTTGCTAAACCTGTGTCCCGTTGGGACTCGAGGGTTCAAATCCCTCCCTCAGCGCTCGAGAGGAATTCCCAGGAGAGGGGCGATCGGATGGAGAAGCAACAGGCGAAACCAGACAAGGTGAAACCGGGGCAGGCGAAGCCGGACAAGGCGAAACCGGACCAGCCGAAACCGGCACCGGTGAAGGCAGAGGGGGAGAAAGACCTCAAGTACTTTGTGCGGGTGCGCAACACAGACCTGGACGGTACCAAGTCGGTGCACATCTCCCTCACCAAAATCGCGGGGATCGGGCGGACCACCGCACGGGTGATTGCGCGCCTGGCGAACGTGGACCCGCTGGTGCTCATGGGCAAGATCTCGGACGAGGAGACCGACCGCCTGAGAAAGGTGGTGGAGGTCTACGGGCCCCAGGTGCCCCGGTGGATGCTGAACCGGCCCGCCGACGTGTACACGGGCGAGGGGAAGCACCTGATGGGCACCGACGTGGACATGACACGGGAGGATGACGTGAACCGGATGCGCAAGATCCGGTGCTACCGCGGCATCCGCCACGAAACGGGCCAGAAGGTCCGGGGCCAGAGGACCAAGTCCACGGGCCGCACAGGCACAACCGTGGGCGTCAGGCGGAAGAAGGAGTGAGGCGGTATGGGATACCCGGGCAAGAACCACAAGCGGTACGAGCGGCCGACCCGCAAGTTTGAGAAGAGCCGCCTCCAGGAGGAGGCAGGCATCATCGTGGAGTACGGGCTGCGCAATAAAAGGGAGCTCTGGCGGACCCAGAACATCCTTCGCAACCACCGCCGGGGTGCACGGACCATCCTTGCCATGTCCTCTGCCGGGGCAACCCCCGAGCAGGTGACGCTGCGCAAGCGGCAGCTCCTGGAACACCTGGAGCGGATGGGCATGCTCGGCAGGGACGCGGACATTGACCAGATCCTGGCGCTCAAGGTCCAGCAGCAGCTGGAGCGCAGGCTCCAGACCATCGTGTACCGGAAGGGCCTGGCTCGGTCGCCCAAGCAGGCCCGCCAGTTCATCACCCACGGGCACATCGCCATCGGCGGGAAGAAAGTGACCATTCCGGGCTACCTGGTATTGCGGACAGAGGAGAACGAGGTGCATTACGCACCCCACTCCCCTATCCATAACGAGGTCCACCCCGAGCGGGCACGCATCGCCAAGGTGGGGAGGTGAGCAGACATGGCAGGTGAGAAGGAGAAGTGGGGCATCGCCCATATCTTTGCCTCGTTCAACAACACCATCATCACGATCACCGACCTGACCGGCGCCGAGACGGTGACCAAGTCCAGCGGCGGCATGGTGGTGAAGCAGGACCGGAACGAATCGTCCCCCTATGCAGCCATGCAGATGGCATCCAACGTGGCCATCGCTGCCATGGAGAAGGGGATCGTGGGCGTGCACGTGAAGGTACGGGCGCCCGGCAGGGGCAAGCAGCGCTCCCCGGGCCCCGGCGCGCAGGCTGCTATCCGGGCCCTGGCCCGGGCCGGGATGCGGATCGGCCGGATCGAAGACGTCACGCCCGTGCCGCACGACAGCTGCCGGCCCAAGGGCGGCAGGCGCGGCAGGAGAGTCTGATGGAGCTCACCATCGGCCGGATCGAGGACCCGGTCGGCCGGTTCATCCTGTCAGGTTCCACCCCCGCCTTTGCCAACTCGTTCCGGCGGGAGATGATCGGGGGGGTGGCAAAGCTCGCCATCGAGGACGTGAAGATCTATGACAACACCTCTGCCCTCTTCGACGAGATGCTGGCCCACCGCCTGGGCCTGATCCCGCTGCGGACCGAGCGCTCGGTGCATGTACCGGCCGCGGAATGCGCGTGCGAGGGGGCCGGGTGCCCAGCCTGCACAGCGATCTACACCCTCTCCGTGGAAGGGCCCCGGATGGTCTGCTCCGGCGACCTGATCCCCCAGGATCCCTCCACGGGGCCGGTGGACGGAAGCATCCCCATCGTGAAGCTCATCCAGGACCAGAAGGTGGTCCTGGAGGCGAAGGCCGTGATGGCCACCGGAAGGCAGCATGCCAAGTGGCAGCCTACCCTGACCTGCGGGTACAAGAACTACCCCCTCATCGTTATCGATGAGCACTGCGACGGGTGCGGCATATGCGTGGACGAGTGCCCCCGCGGCGTGCTGGCGGCACGGAACGAAAAGGTCGCAGTGGTGAAGTCGCGGGTGGAGGACTGCTCGCTCTGCCGGCTCTGCGAGCGGGCGTGCCTCTCCGCGAGCATCGGGGGCGAACCCTCCATCCGGATCACCCCTGACGAGACGCGCTTTGTCTTCCAGGTGGAGAGCGACGGTTCGCTCCCCGTCCTCGAGATCATGGAGACGGCGCTGCACCACCTCAGGAAGAAGGCACTGGACCTGGACACAATCCTCTCGGAAGTATCAGAAGGTGAACCCCATGCAGCGACGGCATGAGAAGACGAACCCGCGCCTCTCCACCCTCATTTCGAGGCTGAGGGAGGCCTCCCGGACCAACGAGGTGGGCCTCTGGCGCGAGATCGCATCGCGCCTTGAGTCCCCCCGCAGGAACTACGCCGAGGTGAACATCAGCAAGATCAACCGCTATGCCAGCGGTGGAGAGACGATACTTGTGCCCGGGAAGGTGCTGGGTACCGGTGTGCTGGAACAGCCGGTGGTCGTGGCCGCCCTGAACTTCTCGGGGAGCGCCCAGTCCAAGATCCAGGGCGCCAAGGGCGCCTGCATGACCATCGAGGAACTCCTGGTGAAGAACCCGACGGGGAGCCGGGTCAGGATCCTGCGGTGATGCCCATGGTGGTCATTGTGAATGCAGAGGGGATGATCCTGGGAAGGATGGCGAGCCTGCTGGCCCACCGCCTGCTGGACGGGGAGGAGATCGCGGTGGTGAACGCGGAGAAGGCGGTGATCTCGGGGACGAAAGCCCGGGTCTTTGCCACCTACGACCGGAAGCGCAAGCGCGGTTCCCGGGAGGGTGGCCCGTTCTACCCGCGCCGGCCCGACCACATCGTGAAGCGGACGATCCGGGGGATGCTCCCGTACCGGCGCGAGCCGGGGAAGGAGGCGCTTCACCGGGTAAAGGTGTATGTGGGGGTGCCCCGGGAGTTCGCGGGGAAGGAGATGGAGAGTTTCCCGGAGGCGCATGTCACCCGCCTCTCCTCCCCCCGCTTCGTCACGGTGGGTGCAGTGAGCACGTTCATGGGAGCCAAGTACGGGAGGTGAAGGCGTGGACAAGATCATCAACACCAGCGGAAAGCGCAAGACGGCGGTGGCCAGGGCCACCCTCAGGACCGGGAACGGGAGGGTGCGGATCAACTCCGTGCCCCTGGAGATCTACTCCACCGATCTGGTCCGGATGAAGATCTCGGAGCCCCTGACGCTCTTCCCCAATGCCCTGGAGGGAGTCGATGTCTCCATCGATGTCCGGGGCGGAGGGGTCATGGGGCAGGCGGAGGCGATCCGCACGGCCCTGGGCAGGGGTATCCTGGCCTGGTACAACGACCCCAAGATCAAGGAGATGTACCTGGCCTATGACCGGACCCTGCTCGTCAACGATTCGCGGCAGAAGGAGAAGAAGAAGCCCCACGGCCGCGGCGCACGGAAGAAATTCCAAAAGTCTTATCGGTAGGACAGGAAAATGATGGTGAGAGTTCGGTGGACATGATACCCGTACGGTGCTTTACCTGTGGGAAGGTCATCTCCACGGTGTGGGAAGACTTCAAGAAGCGGCGGGATGCCGGGGAGGACCTGGGCACCCTCCTCACCGATCTCGGTGTGCAGCGGTACTGCTGTCGCCGCATGCTGCTGACGCATAAGGAGATCATCGATGATCTCAATCCGTACCAGTGAGGGGTCGTGGGGTAGCCTGGACCATCCTACGGCGTTCGGGATGCTGTGACCTGAGTTCGAATCTCAGCGACCCCATGAGAGGTTGAAGGAATTTTTAGGGGGCAGAGAATGGAATCGTATACTCGGTATGAACGGGCACGGATTATCGGAGCAAGAGCACTCCAGATCTCGATGGGGGCGCCGGTGTTTCTGAAATCCTCGCGGATCGATCCGCTGGAGATCGCCATCGAGGAGTTCACCGCAGGCGTGATCCCCATCACCGTGAAGCGCAAGGTGGGGTCGCTGTGATGGCAATCCCGATGAGGTGGCAAGAAAATGACCATGATGACGACGAGGTGGTCACCGTGACCACTGGAACGATGAGGTAGTCACCGTGACCACCATCCAGATGATCCGGCTCCGGACGATCCTGGACAGCCGGGGCAACCCGACCGTGGAGGCGGAGGTCTGGACCGACCACGGGTTCGGCCGTGCGGCGGCTCCCAGCGGGGCGTCGACGGGGATGTACGAGGCGAAGGTCAGGCCGGTGAAGGAGGCCATCGGCCTTGCAGAGGAGCGGCTGGTCCCCTCGCTGATCGGCGAGGATGCGGAGGACCAGCTCCGGTTCGACGAGATGCTGCGGGAGATCGATGCCACGCCGGACTTCTCCACCATCGGCGCCAACGTGGCGGTGGCCCTCTCGCTGGCCAACGCCCGGGCGGCGGCGGACGCCGTGGGCATGGACCTGTTCCGGTACCTGGGCGGGATCTTTGTCACCGCAACCCCGCTACCGCTGGGGAACGTGATCGGGGGCGGGGCCCATGCAGAGGGCGCCACCGAGATCCAGGAGTTCCTGGTGGTCCCGACCGGTGCCGCGGACGCCGAGGAGGCGGTCTTTGCCAACGCGGCGGTGCACCGGAAGGTGAAGGAGATCCTGGCCGCGAAGGGGGAGGCATGCGGCAAGGGCGACGAGGGTGCGTGGGCACCCCAGATCGGGGACGATGCGGCCTTCGAGATCCTCCGCGAGGCAGTGGACCAGGTGTCGGACAGCCTGAAGATCACCATCAACATGGGCCTGGACGTGGCCGCGAGCCAGCTCTGGGACGGTGGGGCCTACCGGTACCGGAAAGGGGCGAAGTCCACCGAAGCGCAGATCGCGTACATGGCCGAGCTGATTGACCGGTATTCCCTGGTCTACGTGGAGGACCCCCTCCGGGAGGACGACTTCGAGGGGTTCGCGGAGCTGACCCGGCAGGTCAACGACCGGTGCCTGATCTGCGGCGACGATATTTTTGTCACGAACGCGGAGCGGATCATGACAGGGATCGAGATGGGCGCGGCCGACTGCGTGCTCATCAAGCCCAACCAGGTGGGCACGCTCACCGACACCCACGAGGCCGTGAAGCTGGCCCAGCGCCACGGCATGGAGACGGTGATGAGCCACCGCTCCGGGGAGACAACAGACGATAGCATCGCGCACCTGGCCACGGCCTTCGGCTGCATCTTTTTAAAGACCGGCGTCGTCGGCGGGGAGCGCACGGCAAAACTGAATGAACTGATACGAATCGAGGAGCTGATCTGATGCACGCACAGGCACAGGCACAGGCAAACGAGATCGAGATTGAACTGAAGGAGCCGCTGGTCCCGGTGGAGGAGTACCTGGCGGCCGGGATCCACATCGGTACCCAGCAGAAGTCCAAGGACATGAAACGGTTCATCTACCGGGTCCGGGGAGACGGCCTCTACATCCTGGACATCCGGGAAACCGATGCACGGATCAAGACCGCGGCCAAGTTCCTGGCCCAGTACCCGGCACCCCGGATCCTGGTGGTCACGTCCCGGCAGTACGGCCAGTACCCGGCCAGGAAGTTCGCGGAGACCATCGGCGCCATGTCGGCGACAGGGCGGTTCATCCCGGGCATGCTCACGAACCAGAACCTGCCGGGATACCTGGAGCCGGAGGTGGTGATCGTCACTGATCCCATCGGCGACGCCCAGGCCGTGACCGAGGCGATGCAGAACGGGATCCCTATCGTGGCCCTCTGCGATACCAACAACATGACCGGGTTCGTGGAACTGGTGCTCCCCACCAACAACAAGGGGAGAAAAGCCCTCTCCCTGGTGTACTACCTGCTCGCCCGGGAGATGCTGCGCCTCCGGGGCATCGCCACCTCCCTCACCCTCGAGGACTTTGAGACCGAGATCTGAGACGGTGCCTGCACACAGGGGTGAATCCGCATGAAGGTGCGCACCTGCAGCGTGGCGGGGCAGTTCTACCCCGCGGAACCCAGTCACCTGGAGCAGCGGCTGGAGGGGTTCTTCCGGCAGGCCGGGGACGGGCGGGACGCCCGCGGAATCGTCTCCCCCCACGCCGGGTATGAGTTCTCCGGAAAGACGGCAGCCCGTGCGTTCCTGGCCATCGACCCGGCCTTTGACGGTACGTTCGTGGTCCTTGGCCCCAGCCACCGGGGGTTCCTCACCTGCGCCTCTGCCGTGCCCTGGGAGACCCCCCTGGGCATGGTGGAGACCGACACCGAGTTTGTGGAACGGCTGGAGGTGGAGGTGGACGAGTTCTCCCACCGGGACGAGCACTCCCTGGAGGTCCAGATGCCCTTCATCAAGTACCGGTTCCCCCGGGCCCGGGTGGTCCCGGTGATGATGGGGGACCAGGAACCTGCCAGCGCGGCGCACCTGGCGGACCGGATCCTGGAGGCGGTGCACCGGACCGGCCGTAACGTGCGGATCGTGGCCTCCAGCGACTTCTCCCACTACGTGCCGGAGGAGGAGGCCCGGAGGGACGACCTTGCCGCCATCGCAGCCCTTGCCGGCCTGGATACCGGAGCGTTCTACCGGACGGTCCGGGACCGGGGGGTGAGCGCCTGCGGGTATGGCCCCATCTCGGCCATGGTGCTGGCAGCAAAGGGCCTGGGCGCGAGAAAGGCGGAACTCCTCCAGTATACCACCAGCGGGGACGTAACCGGGGACCGCGGCCAGGTGGTGGGGTACGCGGCCATTGCGGTGATGTAAGTGGCAACGTGGTCTGCGCCGGGGAAGGTCTTCCTTTTCGGCGAGCATGCAGTGGTGTACGGGAAACCCGGCCTTGCCATGGCCATCCAGCCCCGGGTCCAGGTGACCGTCCGGAAGGCACGGCACCCGGCCCGGCCCCGGTCCTCCTATATCCAGGAGTGTTTCCAGGAGACGGGGGTCCGGGGCACGGTGTACATCCGGTCCCAGCTCCCCAGTGCCTCGGGGCTGGGATCGTCGGCCGCCGTCACCGTGGCCACGCTCTGCGCCATCAACGAGGAGTTCGAGCGCGGCTTCACCCGGGAGCAGATCGCGGATCTCGCGTTTTCCATCGAGAAGAAGGTGCAGCAGGGCCGGGCCAGCCCCACGGACACGTACGTCACCTCCTTCGGCGGTCTCGTGCTGGTCCACGGGTCAGAACGCCGCAGGCTCCCGCCCCGGAACATCCCGCTCGTGGTGGGGAACAGCCGGGTCTCCCACAATACCGGGAAGATGGTGGAGCGGGTGGCCCGCGAGCGCGAGATCCGGCCCGGCATGGTGAACCCGGTGCTGGACGCCATCGAGGCGGTGACACGGGAGGCCCTGGACGCCCTGCAGGACCCCCCGGAGCTGGGCAGGCTCATGAACATCAACCATGCGCTCCTGGAGGCCATCGGCGTGGGCCACCCGGCCCTCTCGCGCCTGGTGCTGGCCTCCCGGGCGGCCGGGGCCTACGGGGCCAAGATCACGGGAGCGGGAGGCGGCGGGTGCATGATCGCGCTCACCCCGAAACGGGCGAAGGGCCAGGTGGCCGAGGCCATGGAGTCCTGCAATGCCCAGGCCATCATGACCACCATCGACACCGAGGGCGCACGGAGGGAGGCGCATGCCTGAACGGGTCGTGATGAAGCTCGGCGGATCGGTGATCACCGAGAAGGCAGGGCCCTGCCGGATCGATCACCGGCGGCTGGAGGAGATCAGCCGGGCTCTGGCCGGGCGGAACGACGTGCCGCTCATCCTGGTCCACGGGGCGGGCTCCTGCGGGCACCCGCAGGCGCAGCGCTACCGGCTGAAGGACGGGGTGGGCGGGGCGAACCGGAAGGGGATTGCCGCCACCCATGCCGCGGTGGCCCGCCTGAACCGGGCGGTGGTGCGGGCGCTGCGGCGGGAGGGCGTGGAGGCCCTGGGCCTTCACCCCCTGCAGCTCTGCGTGGCAGAGAACGGGAGGATCGCCTCCTTTGCCCGGGAGCCCCTTGAGCGCCTGCAGGGGCTGGGGTTCACTCCCGTGCTCCACGGGGACGTGGTGACGGACCGGGCCCGGGGGGCATCCATCGTCTCCGGCGACCAGCTGGTGACCTTCCTGGCGACTGCCCTCCGCTGCTCCCGGGTGGGGGTTGCCACCGATGTGAAGGGAGTGCTCGGGCCGGGGGGGAAGGTGGTGCCCCGGATCAATGCCGCATCCGTAGAGAAACTCGTCATCGGCGGGTCGGGGGCCCGCGACGTGACCGGGGGGATGAGGGGGAAAGTGGAGGAGCTGCTGCGCCTTGCGGAGCAGGGGATCGAGTCCCACGTCTTCCATGTCTCCCGGATCGGTTCGTTCCTGGACGGGAAGGACCATGGCGGCACCATCATTGGAGGGAGATAGCGCATGGCAAAGGACGAGTTCACCTCACTGCGGAAACTGGACCACATCCGGATCTGCCTGGAGGAGCAGGTGGAGGCGGGGAACCCGGGGTTCGCCGACGTGCACCTGGTGCACCGTGCCCTCCCCGGCTGCAGCCTGGACCGGATCGATACCTCGGTCCGGTTCCTGGGACACCGCTTCCGCGCCCCCCTCTTCATCGCCGCCATGACAGGGGGGCACCCGTCCACCACGGTGATCAACCGGAGGCTTGCCGCCGCGGCAGAGCACTTCGGGATCGGCATGGGGGTCGGGTCCCAGCGGGCGGCGCTGGAGCACCCCGAGCTGGCGGAGTCATTCA
>Ga0315274_10002791_pt1 | contig 26070 bp, 17 predicted proteins | sample YL17G02_20_MG_FD_203700 | JGI IMG/M metagenome (GOLD analysis project Ga0315274, IMG submission 203700) | Sediment microbial communities from Yellowstone Lake, YNP, Wyoming, USA - YL17G02_20 | ecosystem: Environmental > Aquatic > Freshwater > Lake > Sediment | place: USA: Wyoming | collected...
CAAAAGCCATAAAGCGCTCGGGATATCTCGAGACAACCTGGCTGACGCTGTCATTGTCCGGGTTCTGAACTATCTGTATAATTTTCCCTCCACCTTTAAGGCAATCCCCCTTGATCAGGGACTCATATATCCTCTTGCCCAGGGGCTGAAGTGGTGTGGAAAGTAGAAACCTCATGATAGAGATTTGCCAGTCCGGGGTCGGTGGGATTGGGCCGTTGAGGCTTGCCAGCAGCACTACCTTGTTGACACCCGATGCATCCATCAGGCGGATGTAGTCTTCACCCGTGATCTCCTCAAGTTCAAGGTGGGCATGTGCATCTATGATCATCGTGCCTCCTCATGTCTGTTCGACTACATCTGAGCCAAGGAGTTTACCCACTTTATCCCACTTGCTGGCCATTGTCAAAATATTCGCACTGGTATGTCCCCGGTTAATACACTGGCTTGAATAGAATCTTCGTCAGTCTGAAGCTTCTTAACATCGACCCTTTTTAAAAGAGTCAAGGAGGCTGTGGACTTGCATCCATAGCCTCCTTGACTCATGTAGGCGACTAGGCCCAATTCCGGATGGTGTGCTAGCGCGGTAATTGTGCTAATCCGTAGTTCGAAGGCATCACACCGGTGGGACAAATCCCATAGCACTCACCGCACTTAGAACACTCTTTGAAATCTGCCTCCGGCAGGAACATCACCTGCCGCTCTGTACCCCTGCCCACAAACCCGATGAAGTTCTTCTTCTTAACCTCCGAGCAGTAGCGTACACACAGTCCACAGAGTATGCAGTAGGTTGGTTCAACCTCGAACTTGTTCCTGTCTACGTCATACTTTATGCACAGATCCCTTATTGCCTCCACCCCTGGAGCCCGTGACCACATCATCGCCAGAAGCATCTTGCGGACCCTGACTACCCGCTCCGACTCCGTCTTTACCACAAGCCCTTCTTCAACCGGATAAACACAGGAGGTCACTACTCGCGAACCTTGTCCTTTGACTATCTCCACCGCGCATAACCGGCAGGCACCGAATGGAGTCAGCTTCTCATGGTAACAGAGAGTGGGAATGGCAATCCCAACACTCTGAGCCGCCTGAAGAACGCTCATCCCTTTCCTGGCCTTGACCTCGATGTCGTTTATGGTTAGAGTGACTTCTTCGCCGGTTACCTCTCGGCTGGGCTTTATCTCAATCTGCACCGGCCCCAGTGACTCCCGAATTATTTCCTCCAGCCGGTTGAGGTCGAAAGGCTTGGGCAGGTAGTCAACCGCACCATTCTTTATAGCCTCGACCGCAGTCTCCACAGAAGGGTACGCGGTGATGATGACCCCTTTGAGCTGGGGATGCTTGGCCTTGGCCTCCCGCAACACTTCAAGTCCGTCTTTCCCAGGCAGCCTGAGGTCGAGGATGACAAACCCAATTTCCTGCTCCCCGAACGTCTTTAGCGCCTGCTCACCGTCCTCCGCAGTCTCCACTTCATAGCCGACATCGGTCAGCCAATCCTTAATGGACTCTCTCATCACGGCCTCGTCTTCCACCAGCAGAATCGGTTTCATGTTTTTGCCTCCTTTCATTTTTACTGCCTCTATTAGCTAATGTCTATGCTCAGCGGCTTTAGCTAGCTGAACAGCAGGGGTCTTGGTCACTGCACCAAATCTCGATGGGCAAACCTCAAAACAGGTACCGCACTTGGTGCACTTATTCTGTTGAATGGAGTGGACCTCTCGCTTGCCGCCGCTGATAGCGCCTACAGGACAATTCCTGAGACAAATCATGCACCCTTTGCACTTTTCTGGCTGGATGTAGTAAGCTATCAGCGCCTTGCACACCCCAGCCGGGCAACGTTTTTCATTGATATGGGCTTCATACTCATCGCGAAAGTACCTGATAGTACTCAGCACCGGATTGGGTGAAGTTGTCCCCAGAGCACACAGGGCAGACGTCTGAACGACCACTGCTATCTCTTCTAGCAGCTCTATATCTCCTTTTCTGCCTTCCCCGGCGCAAATTCTATTCAGAATTTTAAGCATCTTGTGTATACCTTCGCGGCAGGGGACACACTTGCCACAGGACTCGTCGGATAGGAAGTTGAGGAAATACCGAGCGACGTCAACCATGCAAGTGGTGTCGTCCATTACGATCATGCCCCCTGAACCCATCATGGAGCCGGTTTTGGTGAGCTCATCGAAATCTACCGGAGTATCAAGCAATCTCTCAGGAATAACTCCACCTGAGGGGCCTCCTGTCTGGACTGCCTTGAATTTCTTGCCGTCCCGGATACCACCACCTATTTTGTAAATGATGTCTCTCAGCGGCATCCCCATGGGCACTTCCACCAAACCCGTATTGTTCACCTTGCCCACAAGGGAGAAAATCTTGGTGCCTTTGCTGCCTTTGGTTCCGATGCCGCTGAACCAGTCTGCGCCCTTGTTGATTATCAAAGGCACAGTGGCCCAAGTCTCAACATTGTTCAGATTGCTTGGCCTGTCCCAGATACCGCTCACGGCAGTTCGGATGTACTTCGGACGAGGCTCTCCCACCTTCCCTTCGATCGCCGTCATCAGGGCGCTCGATTCTCCGGATACAAATGCACCTGCCCCTCTATGTATCTTGACGTCGAAATCGAAGCCGGAGCCAAGGATATTCTTGCCCAGCAGACCGTACTTTTTGGCCTGCCCCAGAGCTATCATGGTATTTTCGACTGCCAGAGGGTACTCTTGCCGTACGTAAACAAAGCCTTCGTGAGAACCGATGGCATAAGCCCCAATGATAAGCCCTTCCAGAACGCTGTGGGGGTTACCTTCCAGTAGACTTCTGTCCATGTAGGCCCCGGGGTCACCCTCGTCCGCATTGACAATGACATACTTGATGTCCCCTGGTGCATTGCGAGTGGTCTCCCACTTGACACCGGCCGGGAAACCGCCGCCTCCCCTGCCCCTCAGGTTAGCCTTCTTGACTTCATCAAGAACCGACCTCGGTGTCATTTCAGAAAGAGCCTTAGCCAAGGCGCTGTAACCACCAAGGGCTATATAGTCTTCTATGTTCTTTGGGTCGATGAATCTGTTATTGCCAAAGACAATCCGACTCTGATGCTTATAGAAAGGTATATCTCCCTCATGGACGACCTTCTGTCCATCTTGGTCCTCATACAGCAGTCGCTCGATTACTTTCCTTTCAATCAGGGTCGTGGCGACGATTTCGGGGATGTCATCCGTCTTGACGTGGAGGTAACATATCTCCTCCGGGAAAACAACCACCACCGTGCCTCTCTCGCAGAAGCCATGGCAACCGGTGCGACGTATGTCCACCTTCTCTCGAAGGCCATTCTTCTGAATCTCCTTGACAAAAGATTCATATATTTCTTCACTCCCATAGGCATGGCACCCTGTTCCTGAGCAAATGGTGACGCACAGCTTGCTCGGGTCGCGCTTGGATAATATGGCTTTCCTTAGCTCAGCCAGAGCGCCAGGCCCACTGAGCCTCATCCTTGTTTCTAAATCAGTACCCACAAGATTTGCCATAATTTCCTCCTTACCTACTTACATGCCTCGAATATCTCTTTCACCTTATCTGCTGGTGGATTGCTGTGATACTTGCCGTCAACCATCATGACCGGCCCGAGAGCGCAGCAACCGAGGCAGTTCACAGTGTTCAAGGTGAACTGTATATCCCCTGATGTCTGTCCTGGCTTGATCTTCAGCCTATCCTCGACTTTATTCAGCAGACCAGTGGCACCTCGCACGTGACAGGCCGTACCCGCACAGACGAACACCGAGTGGCGCCCCTGGGGTTTCAGGCTGAATGCTTTATAGAACGTGGCAATATGATAAATTTGAGTCAAAGGGACACCAAGCTTCTGGCTGACCCAAACAAGAGCATCGTTTGATAGCCAGCGGTTTTCGCTTTGTATTGCCAGAAGCATTTGTATCAGGGCTGACTTGTCCTCAATATTTCTTAGTTGGTCCGGTATTTCCTTTGGAACTTTAGTTACAGCGACACTCGGTTTGGTCACAACCTTTTCAGGAGCTATCTTTGGCCTTATCTCCACCTGTACTGGTCCCAGGGTGCTGCGAATGGATTCCTCCAAGCGGTTAAGGTCAAACGGCTTCTGCAAATAATCAATCGCACCTTCCTTCATCGCCTCTATCGCCGTCTGTACCGAGGGATAGGCAGTGATGATAATTCCCTTGAGCTGCGGCCGTTTGGCTCTAGCCTGTCGCAGCAAATCAATCCCGCCAGTCCCCGGCAATCTAAGGTCAAGGATGAGCAGACCAAAATCTCGCTCAGCAATTGCCTTTAGCGCCTTCTCACCCTCCTCGGCAGTCTCAACATGGTAACCAGCCTCAGCCAGCCAATCCCGGAGAGACTCCCTCATAATGGATTCGTCTTCTACCACCAGAATTGGTTTCGCTTTCTGCGCTATTTCCATTTATTCCTCCTTACTTTTTCTGCTTGAATTGTCTCTAACTTATATATGTGCAATTTTCTTGCCAAAATAAAAGGCCACCCTTTCATTCAAGGATGGCCTTTGTCTCCACCTAAGGCAGGAGGACTAAAGGGGGTAACTGTAAAATAATCAGTCAGGTTTGTCTATTTTTTTGACACACAAGCCATATGCTTTTGCTTTGTTGTAAATCGTCGTTCGGGAAATTCCAAGAATTCTGGCGGCTTTGCCGTAGCTTCCACCGGTCTCGTTAAGGATATTCATGATATGATTTTTCTCCAGTTCGTCAAGAGTTCTACCTGGAGAGGCTGGTTCAACCAGTGGTGAGTCCCTTTGCAGCACGTCAGTAAGCTGTATTTTCGAATTTTGCGCCAGAATTACCGCTCTTTCAATAGTATTCTCCAGTTCACGAACATTACCCGGCCACTGGTATTTTAAAAGAAAATCAGTAACTTCCGGCGAAAAGCCACTTACTTCCTTTTGATTTTCCGCAGTAAACTTTTTCAGGAAATGATCGGCTAAAAGTGGAACATCTTCTTTTCTGTCTCTTAAGGGGGGCAAGTCAATGGTAACCACGTTAAGGCGGTAATAGAGGTCTTCGCGGAACCGCCCGCTGGCAACTGCCTCCTTAATATCCCTGTTGGTTGCCGAGACAACCCTCACATCGACCTTAATCAACTCGTTGCCGCCGACCCTGGCGAATTCACGCTCCTCAAGCACTCTAAGCAGGTGAACCTGGATATTGGCACTCATCTCTCCTATCTCATCCAGAAAAAGGGTGCCCCGGTTGGCAAACTCGATTTTGCCCTTTCTCAAGGCGTGAGCACCAGTAAAGGCACCCTTCTCATGTCCGAATAGCTCGCTTTCGAGGAGACTTTCAGGCAGAGCGGCACAGCTGACGGCAACAAAAGGCTTATCTTTGCGATAGCTCTGTGAATGTATGGCTCGGGCTACAAGCTCCTTTCCCGTGCCACTCTCACCGGTAATCAATATCGTGGCATTGCTCTTGGCAACTATCTTAATCAGCTCAATTATCTTCTGCATCTTAGGGCTTTTGGTTATGATATCCTCAAAGCGATAGCGCTGATCCAATTTCTCGTGCAGGGCGATGTTTTCCTCAACCAATCTCCTGTGTTCCACCAGTTTCTTAATCAGCAGTTCCACTCTTTCCGGTGAAAAAGGCTTCTCCACATAGTCATAGGCACCCTGTTTCATAGCCTCGATAGCTGTAGGGATACTGGCATAGGCGGTAATAATAATTACCTCGATACTGGGTAATATTTCCTTCGCCTTCTTCAGAAGCTCAATTCCGTCCATACCGGGCATTACCAGGTCTACAATGGCAATGCTTGGTGTCTCTTTCTCGATAATGCCCAGAGCTTGAGGTCCGGACTCCGCTGTCAGCACCAGGTATCCGGCGTCGCTCAGCCAGTCTTTCAGCGAGTCGCGAATGATGGCCTCGTCATCAACCACAAGTATTTTAGTCGGCTTTTCGTTCTTCATGGTATATTGGCAGGTAAATCGTAAATGTAGTTCCTACACCTTCCTTACTCTGTACTTCAATTCTTCCGTGATGGCGCTGGATGATCCCGTGGGCCACAGCTAGGCCTAAGCCTACTCCCTTCCCCTTCACCTTGGTAGTGAAAAACGGAGTAAACAGCTTACGCATATTCTCCTCGGATATGCCGCAGCCTGTATCCTGCACCTCTATCCTAACGATGCTATCGGCAGTCGCGGTGCGCAGGCTGAGCTTGCCCCCCTTAGGCATCGCTTGGACAGCATTCAAAATAAGGTTAGTGCACACCTGTTGAACCTGGTCAAAATCAGCCATGATGTTAGGCAAGGAAGGGCTAAATTCCTTGATCACCTCTATATCCTGCAGCTCAGCCGAGTTACTAGCAAGCTCCAAAGCCTTGTCAACGACATCGTTAACACTTACGGACCTGAGGCTTGGTGGTGATTGACGGGCAAAATCGAGAAGGTTTCGGATCAGCTTTGTGCTGCGGTTAAGCTCTGATTCCATTTTTGATAGGTAGTTGAGCGAGGTCTCTTTGGAGAATTTATCACTGGATATCTTTTTAGCCAGCAACTGAGTATATACCAGCACTCCAGATAAGGGATTATTTACCTCATGGGCAATTGAGGCCGCCAATTGACCCAGCGAGGTTAGCTTTTCTGCCTGAATCAGTTCATTCTGGGTAGTCTTTAATTGATGGAGCACGTAAGGCCAGCACATTTCAGTCTCAGCCATGCCCTCGCAGATAAAAATGGCTAATGTCCGACATGAGTCATAGCCGCAGGCGCCACAATCTGTCCCTCCAAGCTTGGTTAACACCCTCTGTACGTCCTCTTCACTTGGCATAGAGAAGATAACGGGTTGAGGGGTGAACTGGCGGCTCAGATCAATATCGGCATAATGCTCGATATCCCTTACAGTTTGTGCTGTGTCTGCATTATTTCTGGTGTATTCGGCGATAAGTTCCTTACGTCTGAATCCGCTCAGTTCATTCTCGATAAAGGGGCTAGCGATACAGCCGTGACAAAAATACAAGTTAGCGAATCTCGGCGTAATCTGACCCATAGCAAATTCGGCCAGGATTCTGACAACATAGGCCCTGCCATGCACACTCATGACATCGTTTAGTACAATATCATCGAAAAGCCCCATCACCTTGAGTAAGCCCCCTGATATGGCAAAGAGGCGACCCAGATTGGGCTTAGGGCCAGAGAACTGCTCTTCTTTCTGATGACTTGGGATAATCCCTCTGGCGGTCAACATTTTCTGCAGTTCGGGAAAGGTCAGGACGGCATCCACCACACCTGCGACCGACTTATCCGCGATCTCCACTTTCTTGGCAACGCAGGGACCAATGAAGACTACTTTGGCCTGCGGATTATAGCGCCACTTAATAGCTCTACCCATGGCGACTGTGGGCGAGACAATTGGTGCCACTTTACATAGCAGCGAGGGGTGATACTTTTCTATATAATTTACTACTGCTGGACAGTTGGACGAAATAACAGGGCGCTCTGTATTTCTGCTTAGAAAACGGGCATATTCCAGGCCAACAAGCTCAGCGCCGAAGGCATCCTCCATAACTTCACTGAATCCGAGCTTCTTTATCGCGGCTACAAGCTGTCCCGAACTGCAACCTTTTAAAAGGGCAGGGAAAGAGGAGGAAAGTACAGCAATCACGTCAGAGTGTTGCGACAACATTTGCCAGACTAATCCCACGTCACTTTCCACCTGCTTTGCTCTGGTGACACAGACATTTACACAGTAGCCACAGTCAATACATTGTTCTGTTACTATCTCAGCTAAGCCCTCTCTTATCCTGATTGCCTTGGCCGGGCAATTTCTGACACAGGCATAGCATCCGACGCATTTTTCGCGTTCTGTATAAACGATGCTCATCTCGTCTTTCCACCTCCTCGTGCTCTTTTCCCAGTTGCCGGAATCTTGAGTTCCTCCCTCAAGTTTGCTACTGAGCGGCGGGAGATTGCCACCCCAAACTTCTCCTTCAATCTAATCCTGATCATCTCATCTGAAGAGAGAGCAGCATCACTTTCGATAAGCTGTCCCAGAAGCTCCTTCCTGAACCTTTTAGGCCGGGGAAAGAAGTTCTTTAGAGGGATCTCCTCACCCCATGGCGTATCTATGCTCTTGCCTCTGATAGCCCGGCTCACCGAGCTCGGAGCCAACCCGATCTTCTTTGCTAGCTCCTTCTGGCTAACCGGCAACAGAGACCTCGAATCACCGGCCTGGAAATACAATGTCTGCCTGTCGACAATGCCTTGCAGAATCTGATTTAGTGTGTCCTTACGGCTATTAATTAGCTCCAGCTTTTTGAACAATTGCCTTGTTTCTCTTGCCTCGTCCTTGTTGAAAGCACCACTATTATTGAGTTCTTCAAATCTTTCATAATCAATTAGATAGCGGCCTCTGGCCAAGGAAGGGGAGAAATAGCTGATGACCAAACCCTCCCCCTCCCTGTCCACTGAAGCGACCTTATAGTAGTGAATCACGTCCGAGCTGACTTTGGAGGGGTGATAGAACTCACTCTGGACGGAAAACTCATCAATAAGGCTGTTTATCTCCTGAACCTGTGAAACATCCAAATCACACGCTCTGGCGATTTCACTAATAGTCATCCCTGAGTCAGGAAACAGAAAGTACTGCTTGAATTTCTCCATCCCCAGTTTCTGAATTTGTTGCACTAGATTTTCCTTCTTCAAGAGAAGGGATTCAACATTGAGAGAACCTGGGTCCGCCATGGCCTCTTCTTTGAGCTGGTAGAAGGTGGAGGAAATACTGGTTCTGGGGAATCTCTGGTAGTGAACTAGCTTCTCTTTCTGGTATAGCCTGAAAAACAGGGGGCTTCGCTCAATCTCAACGATGAGCTTCTGAAATTCGCCCTCTGACATCTGCAGCAGGCTAGCCTGCTGCATCCTGAGGACCTGTCTCAGCCCCTGCTGCATTCGCAATGACTGTGTCTGCTCGATTTCTAGATTAACCATCTGTACAAAAATTATAACACATCTTGCCTGACTGTTCAAATATTGGACAATTAGCGCAATTTGGCTGCTAGGCTTTGCATAAGGTAGAGTAGCCGACGAAGGCCTTCGATTCATTACAAATCGTATATTACAGAGCATCAATTGTATATGATATTTATCTCATATATGTTTCCTTATCAAACAGGTATTCCCGTTTTAGAGCGCCTCCAATTTTCAATCTCCCTTTTGACGCCGAAGCGAAGGCAAGGTAAAATGTAGGGCAGTATCTGGAAATCGAGAGGGCTTTTTGTACAATGGCGCGAGAACAAAAAGAAATATCCAAAAGCTATGACCCCAAACAAATCGAGGGCAAGTGGTATCAGTTCTGGATGGAACGGGGGTATTTCACGCCTAAAATAGACCACAAGAAGAAGCCCTTTGTTATAATCATGCCTCCGCCCAATGTCACCGGCGAGCTGCACCTGGGCACGGCGTTGACTGCTATTATCGAAGACACTATGGTGCGCTGGCACCGCATGAAAGGCGAGCCCACCTTATGGCTGCCCGGGAGCGATCACGCCGGCATCTCGGGGCAAAACGTGGTGGAGCAGCTTCTGGCCAAAGAAGGGCTCACCCGCCACGACATCGGGCGCGAAAAGTTTTTGGAGCGGATGTGGCAGTGGATGAACAAATACAAAGGCATCATCGCCGAGCAACATAAAAAGCTTGGCGCCTCCTGCGATTGGACGCGCGAACGCTTCACCATGGACGCGGGCCCAATTAAGGCGGTGCGCACCACATTCGTCAACCTCTACAATAAAGGTTTGATTTATCGGGGAGAGCGCATTGTCAACTGGTGTCCCCGCTGCGCCACCGCCCTCTCCGACCTCGAGGTTGACCACAGGGAGATGCAGAGCCATCTCTACTATGTGCGCTATCGGCTGGAAGAAGGGAAAGACCAGTATATCACCGTAGCCACCACCCGTCCCGAGACCATCCTCGGCGATACCGCCGTAGCGGTCAATCCCCAAGATAAGCGCTATAAGAAACTTCTGGGCAAGAAGGCTATCCTTCCTGTAATCGGCAGGGTAATCCCTATTATCGCCGATGAAGCCGTTGACCCCTCCTTCGGCACGGGGGCGGTGAAAATCACTCCTGCCCACGACCCGGTAGACTTCGAGGTGGCACAAAGGCAAAATTTGCCCTCGGTTAACATCTTAAACCTCGATGCCACCATGAACGAAAATGCAGGCCCTTACGTGGGACAGGATCGCTTCGCCTGCCGCAAGGCTCTGCTTGCCGATCTGGAGAAAGAGGGCCTGCTGGTCAAGATAGACCCCTACGTGCACGCCGTGGGACACTGCCAGCGCTGTCGCACTATCGTAGAACCTCTGGTGTCGAAGCAGTGGTTTGTCAAAATCGCACCGCTGGCAAAGCCAGCGATCGACGCTGTTATCGATGGCAGGATAAAGATTGTTCCGGAACGCTTCACCAAGGTCTATCTCAACTGGATGGAGAATATCCGCGACTGGTGCATCAGCCGCCAGCTCTGGTGGGGGCATAGGATACCCGTCTGGTACTGCAACGACTGCGGAGCGCTCACGGTGGCTATGGAAGACCCCAAAACCTGCGCCAAGTGCGGCTCGAAGAATATCGCTCAAGACCCCGATGTGCTTGATACCTGGTTCAGTTCGGGGCTCTGGCCTCATTCTACCCTGGGCTGGCCTGAACAGACCGAGGACCTCACGTATTTCTATCCTACCTCGGTGATGGAGACTGCTTACGATATCCTCTTCTTCTGGGTAGCCCGGATGATCATGATGGGGCTGGAGAACATCGGAGAGGTGCCCTTCCGCACTGTCTACCTGCACGGTCTGATACGGGATGAGAAGGGCGAAAAGATGAGCAAGTCTCGCGGCAATGTGGTTGATCCGGTGAATATCATTGAGAAATACGGCACTGACGCTTTGCGCTTTGCCCTGTCTACCGGGAACTCACCGGGCAACGATATGAAGCTCAACCCGCAAAAGCTGGAGGGCAGCCGCAATTTTGCCAATAAGCTCTGGAATGCCGCCAGATTCGTGGTCAGCAACATAGATAGTGTGGAGATGAAAATCCAACCTGGCGTCCTCACCACGGAGGACCGCTGGATACTGAGCCGACTGAACCGCCTGACAGCCGAGGTGGCCGAACTGAACGAGGACTTCCAGTTCGGAGAGGCGCTGCGCCGGATTTATGACTTCCTGTGGACGGAATACTGCGACTGGTATATCGAGATTGCCAAGATAAGGCTTCGCCAAAATGAAGGGCCCAACTCCCCGCTTCCGCTGCTGGTTCAGGTGCTAGAGACATCCCTGCGCCTTCTTCATCCCTTCATGCCCTTTATCACCGAGGAGATGTGGCAGAGCCTCAGAGAGCGGCAGCCGGAGGGAAAGCCCGACTCTGTCATGATTGCGCCCTATCCTGTTGCAGATACCAGAGCTTTTGACGCCGAGGCGGAGCGGGAGATGGAATCGGTATTCGAGATTGTACGCTCTATCCGCAACGCCCGTGTGGAGAGCGGCATTGACCCCGCCAGGTTTATCAAGGCCATTATCATCACAGGGGAGTCTAAGCAGGCACTGGAGGCCCATGCCCAGGCCATCACCACATTAGCCAGGGTGCGGCCCTTGAATATCGTGGGTTCTGCTGAAGGGCTGAAGTTGAGACAGGACCAGGCAAAGATATTGGTGCTCAAGGGGGTAGAGGTTATCCTGCCTCTCGAGGGTATGGTTGACACAGATGCCGAGAAGAGCCGTTTGCTCAAAGAGGTTGAGGCAAATCAGGCAGAGATAGCGCGCATAGAAAAACTGTTGTTAGATGAATCTTTTATCACTAAGGCTCCGGCTGCCGTTGTGGAGAAAGAGCGCCAGAAGCTCAGCGAGCGGAAGGACAAACTAGGCAGGTTGAATGAACGGCTCGACCAATTGGGTTAAGCTGGTGGTCGCAGCTTCAAAAAAACCTGTTGATTTTTCTAAATTTATGGTGTATATTCACCTCGGAGCATGACCTCGTGACACGGTGTTTTCAAGTCGGCGCCCTAGGAACCGAGAGTCCTCATTACTCATCAGGGAGAACTCCTCTTGCTTTGTCCCTCCTTGGAACTCCAGAGTCTCACATAGTTCTTGGGCTGCAAACACATCGAAGACGAGGCCTGGCTTATCAATCAGGAAAGGAGGTCTAGCGATGGCGTTTGCGGACAAGACCCTGACTTGCCGTGACTGCGGAGCGCAGTTCGTGTTCACTGCCGGTGAGCAGGAATTCTACCAATCGCGGGGCCTGGAGAATGAACCTGGCCGTTGTCCAGATTGCAGGTCAGCCCGGCGACAAGGGCGCTATGGAGCTTCCAAAGGACCACGCGAGAAGACAAAGGTAACCTGCGCTTCCTGTGGCAAAGAGACTGAAGTCCCCTTTCAGCCCAGGAGCGGACGTCCCGTATATTGCGATGAGTGCTTCGCTAAGGTAAGAACTCAGCGTCCGTCAGACCGGGGTCCATCAGACCGGGCGTAAGGCCCAGAAAGCCAAGAAGGTAGGAAATTGAGGCGTCCTTCACCGTAGGTGAAGGACGCCTCAGCTTTGTTTTGAAATGCCATTCCTGCGCAAGCAGGAATCCAGGGCTGGGCATGTCCTTTCTCCACACTATATTATGCTTCTCAATAAAGTTACAAATTTTCAAAAAATAGGTAGGGGCGTGGCAAGCGCACCCGGCATTTCGTGCGCCATTTACGCTCCCAGAAAGGAAGCTAAAAAGGGAGGCACCGTAGGGGCTGTTAGGGAGGGAAGTCTTCAGTATCAACAAGCGTCTGTTTTACACACAGAAGGTCGGAGGTTCGAGACCTCCATCGCCCACCATTCAAATTTCAAAAGTTGGGCACATTAGATCGTAAGAGCCCTCTAGTAGACACACTAAATAGCTCCTATTATGCTATTTAATTCGTTAGCTGAGTGTGAGTAAAGAATAACACTGAAGGAATGTTATTGACAGCCCGACAATTTATCAGTATAAATAAGTCCACCACAAACTTCCAAATTATAGTAATCCCTTCTGACTCCCCTTTTTGTTCTGCTCCCGCTGAGGGAGCGACCCTTTGATATAAGTTTGTATACTGGCAGGAGGTGGGAATCATGGCTAAGATTGACCAATTTGCTTTTCTCGATGCCACAGCCCAAGCCGAACTAGTGCGGAAAAGGCAGGTCAAACCGATCGAGCTAGTGGACTCCGCCATAGTGCGGATCGAGCGCCTCAACCCTACCATCAATGCTGTGGTTACGCCAATGTTTGAACAGGCGCACACTATTGCCAAAGGTAAACTTCCCGACGGGCTCTTTACCGGAGTACCGTTCATGTTGAAGGATATATTTGCCTCATACGCAGGGGTACGTTTAACGGAGGGAGCGGCCTTTTTAAGCGATTTTGTATCTTCATTCGACAGCGAGCTCGTAAAACGCTTGAAGCGCGCCGGACTCATTATCCTGGGAAAGACGAACCTGCCGGAGTTTGGATTGAGGGCAACCACCGAACCACGTCTATTCGGCCCCTGCCGTAATCCTTGGGATACGAGCAGAATAACGGGTGGCTCAAGCGGAGGTTCGGCAGCTGCGGTAGCCACAGGCATGGTTCCCATGGCACATGCCACAGATGCCGGTGGCTCGATACGCATACCTTCTTCCTGCTGCGGTGTATTCGGGTTGAAACCCACGCGTGGTCGCATCCCGATGGGCCCTGAATACGGTGACGTCATCGGTGGAATTGATGTTACGCACGCTGTAACCCGTTCGGTTCGTGACAGTGCGGCCTTGATGGATGCGACCTCTGGACCGATGGTAGGAGACCCATACTGGGCACCACCACCTGTGCGGCCCTTTCTTGAGGAGGTAGGCGCTGACCCTGGACACCTGCGCATTGCGTTCACTACTACTGCACCGAAAGGTACAGCCCCGGCGGGTGTCACTGTACATGCGGACTGTGTAAGCGCTGTTCGCGAGGCCGTCCGCTTGTGTACCGATCTTGGCCACGAGGTAGAGGAGGCAGCGCCTACTGTATCTGATGAGAAGATAACCTTTGCTCTTGCTACCCTGATGGGGGCTTGCGCCACATGGACTATTGACCGTTGGGCCTTTCTGCTTGGCAAGCAACCTACTCCAGACCAGTTTGAACCAACCACATGGCTTCTCTATGAGATGGGTCGTCAATACAGCGCAGCGGCCTATCTGGCAGCCATAGAATCTATTCAAAACATCGCACGTGAAGTTGGCAACTTCTTCCTTAGCTACGACGTTCTACTAACACCAACAGTTAGCGAGCCACCCGTGCCACTCGGTACTTTCGACTACACGCCCGATAATCCATGGCAGGGGCAAATACGGGAAGGGGAATTCGTGCCATTTACAACTATAAGCAATCTGACCGGCCAGCCCGCTATGTCTGTGCCGCTGTTCTGGAATGCTGACGGTTTGCCTGTAGGAACTCAATTCATCGGCCGCTTCGGAGATGAGGCGACTCTGTTCCGCCTTGCTGCACAACTAGAAGCAGCGCGTCCCTGGGCTAACCGCAGACCTCCAGTATCAGTTTGAGAAATTGACAAAGATAGACGTGCGTAAGACAGATTGATGAGACGTTCCTTTTTTTGACTGATGTCTCAAAAGAGCCCTTAGCTTCTCGTCTAAAATGGTGCGCGGAAAATCACATATGAAGGTCAGCTTCAGAGTAATTGTCTGGTAGCTTGTCGTAGCGGTCCTTTTTTGCTTCTTATTACCTGCGCTTGTTGTCAGGCCTATTCCAGAGCCACTCGTTTTGGCTTATCTCGAGGCCTGTGCTATGCTGAATGCAGGCATTTCTCCGTCACGACCGGGATATGAATAGCTAACAGCTTGCCCGGATTGCCGAGTCTCGCCTGCTGCTCACGCTTTTCCCGCATACCGCATCAAGTTAACTAAAGTACTAGGTACTAAATTATCACCCGAATATGGACTATTTCCCAATTGAAGACTATTAATATAAGTGTTAACTTGGTCGCGTAAGACATCTTCCAAAGAGATGGCTTAGATGGCACTTGGGAATCATCTAATTAAGGTCGAATATGAAGACGGAATGGTCTAGTTGGCTCGGAATTTCCCCAAACGAAGGCCAAACGGGCTGTAAAGTCATTGAGCCTGTGTTTGAGGGAAATCAAAAGCTGCAATTGATACGTGGTGTCCGGGATGTGATAGGTTGCGCCTACGAATTTGAAGAAATTGTTCGGCAGTTTGCCGAGATCACAGAGCATACACTCAGCGCTACAGGGTTGGCCATACTTCTATTCGACGGGGATAATCAGGAGTTGTCTGGACTGGCTTGTGGGTTGAAATTCGGAGCGGAAAGACAAATTAGGAAGAGCTCGGGGTCTAAGATTGCCCGCTGGGTCGTTTGCCAAGGCAAACCACTGATAGTCAACGATGCCTTTAGCACCCCTCTAGGGGACGGCGAAATTTACAAGAATATGAACATCTCTGTTAGGTCAGTTATGTGTGCTCCGCTCATATCACATCGCGGAATCATAGGCGCTATCGAAGTTTTCGGCAAGCTGAACGGCAGCGATTTCACAGAGCGTGATTTGGGAATTCTAATACCCATAGCAAATACTGCCGCGATTGCTGTGGAAAGCAGTCGAGCCCAAAAGTCAATGATAGAAGAGGTCAAGAGCACGATTAAAGCACTTGCCGCAGCAATCGATGCTAAAGATCCTTATACCCGTGGTCACTCACAGCGGGTGGTTCAATACTCGCTGATGTCCGGACGCTCGCTTTCACTTTCGGCCAGAGAATTGGAAATCATCGAATACGCAGGTATTCTGCATGACGTAGGTAAGATTGGCATCCCCGACGCTATATTGAGTAAAAGGGGACCCCTCACAGACCAAGAATATTCAGCGATACGTGAACATCCCGTGATAAGTACAAATATAATCGATGGCATTCCTTTCCTGGAGCCGGCAAGAGACATCATTCTGCATCATCACGAGAAGTACAATGGGTCCGGGTACCCGGCTGGCCTGATAGGCGAAGATATACCCATGGGGGCGCGGATATTAGCAGTAGCTGATGCTTTCGATGCCATGACTACAGACCGTCCATACCGCGCTCACATGCATCAGAATCACGCCCTCAACGAGTTGCGCAAGCACACAGGCAAACAATTCTGCCCCATAGCTGTGGATGCATTTCTATTTGCCTTGGAAACTGAGCCGGGCTTATCTGAATGGCGCTCCCGAATTTAAGCCCTGAGATGGCTTGGTCACAAGAACCCCGCTCTAGAATTATCTGACTTTCGATCGCAACATGCCTTTTACAGGCTGTGATGTCCCCAAACCTTTCCCGTTTTGGCTTATCCCAAGGTCTGTGCTATGCTGAATGAAGGCATTTCTGCAGCACGAACGGGATATGAACAGCTACAGACTCGGGCTTTTATTCGACTTGATACTCATCCTGTTGCTCTGCATCCTGCCTCCCTCGGACCAAGCACCCAAGCCGACCGTCTGGGACGAAATCGCCGGGCCTTACGTTTCCAGTATCTCCGCATGGGAATTCGGCAATTTCTTCGATAAGTGGGGATACAGCCTGGAGCAGTTCTTTATTCCCGGCAAGCTTACGCAACAGGAGAGCGTGCAGCGAGTGGAGGACTACCTGTCCCTGTCGCAAAGCGCAAGCTCGCTGCAAGATACCATCAACCGTGACAAAGCGGAGGGCAACAGTTCGAAGGCAGACCTGAAATCGCTGGAAGCACAGTTGGCCCAGCTCACGAGACAAAGGAACAGCCTTCAAGACCAGGTCGAGGCCATCGTAGAGGGGCAGATTAGCAGCATACTCACCGACCAAAGGGTGGCCAAGACTATCGATTTCATAGGCAAAATCAATGTGCTGTTCCCGCCTGTGGACTTCAAGTTCGAGCAGGAGCCCAATGTGCTCATTGTCTCGCCCAGGGACAAGATCGAGCTGACCAAAACCTTCCTGCTCATCCCTGACCTCGGCCTGGAGCAGATCGTGGGTATCGAGAACAGGGTTCAGGGTATCGATATGTCCGGCCTGGTGGAGAAGGTCGGCGGCGTCGCCACCTACCCCAGCATGATTTCTCAGGACGTTTCGCTGCAATACCTTCTGTCCACAGTATCCCACGAATGGCTGCACCACTACTTCTATTTCCATCCCCTGGGGCGCAACTACGGGGCGAATTACGATATGACCTCCATTAATGAGACCGCCGCTGACCTTGGCGGAGACGAATTAGGAATGCTGGTCTACCAGCGATTCTATGCGCAACCGGTAAGCGAGGCTTCGTCACCTGCGGCAGCACCGCAGCCCGCATTCGATTTCAACAAGGAGATGAGGCAGATCAGGCTCACGGTAGACCAGTTGCTGGCGCAGGGCCAGGTCGACGAAGCCGAGAGATATATGGAGCAGATGAGAGAGTATCTGGCCCAGAACGGCTACTATATCAGGAAGCTGAACCAGGCGTATTTCGCCTTTTACGGCACCTACTCCGACATGCCCGGCTCGGTGAGCCCGATAGGGGGCTATCTGGAGGAGTTGAGGCAGGGCAGCCCTTCCCTGGGCGATTTCATCAAGACGGTCTCAGGTGTTTCCAGCTACGAGCAACTGCTGAAGATGATAGGGCAGTAGGTGTCTTTCCCCTTCTCGCCTATACCAGTACCATCTCTATGAGATGGGGCCCCGCTTCCTTAGTCGCCTTGCCAAGCTCGCGCGCCAGGTCTTCGGCAGTATTCACGGAAACCGCCGGAACGCCCAAGCCTTCGGCAACTCTCACCCAGTCGATACTGGGGCGCTCCAGGTCCATGAGAGATGAGGCTCCAGGGCCTATTGACTCGATGCCAACGCGGCTGAGTTCCACTCTTAAAATGTTATAGCTTCGGTTTGCGCAAATCAGCGTGGTGACGTTCAGCGCTTCGCGGGCTTGTGTCCACAATGCCTGCACCGTGTACATTGCGCTTCCGTCTGCTTCGAAGTTGATCACCGGCCTGTCCGGACATGCCAGCGCTGCCCCTGTGGCACAGGGCATGCCATACCCCAGCGAGCCCCCGGTAAGGGTAAGATAAGTGTGAGGCGCCAGGCCTGCGGCGAGGGGGTAATATCTGAATGATGTGGTAAGGCCTTCATCGACAACGATCACATCCTCCGGCTGAGTTGCTGCCAGAGTGAGGCAAGCTTTCTCTCCTGTTAGCTCTCCCGCAGGAACGGCAGGGTGGCTGCGCTTCGAAGCAATTTTGCCCGAAATCTTTGAATATTGGGGCGCATCCAGGGCGTCTGCCAGTGCCTCCAGAACCTCGATAACGTTTTGGCTCTCGGTATCTATCCGTAACTTCTGGCATTTCTCCGGCAGCAGTTGGCTGGCAACCCCCTTGTAACCGAAAAAAGCCACAGGTTCCTTTACGCCCGCTAGCACAGCGACTTTGTATTGAGAGAGAAGCTCGATCGCCGGCTCAGGGAAATAGGGGAGACGCGTTACATCGGGCAAGCCGGCCCCTCTCTCCACATATGGAGGGAACCCATCGGTGAGAAGGTCACACCCTGTAACCGCCCTGATTCGTGCAGCAGCATGCAGGCCTCGCCTGCGCAAAGCCCTGCCTCCTATCATGAGGGCCGCCTTCCGCTTGGCTCGCATAAGTCGCGCAGCTTGTTCGATACGCTCGGAGTCAACAGGGGCAAACGAAAATTTGGGCGTTGCTATGCGAACACCGGCAGGTTCTGCCCACTGATGGTCGTTGGGCACTATGAGGGTTGATACCTGCCCGTATCTGGAGGCAGCAACTGCCTCCGCCAGGTCCTGAGACAATGCTCTCGGCGCACTGTTCGTCCTCTGCCAACCCGATACGGTGCTGGCGAGCCTTTCGATATCCATTGCCAGCGGAGGATCGGATGCTCGATGCCATGTAGCGTGTTCGCCGACTAAATTCAGCAGCGGCGTTTTGGCCCTGCGCGCATTATGCAGGTTGGAGATTCCGTCCGCGAATCCTGGCCCCAGATGCAGCAGAGTCATCGCCGGTTTATCCAGCATTCTCCCGTAGCCATCGGCTGCGCCGGTGCACACACCTTCGAACAGGCACAGAACGGGTTTGATGCCCGGCTCCGAATCGAGCGCCACGACTGTAGGCATTTCCGTGGTCCCGGCGTTGGCAAAGCATATCTCGATACCGGCTTTAACAGCAGTTTTGACCAGCAATTCCGCGCCGTTCACTATTGATTTCCTTTCGGGCCTTCGCTGCTTTCTCTGGGCCAGTATAGTGATTGCTCGAGCGGTTGACAAGACTATTGCCGCGAGAGGCTCAGTGCTACTCTTGTTTGACTGTGGCAAAGATTAACGCTATACTTTCCTGCACTCCAGGTTAATGGGAAGGTGTTCGCTTGATAACGGCTCTGTTTTGTATTGCAATCGCCTATCTGCTGGGGTCTATTTCTTCAACTTGCATCATCGGTTATCTGGTGGGACATCAGGATATGAGGACTGAGCCGGACGGGCGCATAAGTGGGGCCGCTGTGTTTCGAAGGATGGGCCTGCTCCCCTTTTTATGTGTCGGGCTCATGGACATTAGCCTGGTGGTTACAGCTGTTATCATTGCCAAAGTCCTGACCCATTCACCCAATATTATGATGCTTGCAGGCTTTGCGGCTGTCATGGGACATAATTGGTCCATTTTCCTTGGACTCAGGGGAGGACTGGGGGCAAGCGCGATATTTGGTGCTTTGGTCGCGGTCATACCGCTGCAGGTCTGTTACGGGTTAATAGGTGGCGGGATTGTCTTCTTATTGACGCAGAGGCCAAGCGTAGGCACTGCTGTGGCGATTCTGATTATTTCCGGCATCACATTTCTCCAAATGGGCATGGGAGCACAAGCCATGTACCCGTTGATACTATTTTCATTGATGCTGCTAAAGCAGTTTCAGGTAGCCCGGGTGACTCGAACTGCGCACTAGGCAAACCACAGTAACAGGCGGGAACGCCTCGTTCCCCGGCATTGTGGGCACTGCCATTTTCAAGGTCTTCGACCTCGAGGTAGCAAGGACGGGTATCACCGAGAAGGAAGCCCGTCGATCATAGATACAAGGAGGGAAAGCTAATGGCGAAGTATCTGGTACTCTGGCACATTGACACAACCAGAATCCCTGTGAGTCCTCAAGAGCAACGGGCTATATTGGAAGGCTCTGTAGCTATGGTGGAGCAGGACGCGAAAACAGGGATAAGTAAGGATTGGGGACAATTTGTCGGCGGAATGCGGGGATACGGTATCGTTGAGGGCGCTGAGGTGGAAATTGCGACTATGCTCCAAAAATATACCCCATTTGTGCAGTTTGAGTTACACCCCGTCATGTCGGCACGTATGGTGAAGCAGGCTATTAAGGCTTTGCCCCGGTAATCGGGGTTTATTCACTTAAGGCTGGCAGGACGATACCCCGAATGGCAGGCCAGGGTGTGACGGAGCTAGTTGTTGCTTCGCACTGCATCCGGGCTGTAGGCTCTTACTGCCCACGAAATGAGAGACCTGGGGTACGTCCCTCCCTTCTCGCCGCCTGACGACCCGGTTCTCATCGCGGTAGACGAACTTTAGAATGAGGCGGTGAGGAGGAAGCGAGATTCTAGAAACACCATAATGTTTTAGGTTCAGGCTTCTGGATGTCGGGTCGAATGGACATCCCTCAATGCTGTATTATTACCGAGGATATTTGGCTCCTACAAAGTCACGAACGAGGTTCATGATTCATTGTTAATTGGGTACATCACAGTGAACGATAACAAGGGATGAAAATCGCTCGGAAGTCGCATTAAATTCCCATTAACAATCCGATATACATTGGTGGACCTAAACAAATTTTCCGGAAGAGGAAATAGCGCTTTGGGATTATAGAAAATTGTCAGCCCTTGAAACCAGGTTTCCTCAGGTGCGAACTGATCCTTTAAGCGATATGCGAAATCCTGAACAATAATCTCTCCGTCTTCATTTCTTAACAAGCAAGTTCCTTGCTTAATAGCTCCGAATCTAGATTCCAAACCCATTTGGATTGCCATGCGAACAAATTTAGTTTCTGTAAAGGAATTGCTATAAATAACCGCGCTTATATGTTCGCTAAAGGGCTGTGAGAAAAAGTTTGATTTCAGTTCTCGGCCGTCATACGTGTGAGATTTAATAGGCACATAATGGGTGAAAATGCCATTATATTTAATCCAATCGGCGAATACGTCCCATCCCCCATAAAGATATCTGGCCAGGCTGTCGTCAATGTTGAAAATAGAACCGGGTTCATATAATGGACTGACAAGCAGGACTATTGGGATGTTTTGGCAATGGGGTAATAGCCAATATCGTTTCATTAGCTTTTTGCGTATTAAATTCCCCATTCGAATAGGGAATTCGTTAGTGCTCTTGTCGAACAGGTCTTCGATCGGTAGCTTGGGATCAATTCCTTTTAAAGAGATGTCAGAGTTTAAGCCCACTGACGGACTCGATGTTGCAGCTTCGACGGCAATTCTGTAGTCGCCGGCAGAGACTAAAAAATCCGGTTTCGGGTGACTTCTATCAACAACAAAGCCGTGGGATTTTAAATAACCGAAACAAGCAAGTTCAAAAGTGCGGGCGTGGTAACCATATGATTGGAAGTCCCGAACAAAATTGCCATTTGGATCACCCATCATTGCATAAAGCTCATTCATGAGTTGTCGAGCGCCGGCATACTGTGCCAAATTCCTCATGGAAATGAAGTCCTGATGCGCTTTGGATTCTTCCACAATTAGCTCAAAAAGATTGCTTTGCCCTGACCGACATGGCTGCGACTTGGGTTTTTGCGCCCTCTTTTTTCTTTGCTCGGCACGATTCTCTGCTTTCACTTGTTTTGACTGTTGCGCTTTCCATTCCTCAAATTGCCTTCTAAGTTCTGATTCAGGAACCCAATGCATTTCAGAGTCCAATATTCCCATTCGAGACAGTTGAGATTTAATCTCTTCTTTCGCTCTTTCGAAACATAATATCTGAAAACCAGTAGCCGGACCATTTGGTTTGTCAGTAACCGTACACGTGGCTATGCCAGCATCCACTCCGGAAAAAATACCATAAAACTCGTGAAATGAGTCCATTGTTTTTTGGACGTCTCGATTGTGACAATCAACAACCCAAAGTGATTTTCCCCCATATAACAATTCCCATGTCATACAACTTTTCTGAAAATCGGCTATGGCCGCTTTAGGATATTTTCTTTCCAAATCTTGCAAGCGTCTTTTTTCTTTTTCGTGCGACTTCACAAGTTTTGGATCTAACGGTGCATACATCCTTCACTCCGCGGCAAGCTGCTTATCCGGCAAGATTTACTGACCAGTGGTCCGGTTGTCTTTTTGAGGTGTTTCTCCCTGTTTTGCGGTCTAGCGCATTCTTCGGGCGACGTCACTCCGCGATATACCTTGGTGGCAGGGTTGCTGAATCTCCAGATAGTAGTCCCAATTGATCATCCTTCTTTGAGACCTCCTATCACCGGCTTTAGGGAATCATACTTTTTTCACGGAGGCTGGCGAATTCTATCTGGTGCTTTTGGGTATTCCATACCTGGGTTTATACTAATGAAGTAATTGTATCATACCGACTTCTGAGATTGCTGTAAAGGATGACTGGAAAACTGGGAGCGGGTTAAGATGCAGATACAATACGGCAAAAGAGTTAGAATGTTTCGGACACAATGAAACGATAGTGTCTGTCCGCTACACAAAAATGAAAGCACTTGCTGTCTCCCTGGATTCCTGCTTTCGCCGGAATGGCATGTGAGTGGGTGATACCTTTCATGGTTCGACAGGCTCACCATGAACGGGGGGAGTGCTAATCCCCCTTGCCCCCTTTAGAAAAGGGGGATTAAGTAGAGTATAAATGCCTCCGTTTGACATCCGACTCGTGGTGTGGTTTACTGGAACACGGTGGGGTTAGCTTGCGGGGTTCCTTGCGATTTTCGATATGAACATCGGTGCCTTGAGGGTCAGGCTGCGTATCCCGGAAAACCATTCCCTTAAGGGCAAGAGAATGGTGCTCAGGTCGGTCACCTCCCGGGTGAAGAATAAGTTCAACGTCTCCATCGCTGAGATCGAGGACCAGGACATGTGGCAGGTGGCTACCCTGGGCATAACCTGCGTCAGCAACGACAGCCGCCATGTCAACGAGACCCTGTCTCATGTGATGAACTTCATCGAGGCTAACAGGGGCGATGCCGAGGTCCTGGACTATGAGATCGAGCTCCTGAATGCCCTCTAAGAGCCTGGGGAAGCGATGAGTGTATCAACCTTTCTTCCCCGCCTTAAGAAGCACTCCGCCTATCGAGACCAGATCGTCCATGTCGAGCATATCGCACCCCGTGAGGCATCCCACGGGGAACTGGACAAGCCCCTGCATCCCAAACTTCAGGAATCTCTGGAGGCAAACGGCCTGTTCCCGCTCTACAGCCATCAGGCCAGGGCGGTCAACCTCGTTCGCGCGGGGAAAAACGTGGTGGTGGTCACCCCTACCGCCAGCGGCAAGACCCTCTGCTATAACATACCCGTCCTCGACACTATCCTGGCCCAGAAGGGGTGCCGCGCTTTGTATCTCTTCCCCACCAAGGCCCTGGCCCAGGACCAACTGCGCAGCCTCAGGGAATTGACCATTGAGCAGAAGATTAAGCTGAACTACTCTACCTTCGACGGCGATACACCTCAAAACGAACGCGGCGCTATCAAGAGGTCGGCGGAGATCGTGCTCTCCAACCCTGACATGGTGCACCTCGGCATCATGCCCAACCACAGCGCGTGGAAGGAATTCTTCTCGCGTCTGAGGTATGTCGTAATAGACGAGGCGCATGTCTACCGCGGCGTCTTCGGCTCCCATGTGGCCAACGTGGTACGCCGCCTCAAGCGCCTCTGCGCCCACTATGGTTCCAGCCCGCAGTTCATTCTCTGCACCGCTACCATTGCTAACCCGAGGGAGCACGTGGAGAGGCTGACCGGCCTCCCCTTCGAGGTGGTCGCCGAGGACGGCTCGCCCCACGGAGGCAAGGAGTTCGTTTTCTGGAACCCGCCTATCATCGACGAGGCGAAGTCCGCGCGGCGCAGTCCCAACAGCGAGGCTACCCTGCTTCTCACCGAGCTCATGAAACGCAACATCCGCAGCCTCGCCTTCACCCGCAGCCGCCGCCTCACCGAGCTTATCTATATGTATGTGCGCGACCAGCTTCGCAAAGACGCGCCGAAGCTGGCGGACAAGGTCAAGCCCTACCGCGCCGGCTACATGGCCGAGGACAGGCGTCAGATTGAGCGCGAGCTGTTCGATGGGAAGCTTCTGGCTGCGGTGGCGACCACCGCGCTGGAGTTGGGGGTGGACATCGGCGACCTCGATGCCACAGTGCTCACGGGTTATCCGGGCAGTATCGCCAGCACCTGGCAGCAGGCAGGGCGGAGCGGGCGGGGTAAAGAGGACTCGATTAGCTTCCTCATCGGCCTGGACAACCCCCTCGACCAGTACCTCATGCGCCACCCCGAGTTCTTCTTCGGCAAGAGCCATGAGAACGCCCTGATCAACCCCGATAACATCCATATCCTCAAGCCGCATGTGCTCTGCGCTGCCTGGGAGATGCCCCTGACCGACGGCGAGGCCAGGCTGTTCGGGGACAGCTTCAACCAGGCTGTGGATGAGCTCGAGAGACAGGGTCAGCTGCGCAAGCGCAGGGGGCATTGGTATCCCGCGCCCAGCGTGACTTATCCCGCCGAGGAGATAAATATCCGCTCCACATCCTCGCATAACTATAACCTGGTTGATGCCACCAGCGGCGTCCTTTTGGAGACGATTGAAGAGGCCAACGCCTTCTTTCAGATACACCCCGGCGCTATCTATCTGCATCAGGGCGAATCGTACTTAGTTACCAAACTGGACATCTTGGGGCGCACCGCTTCTGCAGTGCCCACCGATGCACCGTACTACACCCAGACCAAAGATTTGACCGATATCAGCATAGTCAAGACCAGGCTCAGAAAAACTGTTGGGGGGTTGGGAGTGTACCTGGGCGAAGTGGAGGTCACCACCACCGTGGTCGGCTTCAAGAAGAAGCGCATCTTCACTGAGGAGGTGCTGGGCGAGGAGCCGCTGGATTTGCCGCCACATACTTTCCCCACGGTATCGCTGTGGTTCGACATACCTCCGCAGATGCAGAATAAACTGGCGAAGCAGGGATTGGACTTCGCGGGCGGGCTGCATGCTACGGAGCACGCTGCCATAGCCCTGCTGCCGCTGTTTGCGCTCTGCGACCGCAACGACATCGGCGGCGTCTCCACGCCACTGCATCCGGATACCGGCGAGCCCCAGATATTCATTTATGACGCCTATCCCGGAGGCATCGGCATCGCTGAGAAGGGGTTCGATATAATAATGGATCTCTGGGAGGCGACACTGAAGACGCTAGACGAGTGTCCCTGCCAGGATGGATGCCCCGGCTGCATCCAGTCGCCCAAGTGCGGCAACAACAACGAGCCCCTGGACAAGAAGGCCGCGAAGATTATACTGGAAGAGCTTTTGGGAAAATCTTGAACAAGTCCGTATGGGCGGGTTTCAAAACCGACCTATAAGAGTTATTTCGGATGTCATTGCGAGCCCGCAGAGGCGGGCGAAGCAATCTCACCGTTACCCTTCATGCACATGAGCACGCGGAGATTGCTTCGTCGTCTTCACTTGTGAAGGACTCCTCGCAATGACATAATTAGATTCAAGATGTCTCCCAAATATTATATCGGCACCAGCGGCTGGCACTACGAACACTGGCGGGGCAGGTTCTACCCTGTTGACCTCCCCAAGTCGAAGTGGCTGGAGTTCTATGCCCGCTCCTTCAGCACGGTCGAGCTCAATAACAGCTTCTATCATCTGCCCTCGGAGAAGGCGTTCGCCAACTGGCGGGACTCTTCGCCAGACGGCTTCGTTTATGCAGTGAAGGTGAGCCGCTTCATCACCCATATCAAGAAGCTGAGGAACGTCGAGGAGGCGCTGGAGAAGTTTCTGGAGAGGGCGAAGCTGCTCGGTGGTAAGCTGGGGCCGCTATTGTATCAACTGCCGCCCAAT
>Ga0315274_10002793_pt1 | contig 26061 bp, 21 predicted proteins | sample YL17G02_20_MG_FD_203700 | JGI IMG/M metagenome (GOLD analysis project Ga0315274, IMG submission 203700) | Sediment microbial communities from Yellowstone Lake, YNP, Wyoming, USA - YL17G02_20 | ecosystem: Environmental > Aquatic > Freshwater > Lake > Sediment | place: USA: Wyoming | collected...
AAGGCGAATGCGGTGGGGAGGCAGAAACCCAGAACCCAAATGGAGATGACCCGCAACTTGCGTAGTTTCTTACATCGCAGGCAAAAGATGCCTCATATTGTGCGTCGATATTTCCACGAGAAGTCAGTCCGTTATGCAGCACTCTAATACCTATTGCCAACTATATTGTGTCGCCGGTAGTAGCAGCAACCTGTGCGTTGCCAGTCCGCGACATGTTCGGCGGGGTGGTTCGCCTAATGACGACTGGGCCCCGGGATGCGGGCGCGATTGCACAGGAGATCGTGTCGGTCGGCGGAGAGACCGAGGCACTCCTCATGTGGGGAGCAGAGAGCGCCTTCAACTTCCTTCTAGACATTCCCGCCCCCACACGCTATGTGTATCAGTACCCACTCTACACCTGCGGCTACACATCCGGGGAAAGGCTCGGCGAGCTTGCGATGGACATACGCGAGTCGTTGCCGTTGATCGTTGACACTTCGAGTTCCAATGCGCTGGTCCCGCCGATTGACAGTGGCGAAAGGGCCGTCTGACTAGAGACCAAGGAGGGTTGCTCGCTGACCGATCCCATGGAGGAACTGCTGGCGCGCATAGATGACTCCTACGAACTCGTGGGCGTGACGCCGACTATGGGCTGGAAGGTGTATCGGCACCGCTAAGGATGTTCAGGGTCCTGGAGTGGCGCAGCGGGGAGTGTGGTGGCCGTTGCAGGGGCGCCTCTGGACGGGCAACCCCATGGAATTGTGGGGACAGCATTGGGCCAAAGATGATTCCCGGAGGGTCGACCGGAGTAGGGCAGGGGATGGAATGGCTTACGGAGGTGAAACGCCATGTCCGACGGCGCACATGACCTGCTGGTGCGCGGCATCGCCGCCGCCAAAGCCGGCGACCGGGCCGAAGCGCGCCACTATCTCGAGTGGGCGCTTCGGCAAGAGCCATCAGGCGAGCAGGAACTCGAGGCGAAGATCTGGCTGAGTGAGGCGGCCGAGGAGCCGCAGGAGGCGCGCCGTTGGCTGGAGGACGTCCTGGCCGGCGATCCGACCAACCCGCGCGCCCGGCGAAGACTCGCCTTGCTCGACGGTCGATTGCGGATGGAAGAGATCATCGACCCGGACCGGCCTCCGCCGTTGCCATTGGACGATAGCGTCACGGAGTCGACACGCTTCGTCTGCCCGGCATGCGGGGGGCCGATGGCGTACGCGCCGGACGGTGAAGGCCTGCAGTGCGACCACTGCGGACACCGCGCGGCGGTCGGATCGACACTGGAAGAGCCCGGATCACCAGACGATGACTTCGTCCTGGCGCTGGCCACCACCCGCGGGCATGGCCGGCCGACGGCGAGCCGCACCTTCGACTGCAAGGCCTGCGGGGCGCGTTTCCTTCTGGCGGCTGCGATACTGTCGCTGACTTGCCCATACTGCGAGGCGACCTACACGATTGAGGCTGGCCACGAGCGCCTGCTGATTGCGCCGGAAGCGCTTGCGCCAATGATGATCTCGGAAACCGATGTGCGGCGCAGGCTGATCGCTTGGGCCGGAGGCGACCGGGCGCCGCTGGTCGTCGATCATCTGGCCGCCGTCTACCTGCCGGTGTGGCTGTTCGAGATGGGCGGCGTGGTCGACTGGAGCGCCGCGCCGTCCGGTAACCGCGGTTGGGGTATGCAGGCAGACCCGCCATCAGGCACCGAGCCGCCGGTGAGCACAATCGCCGTCCTGGCGTCCTCACGTCTGACGGCGGAACAGGCCGCCGCCGCCGAGGACATCGAACCCGGGCAACTTGTCCCGTTCGAACCTGCCTACTTGGCAACCTGGCCGGCAGAGACGTACGGCCTGTCGCTGTCGGACGCCGCTTTGCGGGCGCGGCAGCGCGCCCTCGAGGCAACAGGCGACAGGCTAGCGGCGATGGCCGGCGGTCAGCGGCTCTCGCTGCGAAGCGCACGGATGGTCGTCGACACCTTCCGGCTGGTCCTGGTTCCGGTATGGTTGGCGGCAATACGGTTGGCGGAGATGGAAATCAGCGTCGCCCTCAGCGGCACGACAGGCATTGCGCACGCAGCGAAGGCCCGACCAAGCGCGCGACCAGCCTGAGACCTCCAATGGATAGCCCATTGCTTCAGAGCGGGGAGCGGAGGCCGCCGGCCCTGTCGTCCAGGTTTCCGGCTAAGCGGTTTGCTGTGCGATACGATCCTTCCCTAGTGCAGGGGGAAGTGAGTCGCGGCGCGCAGTGTCTCCGCCGTCTGCGCATCGGGCGCCTGGATCCACAACGTCTGATCGTTGCCCACATCAAGGACGACGATGCCCTCCGGAATCGTCCAGGCCAGCGACGATCCAACCCGCTTCGATGGGCCGAAACGACCCTCGCCGTAGGTCCGAAAGGCGCCTGAGAACTCATGCGCATCGCGAACGGTGTCCCATCGGGTAAGCAGGACCCAGGCGGTCAACGCCTGCGTGGGCTGCGTGAGCAGGGCGTACGCATCACCGTCCCAACCGGCGGCTGCCAACGCGGCCAGATCCGGTTCGAGGAATGCCTGCAGCGTGAGTAGCGTCCGCCATTCGCCCAGACCACCCGAATCAAGCGTCGTCCAGCCTGCACCCAGGGATGCCGCCAGATCCTCGAGTTCGGGAGGACGCGGTGCGTCTTTCGGGTAGCGATCGGGGTGGAGGATCTGTTCCGTAGACACCGGCGGGCTGGTATGCGCCTGATCGACGGCGGCCCAGCCTCCTTTGATGTACACAGCGCGGGTGAAGGCAAGCCCTTGCTCGGTGGGAAAGCTCAGGATCCCCGAAAGGCCGGCGGCGTTGAGGGCAGCCCGGAGCGGGAGGGCACCGCAGCCGATCGGCACCTCCGGCGGAGGCAACGCCTTACCTCCGAATGTCCGCCTCCACTGTTCTGCCAGCAACGCGGCATCGCCCTCAAGCAGTGCGCGGCTCGCCAGGCACGCGTCGAAGTCATCCCGGCAGGCCTGCGCCTGGCGGGTGGGGGCCGACTCGGGGAAGGCCTGCATCAGCAAGGTGCGATCGTAGGCGCAGGCGACACGAACCAGGTCATCCTCCGGCAGAGGTCCAGCGGCGATGGTCAGGCTGCCGTCGGGCGCCGAGAGGATGGCGCCCACCCCGGCAGCAGCCATCAACGCCTTCACATTCACCGACGAAGCTGCAAGCCCGAGGAACTGGAGAAGTCGGACCTGGTTCTCCAGGTCAATGGATGGCCAATCGTTGGCGAAGGCCGCCCGGGCCAGTGGGCCGAACTCCGCCGGCGAAGCCGGCATAGGGACGATGGACTGCCGCGCCTCAATGCCGCGCAGCCGCTCGACCTGGTGGAGGAGCGTGTTCAGGGTGGCGACCGGATCCGGCGCAGGGCTGAAGGGGATTGCGGGCGTGGCAACGTCCGCCGTGGGAAGCGCCGCCGTTGTCCGAGCGGCGCTGGGATTGGGCGACGCCGTCGGAGAGGAGGCCGCCGGCCCGGAGCCGGGGACACAGGCGGCCAAGAGGATCAATGAAACGAGAAGAAGATGGCGATGCATAGTGGCGGCAGCGTCGGTCACTTGGGAGGCTCGGCAACGCGCCGGCCCCAGCATACCATGGGGCTTGGACCACCGGCCGCGCGCGGTTGCAGCCGGCAGCAGGATCTTTGGCCGTCAGGTGTTCCGTCCATCCGGCGCGTGAGCCGGCGTTGGTCCAGCGGCGCGCTCGCAAGCCCGCGCCACAGTGTTCACATGGATCTGGACCGTATCGTCGATCCTGCGGGCGTAGCCGCCGCCCAGGACGACGGCCACCGGCAGGCCGGCAGCGCCCATGGCATCGAAGACAAACCGGTCACGCTCCGCCAGGCCATCGCTGGATATGGACAATCGGCCCAGCGTGTCACCCGCGTAGGGATCGGCGCCGGCAATGTACAGCACCAGGTCGGGGCGCGAGGCGGGGAGGGCGATATCCAGCGCGTGCCGTAAGGCCTGCAAGTAGTCCTCGTCGCCCGTGCCATCCACCAAAGCCACGTCGAGGTCGCTGGTCTGCTTGCGGAACGGGAAGTTGCTCATCGAGTGGAGCGAGCAGGTGTAGACGGTGGTGTCCCCGGCGAAGATGGCCGCGGTGCCGTCGCCTTGATGAACGTCCAGATCGAGGATCAGGATGCGCGAAACGATCTGCTGCGCTTGAAGGTGACGCGCGGCGACGGCGCAATCATTGAACACACAATAGCCGGCGCCATGATCCGGGAAGGCATGGTGCGTTCCGCCGCCCAGATGAATCGCCAGGCCATCGACGGCAGCTGCCTGGCAGGCGGCCATGATTCCGCCCACTGACCGCAGCGACCGCTCAACAAGTGCCAGTGACCAGGGCAGACCGATGCGGCGGATCTCCCTCTCGGACAGCGTCCCGGCACGGAAGGCCTGGATGTACTCCGGTGAGTGGACGAGCGCCAGCTGTGCATTCGTGGCCGGCTCGGGGAGGCACAGGTCAACCGCGGCGAACGCGGCTTCCGACTCAATCCGCTTCCGCAGCCGCGAGTACTTGTCCGCCGGGAAGCGGTGTCCCTCCGGGAGGGGCAGACTGACGGCGTCAGCCGTGAAGGCCTTCACGCAGAATGCCCTGCGAGGGCGATCCGCGGGGTCACGTCAGGCGGCGGATGGTTTCGTACAGGGGCCGCAGCCGCGGATACATTTCCAGGTAGACTTGGCGGTAGAGGCCGTCGTAGATGGCGTGGGCGGCCGGGTCAGGCTCGAATGTCCGCCCCAGGTGGGTCATCTCGCGCACGGCGGTCTCGAAATCCGGATGCAGGCCCAGGCCGACGGCAGCGTCCATGGCGGCGCCCAGTCCGGAGGCTTCGTAGACATGCGGGCGCGAGGTGGGCAGGCCGAAGATATCGGCCGTGAGCTGCATGGCGGCATCACTCTGGCTGCCCCCGCCGGCGACGCGCAGCTCGGTGATCGGGATGCCGCTGCGCTTCGACGTCCGCTCGGCACCCTCGCGCAGCGCGTAGGCCAGGCCTTCCAGGATGGCGCGGTAGATGTGGGCGCGGGTGTGCACGTCGCCGAAACCGATGATCGCCCCGCGCGCTTCCGGGCCGGGGTGCTTGAGGCCGGGCGACCAGTAGGGCTGAAGCAGCAACCCCTGCGAGCCGGGCGGCACGGAGCGCACGAGCTCATCGAACAACACCTCGGGTTCGATGCCGCGCTCATCGGCCAAGCTCTGCTCGCGCAGCCCGAACTCCTGTTTGAACCAGCTGACCATCCAGTAGCCGCGCTGGATCTGGAGCTCGAGGCTGTAGGCACCGGGGACGGCCGACGGGTACGGCGGGATCAGCGGGATGATCTCGACGTACTTGCGGTGGGTCGTGTTGATCGTGGCGGTGGTTCCGTAGCTCAAGCATCCGATGTGCGGGTCCACGCATCCGGCGCCGATGACCTCGCAGGCCTTATCCGCCGCGGCGGCGATCAACGGCAAGCCGGCCGGAATGCCGGTGGCGTCGCTGGCCTGGGTTGTGATCTCGCCCAGCAGCTGGGTGGGGGGGACAAGGTCCGGCAAGAGCGAAGCATTCATCGGCACCGCCTGCCACTTCCAGTCCCAGCGCTTGGACCAGGTCAGCCCCTTGTAGTCGAACGGAACGTAGCCGACCTGGCAGCCGATGGAGTCGACGAACTTGCCGGTGAGCAGGAACGTCAGATACCCGGAGAGAAACAGGTACTTATGCGTCTGGCGCCAGATCTCGGGTTGATTCGCCTGGAGCCAATTGGCTTCCGCCTCGGCCTGGAGGTAGGCCACGGTGCCGGACATGCCGGCCAGGCGGAACAGCGCGCCCCACGCGCCGCCGACGGGGCGCAGACCCTCGGTCCGGCGCTGATCGAGCCAGTGGATCGCCGGCCGCAGCGGAACGCCGTCCTTGTCGACGTTGAGGACCGTTGAGCGTTGCGTGGTTAGCGCGACGCCGGCGATCGCCGCCTTGGAGACGCCAGGCATCGCCCAGAGAGACCGGCACGCCTGGCACAGCGCCTCCCAGAAGACGCGCGGCTGCTGTTCGGCGCGGCCGGGTGCATCCGAGGTATACGGCTCGATGGGAACGCGCGACTTGGCGATCAGGTTGCCGCGCAGGTCGAACACCAGGGCGCGCACGCTCTGCGTTCCATGGTCGATAGCGAGAAGATGATCGCCGGGCATGTCTTCCTCCTGGAGTGCATCGGGCCGCTGGCTGCGACGGCGGCGGTTGGCGCAGTCACGGTGTACGGGATGCGGCGAACGGCATCTTGAGCGGGAGCCGCGATCGGCTACCGGTGAAGCGAGTACCCATCCTGCCACAACATCCGGTAGCGATCAGCCTCTTGCTGCCAACGCGTATCCTCCCAGCCCAGCTCGGGCTGGGCGATGGCGCGGATCTGTTCAAGATGCGCCTGGCCGCCCTGCGGCAACGTCAGGCCAAGGCGCAGACGCCTGAGCAGCAGGTCGTCCAGATGGACGACGGCCTCGTCGCGGGCCGCCCAGCGCAACTCTGCCCAGGTGAACAGGCAGTCGCCGATGCGCTGCATCTCACCCGGCTGGGCCGCGTCGGCGAGCGCCGGCGTATCGGCGCCGTGCCGTCCCAGCAGGCGCAGGCACAGCGCCGGATCGACCACGCCGTCGAGACAGCGTTCGGGGGGCAGGGGATCGAGGACCGGTAAACGCGGGTCCAGAGTGACAGCCCTGGGGAGACGACCGCTCACCGCCCGCAGTGCGCTGTGAGCCATGCGCCGAAAGGTGGTCAACTTCCCGCCGGTGACGGTGAGCAGGCCGTGCTCGTCCCACAACACGTACTCGCGCGATTCCTTCGAGGGGTCGGCCTTGCCGGTGTTGACCACGGCGCGCACGCCGGCCTGCGTGGCCAGGACGTCCTCCAGGCCGAGCTCAAGGGACGGGAAGGCGAAGGAGGTCATGGCCAGCAGGAAGACCGCCTCGGCGGGGTCGATGGCCGGCTCGGCCATAGATGCGTCGATGTGGTCGACATCGGTCGTGCCGATCAGGGTCACGCCTTCCCAGGGCACAGCGAAGACCGGCCTCCCGGTGGCAGGATGCAGCACGCTGACGGCGCGGGTCAACGGGAGCCGGGCGAAGGGGAAGATCAAGTGGCTGCCACGCAGGCGGCGCAGGCGGCGTGGGCTGCCGATGCGTGCCCGCAGGTCATCCGCCCAGGCGCCAGTGGCGCTGATGACGACCGGCGCTTGCACCTCGATGGTGCGGCCATCCGTGCTGGCCTGGTCGCGCACGACGACGCCGGACACCTGGCCCGTGCGGCGGGTGAGCAGTCCCTCGACCGGCGCGTAATTCAGGGCGGTGCCGCCGGAGCGCACGGCCTCGCGCAGGACGCGCAGGACCAGGCGGGCATCATCGGTGGTGGCATCGATGTAGCGGTAGCCGCCCACCAACCCTTCGGAGGCCAGCACCGGACACAACTCGAGCAGCCCGCCGGCATCGTAGTGTCGGTGGCCCCACTTCAGCGCCAGTAGATCGTAGATCACCAGACCGAGGCCGAACACCCAGCCGGGGATGCGGTCGCCGCGGAAGCTCGGCATCAGGAAGCCCAACGGCGACACGAGCCCGCGACCCTCGCGCAGCAGGCGCTCGCGCTCATGAACCGACTCGATGGTCAGGTTGACCTGGGCGTTCTTGAGGTAGCGCAGGCCGCCATGGACGAGCTTGGACGAGCGACTGGAGGTGCCCGAGCCAAAGTCGCCGGCCTCGAACAGCACCGTGCGCAGTCCCGCCCGCGTCGCCTCACGCAGGATCCCGGCGCCGGTGATCCCGCCGCCGATGACGATCAGATCCCAGGGGCTATCGAGCTGGGACCAGGCCCGGTCGCGCCACCCGCGTTCCCACATGGACCAAGGTCCTTTTTCGTCTAGCTGGTGTGGGCCTTGATCCACTGGATCATAAAGCCCAGCACCTCAGCCTTCTCCGGCTCATTGTGTGTCTCGTGGTATAGGCCATCCCAGATCTTGAGTGTGCAATCACCAGGAACCTTGGCCGCGAATTCTCGGGCTGCGTCGGCAGAAGCGAGGCGGTCCTGACTACCGTTGTAGACCAGGAGGGGAAGGGGGAACTCGGAGGCGTGGTCGAGCAGCCACTGCCCGATGTCGATCAGGCCGATCCCGAGACGCGCCGACACACGATCGTGGACCAATGGATCGGCCGCGTACGCGCGGACGACCTCCATATCGCGCGAGAGGGCCGCCTGCTCCAGCCCGGAGGGCATGTTGAAGCCGGGCCAGACATTGAACATCAGCCGGCCCATGGTTGTCTTCCAAGCGGGTGGTTTGAAGGCCAGACGCAACTGCGGGCTGCTGGCCACCACGCCGGCAACTGCAGCCTTGCGCCGCATGGGGTAATACAGCACCAGGTTGCCGCCCAGGCTGTGGCCGTAGAGGACGATGGGCGCGCGCGGGTAGCGGCTCCTGGCCTCGCCAAGGAGAATCTCCATGTCGTCGAGATAGGCATCGTAGTTCGGCGTGAATCCCCGCGGGCCCTCGGACCGTCCGTGCCCGCGCAGGTCCAGACCGATGACGGCGAAACCTGCCTGGTTCAATACCGCGGCGACATGCGGATAACGACCGACATGCTCGCCGAGCCCGTGGATCAAACACACCACGCCGCGTACCTCACCGGCCGGCCTCCACTCGAGGCCCGCCAGAGTCAGGCCGTCCTTGGTCTTTGCGGTCACCTGAGTCTCTGCCATAGTCAACCCTCCTTGGATTCAGATTACGGTCATCCCACCATCGACGACGAGCGCGTGGCCGGTGACGTAGGATGATGCGTCTGAGCAGAGCCACACGGCCGCTTCGGCGACTTCCTCCGGCCGGCCGCTGCGGCCGATCGGCAGCATCATGCGCAGGACCAGGTTGCGCAGTGGGGGGAAGCGGATCGTGGCGTCGGCCCACCAGCGAACTGCCGGCGTGCGGAAAGCGCCGGGCATCATGGCGCTCAGACGCATCGCCTTGAGCTCGCGGTCCACCATCGGCGTGCGGGTGACGCCTGGGCATACGGCGTTGATGCGGATGTTAGCGGCGGCATACTCCGCCGCCGTCGTGCGCGTCAGCTGGATCACGCCGCCTTTGGCGGCGGCGTAGGCGGCGTGGCCGCGCTCGGCGACCATCCCGGCCACCGAGGCGGTGTTGACGATCGCTCCGCCCCCGCGCTGCCTGAGGAGCTGGCGGATCTCGGCGCGCAGGCACAGCCATACGCCCTTCAGGTTGATGTCAAGCGTGCGGTCCCAGTTGTCCTCGCTGCAATCGACGGTGGAAGCATGCTCCCCTTCCAGACCGGCGTTGTTGAAGGCGCAGTCGAGGCGTCCGTAGGTCTGCACGGCGGCCTGCACCAGGCGTTCGACATCCTCGGCCCGGGTGACATCGCAGCCGACGAAGATGGCGTCCCCGCCGTCCCTGTATATGCTGTCCGCGGTGGTCTCGCCGCCAGGCATGTTGATGTCGGCGACGACCACGCGGGCGCCCTGCGCAGCCATCAGCCGCGCAGCCGCCCGACCGATCCCGGAGGCCCCGCCGGTGATGATGGCGACCTTGCCTGCAAGCGTGGGCGTCATGGGGTGGGGCGACCTCGTGGACATGATGCCCAATGGTTCGGTGGCGTGAGGACTATCGCCTTGGACCCTTCCGGACGACAGCGGCCGGGGGGTACGTTCGCTCTCCCGGCGTGAGACGTCATAGGCGCGAGATGTGGTTCAGGCGGCGAGTATAGACCCGCGGAGGGTTGACGGGAAGGAGGGGCCCGGCGTTATGCAGACTCCCGCGCGCAGCCTGTTCGAGATCCGGGGGTTGCGCCTTTGAGTACAACGGATCGGGACAGAGCCTGATCATCCATCGCGCTGCGCCAGCAGCAGCTTCCCCGGATTGAGCAGCCCATCGGGGTCGAGCGCGTGGCACGCGGATCGCAAGAGCACCATGCCCGACGCTCCCTTCTCCGCTTCGAGGAAGGGCGCATGGTCGAGGCCGACGCCGTGTTGGTGGCTGATGGTCCCGCCCAGGTCGACGATCGCCCGGCTGACGGCCTGCTTGGCGGCGCGCCAAATGGCCAGGGTCTCATCCGGATCGTCGGCGCGGCGGAAGAGGAACGTGGTGTACACGCTGGCGCCGTCGGTGTAGACATGGGATAGATGGGTGAACACGAGCAGCCGCTCGCCCCGGGCCTCGAAAGCATTTCGCAGCGTCTGCTGAATGGTCTGCGCCGCGGGCAGCGCTCGCGACCAGGGCAGTGCCGTCTCGACGGTGTCCAGCGTGTAGCCGCGTGACCACAGCGTGTTGCGCAGGTAAGGGGCGAGAAAGCGGCTCTTCTGCCACATGCGCCCGATCATGGCGATGGGGAACAGCCCGCCGTGCCGCCGACAGACGGCCAGTGCGTGGCGCAGCGTTTCGCGGGTGAGCGAGTGTTCACCCGTAATCCCCAGGATCAGCAGGCTGCGCTGGTCGCGGTAGCCTGCCAGGCGCAGTCCGCGGTCGGCCCAGCGTGTCAGGTCGGGCTTGCCGGCCAGCATGAGCGTGGTCTCGGTCTCTTGCGCATCGCTCAGCCGCAGCATCGACACCGCCAGCCCGGATTGAGCGATCTGCCGCACGGCCTCGGCGCCGGAGGCCCAGTCGGGGAAGAACACTCCATAGAAGGCTTCCGTCTCGGGCCGGCGCCGGACACGAACGCTGGCGCGGGTGATCACGCCCAACCGTCCCTCCGAACCCAGAAGCAGGTGGCGCAGATCCGGCCCGGCAGCCGAGGCGGGAAGCTCGGGCATGTCAATCGCGCCGACCGGCGTTTCCACGTGCCCACCGGCAAACAGGTCTTCGATCCTGCCGTAGTAGAAGGACTGCTGCCCGCAAGATCGCGTGGCGATCCATCCGCCCAGCGTCGAGAACTCAAAGGACTGCGGGAAGTGCCCAAGCGTGTAGCCGCGGGCCGCCAGTCCTTCCTCCAGATCCGGGCCGCGCACGCCGGACTCGAAGACCGCCACGTGGTTGGTCTCATCCAGGGATAGCAGACGCTGCATGGGCGAAAGGTCGAGCGTAACGGTCGGGGGGCCACCCGGCAGTGGATTGATATGGCCCACCACACTTGTGCCGCCGCCGTACGGAATCAGCGCCGCGCCGCTCTTGCGGCAGAACGCCAGCGCGGCGCGCACATCCTCCTCGCTTCGAGCATAGGCCACCGCGTCGGGGAAGGCCGGAAGGCGTCCCATGTGCAGGCCGACCCAGTCGGGCAGGGATTGACCGCAGGCGTGCAGCAGCCGATCCTTCGCCTCGAGGCTCAACAGAGGGTTTGGTGGAAGCCGGGAAACAGGCACAGCGGCGAGCAGTTGCTCCATCGGGGCATCCGTGGTGGTCGACCCACTGCCGATGAGACCGGCGAGATACGTGCGTGCCGACTCTGGCAACGGGTAGTCCGTCGAGTCCTGCCCCCAGCCATTCCATCGTCGCACGGATGCATCCTCCTCGGTTTCTGGGCCGTGTCTGACGGGTGATCACACATCTGCGGGAGGCTGGCTGTGTCCTGCGAGCCTCGGGCGGAGAGGGTTCAGGCCGGTGCGCAGGCCATACCGGGGCCGGGTTTGCCTATGCCGACGCCGACACGAGCCACAGGTCCGTCTGCGGTGAACTCAGCCATTCGATCCCGGAGTCGGTGACGAGGACATCTTCTTCCAGGTTGACCCAGCCGTGGCCCGCGACCTCAGCGCCCAATTCGATGGCGAACACATTGCCCGTCTCGATGACCCCATCCGGCGTGGTCCCGTACCGTTCCCAGTGCGGGCCCAGGGTGGTGGCGCCATCATGCGTGGCCCGGCCGAGGTGATGCCCGAAGGCGTGCTTGTACTCAGGTGCTCCCCCGGCGACGATCGTGCGGCGGGCAGCCTGATCGACCTCCCAGCCGCGCGCGCCGGGCCGCAGGGCATCCGCCCCGGAGAGCAGCGCGCGGCGGACCAGCGCCCACGCCTGCTGGACAGCCGCAGGCGGCTGCGTCTCGCCCGGGCGCAGGACGTACCACATGCGCTGCAGGTCGGCACAGAAACCGGATTGGCGAACGCCGAAGTCGATGTGCACCAGGTGACCCGCAGCGACGACCAGATCGCTTGGGCCCGCGTGTCCCATGCCCGACTCGGGACCGGTATTGACCGCCGGGTCGGTTTCCCAATCCCAGGACGGCTGCAGGTCGAGCGATCGCATGCGCCCGTGGAGGAAGTCCGCCAGCTGACGCTCGCTTCGGCCGACGCGCACCTCGCCCGTGAGCTCGCCGATCAAGGCCTCGGTCGTAGCCACGGCGGCGCGTACACCCTCCACCTCACGCGGGGTCTTCTGCCCGCGCAGGCTGCCGAGAAACCCCTCGGCCGAGACGACCTGCTCTTCGCCGATGTCGGCCTGGCGCAAGATCTCGTCCAGGACGAGCTTGAGACCGTGGGTCAATCCCGATGAGGCGGGATCACTGCGTGAGATGTTGAGCCCTACCGCACGCGGCCGCCAGGCGCGCAGCTGGTCGATGAGCGGGGGCCGGACTGACTGGTCGTACCCGACGACGCGCGTGAACGCCTGCAGGCGCTCGAGGTTGGCGGCATCGTAACGGCCGACGATGGCGACGCTTTCGCCGCCGCGATGGACCATCACCGCCGAGGGCCACGTCAGGTTGTATGGACACACGAGGTCGAGAGCCGGGTCTCGGACGAGGCTGGTTTCGTGGACGAACGTCAGCCACAAATCCAGGTTGAAGCGCTCGAGCAGGCCGATGGCCTGGGCGATCTTCTCGCGCACGAGGATCGAGTCGTCAGAGGGCATGCGCCGCTTCCCGTCAGACGGCAGCCAGTGTAGCACCGGGAGGATGGTTGGCCAACGCGCCTGGCCGGGGCTGTCAGGGAGGCGATCCCATGCCGCGCAGCAGGCCGCCTGGCTGGCAGGCGCGGCAGAAGTTGGTGATGCGCTGGTTGGCGGTGATGGCTGAGACCGGCGTGCTGCAGCGCGGACAGGCCTCGCCGGAGCGCAGGTGCACGGCGAAGAAATCACGCGGCTTGAGATGAACGTCATCCCCCATCTGAAGGCGCACCTGCTCGATGGCCGCCCGCAGGACCGAGCCCATGGAGTCGAAGAGCTGAACGACCTCGGCTGGTGTCAGGCTGGTTCGCTTGCGATACGGATGCATCCGGGCATGCCACAGGATCTCGTCGGCGTAGGCGTTGCCGATGCCGGCGACAAACGGCGCCCGGATGAGGATACCCTTGATCTCGCCGCGGAAGCTGCGAAGCCGGGTGCGAAAGTCGTCGAGCGAGACCGCCAGCGCATCCGGGCCCATATCCGCGAAGGTTGGGATCGCCTCCAGGCGGTCTGTCAGGTAAACCTGACCCATCGTCTTCGAGTCGACGTAGCGCAGCTCCGTCGGGGGTTTGTCGAAATGGAGGACCAGGTGCACCGGCCCGGCCTTCTTCTCCCCGGGCGCGCACAGCTGGAGCCTGCCGGTGAGCTTCGGGTTCACCACGAGGTAGAGCTCCGAGGGCTGCAGGGTGAAGGCGAGGAACTTGCCCCGGCGCTCGACGCGGGCGAAGGCTTCGCCGGTCAGCGTGGCCGCGAAGCCGCGAGCGGTGAGGTCGCGCACGACCAGCGGACTGCCCTTGGGCGCCAGCGTGACCTGACGGATCGGCCGCCCGAGCAGGCGCCGGTCGAGCACCTCGCGCACGACTTCCAGTTCCGGCAGTTCAGGCATCGTCGCTTGTCATCGGCAAGCCGCGCGGCACTAGGTGTCCTGGAGGATCCCCAGCGCGTAGTGTGCGTCCCGATAGAGCAGATCGAGCTGCGGGCAGCTCAGGTCCAGGAGATCCTGGTCGAGAACAGCGTGTGTCACGCCGTAGCGCTGCGCCAACTCCTCGAGCAGGGAGCAGTCAACCTGCGCCGGCTCCTCCCGGTAGAACCAATCGACCAGGCGCAGGCGCTCTCTCCACTCGAGCACGTCGACGTCGCGGTATGGGATCGACTTGAAGTCGACGAAAACTGGGGCGCCGGTGGCCAGGCGGAACTCCTGCAGCTTAGCCGGAATCAGGTAGACCTCGCCGGGCCGCGCGTGCGCCTGCACGTAGCGCAAAACCTCGGCGGCCGGGTCGGCAGACTGTGCCGACCGCTGCACAAGGAAGGCCACGACCCCGGCGATGGCGAGCAGGCCGATGATCAGCAGGCTTCCGATCCATGCCGTGCGCATCAGGATCGCGCCGCGCGGCTCGATTGCGTCCGCCGCCCAACGGGCGAGCCATCCAGCCAGCAGCCCCACAGAAGCCGGGACCAGCACGGTTGAGATACGCCAGGGGAACAGCAGCGCCAGCATCGGGCTGCCGGTCGCCATCTGGAGCATGGTCAGGAGAACGCCCGCCGCAGCGACCAGGCAGAGCAGGCGAAAGACCTGCGTGCGACGTGTCACAACGAGGGCCAGGCCGACGAGCGCCAACTGCACCAGCGATGAGGTATCGAACCAGGCTGCCGGCAATGCGTGGTGCGGCACACGTTCGTCGACAAGGATCTGCTGCGCCTGTGCCAGCTGCGATGGCGAGGTAGGGCCTAGCACGAGCAGGACGTACAGCACGATTGGGGTGACGAGGACGAGGGCAAGCAGACCGAGAAGGAGAGGCCGCCGCAGAGAGCGCATCTCGCGCCATGTCACCGTACAGTAGGCGAGCACGAGGATCGCCGCTGGCAAAAGGTAGGTGGGATGGACGCAGGCTGTCAGCGCCGCAGCGGCGGATGCCCACCCAGGCCTGCCACGCAGAAACAGCGCCAGGGACAGCAGCAGGAAGACGCCGAAGGCGCTAGGCTGATAAACCGGGCCGAGCAGCCGCTGGCCGGCGAGGCCGCCGTCCCACACGTACTCCCACGCCTCGCCCAGCAGTCGTCCCTGCAGCAGGCGGAGCGCGGCGGAGTGCAAGACGACGAGGAGTGTGAAGAACAAGAGCACCCGCAACCGCGACCGCTGCAACTGGAAGATCGGATCCACCAGGCGCCACATCCCGACCAGGTAGACACCGAAAAGCAGCAGGTACTCGACGTGGAACGCGGCCGGCGGAAGCAGTCGGTACGTCCCCTCAACGATCCAGCTGAAGACGGGCGCGGGATCGGCCGTGTTGGCTAACCAGTCCTGGCGCAGGGAACCGATCCCGGCATGTGCGGCGCCGTGCAGAAAGTACTGGTTTTGGTTGGAGGTGTACAGCGGGGATTGACTGTACGCTAGGCCAAGGGCCAATACAGCCAGGACCCAGATCGTGAGGCGACGAACCCCGGGTTTCCAGCTAGGGACCAAGCCGGCAGAATGCAACGCGTCAGGAGACGGAGCACCTGGCGATCTAGGGTCTGCCCGGCGAGGCATGTTGCTGGTGATGACTCCCATCCTCCGGCCATTCCCGCTCGCGGAAGGCCGTCGGTCTTACGTCGGCTCGCTTCTATTCTCGCGCCCCGGCGCGCCAGGCCCGCATGCTGGGCCGCTGGTCTTTCCCTCTCAGGAATCGGCCGCCGGTGCGTACGTTTCGAGCAGCCGCTCGATGGCCTCGCCCTTCTTGGCCAGCTCCGATCCCTCGAAGTGCTTGATCTCGAACAACCGCGGTAGTTGCTCGTACAGCTCGGGAAGCCCGAGGATCTTCTCCACCTGCTCGCGAATCCACTTGTTGTAGGCCAATGGATAGGTCCGTCGGGCGACGAACAGGGCCTGCAGGAATTCCCGGTAGGCATTGTAGAGCCGGTCGAAAGACTGGAAGTACAGGCCGCGGGCAACATACCCCGGGATGTGATGCAGATTGTTGAGGCAGTAGCGCCTCACCGTATCCAATCTCTCGCGCCGTAAGGTTTCGCCATAGTAAGGAAGCCATTGCTGCTTGAGCCGTTCGAGGTAGTCCCCGTGAAGCAGCAGGGGCCGGCTGTACACCAGGAGGTTCCCGATCCCCAACTCGAAACCATCCGGGCCGGCGGCCTCGTCGCGTTCTTCGGGCGCAAACGCGCCATTCACGATGTCCAGGTGGACTTCTGAGTACTGCCCGGCGCCGAGGAGGGCCCGGATGACCTCGTTCGTCTCGCGGAACGCCTCCCAGGTTCGCTCCAACCCATGAGGGTCTACGCGCGGCAGGTCGGGGTGGACCAGGACGGCCATGTCGAGGCAGCTGTCGCGCGTGGCCTGGCCGCGAGCGCACGAGTTGGTCAAGAGCACAGCTTCCACCGGATCGGCGGCGGCGAAGTGCTCGACGATCGATTCCGCCGCCCTGCGGTGCTCAGGGGTAGGATACGCCGCTAGCCAGAGCATGAGCCGGCTCTCCAGGTGTGAGTCGCGAGCGAAAGCCGCGTCCGCCATCGCTGCATTGCGGCAGGGCGGGCGGGTCGGGATTATACCCGCGGCGGTCACCCATGGACTCGCAGACGAATGTGCGCCGGTCTTGAGCCGAGGGCGAGTGAAAGCACGTGCGCGGAATGGGAACCGGTGATATAACCTGCTGTGGACGCAGCCCGGAGGGGTCGGACACCCCCGCGCCGGGCACACCGATGGACGACATCGCAGACTCTGATTCGAGTGACCAGCCCAACGGGGCCGGGTTGACCTCGGCCCCCACACGCAGGGCCCCCTCCCGATAGCCTCCCGGCGGCCGCGCGCCTGCCATGTGGGGTCGAGGAGGATCGACCCTCCGGCAGGTGACATGGGCGGCCGGCACCCCATTCCGGCTCTCCCAGGTTCCTGACGGCCATGACCGCCTCGCGCGTCGAGGCCGGCCGGCGATGGCGGCTGCACCCGGATCGTCTGCGGGATGGAGGGCGCCATGATCACGGTCTACCGCAGCACACCGCAGGGTGTGGCGCAGATCAGCGAGCCGGCAGACGGCTGCTGGATCCACCTGGTCAACCCGGACCTCGATGAGCTCGAACAAGTCCAGCACGCGTACAACATCCCCCCCGACTACCTAACCTATCCCCTCGACCAGGACGAAATGGCGCGCACCGAGAAGGACGAGGGTGTAACCCTGGTGATCCTGCGCGTGCCGCGCTACCAGGGCGAGACCTCGGATATCCCGTACACGACCGTTCCGCTGGGCATCATCCAGACCGACCGGGTGGTCGTGACCGTGTGCTCGTTCGAGAGCGACCTGATCCGCGGCCTGACGAACGGGCGGGTGCGTAACCTGAGCACCTCCAAGCGCAACCGCTTCCTGCTGCACATCTTCCTGGTCGCCGCCCAGCAGTACCTGACGTACCTGCGGTCGATCAACAAGACAGTCGACGTGCTGGAGGACAAGCTGCAGCTCTCCCTTCGCAATCGGGAGTTGCTCGAGCTGCTCAAGTACCAGAAGAGCCTGACCTACTTCGCCACCGGCCTCAAGGCCAACGAGCTGATGATGGCGCGCCTTCAGAAGAGCCAGCTCTTCCGCATGTACCCGGACGACGAGGAGCTGCTCGAGGATGCGCTGACCGAGATCGGCCAGGCGATCGAGATGACCAACATCTCGTCCGGCATCCTGAGCGCCATGATGGATGCCTTCGCCTCGATCATCTCCAACAACCTGAATGTGGTGATGAAGATCCTGACGTCCGTCACGATCATCCTGGCGCTGCCGACCATGGCAGGCAGCATCTATGGCATGAACATCGATCTTCCGCTGCAAACGCACCCGCTGGCATTCTGGTACGTGATCGGGGCAGCGGTCGTTGTCTCCATTGGCGTAATCGTCGTATTCATCCGCAAAGACTGGCTGTAACGGCCGGAACTATTCGCCGGGGTAGCCTAAGCCCCACTGCCCGCGGATGGTGTCCAGTGTCTTCATCACCGCCAGGCTCTCGTCCAGCGGCATGACGTCGCTCTCGAGCTTCCCGTCTCGCAGGCAGCGCATGACCTCGATGGCCTGGTAGTGCAGGCCGTTGCCATTGAGACGCCGCTCGATCAGCCTGTCCTTCCGGCTGGGAAGCGTGAGCGTCATCCGCTGCGGACAGAAGATCGGGGCGTGGATGCGTAGGCGGCCGCGCGTGCCGACCAGCGTGGCTTCGGTCGGCGTGGTCACGCGCATGGCGGTATACAGGCAAGCGATCTGCCCCTGCGCATAGCGGAAGACGACGCCGGCCTGATCGTCCACGCCGGTCTCGCCCAGCGTCGTCAGGCTGGCGATCGCGGCTGGCGGCCCGAAGATCATCGACGCCAGCGATACGGGATACACGCCCAGGTCGAGCAGCGCGCCGCCACCCAGCTCGGGAACGAACAGCCATCGACAAGGATCAACGTCGAATTGCAGACCGAAGTCGGCGGCCAGCAGGCGAACGTCGCCCAGGGCTCCGTCGGCCAGCATCCGACGCAGGAGCACGGTGGCCGGGAGGAAGCGGGTCCACATCGCCTCCATCAGGAACAGCCCCCGCTGGCGGGCGAGGGCGATGAGCTCGTACGCCTGGCGGCCGTCAATCGTGAAGGGCTTCTCGCACAGGACGGCCTTGCCCGCTTCGAGGGCCAGGCGTGTGTTCTCGGCATGCAGGCTGGGAGGCGTGGAGATATACACCACGTCAACGTTGGGGTCGTTGACCAGCGCGGCGTAGCTGGCGTGGCGGTGGGGGATACGCAAGCGCCGGCCGAAGGCCTCCGCCGTCTCCGGGTTGCGCGATCCGACGGCGGCAAGAAGGGCGCCCGGAGCGTGCCGAAGGTCGGCTGCGAACTTGACGGCGATCCTGCCCGTTCCGAGGATTCCCCAGCCCACGCGTTCGGTCATTGACAGCTCCTTGGGATTGCAGACCGACCTCGGGAGCCCTCACCCCACCACGCCGGACGGCGCCACGTAGGCCAGCATGACAATGAAGTGACTCAGGCAGCCAAGGACCACGAACACGTGCCAGATCTCGTGGAAGCCGAAGACACCGGGAACGAACTCCGGCTTCTTCGTGATGTACACCACCGCTCCGACCGTGAACCACAGCCCGCCGGCCAGGAGCCAGGCCAGCGCCCCGGCCGGGACATGGAGCACCATCTCCCGGACCCCGGCGATCGCCAGCCAGCCCATCGCCAGGTACACCCCGGCGGTAACCCAGCGCGGCGCACTGAGAATGAACAGCTTTATGCCGATGCCGGCAAGGGCCAGGGTCCAGATGATGGCCAGCAGCCCCCACTGCCAGAAGCCAGTGAAGAAGCGCAGGCAGATCGGGGTGTAGGTGCCGGCGATGAGCAGGTAGATAGCGGTGTGGTCGAGCGTGCGCAGGAATTGCGCGACGCGCGGTCGGGCGTGGATCAGGTGGTAGGCGGCGCTGGCCGACAGCATCAGCAGCAGGCTGATGCCGTAGACCAGAAGGGAGGCGAGGCGCACGCCATCATCGCGGCTCAGGTAGGCCAGCCAGGCAGCGCCTGGGAGCGCCAGGACCGCGGCGGCCAGATGCGAGAGTCCGTTGACAGGCTCACGCAGCCGGTGCAGGATCGAGGCATGTCGCAGGCGCGGGGCATCTTCGCTCATGCCTCGCATTATAGACGCTCGACCACGCCGCTTCAGAGCCGGCGGCTATAATCGTCCCCGATGTCCGTCGTCGATGCTCTAGAACGTCTGCGCCGCGACCCGACTTTCATGGCGCACGTCAGCGCGTGGGAGCGGCTGCCTCCCAGGCCGGCGCGCTACGCCGACGCGCCTGCCGGCCTCTCTGCCCGCCTGATGACCGCGCTGCGGCAGCGCGGCACCGCGCCACTCTACACCCACCAGGCCGCGGCCATTGAAGCTTCACTGGCCGGCGAGAACGTCGTCGTCGTCACCGGTACGGCCTCCGGCAAGACGCTGTGCTATAACCTGCCGGTCCTTCAGTCGCTGCTCGAGGATCCCGAGGCCCGGGCCCTCTACATGTTCCCCACTAAGGCGCTCACGCAGGATCAGGCGGCCGTCCTCGGCGACCTGCTGGCGACGCTGGACGCCGTCGAGCAGGTCCCGGTGCGTACCTATGACGGCGACACCCCCGCCGCGCAGCGCCGGACGATCCGCGACCAGGCCCGCCTGCTGCTCACCAATCCGGATATGCTGCACGCCGGCATTCTGCCCCACCACCCGCGCTGGGCGGCGCTGCTCGAGAACCTGCGCTGGGTCGTCATCGATGAGCTACATGTCTACCGCGGCGTCTTCGGCTCGAACGTCGCCAACCTGATCCGCCGCCTGCGCCGGCTGTGCAGGTTCTACGGCTCAGATCCCCGCTTCATCCTCACCTCGGCCACCATTGCCAACCCGCGCGAGCTGGCCGAGCAGTTGCTCGAGGCGCCGGTGCGCCTGATCCCGCCGGACCTGGATGGCTCGCCGCGCGCCGAGAAGCACATCGTGCTGTACAACCCGCCGGTCCTAGACCCGGCGCTGGGCATCCGCCGGGCCTACACGTTGGAGACCACGCGCATTGCCGAGGTGTTCCTGGAGGCCGAGGTCCAGACGGTGGTCTTCGCTCGGGCGCGTCGGACAACCGAGGTGCTGCTTGGCTACCTGCGCGATTCGCTGCAGCAGGCCGGCGGCGACCCCGCCCGCATCCGCGGCTACCGCGGCGGCTACCTGCCCCTCGAGCGGCGGGCGATCGAGCGTGGGCTGCGCGACGGCTCGGTGCTGGGCGTCGTGGCGACGAATGCGCTCGAGCTGGGCGTCGACATCGGACAGATGGGTGCGGCGGTTGTCGCCGGCTATCCGGGGACGATCGCCAGTCTGTGGCAGCAGGCCGGCCGCGCCGGCCGGCGCAGCGAGGTGTCTGCCGCCGTGCTCGTCGCCTCCGCCGCCCCGCTCGATCAGTTCGTGGCCGGCCACCCGCGCTACATCTTCGAGCGCTCGCCGGAGATGGGGCTGATCAACCCCGACAACCTGGCCATCCTGTCGCGGCATCTGCGCTGCGCTGCTTTCGAACTGCCGTTCAGCCGCGGCGACACCTTCGGCCGCGCGCCGGACGTGCCCGACTTGCTCGAGGTAATGGCTGAGCAAGGAGATCTGCACGGGTCGGCCGACGCCTACCGCTGGGTGGCGGATGTCTACCCGGCGGAAGGAGTCTCGCTCCGGGCCGGTAGCGATGACACGATCGTCATTCAGGAGGCCAGCGAAGGCCGGCCCGTGGTGATCGGCGAGGTCGATCGCGCCGCCGCGCCGGTGATGCTGCACGAGGGTGCGGTGTACATCCACGAGGGACGGACGTTCCTGGTGAGTCGGCTGGACTGGGACGCGGCGTTGGCCGAGGTGCAGCCGGCGGAGGTCGATTACTACACCGACGCCAGCGAAGCCGTCGACCTGGAGATCCTGGAAGTGTTCGACGCCGACGAGCATGCCGCCGCGCGGCGGGCCCATGGCCGGATCCTGGTCACGGCGCAGGCGACATCGTTCCGCAAGGTCAAGCGCTACACGCACGAGACACTCGGCTACGGCACGATCGACCTGCCGCCGCGCAGCTTTGAGACGACAGCCTCCTGGCTGTGGCTGGATCTGGCGCTGGTGAAGCGGCTGGAGGCCGACGGCGTCCTGCTGCCGCCCAACGATTACGGCCCCGACTGGCCGTCGGCGCGGCAGGCGGCGCTGGCTCGCGACAGCCGCCGCTGCCGGCAGTGCAATGCACCCGAGCGCGAAGGCCGCGGGCACGAGGTCCATCACCTGCGCCCATTCCGTGACTTCGGCTACATCCCCGGCGAGAACCGCCACGACCGGCTGGCCAACGCACTCGACAACCTGATCACGCTGTGCCCCGCGTGCCACCAGCGCGCCGAGGCGGCGCGGGGCACACGCAGCGCGCTGGGCGGGCTGGCTTACGCCCTGGGCAACATCGCCCCGCTGTACCTGATGTGCGACCCGCGCGACCTGGGCGTCGAGGCCGAGACGCGCGCCAAGACCACCCGCGCGCCGACGATCACCTTCTACGACCGGGTCGCCGAAGGACTGGGGCTGGCCGAACGATTGTACGAGTTGCACGACGACTTACTGCGCGGGGCGCTCGAGCTGGTGCAAAGCTGCGGATGTTTGGACGGATGCCCGGCCTGCGTCGGGCCGTCGGGGGTTGGAGGGGGCGAGGTCAAGATGCTCACGGGGCGCCTGCTGCAGGCGGTGATTGCCGTGCCCCCGGGTGAGGTGTAGGCTCGACGCCGGCCGTCTCGCACCCCGTTCGGGCCGCGAGCCCCGGCCCGCCGGGGCGAGACGGCCGGCGTGCCGCCGGGCTTCGCGGCACGAACGGTGCGTCGCATCTACAGGGCCCAGGGGAGTTCCGCTATCCCGCGTACATCCGGTTGCGAATGTCGTAGGGGCACGGCATGGCGTGCCCGTACCGTATGACTCGCTATGGATGCCAACTTCCGAGGTTCCGCAGGGACTTCGGAAGCTCAGAGCCCTCCTACTGCTTCTCCTTCGAAGCGTGCCGCAGGAAGATAAACCAGTAGATGATGGCCACCAACACGGCGCCGCCGATGATGTTGCCGATCGTCACCGGCACCAGGTTGTTGACGAAGAACGATTGCCAGGTCAGCCCGTCGAGCTCCAGTTTCGTGCCCGCGACGAACAGCGGATCGTACTCCTTGATCAATAGCCCGATGGGGATGAAGTACATGTTGGCGATGCTGTGCTCGAAACCCCCGGCGACGAAGGCAGAGATCGGGAAGATGATGGCCATGATCTTGTCGACCGTGCTGCGGGCGCTGTAGGTCATCCACACCGCCAGGCAGACCAGCACGTTGCACATGATCCCCAGGAAGACGGCCTGGACGAAACCAAGGTGGACCTTGTTGTTGGCGATGGTCAGCGCCGCCGTACCGACCGTACCACCGCCGAAGGAATACTGCTTGCTCATGAACATCATCAACGCCGTGCCCAGCGAGCCGATCAGGTTGCCCAGGTAGACGATGGCCCAGTTGCGCATCAGGGACCCGGTGGATACCTTGCCGCCGGCCCATGCCATGACGATCAGATTGTTGCCGGTGAACAGCTCGGCACCTCCGACCACGACCAGGATCAGACCGAGAGAAAACACCACACCCATGAGCAGCCGGGTGATGCCGTATGGCGCGACACCAGACAGCCCGGCGGCGACCGTTGTGGCAAAGATGGCGCCCAGAGCGATGAAAGCCCCGGCCAGGATCGCCAGCGTCAGCACCGTCCAGAAAGGCATGCCCGCCTTGCGCACACCGATCGTTTCCGCTCGCACGGCCATCTCCGCCGGTAGGAGAGCGTCGATGCTGATCTCGTGGACTTCGTGGGCAGTCATAGGTTTCTTTCCTCTTGCCGTTCGTTCGGAGGCGAAGGGCATTCTTACCCTAGCCGCAGTGCCCACCTTCCTCAAGAGACGAATGTCACCAGGCCTGCGGTGCGCAGGACACAGCATCACGCCGCGCGGGCACGCGTGGGGGCATGGGTTCGCGGAGGGTAAGTCAAGGGGGCAGTTCGCCGTCGGCTGCGGGCCGTTGGCGCCTCGCCAGCTTCAGGTCGCACGCGTTCTGAGCGCGGAACCAGGGGAGCGTCAGGTCGCGGCTCGGCGCGCCGGGAGATTGAGCAGCACCACAGCCCCCAAGATCAGTGCGCCGCCCGCCCACTGCGACCGCGTCAGAGTCTCGTGGAGGATCAACGCCGCGAGCAGGATGGTGAAGACTGGCTCGAGGGTGCTCAGGAGGGAGGCGGCCGTTGGGCCAACACGCCGCATTCCGGCGAAGAACGTCGCCAGCGGCAGGATGGTGCTGAAGACGATCAACCCGAGGAGCAGGGCGGCGGCGCGCGAGGTAGCCGGCACCACCCATGTCCGGGCGAACAGCCCGGTCAGACCGAAACTCACCGACGCCCCGAGTGCCACCCAGGCCGTGCTGATCAGCGGCCCGGCGCGGTGCACGTAGCGGTTGCTGACGACGATATACACGCCGTAGCCCGCCGCCGCGCCGAGCACGAGCAGCACGCCGAGCAGGTCGGGACCCACGCCTCGCAGGGCGTCCCACGGGCTGGCGGTCAGCGCCGCGCCGACCAGCGCCAGCGCCATGGCGCCCGCCTCCAGCCGTGTCGGCTTGCGGCCCTCAACCACCCACATGTTCAGCGCCACGAAGACCGGATAGATGTACAGCAGCACCGAGCTCAGGGAGGCAGGGATACGCTGCAGGCCGAGGAAGTACAGACTCGACTGGGTGAAGTAACCGAGGCCGCCGAGCAGGAAGAGGATTGCCACAAGGCGACGATCCGGGAAGACCGCCCGCCCCTGCTTCACGCCAAGGAGGATCAACAGCAGAAGGGCTGCACCGCCGAAACGCAGGCTGAGGAAACCGGTCAGGCTTAGCCCCTCGGCGAAGGCCAGCTTGGCGAGGATCGACAGCGTGGCGAAGCCGAAGGCGGACGCGGCGCACAGCCCGGCGCCGACCAGCCGGTCCTCGAATTGAGGTGAAGCCGCGGTGGGATTCGTGGTCAAAGGCGGATGTCAGGGTGGAACGCGGATCGTTCGCCGGCGAAGTATAGCCTGCGGGGAAACCGCCCGGCCGCAGCACCGCGACCGATGTTGGCCTACCGGGAATCTCCGCAGGGATGTGGGGCTTGACAGCGCCGCGTCGCGGGGCGTGGGGTTTTCAACCCGGTCCTGAGCTTGTTGCCCACCTCGCGCCTGACCCGCGATCCGAGCCGCTCCTCGTTCGCCTGCAGGAAGGCCTCGACCGCCTGCCGGTCGTGAACCACCAGCTCACGAAGCGCCCACGACAGCGCCTTCTCCACCATGTCATCGTGGTCATCCGCGAGGCGGCGGCAGACCCGCAGCGTGCGGCGAACATCGCCCCGGCCGCCTCTTGACCTGACGTTGAGGGCCACGGTGGAGACCAGGGCCGCCCTGCGCCACCATCGGTCCGGCGAACGCGCCCACTTCAGGATCACGGTGTCGGCGATCAATCCGTCGCGCCACGCGGGCCCGGCGAGCGTTCGGGCAAAGGTGTCCGCCGCCATCCAGCTATCAAGCCCGCGCCCCAGCGCCTCCAGCCGCGCTTCGGTGAGCAGCCGGTAGGCAGCGGGGTGGCTGGCGATCAGCTCGTAGGGCAGGTAGCGGTAATCGTATCGGGTGCACAGTGTCCTGGCGACCGACAGGACGAACCGGCCCGGAGCCTGCCTCAGGGTGTGGGACCAGGCGAGGCGGATGGCGCGAACGCGCGGGGTGTCCTTGACCGGCAGGGAACGAAGCCGGGCATCGATCTCGGCAGCGATGCCTGAGGCGCGCCGACTGCCTGAGCGGCGGGTGACCAACACCGCGGTTCGAGGGGTCACCCGGCTGCCCCGCCGACGGCGCGGCGCATCTGGGCGCGGTAGGTCTTGAACGCCGCCCGTCCCTCGGTCGTCAGGCTGCAGACCGTCTGCGGGATCTTGCCCCGGAAGCCCTTGTTGATGCGCAGGTAGCCAGCCTGCTCGAGGCGGGCCAGGTGCGACGACAGGTTACCCTTGGTCAGCCCGGTCTGGCCCTGGAGGAAGACGAAGTCGGCCTCGCGCACAGCTGAGAGCAGTGCCACGATCAGCAGCCGCGCCGGCTCGTGGATCACGCGGTCGACCTCGGCGATATAGCGCAGGTCGTTGCCGGCCATCGTCACGCCTCGGCCGGCGGCGCTGTCGTGCGCAGGTAATGCGCCAGGACGAGAGTGCCGCTCAGCAGCGTGGTGGCCCCGGCAACTCCGAAGGTTATCGCGGAACCCTGCGAACTCTGCAGGCCGGCAAAGGTCGCCGCCAGGCCGGCGCCCAGCGCTCCGAAACCCAGGACGGCCATGCGCACCAGCCCGGTCCGTAGGCTGAAAGCCAGCCAGACGACCGCCAGCGCCGCACCCTGCAGCGCCGCCAGTGCTGCCTGCCAGTTGGGCCGCGCGGCAAGCAGCAGCACCATGACGAGGCTCGCGCCGGCGCCGAATACGCCGGCCAGGATCCGGCGGGCCGGGGCGGGGCGGGGGTAGGCGACATAGCCGGTGCGCGGAAACGTCAGCCGTTCCTTGATGGCCCGCAGCGCCAGGCCGAGCACGATCATCCCGCCGATGACAATCACCGGCAGACCGAAGGCGGAGAATCCCGTCGGCAAGGAGCCGGCCGGCGCCAGGCTTTCGACGGCGAACAACCCCGCCAGGGCCAGGAACAGGAAACCGGCGCCGATCTCTCCCAAACCATCGT
>Ga0315274_10002796_pt1 | contig 26054 bp, 22 predicted proteins | sample YL17G02_20_MG_FD_203700 | JGI IMG/M metagenome (GOLD analysis project Ga0315274, IMG submission 203700) | Sediment microbial communities from Yellowstone Lake, YNP, Wyoming, USA - YL17G02_20 | ecosystem: Environmental > Aquatic > Freshwater > Lake > Sediment | place: USA: Wyoming | collected...
GCTGGGGTCCACCATCGGCGTACCAGTCAGAGCCCTTGGCCTTGTAGTGCGAGCCGCCCCTGAGGATGCAGAATCGAGTCCGGCCGTCACTGCGCTCGCTCTCGGTCCACTCCCACGTATTGCCGCACATGTCGTAGCAACCAAACGGCGAGCGGCCCTGCCCAAAGGCGGCGACAGAGGTTGTTCCTCCCCCGCTGCCGTCGTTGCAGCGACTTGGCTCCCATTGGCTGCCCCAGGGATAGGTGCGACCGTCCGTGCCCTGTGCGGCGTACTGCCACTCCTGCTCCGTGGGCAATCGCTTCCCCGCCCACCGGGCATAGGCCCGTGCATCCGCCAGATCGACGTACACCACCGGATGATCCTCGATGCCGGGCGGCACGTGGCCGTTGTGCCAATGCTTGAGGGAATTCTCCTTGTCCCGCGGCGTGTAGCCTGTCTGTGCAAGAAATCTGGCATACTCGCCATTCGTCACGGGCGTCAGGTCAATCGCATACGGCCGCAGAGAGACGTCTCGCTCGAAGCGGACAGGCTTGTGCAGATCGCGGCTGGGATGCGCTGACTGCCCCGGGACACGATAGAAACCGCATTCGCGATTTCTGTACTGCGTTCGCATCCGCAGATGTGCGGCCGGAATGGCAACCATGCCCGCGGGAATCTCACTTGTTCCGTATTTCTTTGTCTGTTCGACCGGCCGCAGCTTCCCCTCAAGGCTCGGGGAGGATACACTCCAATCGGCCTCGCGAGCCATCATCGCCTGGCGAGCCAGAAACGCCGCGAAATCCGCGCCAAGAGCCTCCATTGTCCCTGTGACAAAGGCGGCAATGCCGCGAGGGCGAATCAAGCCGTCGAGCGACATGTCATTGCCATCGACCCGGCCACACTCGCGGCCAGCGACGAGATCGAAATAGTGCTGCCCCTGGACATGCGGCCCTTTCACCAGCGTGCCTTCCACGCCGTGATCGGAGCGATTCACGAGCGTCCACAGGCGGACGCCATCGCCCTGCCACAGACTCGCGTACACACCCGCATGCTCCGTGGGCACCAGGGGCGTCCAGCCCTCGCCGCAGAAAAGTGTCACGTATCGCCTTTGTATCAGAAGCATGGACCGCAGGATGGACTTGTCGCGGGGGCTCCAGCCGACCCAGGAGCCGAAGACGTTCTCCCACACGAGCATGCCGCTGCCGTTCATCCACGCCATGTGCAGCTCGCCGGTGTGATCGGGGTTCCATCGCTGGATTTGGTGCATCATGTGCCGCCGCTCGAACCACTTGTTCCACAGCACGCCGGGCGCTTCGCTGTCCTGGAACCATTGGGCCCAGGACATATGGTGGTCGCCGATCCGCTCCACCGGCAGCGTCAGCTCCGACTCCAGGACCACGCCCGGGCGCACGGCGTCCAGCCTGCCGCGAAGCTCCTGCATCCCCTCATGAAGCGTGTCGAGGAATATCCCGTCCGCATCAATCGCCTCGACCATCTCCGCCAGCATCTCGACATCCGACTTGCCCTCCCGCCGCGTCCCCGTGTCCCACGGATTATAGTCGATGAACACCTTGACGCCCCGCTCATGCATGCCGCGACTCAGCTCCCGCAACCCCGCCAGCCCGCCCGGCATGTCCCGATAAAAGTCGAACTGATTGCGCTCATCAAACCCGATCCGTGGATACGCCTGCCAAAGCACAATCGCGTCATACCCCCCAAATTCCCTCGCCCCCTCATCCAGAAACACATTGATCGTATAGCGTCGCGTCACAGGATCATAGAACTTCTGATCACACATCATGGCAAAGCAGCAGCAGTAGCAGGAAGGCACCCACGCAAACGCGGGATTCTGGTACGCCCCACCGTCATAATGAAGCCGCTCACGTATCCGCTGCCGCTCCGCCCGAAGCCCCTCGCGCCACCCCTCCCACTTCGACGGATCAGCCGGCGCTGCTACCAGAGGCTTGATCTCAACCACAACCGGCACATGAGGAGGAGAGAACCTATCCCGTGCGGAAGAGTCTCCACCCCGGACAAACACGGTCGCTCCGTTACCCCCGAGCAACACGAGCAACAACGTGATCGTCATCCGCCAAGACGCGGCCTTCATTCAGGATGCTCCGCTAAGACAACATGGACAGCACCGTCGCTTGCACGTGATCGGCAAACTGCTCAAACCTGGCTGCGTCGTTTTCCGTCGGTTTCCCGAGAGGCATCAATCCGAGATCACCGGGGTAGCGGGAGTCCGTGTAAACGTCCGTCAGTTCGCGCAACAGATCGACATTCAGAGCCTCAGGGAACTGATCGGCGACGACCTCCCAGAGCCTTCTCAGGTCGTGCACTCGCAGCATAGTCCCCATACGCTCCTCCGCCACGGCTTTGAGACACTTCTCCACGCATTGCTGGGCATGAAAGGCGATCACTCCCGTCAGTTGCGGGTTCGCTCGCAGAGCCCGGATCGCCTCGAGGTCTTCACGCGACTTGATGAGCCATGCCTCCGTGACAGGCTTCATACTTCCGCTCCCCGGCTGGCGATCTCTTTTGCAAAGGCACTGCCCGATTCTTGGAAACGTTTCCACTCGGGCGACGTGTATACTAGCACATCCAGTGCGTAGTCACGGTTCAACGCATCCAGAGCCCGCCGGACGAGAAGACGGTTTGTTCGCCGCTCATGGTAGGTCGTGGGCACAGTGTCGCTGTCCAGCACAACAATCAGGTCGATATCGCTATCTCGATCCGCCTCGCCATGAGCGTAGGAGCCGAACACGATCACTTTCTCAGGGTGCAACGCCCGCAACGACTCCCTGATCTGATCCTTCACTTCGTCTGACAGTTCCATCGTGCCTTTTCGCATAGAGGCATTCTACGCCCGGAATCGAATCCGGTCAACCGCCGCGCGAGTTGTTTGGTCTGGGAGAATGTACCCGACACCCGTTTCGTTCCCCTATTAGGGTGGCCGCAGATTATACTTCTACTACGAGTTCCGGCCAAATCTCAGGTTCGCCAGCTTAACAGGCGGGCGGTGTCCGAATGGTGAGCGGTTGGATTAAGGCTGGCGGTTGAAATAGCCGATATTGTGTTACAGAAAGCTTCATCACAGCGAGTGCGATCAGGGAGCACTGTATGTCCTATGTGTACCATTACACGACCGATGAGGGATTCACAGGCATAATCAAGAGCCAAGAGCTTTGGGCGACGAGCATCCACCATCTCAATGACTGGACGGAATTCGAGCACGGCAGGCGCGCGTTTGTAGAAGGCGCGAAGGCACTACTGAAGGACAAGGAAGCGGTCGATGCTGCCGTACAGTTGCTGTCCTACTTGTATGACCCACACCCGCGGCTGTTCGTGTGCTCGTTTTCGGACGCCTTGGATGGTGACGATCTCAGCCAGTGGAGAGCGTACTGTCCCCGAAGCGGCTATGCGATTGGATTTCCCATCGATGGGCTTCTGAAGCCCGCAGGCATCCAGGGATTTGATCTGTGGCAATGTGAATATGACACGGTAGGCGCGAGCCAATTCGTCAAAGGTCTTGTTGACATCATCGAGAATATCTTCGAAATGGCTGGCGGAGCCAAGGGATTCCGCGCACAGTATCCGTTCAATGATCCCGCTAAGGATGGCTTGCTGGCACAGATCCTGAGGGTCGTCGCAAAGTACAAGCACAAAGCCTTCAGCGCGGAGCACGAGTGGCGCTTGGTGTACCTCTTAACGCACGGAAACTGCCCGAGACTCAGGATGGTCGGCGGCGTCTTGGTTCCGTACATGGCTTTCAGCCTCAAGAATGAGGACCTCTGGAGGCAAGCCCAGATCGTTATGAGCCCGTGTTTGCCTGATGCCGCGAAGCGCAGAGAGGAGGCTGTAGCGGCATTTCTCGAATCGGAACTCGCCATGCACAAGCTGCCGACCGATTGCGCGAGAAGCATCCGGCGTTCGAGTGCCCCATATCGCACGTCGACGGGCGCTTGATCCGCCCTTTGTCGGGCGGCAAGACCGGCGTGGTTCGGATTGGCCCAAATGAGGAAACGATGGCTACTCCACTTCATCATCTTGTCCATCAGGCGCCAGAGACACTTCTCGAATTAGAGCCGGAGGAGCTCGCAGGTCCTGTCCTGCGGTGGCTTGTCGATAACGAGGCTGGTCCCAGGAAGGCACCGCTGACACGCGAAGGCTTTCTATCGGAGTTTCAGACTGGGCGCGTTGACGTTCGCAAGGCGCTTACTGAGGCATGGATGTGGCTGGAGCGAGAAGGCTGCATTGGACCCCATCCGGATTATCTCGGGGGTCAGCATATCTTTGTCACGCGACGCGGCAAGCAGTTGGCAGAGTCCGGCGATACTCTCGACTACAAGAGGGCAAGTCTTCTGCCCAGGCAATTCCTTCACCCTGTGATTGCGCAAAAGGTCTGGTCTGCCTTCATCCACGCCGACTACGATGGGGCCGTGTTCGACGCGTTCAAGCAGGTGGAGGTTGCCGTCCGAGCTGCGGGGTCGCTCTCCGCCGGAGACCTCGGCACCAGACTCATGCGCAAGGCGTTCGATCTTGATGATGGACCGCTAACGGACAAGACCGCAGAGCCGGGGGAGCGCCAGGCCCTCTCCGATCTGTTCGCCGGGGCCATCGGACTGTACAAGAATCCGCATAGCCACAGAAACGTACAGCTATCCGATCCACAGGAAGCGGCTGAGATGATCATCCTTGCGAGTCACCTGCTGAAGATCGTGGATGACCGCAATCCGAAGCGTGAGGCCGAATCCGAGCGCGCCCCCGGGCCTGCTTGAACAGAGGGTGGCCAGGTCAATCTGCGTCGGCGATCATCGAGGAATTCGGGGACGCCTTACTTGTTTCGCTGCGGTGCCGCATCTTCTATAATGCTATCGGCCCAAAGCGGAAAATGCCAGTGTCTGGAAGTCCGCAAGTACCATGCCCATTTCCCAACCATTTGGGCACATGGCTCCGCTTGGCTGGCTTATGCCGACCGCTGCAAAAGGCGGCACTTTTCGTCCACGGCCTTGACGATGTCCTGAATAGCCTCGACTTCCTGCTCTTCGAACAGCGGCTCTCCACACTGTTCGCAGATCCAAGCGGGGACATTGTCAATGGTGACGTGGCAGCCGTCGCGGTCAATGTGGATCGGGGCCCTGCCGCGCTTCAGCGTTCCCTGGCAGTGAATACATTTCACCATTCCCCCATTCTACAGCCTGCAGGACGATACAGCAAGCGATGCGCGGCGGATAAGAATGACGCACGATAGCCTGCGAATCCATAGCTGTATTGTAGCGTCAACTCGGTGAAAAGGCAAACGGGAAATGGATAGTGGCCGGTAGTCAGTGGTCGGTTTCCAGTTGTAAATCCCTGTCTCACAAGAGTTTATCAGCGTTCATCGGTGTTCATCTGCGGTTCCACAGGCCGGATCTCGTATCTCGGCAGGAGAAGGCGTGACCCGCAGAGGCCCCAGCGGGTCACGGAGGAAGAGGCATAAGTCTATGTTTCACAAGGATTTATCTTTGCCCGCTCGGTGGCCAATACGATTCTCTGCATTGTCCGGATTTTACTTGACACAGAACAGCGGCAAGCGTACTATATCTACGCAACGATTGGGATGGAGTCACAATGGAATAGCGAGTCGTAAATGGTCAATAGCCAATCATCAACAATCAATCCCAGAGGGGTCTTGTCACGGCCGGTGAGTCGCAAGCCCTCGTCAACGGGCTCAATGGCGGAAGGTCCACGGGCCCCCGCACAGTCGATTATGCAAAACAAAGCCAATTTTCCTGCCCGGCGAGCGGTGGGCATAGCTCACTATGCGAAGTGGCTGAGGACCCTATGCAAAACAAAGCCAATTGGCAGAGAGCCTGTTGGCCGGGGCCGAGGACCGATTGGGCAAAACAAAGCCAATTTCGAGTGCCCGTCGGCCAGGAGCCGAGGGCCGATTGCGCGAAACAAACCCAATTTCTCGGGACCTGCCGCGCAAAACAAAGCCAATTCCCATCCCAGGAGGCCAAGTGAACGTTAACTGCTTTTTGGGCAAATGGTTATGAGAGAAAACGCGGATCGTGCCGCTGCGAGAAACAAAGCCAATTTGCAGGGCCCAGATCGCTTCCCCCGCCTTCGCGAGGGCAGGCTTGCTGGGCTCCTCGCAACGACAGGAATAGGCATTTGCGGATGGCGAGATGTCAAAACGTCGGCAAGCTGGCGCTTGCCGATGCCACCCGGACCTACAGCGTGTGCGAGGCGCTACGCCGCGAGATCAGGTCGCACTCGGCCGGGGGTGCGTGCCATTTCAGGCTTGACGCGGCCATGCAAGTCAATAGATTGGATACTGTAGACGCAGGATGATGCGTCTGCCATTTGGACAAGGGCGAGGATGGCCCGTTCGCCAGTTTGATAAGGAGACAATCATGTCTATGGATCGCCGGACGTTTCTCGCAAGCTCGATTGCCAGCGGATTAGCCCTCGGTTTCCCCGCCGTGGTGGGCGCGCAGCAGAACAAGACCTATCGCACGGCCCTCATCGGTTGCGGCTGGTGGGGCACGAATATCCTGCGGGAGGCGATGGCGTCCGGGCGGTGCAAGCTGGCGGCGCTGGTCGATGTGGATCAGCGACAGCTTGCCAAGTGCGCCGCGGAGGCGGCCAAGTGGACGAGCGATCAGCCCAAGCCGTATGAGGACTATCGCGAGATGCTGGAGAAGGAGAAGCCGGACATTGCCATCGTGGCCACGCCCGACCATTGGCACGCCCTGCCAACGGTTGCGGCGGTCAAGGCCGGGGCCCACGTGTACGTGGAAAAGCCCATCAGCCACACGATTATGGAGGGCCGGGCGATGGTCAATGCGGCCAGAGCCGCCAACCGCGTGGTCCAGGTCGGCACGCACCGGCGGGTCTCGCCGCACAATGTCTCGGGCAGGAAGTTTCTACAGGAGGGAAAAGGGGGGAAGATTGCGATGGTTCGCTGCTTCGTGCTCTACGGAGGGGACGGACCGGAGGAGCCGAGGAAGAACTACGAGCCACCGAAGGAGCTGAACTGGGACCTGTGGTGCGGCCCGGCCCCGATGCGACCATACAACGGCGACCCGGCGAACCCCTGGCGCGGCGGCATTCACCCGCGAAGCTGGCGCAGCTACCTCGACTACGGCAACGGGACCTTGGGCGACTGGGGCGTCCACTGGCTCGACCAGGTCCGCTGGATTATGGAGAGGAAATCTCCGCATACGGTGTTCTCCGCCGGCGGCCGGCCGATCAAGGGCAAGCCCGTCCTCACGAAGGAGTTCCAGACGACGGACGCGCCCGACCACCAGGTCGCGACATATGAATTCGACGATCTGACGGTCACGTGGGAGCATCGTCAGTTCTCCGGCAACCCCGCCGAGAAGACCGAGAGCGTCGGCTGCTTCTTCTACGGCACGAAGGGGACATTCCACATGGGCTGGCAGCGGGGCTGGACCTTCTACCCGATTGGGCGGGGCGAGCAGGAGATTCACGAAGAGCCGCGACTCAACCAGCCGGACGATCAGAATATCAAGGAGCTCTGGGCCGACTTCCTCAGCGCCATCGAGACCGGGAGACGCCCAATCTGTGACATTGAGGAAGTCCACTACTCGACGATTATGAGCCTTCTGGGAATGCTGTCGCTGAAACTCGGCCGAAGCGTTCGCTGGGACGGGCAGCGCGAGGTCTGCCTCGACGACCCGCGAGCCAATCAACTGCTGCGGCGGGAGTATCGAAAGCCCTGGACCTACCCCGAGGCGTAGGCGCCGTCGTACGCGAGCCGTGAGGCCGGAGCAGGCAGTGAGTACCGATGAACCGGGCTGTGGGACAAGGCGGCACAGCCCTGAAAGGTAGCGTCGTGGCTTGAAGGCAAATGGCCTATGGACCCCGTTTGGACGGACGACGCGGATCGAGTCCTTCCGGCAGGCCTGCATGAAAAGACCTTGGGTTCCTCATAGGAATCTGTGTACGGTTTGGGGTTCGGGGAGTTTGCTCAGGCAGTGGTATAACGCCAAGATCAGAGTCGTTGCGGTCCGGAACCCGTGCCCCCGGTGGCTTATCGCCTTGGCCTTGTTGTTCAGGCCTTCCACCGCACCGTCGGTGATCGGCATCGTGAAATAGTTGAGCACGCCGTCCTGATGGTTGATCGCAAAAAACCGTTCTACAGGCACAAGGAAGATCTTATTCTCCCTCCCTTCAAAATGAGTAGTCGCGTCGAAGGTTACTCTTGACAATTGCCGTCCCATACGCTATGGTGCCGCATGATTGGATTGGCCGTTCGCAAGGAAGCGCGGCAGTTTATGGGATCTTCCCAGCGGAGTCTGCAGGGCGTGGTGCCATTTGCCAAGCCGCCGGTGTTCTGCGTCTTTCCTGGTTCCTATAATCTGTCTGTCCAGGCAGAAGAGCACCGGCTGCTATCCAGGAAAACGTTGCCCAGGGACAAAGGCCACAAGATTCTCGGCAGGAGAGGGGGCAAATCGGTCGATGATGCCTCTAGTGAGTAATGTTTCTGTTTTTGGAGGCGCTGAACAGCAGTGCTCGAATTGCAGGCCACCATGACTTTCAAGAAGATCGTGCGGCAGTTCATCGTGAACACCTTCCTCTTCGGGTGTGACAATGACTTTGAGGACAGTGTGTCCCTGTACGGGACCGGGATTGTCGATTCGACCGGCATCCTTGAACTCATCACGTTCGTGGAAAACACCTTCCATATCAAGGTCGCCGATGGGGACCTTGTCGCCGAGAACTTCGACACGCTCGAGAATATCGCGACGTTTGTGGCCGAGCGAGTCAACGGGAGTTGCACCCCATGAAAAGACTGTACGCGCAACTTCTTTATCGGTGGTATGGGACGGCCGGGCCCACCCTGCGGCGTCTCATTCTTCGCTGGGTGACAGCAGCGGAAGGCGGGGAGTTCTCCTCCCAGACAGCCCGTAGGATCCTCAAGCATTATCACGACGTCGAAATCGGAATGTACACGCATGGCGGGTGTTTTCAACCGGGCCAGTTCGACCGTCATACGACCATCGGCAGATATTGTTCCATCGCTTCGGATGTCCGCACGTTCAACCGCGATCATCCCACCTCCTTCAAGTCCACCCACGCCTTCTTCTTCAACTCCAAGCTGGGGTTCTGCAAGGAGGACAAGATCGAGTACACCCCCTTGGCCATAGGCCACGATGTGTGGATCGGCGCAGGCGCCAAGATTCTCTCGTCCGTCACGGAAATCGGCACCGGCGCTGTCATCGGTGCGCAGTCAGTGGTCACGCGGAATGTGCCTCCCTATGGAGTGGCGGTCGGTTTTCCTGCGAGGGTGGTGCGGTTCCGGTTCCCTCAAAAGATCATCAAGCAACTCCTCGCCTCTCGCTGGTGGGAGCAGGACATCGAGAGGATCGTACCATCCATCGACGAATTCACCCGACCCTATAAGAAGCTCCAGCGCAGCGATGAGCACGGCCTCGGGCGGACGGCGGATGGGGGCTTGCCCGTAGACATCAGGGAGTCACCCGTGAGAGATATCAAGGGCCCGTGACGGCAGCCCTCCGGGGATCGCGGCGCGAGTATGAAGGATCGCGTACAATGTGTGGTATAGGCGGCGCATCTGATCCGAGGGCAAGCGGCGGTCTCTCTTTCGAAGAACTGCATCGCATGGTCACTGCCCTCGAACCGGCGCGGCTACAGCGGCGACCTTGATCGTGGACCGCAGAGCGCCTGGCGGCCGGCGAGCCAAAGACGCGCCTGTGAGTTCGAGAAAGGCCTGTCTTTCCCGGAGGGGGTCCGGATGGTGAGTACCTGAGGAATGCCAAGATGGTTGAGTTTGACCCGGTTCTCGTTCATGAGTGGCTGTCACGCTCCGCCAGGAGGTTCCCGGACAAGTGCGCCCTGGTGTGCGGCGGGCAGAGGTGGACATACCGTACGCTCGATTTGCACACGGATCGCCTGGCCGGCGCCCTGCTCTCGGCAGGAGTAGGATGTCAGGAGCGAGTCCTGATCTTCCTGGACAGCTCGGCAGAAGCCGTCATTGCCCTGTACGGCACCTTGAAGGCGCGGGGCACCTTCGTCATGCTGGACGGCACTACCAAGGGGCCCACGCTGCGATACGTCCTGAGCAATTCCGGTGCCAGGACGATCATCACGCATGTCAGCAAGGCGAACGTGGTGCAGAACGCCCTGGCGGGCCTTGAACCCGGATGCCGGGTCATCTGGGTCGGGCCGCAGGAGCAGATTCCACCGAGCCTCCGCCATGTCTCACTGGCATGGGACGCGATCTTTGCACCCTCCGGCGACGGCGACGGTCATGCGGTCGCTCCGGGGCGACTCCCCCGCTGCATCGATGTGGATATCGCCTCGCTCATCTACACATCGGCCACGACGGGCGACCCGAAAGGGATTGTCTGCACGCACCACAACATGGTTTCCGCCGCTCGCAGCATCATCCAATACCTCGGTAATGAAGAGAACGACATCATCCTGGACGTGCTGCCGCTGTCGTTCGACTACGGGCTCTACCAGGTGCTCATGGCCGTCATGTTCGGCGGCACCGTCATTCTGGAAAGATCGTTCCTTTACATGCACGGCATACTCGAGCTGATCCGCAAGGAAGGCGTGACCGGTTTTCCCATCGTGCCAACGATCGTCGCCATGCTCGTGAAGTCGGTTCAACTGAACGATTACGACCTGCGTTCGCTGCGGTACCTCACGAACACAGGGGCGGCACTGCCGGAGAAACACATCCGCTACCTGCGGACCAGCTTTCCGCAGGCGAGGATATTCTCCATGTTCGGGCTCAGCGAGTGCAAGCGGGTATCCTACCTTCCGCCGGAGCACCTCGATCGTATCCCCGGCTCCGTCGGCCAGGCGATCCCAAACTGCGAGGTCTTCGTTGTGGACCCCTCGGGCCGGCCCGTGGCCCCTGGAGAGGTCGGTGAACTCGTGGTGCGAGGCTCGAACGTCATGCAGGGATACTGGAACGACCCTGAAACCACGCAGAAGACCTATCGTGACGGCCAGTACCCGGCGGACCGACGCCTGTATTCCGGGGACTACTTCCGACAGGACGAGCAGGGCTTCCTCTATTTCCTCGGCCGAAAGGATGGGATGATCAAGAGCGGCGGGCACCGGATCAGTCCCAAGGAGGTGGAGAATGTCCTCTGCGGGCTCAACGGCGTCGCGGAAGCGGCCGTCATTGGAGTCGCCGATGAAATCCTCGGGCAGGCCATCAAGGCATTCGTCGTCCCATTGGAAGGGGCCAATCTGTCCGAAAAGGACATTCTCAAGCATTGCCGGGACAACCTGGAACCCCTGAAAGTGCCCCGATTTGTCGAACTGGTGGAGGCTCTGCCCAGGACCATCCATGGAAAGATCAACATGAAAGAGCTTCGATCGCGGGAGCTGCAGGCCAAATGAAGACTCGCAACGCATGGATTAGTGGATCGCTGAAGCTGGATTGTGAACAAGAGACGGGGAGGATCTTCGATCACATTACCAGCATGCAGCGCCTCTGCTGGTCTCGTAAGACTCCGTTGGCCAAACCCATATCGTACGCGAAATCATCCCCGGATCCTATCCCTGCGATCTCCCACCATGCTCCCCTGTGAGGGGTGGGTTTCCCACAGGCTTACTGTCGTTCTTCACATCGGAGCGTCGGAAGCCGGACTCGTTCAAGGACCTTCGTTTCTCGATCAAGAGAATCCCGAACTTGCCCAGGCCCTTTACCAGAGCGTACTTGACGAATGACTTGGGGGAAGGGCTGTCCCAGAAGGACTGCCTGACGTTCTCTATGCCTGCCCGTCGATCGCCTGCCTTCAGGTGTGCGATACCGAGGTCGAAGCGTGCGGCGCTCAAGCTTGTGTTGACCAGTCTTCTTTCTTCACGCCGCAGACGCGGGTCCGCCTTCAGCTTGGTGCCGCTTCGCACCAGGGACTGGCAGGTCCGTATCGGACATTCGCGCTGCTGGCGAGAAAGATTCATCTCGGACGGCTCATCGCGGCGAAAGGCTAAGACGAGGCACCGGTTCGACACGCCCCACGGCCCTTCCATAGCCAGGCGACGCATAAGATCAATGTCCTCATAGATCGACATAGTCACATCGAAGCCGCCCAGGTCCAAAACAGTCTGACGACGCACGAGCAGCGACGGCGTGAAGAACTGCCTTGTAAGGAGGTCGGCCAAGGGCCTCTCGATAACAGACTCCACCAGCCCATAGTCCGGCCGGCCCTGGATGGTGAACAGATCGAGAGGCTCGCCCCCCGACAAAACGATCTTTGCATTCGTCACGTGTGCGACGATCTCGGGATGCATCGAGACACAGTCCATCTGGACGGCCAGTTTCTCGGGCAGCCATTCATCATCCGAATCCAGGAACGCGATCCATTCCCCCCGGGCGGCGGAGATCCCGGTGTTACGCGCCGCACTGACGCCCGCGTTCTCCTGGCAAAGGGAGCGGATACGGCTTTCATAGGGGCGCAAAGCCTCCTTCGTGTCGTCCGTGGAGCCATCGTCTACTACGATGATCTCATAATCCGCGTACGTCTGGGCCAACACACTCTCGACCGCGCGGGTAACGAATCGGGCCCGGTTGTATGTGGGAATGACGACACTCACCATAACCATTTTGGCCCTCTCCAACCTTCCCGGCGCCGCTTGAGACGCCTAAGAGCATCGAGCATCCGATCTCCGAGGAGCGTTCTCACAGCCGATTTTGCGATCTCGTGTCGCCGTTCGATCTTCTTGATTTCTGCGGCCGTCTTCCTGGGCATCAGCGGGTCATGGAACGAACACGGCTTACGGGTAACGCAGATGACCCATTGTCGTTCCGCAACCTTTCGGTACCAGACATAAGGAAAGCGATCGAAATCGTTCGGCTCCCAAACGGACCGGTGCTCTTCACACGGATTTCCATGCACCCCCGGCTGTTCGAATTCTCCCACGGGAGTCACGACAAGAATACCCAGGCGAGATTTGGCAAATGTCGCATCGAGGATCCGGTAGGCTGCTTCCTTCGAGAAGTGCTCAATGACATCCCCGAAGTACACGAGATCGTACTCCGCGATGTGATCTACAAGGTCCTCGGCAGAGCCGAGGAAGATGTGATCATACAAGTATTGTTGAACCGGCGTGATGTAGTCGCTGCAAATCTCAATTCCGTCGAGTTGATGCTGCCATCGCTCTTTGGGAACGCAGCGCACGCCCTCGCTCATAATACGGCTCCATTCGAGGGCTTCCCGGTAGAGAAACCCGAACTTGCCCATGCCGATGCCCACATCCAGCGCGGACGCCGGGGCCAGCGATCGCAGAATCATGCTGACGTAGGGCACGGAGACATTGTCGCTCGTTGGCATTTCATTTCTCCCAGGGAAGGACCGACCGACTACTTCGAACGCGCCGGGGTATCGCGCAACGCGCGAGGATCCATCCCAAATGCGACCCAAGGTACAAACGATCTCCCTTCTCCAAGACCAGGAGCCAAATGGCGCACAAGGCAGGCATGCCGATGCTCCTGAGCCAGTACCCCCGCAGAGGGATGGATAGAATGCGCGTCACATACCAGGGTTGGATGGTGAGTTTCACAACCAGAATCGGTATGACAATGCCCAAGGCCACTCCCACCATCCCGTACTCCCGTCCCAGCAGGAAGGCGAGCGTAAAGCTCGCCAGGGCCTCGGCCATCGTTTGGCCGGCGAAGTACCGATGGTGGGCCGTGGCATAGAGGCTGCCGATACCCGGATTCGTGGCAAAGTCCAGGAAGTACCCACCCACGCGGGTCACGATCATAATGTCCAGCTTGGACCGCACGATCTCGGCCAGGATTACCAGGTACGCGGCAGCGCCGAAGCCCAGAAGTTTCCGAGCGATGGCAACATCGAAGTCCATGAACCTGACCTTCATCTGTGGAAGTCGGCGCCGGCAATGCAGAAGCTCCAGGCCCTTGGTCGCCGAGGCAAGACCCAGGTCGAAGACTCCATAGAATCCAAGGAAACTGGATGCCAGACCCCAGAGTCCGTATGATTCCTTTCCTAACCTTGCGACAATAATCGGGGTCACGAGCAGCCCAAGCAGCACAGAGACCCCCATCGAAACCCAGCAGATTGCAGCCGCACTGAAGAGGCTGGTGTGTGGAAGCACTCCAAGAATGTTGACAGATCCTGCGTGAGAAAGGTTGGTCTTCATGTGCCGCACATGTAGGCGTCCAGAGAACCGTCTTGTGTGGACTGAGATCGGCGGGAGAGGCAATCGCCGTTCGCCAATCTGGACTCTCTGCGTATCGGTCTCAGCCGATGGTCCGACATTTCCTTTTCTTGACGAGTATTCACGGCGACTACGCCGCCTCCAACCACGCCACATTCGCAAGGGCCCGTCGCGTTGCGGACCATGTAGATACAACAGCGCCAAGGTCCGGCTCTGCGGGACTCTTTTCCTCCTCTCGGCAAACCGTTCCATAAGTCTTCAATATACTACAGTCAAAGGTGTTTCGTCAAGCTTGAAGGGTGACTGGCCGAAAAGATGCTGACCGTCCGCGGCCCGGATCCCGATTGGTCGCCGGACGACCAGTTCATTGCCTTTGTGTGTGGCCGGCACGTCCTTCCCGTAAAACAAGTCGGCCAAACGCAGTGGCGATCCGTTTCGCGCACCATACGCCCCGTACTATGCCCTTTTCTCGATCTGCTTGATGAACTTATCCCGGCTTCGCCGGGGGCTTTGCTTCGCTCCTTCAAGGACCTTGCTCTCATCGGTCGATCCCGGTAGACCCGGGTTGGCCTGATTTGTGGGATCCCTCTGGAACGGCGGCACCAGAGACGCTATGGTTGTCCGTGAAAGTGTCTGCGGATCGCCATGGAAGGGATTGACAAGGCCACATTCAAGAAGATTTTTCGGGATCACTGGCCCCAGTTCAAAGAGGCCTATCCACGCTATGACTGTGACCAGTATGACCAGGTCATCCAGAAGATGCTCGATTGCGGCGATCCCGAGAAAATGGGATTTGTCCAGTATCGCTGCTGCTCGTGTGGAGAATCCCGCCGAATCGCCTTTACCTGCAAGTCTTGCTTCTGCCTGTCCTGCGCCAAGGTGTATGCTGACCGCTGGGCGGATTTCATCGGCAGACGACTGATCCCGCAAGTCACATACCGACATGAAGTCTTCACCGTGCCGGATTTCCTCCGGGGCTACTTCTACCGAAATCCCGATCTGCTCAACCGCCTCCTGCAAACCGGGAACAACTGCCTCCTCGACATCCTCCAGACCTGTACCCGGACCCCCCTCACCATCGGGACCATTATCGTCCTGCAAACCAGTGGCCGATCCGGTCGATACAACCCCCATCTTCACCTCTTGTTCACGGCCGGGGGAGTCGATCCCCAAGACCGATGGAAACCCGTCTCCTATATCCCCTACGAACTCATGCACCGCAAATGGCAGTACCCTTTGTTGACCATGCTCGCGGAAGAGGTGGACCCGCCAACCATCCAAGCCCAGATCGACCAGGGCTGGAAAGACTACCCCAAGGGCTTCGTCGCTTTCCTGCAGAAAGGAGACGTGCCCGCCGGGGGGAAAGGACTCGCCGAGTATCTCGCCAAGTATGTCACCTCCCCGCCGATCTCCGTCCGACGCATCGAACGCTATGATGACCAGACGGTCAGCTACTGGTATCGAGACCACACGACCGAGACCATCCAACATGAGACCGTACCGGTCTTGACCTTCATCGGACGCATGGTTCAGCATATCCTGCCCAAAGGATTCCAGCGAATCCGGTATTACGGGCTGCACGCCAACGCCTGTTATGCCAGGAACCGAGAAGCTCTGGCCGCTCTCTTGAAGACCCGCACACCCCCTGCCGATCCCCGTGGCTTCCGAGTGCTTCCCCGATCGCCGTTTGCACAACGGTTCGAGAAATCCTTCGGCAAGGACCCGCTGACCTGCCCGAAGTGTGGCGATACCCTGCAACTGGAATTGATCTATCATCCCCGGTATGGTATCCTCAAGGAGTTCAGGCTCTTCACGGAGATGCCGAATGACGAACCATTCACAGAACCGACAAGACCCGATGGACGGGCCGTGGACCGGACCGAGCGAATGGTACAGATACCGCTGCCGTTCCTGTAACCACACCGACTGGGTGGAAGAAATCATCGTCGATGCCTTCCCGCCGGACGGGCCCGGACACTGTCCCATCGTCGAATGCCCAAATTGCGGCGGCAGCTTCTGCTGTGACCCAAGTGTACCTACAAAGCGGTGCTTCGGACACCCCGACAACCCAACCAAAGACTGACTTCTCCACAAAACGCAAACCAGGAACCGCTCAACTCACCCGCTATCCACAAAAGCAAATTCCTATACGATGGACTTGGCTGCCTCATTGGAGCAGACGCCCTTCATAGACAGGTCTATCCTATGTGCGCTCAATTCTCACGGTGCAACGCGATGCAAAAAAGCCTGATCTACTTAGGCCAATCTCATATACTATCGATACCCCCGGGGGCGTTCAATCGACGCCACCCCCCGGCAGACAGACGATAGCCAGTCCACGGACAGGCTCTTCTTAAATGTGAGAACCCATCAAGGGACTGGTTGGGCTCTGTCAGAAGGCAGTCGCAGGAACGGTCTCTTGCGGCCTCCCCTGTGCCCGGAGACTTGACGCGCAAGACCCGGCGTCGAAGTGAGCATCGAGCTTGAACACCCGCCTCGCCGGAAGGTTCAGCACCCCAGGTTCTTCGAATCGAGACTGACTCGAGCCATCCTGCAATGCATCCAGGATTCCACAATTCAGGTGGTTCGTTCCCATTGATGAGAATTCTCAAGAATTCTCGTTCTCATCGGTATTCTCTGGCCAAGGTCCGAGGAAGGCAGCCGGAATGCCCGCTGCCGGCGGCCTCTTCCACCCGGGGAAAGCTGGTTCCCGTGAAGAAGCACAACTCACTCCACTTTCTCTATTACAGGGAGGCTTGGCAACACATCGAAGCGATGCTCCGGGTGGTGCCAAGCGGCGGAGGAAATCGTCGTTTCACCCAGTAACTCTTTCACTTTCTTGGTGGCCGTCAGCCACTGGGCGAAGATGTGGCAGTTCCGGCTCGTTCCGCCGCAGGCACAGTGCCTCAGTGGACAATCGTCGAACAACGGTTGCCCTTCCAGGGCGTCGAACAGCTCCAGCAGACTGATGTCTTCCGGCGGCCGGGCAAAGACGTACCCTCGCTCGCGACCTTTCACGGATCGGACGAAGCCAGCCTTGACCAGTCGCTGCAGTACCTTCGCCAGATACCCGACCGGCATACCTTCCGCTCGGGCCATGGCCCTGCTGGTGACAGGCAACTGGGTCACGTGCCTGGCCATGTACATTAACGCATGTAACGAATACGCCGACGCCTGGCTGATTTTCATTCTCGAATCCTGCAAACTCGTGAGTCACTGGTCACAATCAATCCTGCTGTCCGGACTTCCTGGTCCGCTCTCTGGCGTTCACGATCCCCAACTCATCGATCTTCCTGTAGAGACTTGAGACGCCGATTCCCAGGGCCTTCGCCGTCTCCGTCTTGTCCCAGTCGTGCTTGGCGAGCGCCCGATAGATCTGTTCCCTTTCATACGCCTTCACCGCACTCTGCAAATCCTCATGAATCTCGGCGGCAGCCGAGGCTTCGGCGGCGGTGAAACCGATATCCGCAAGCTCGATGGTTTCATCTACCGCGAATATGACGGCCCGCTCAATCACGTTCTGCAACTCCCGGATATTGCCACGCCAGTCATGCTCCATGAGCATCCTCATCACCGGCTCGCTGACTCCCACGCGGTGTTTGCCCATCTCGGCGTTGTACTTCTTGACGAAATGACGGACCAGCAGAAGGATATCCTCGCGCCGCTCACGCAGGGCCGGCAGGTGAATGCCCACGACGTTCAAACGATAGAACAGGTCCTCTCGGAACCGTCCCTCCTTGATCTCCTTGGCGAGGTCCCGATTCGTTGCGGCGATCAGTCGCAGGTTGAGGTCGATCGGAGTGGTCGAGCCGACCGGCAGGATCTGCCTCTGCTCCACGGCGCGAAGCAGTTTGACTTGGCAGCCCATCGGCATATGGCCGATCTCATCGAGGAACAGGGTTCCGCCGCGGGCCGTCTCAAAGAGTCCTTTCTTGTCCTCAAACGCAGAGGTGAAGCTGCCCTTCTTGTGGCCGAACAATTCACTTTCGAGCAGCGTCTCCGGGATCGCACTGCAGTTGACGGCAATGAAGCGACCGCTGTTGGCCGCGCTCAATGCGTGAATGGCGTGCGCGATGAGTCCCTTGCCTGTTCCGCTCTCGCCTGTGATCAGCACATTACTGCGGGTGGGTGCGACTTTACGAACGGTTTCGAAGACCTGCTTCATGACCCGCGTTTCGCCGATGATCTGGCTGATGTCAAAGCGGCCATTCAACTCGTCGCGCAGTTTCTGGTTCTCCGCCTCCAGCTCGACATACCGCAAGTGCTGGCGGACCTTCGTCAACATTTCGTCGAAATTGACCGGCTTCATCACGTAGTCGCAGGCGCCGAGCTTGATGGCTTCAACGGCCATCTCGACAGTCCCGTAGGCCGTGACCATGATGACGCGGGTCTGGGGCCGGATCGCCGTGACTTCCCGCAAAACGCTGATCCCATCGCTTCCGGGCATTTGGATGTCCAATATGGCCACCGCGTATGGCTGTCCCGTGATGGCATCCGTCGCCTCCTTGCCGTCACGGACCGCCGTGACGGAGAAACCTTCTTCCTCCAGAACCTTCGCAAACGTTTCCCGGAAGGTGGTCTCGTCATCGGCCAAAAGAATCTGAGGTTTCTGCTCGGCCATACGCTATATGCTCTCCCGTGAAGAAATCATGACCGTACTTCGTCCTGGATGTGGTTCATTCACTCTGTCTCTCATGGTTCGACCGGTCAGTCTCACAGGCCGGTCCGGTGAGGAGGTCCTTCCTGGGTCTCACGGGGATGCGAATGATGGCCGTCGTCCCCTTGCTCGGCTCGGATTCCAGCTCAATGGTACCATCCATCTCCGTGATGAGGTTAGAACTGATGAACAGCCCCAGGCCCGTTCCCTTACCGATCTCTTTCGTCGTAAAGAACGATTCGAAGGCACGGCGACAAGTCTCCGGATTCATTCCCACCCCCGTGTCACCGATCCGAATCTCGACCATTTCATTCTTGACGGTCTTCGTCACGTCGAGTCTGTGATCGTGCCCGGGGCCTTTGGCCTCCATCGCGTCCAGCGCATTGATGGCAATGTTGAAAAGGCACTCCTCCAGGTTCTGCGGGTCAAGCCACACCATGGGCAGCTCGGCGTTGTAAACGTCCGTGATCGTTATGCCCGCCGCCCGTTTGTCAAGCCGGATCAGCGCGAGGGTGTCATGCACCGACTCGTTCACATTCACCCACTTGTACTCCGAGGTGGCCGGCCGTGCATGATTCAACATGCGTCTCAGAATCGCCGAGATCCGCCCCACGTGGTGGTCCACGACGGAGCACAACTCTTTCAACTCCGGGTCCGCGCACTTCCTGCTGAGATATTGCACGACAGAGGACAGACTCGTCAGCGGATTGCCGATCTCGTGAGCGATGCGCGCCGCCATCTGGCCGAGGGCGACCATTTTCTCTCGCTGTGCCATCCGTACCTGGGACATCTTCAGCATCTCGTTGATGGTCGTCACCTGCTCCGTGCGGTCCAGCAGATCCAACTCCATCTGCACCATTGCCAGCGTGGCCGTGCTTCGCTGCCTGCTATGGCGATCGCTATGGGCCGCGATGACGTAGGCGAGGTTGCACGCCAGCAGTACCGTTGCCGTGGCGTAAAGGGGCCGGGGATCCATGAGCATCGGGAACAGATACGTCCCCATCAACGTGCCGATCACCACCAGTGAGACGGCGACCCACCGCAGAGATATCAGCCAGAGAGTCTGGTCGGCGAGCGATCCATGGAACCCGCCATCCGCGTCCGGCGAACCATGAAATGTGCAGGTCTGCAAAACCATACTCCATACTCGTCCCCGGTCTGTCTACGTCACAATCCGCCACGACTGCGGAATCCTCGGCCCGCTAAGATGCGAGCCGGCAGGACACTTCTTCTGTCCCTCACCTTATCCACTGCCCGCCAGAAAAGCAAGGAAGAACTCCCAATTTTGAGAATTACTACGACAATGCCTATCCTTCATGCAATTCCATCTGTTCGTCCGGCCCCGTGGACACCGCAGGTTACGATATCCCGCAGGAGCCGCAGGATGCAGCCCTTCGTCACGGCGATACGTCGAAATGCTCACCGACTTCCATGAGTTCCTGACGCTCAGCCTCGCCCAGCCCGATTTCCTCGTCACGGAGATAGCAGGCCGGGTCCGGGGCCCAGGGGTCCCCGAAATGCGCATCGGCCCGCACACGCAGGCTGCCGCCGCAGGCATCAAAGTACCGGCACAACCGGCAGCGGCCCTTGATCCGCGAACGACGATCTCGCAGGCCCTTCAGCAGCGGCTCCTGGGGGTCGGTCCATATCTCGCTGAAGGGCCGCTGATGGATACTGCCCAGATCATAATGCCACCAGAACTGGTCCGGGTGGACATTGCCGTTGTAGTCGATGCAACCGATCCCCACGCCGCTGCTGTATAAGCCTCCGCCATTCCACGTCAGAAGCTGCCAGACCTGCGGCGCCTGCGAGGACCCTTCGGCGAGCAGTTTCAGATAGAGATGGACGCCGTCCACGTGGTTATCGACGGTCAGGATATCCGTCTTTCGGCCCGCTTGCTTGTAGAGCCTCGTTTGGGCGAGGATGTGATCCAGGGCGTCGCGGGTCTGGCTATGGGTCAAATCCTCATCGGCGATCGCCCTGCCTCGGCCGCTGGGCACGAGATGGTAGAAACACGCTCGCTCGATACCCTCGGCCTCGAAGAAGTCAAACAGACCTCCTATGTCCTGGACGTTCCTTTTGGTCAATGTCAATCGTAGCCCGACCCGCACGCCGGCATTCTGACAGTTGCGAATGCCGCGGACCGCCCGCTCGAACGCCCCGGACACCCCTCGGAACTTGTCGTTGATCGGTCCGATGCCATCCAGACTGATTCCCACGTAGGAGACGCCGAGCCGCTGAATCTCTTTGGCCTTATCCGCCCCGATCAACGTGCCGTTGGTCGAGATGACCGTGCGCACGCCCTTGCCGACGGCATATTCAATCAGCTCGAAGAGGTCGTGGCGCATCAGGGGCTCGCCGCCCGAGAACAAGATAGACGGCACCCCGAAGCTCGCCAGATCATCGATCACGGCCTTGGCCGTGGCCGTGGAAATCTCGTTGCAGCTCTTGTTCAGCCCGCTATCGTTATAGCAATGAACGCACTGGAGATTGCAGGTGCGCGTGATGTTCCACACGACGATGGGTCTTCTGGCCGATGCCTTCTCAGGGACGGTTTCGCCCTGTCGCTCACCTGAGCCTTTGCGGCCATAGCGAAGCCAGTCGCCCGGCGTCATTTGATCACAGTACAATCTGCTGATATTGATCACGGTCCACTCATCCGGTAGTAGTTTTGACGGTGCGCGGCAAGTACGCACAGAATGGCTCCTCGGCCATGTAGTTGCCGGTCATCCCAAAGGCCCGGGCGCGGCAGCCCGCGCAGACTTGCTTGTAGCTGCACAGGCCGCACTTGCCCTCCAGCGCCGCCACATCCCGCATGCGGGCCAGGTCCTTGTTCTCATCCCAGATCTCTATGAGTCTCTCTTCGAGGATATTGCCGCAGTGTACCGGGAGGTAGCCGCAAGGATAGACGTCCCCGCGATGGCTGACAAAGAGCACGCCGAGACCCGCCAGGCATCCGCGTGAATGGACGCCGTGCCCGGATGCTCCGGGAACAGGCCCGACAGGGTGGCCGACGGCTTGCTGCGCCTTGTGCAGTCCCTGCTCTCTCCTGACCCGCTCGTAATGGGGGCCGCAGGTCACCTTGATCTGGATCTGCCCCCTGCTCTCCAGCGTGTAGACCTGCCGCAGGATTCGCTCATACTCCTGGGGCGACAGCATGTCCGTTTCCGCCAGCACCTGCCCGCAGCCGACCGGGACCAGCATGAAGATGTGAACCGCCATCGCCCCGAGCGACCGCGCCAACTCGTAGATGTCCTCCAGTTGTCCAGCGTTGAGTTTTGTCAGGGTGACATTGATCTGGAACGGGACTCCGTGATCTCGAAGGTGTCGAGTACCCTCGATCGCCTTCTCAAAAGCCCCCGGGATCTGCCGCATCTGGTCATGCACGTCGGCAGTGGCGCCGTCGAGGCTCACGGAGACACGGGCGACTCCCTTGTCGTGGATCTGCCGGGCCTTATCGCTGTCGATCAGCGTTCCGTTGGTGGCCAGCGCGGCACTGATCCCCTGTTGGCGGGCTTTGCCAACCAGGTCGAACAGGTCGCCCCGGCACAATGGCTCGCCACCCGAGAACACCAGCACGGGCATCTGCGGCTGACGCCGACCCAATTCGGCGAGTTGCCCGATGAGCGTCTCGGCCCCGGCCGTGGAAAGGTCCGCGATATCGGCGTCGTTGGATTCCAGCCGTCGGCAATGGGCGCACGCCAGATTGCATCGGACCGTCGTTTCCCAGAAGAGCATTCGCAAAGCTCGCATGGACACCGTCGCAGGCTTCATTCCCATACGTCCCCTTCGTTCTTCGCGGCACAGGAGATCTCACGGGCCTGCCGCAGGATTGCATCGACCAGCTTGGCCGCCTCGGTCGGACTGGCCTCTTTCGCCACGGCATCGACGTTCTTGATCACGCAGTGCAGCAGTTTGTTCACCACGCGGTCCACCATCGCCTCCATGGGGGCCCGACAGGAAGCCTCCTGCCTCGGCCCAGTGAGAAACCGCTCCAATTCCCTTCGGCTGATCTGTCGAAACTCCTCTTTCATCCGGCCGATCAACGGCCCAATATCCCTTGCGTGGAACCACTCCATGAACTCGGCGGCGCCGGCGCACGCAATGTCCAGGCCACGGGTGATGTCCTCTTCCCGGGCCTTGAGATTCTGCTCGGCGACCTCCTTAAGCTCATCCATGCCATAGAGATAAACCTCTTCCATCTTGTTGATAGCCGGGTCGAAATTGCGCGGCACGCCGACATCGACAATCAGCAGTGCCCCCGTTCTCCGCCTCGTGACCGTCCGTTCGAAGGATTCCCTCGTGTACAGGTACTCGGGCACGGCCACGGAGGAGATCACGATATTCGCCCGGCCGATCTGGTCATTGAGCTCGTCCCACTCTTCGACGGCAATCCGGAATCGCCCGGCCAGCTCGGCCCCGCGCTCATACGAGCGATTCACGACGGTAACGTCCGTGCAGCCGGCCTTGAGAAGATGCTGCACGACCAACTCGCCCATTTCACCGGCCCCAACGACGACCACCTTGGCCCGGGCGATCTCGGCGAAAAGCTGCAGCGCCAATTCGACGGCCACACCGGCGACGCTGACTCGCCCGTTCGAGATGGCCGTGCGGGTGTGAACATTCTTGGCTGTGAAGAAGGCACAGTGGAACAGCCGATTGAGGACCTTGCCGGTGCTCCTGACCTCACAGGCGAGTTTGTAGCTCGCCTTGACCTGTCCGAGGATCTGGGCCTCGCCCACCACCATGCTGTCCAAGCCCGCCGCCACGAGCAGCAGGTGCCGAGCCGCCTCCTCGTCCTCGTGGAAGTACAAGGCGGATCGGAACCGCTCCGGCACGATGTTGTGAAAGCCCGACAGAAAGGCGACCAGCCGGCCGGCGATCTGCCGCGAGTCCTGCCCGCCCGCGTAGTACAACTCGACTCGATTGCACGTCGACAGCAAAACGAACTCGCCCTCGTGCTCCATCTCCTTGAGCCGGCGCATTGCCTCAGCGGCCTGGCATGCGTCGAAGGCCAGCCGCTCTCGCACCTCCACGGAGGCGCTCTTATGATTGAGGCCGAGAAGAACAATACTCATCGCAAACTCACGCCGCCAGGGTCCGCACCGCCGTTCAGCGAGAACTTGTGCTGCGTCACACCGGCCACCGTGACCCCGATCATCGCCGTGGCATGCGCGACCGCCCAGGGTGTCGTCGCCAGTGCCTGGGGCCGGGACGCGGGCCGAGCCACAGACGCCCCCGACAGAAGTACTCCCAGAATCACCCAGACCATCGCGGAACCAAACCAGACCTGCTCAACAACAGATACAGAACGCCAAAGACCAGAGCCAGCGCCAGCAGTGCGATATCGAGCACAACCCCCACGAGAACCCGCGGCGCCGGCAACACCCTGCACCGCTGGCGACTCCCAGCCAGTTGCAGGGCAGCCACTGCCCCGGCGGCCGCGTGAGCCGCCACAGCCGATGGGAGTACTATGGCCTCCGATACAGACAGGTCAAACATCTTCAATCCCATTTCTCACGCATGCGACCCATTCGATCGGTCAACGTACTTCTGTGAGGCCTTCACCGGTTCCGAAGGAATCGTCAATGGACACTGCGAGTCCCTTACACCGCCTAAATTGTCCCGGACTCAAGAATGTCGGAGCTGCTTCATCATAGCTCTTGTCGCTCGCGAATGCAAGTACTCTCGACTGCCGCGACCGACATGCTGTGATGTAAGATCTTGATATAGAAATGGTTACGCACGAATCAGAACAGGCCGATCTTTCAATATATTCGCTTCACAGGGAGTCGGACCCTGAGGGTCGTCGTGCTGCCCGGCCCGGTGTCCACTGTGATCTGACCTCCATGGCCTGCGACGATCCTCTTCACGACAGCCAGACCCAGTCCCGAACCACTGACGGCATGCCAAGCCGTAGACGAACCACACCAGAATCATTCACTTGCCCCAATTCAACCTTTGCCACTCACCCATTCACGATAAAGCATATACGCAACGGGACGCGAAGCAGCAACACAATTCCCGAATGCTCTCCGACACAACCAGCGTACCAGCAGGACAGCTCTTCCCGCGTATGAGACTGGTCCGCTGCATCTGTCTCAGTTTTGAGAGAATGTCCCGCCCCATCGGACACATTTCTGAGACATTATGTCTTCTCGTCAGGCATAACCATTTGCCAATGTGGCACTTAGGCACACTCGACTGAGAACGCCACCGCCGATCGTGCCTCGTGGCACGGGGCTTGCGCACTATGGAACATCTCCCGCTCTGTTCATAGGGCGGCGGCCGCTCCACGGAGGGGCAGGCGTTGTGTCCGGATAAGAAGGTGTATCTGCAACGAGTTGAGGGTACAAACTGCAATGGTCAAGATTAGACGCACGACAGAGAGATCGTTTGGAAGGTGGATGAACTGGTTTGCGGCGTCGGTCCTGCTGACAGGGGCGACTGCGCTGATGGCGGATGACCTGCAGATTCACTTGGTGGACATTCCGTACGTCGAAGCCCTTTGGTCAATGTCGGCCCATGCCGACACCACCGCTGAGGCGTTCATGCACTGGGATGAGGACAATCCACCGGCGGTCCCCGTCGGTTGTGCAAAGTGTCACAGCACGCCCGGATACCAGGATTTCCTGGGTGCCGACGGTAGTGCGGCCGGGGTGGTGGATACGCCCGCCCCCATCGGGACGGTGATCGATTGCACCGCCTGTCACAATGCGGCAACCGAGGCCCTCAGCAGCGTGACCTTCCCGTCCGGGGTTGAAGTCAAGAACCTTGGCGCGGAGGCTAGCTGCATGGTGTGCCACCAAGGACGCGAATCCAAGGTCTCCGTCGACAAGGTTATCACCGATGCAGGTCTGGTTGATCCGAACGAACAGGATACAGCCGACAAGGCCCTTTCATTCAAGAATATTCATTACAAAGCGGCTGCCGCGACCCTATACGGCGGGATCACGAAGGGCGGATACCAGTACGACGGCAAGTCTTACGATGTGAAATTCACACACGTGCAGGGTCTGGACACGTGCATCGATTGTCACGACCAGCACAGTCTGGATGTCCGCATCGAGGTCTGCGCCGACTGCCATGCAGGCATCCAGAACGCGGAAGACCTGAGGAACGTCCGGATGGCCGGCTCCGCCCCGGATTGCGACGGAGACGGCGACGTCCTGGAGGGCATCGCCGGTGAGATCGAGACCCTCCAAGCCGCTCTCTACGCGGCGATGCAGGCGTACGCGACCAA
>Ga0315274_10002797_pt1 | contig 26041 bp, 20 predicted proteins | sample YL17G02_20_MG_FD_203700 | JGI IMG/M metagenome (GOLD analysis project Ga0315274, IMG submission 203700) | Sediment microbial communities from Yellowstone Lake, YNP, Wyoming, USA - YL17G02_20 | ecosystem: Environmental > Aquatic > Freshwater > Lake > Sediment | place: USA: Wyoming | collected...
GCGATTTGACCGATTTGCCGAGATTATGGCTCAGCTTGTTTTGCACGTCGGCCACTTCCTGCCACACGCCGCTTTGTGACTGGCTGTAATTGGCTGCGACCTTCAAGCCTTTCGAAGGCAGCGCATTGGTGGAGGCGGAAAACTCATGCGCCTTTTCATCGCCTCTCTGACGCCAGCGGCCGCTTTCAACGCAGAACGAGCTTAGCTGAATTTTGCCTGATTTGGGAGCAATAACGTAGTCGTTACCGATCGTGCGGTCTTGCTTACCTCCGCGAACAATATCGCCGCACTGGATGTAGATGTGCACATCGTCGGCTACGTTCTCGATGACAAGGGTGTTGACCGTCCCTGTCTCAGTAACGGTTGCCTTTTTCTGTTCCAGAGCTTCCTGGAGTGTCAGGAATTTCGTCGCCTCTTTCACATCCTTGGCGTGGATAAGAAAAATAGCCAGGTTCTTGTAGGCGTATGGCCCTGACAAAGAGTACTTCCCGACCTGTGGGGCTTCCCGCTCACTCGCGAGGATGGGCGTACCGGGCAACATCGTCCCCACGGCAATTGATGCTACTATCGCTGTTGCCAGGGCTGACCATAATGTCGGTTTCATTCTCACATTTTTCATTTTTCGCTCTCCTTTATTTTTGTTCTGCTCACTGATTTGAGGTTTGCCTTTTGAATATTCTCTACTCTTATATTATAATGGACAAAAGCCCTCCGGTTTTGTAAATAGTTTGTAAAAACTGTAGCAGCACATGGCATCCTTCCGCTAAGACATGTATTTAGCCCCGCAATCCTTCGGCGCAGGCCCGCCCCGAGCAAGGCCGAGGGGACACGTTTATTGCGGGGTTCTGCCCTGCGCTCCGCGCGGGTTCTTCACGATTGTCTCGGGCGGGTAACAATAAAGGCGCCGCGCTAAGGACGGCGCCTCGCAACTGCAAAAACATTTCAATAGAACCGGCTCAAACGCCTCTATACCCGTTTGAGACTCAAGCCCCTCCTGATCACCCTATTAGGGTGCAGTCACTACGACGGTTGCAGTAGCAGCAGTTGCACGACCTTCGTCGTCCGTCACCAAAAGCGTCACCCCGGTGAACCGGCATCGCCCCAGTCGAAGCTCACCGCCTCGACACGGGTCAGTACCGGCGAGCCGGTGAGCGTCATGTTGTTGAAATACTCGCCTTTGAGGCCTTGGCCGGCGGCGCTACCCGCCAGGCCAAGCGCCAAGACACACGTGACCGAGCAAATCAGTTTTGTACGCATGATGACCCTCCTTCAAAAAGCAAAATCACTACGTTTTGCCCGCACACCAAAACGATTAACCTGAGATTATCGACCTTTATTTCTTGTTGTCAATTCGTGGAAACTGTATATGTTTGGACTTTTTTGTCTTTTTTCCGAATTCAGTAGAAAAGTGCCGTCGGCATCGCTGTACCCACAAGCCGGTATAGCGTTTTGCGCATCTCGTATCCAGGACCGGGTATCCGGAACCCTGTGGCCTTTGTGGTCTACCCTCTATCGTCTGCTATCCGTCCTCGTGCACTTAATGCACAAATTAAGGCTGCTGTCAAGAGGGAAAATGGCCACTAAATAAAGCGGAGGTCGACAACCGAAAATGTCCAAAATTTTTTTGCCAAAAAGTGCGCATTTTTTGTTAATTTCTGCTCAAAACGCGCACATTTCTGTAAATTTCTGCGCATTTTTGACAATTTTCGAAAGGTGGCTCTTTTGCATTTATACTCTTGTACCATAAGGACTTATAAAAATTTTGTCCGAAAGTCTTAAAAACCAGGTGTCCAAAACTGAACTCGCTGCCAACCGCTAAAAGACGATGAATCAAGTCGAGAATGAATCCGCCGTCTTCTGTATTCTGATTTGCGAATTCTGCCAATATCTCGTTGCTGTTTTGCGCTATTCTTGTTAACAAATGCACTTTAATGTCTATGCCCGGCAAAGCCAAAACATATCGCATTTTTATTAGCGCTGCCGAGCCGAGCGCCGACGCCCATTGTGCGGGCTTGATAAGTGCTTTACAGCAGAGCACTTACGACGTCGAGTTCTTTGGTGTGGGCGGGCCGAAAATGGCGGCAGCCGGCTGTAAACTTCTGGAAGATACCGCTGGCAGGGCCACGATGATATACAAGGCATTCAGCCGGATCGGCTATTATTACGGGCTGATAAGGCGCATAAGTCGTTTTCTGAAAAGCAATAAGGTCGATCTGGTCATCGTCTGTGATTCGCCGTCCTTCAACTTTCACATCGCAAAAGCCGCTAAAAAAGCGGGCGTTAAGACGCTTTTTTACGTGGCTCCACAGCTTTGGGCCTGGGCCGGCTGGCGGATTCGCAAAATGCAAAGATATTGCGATAAACTCTGCTGTATACTGCCTTTCGAAGAAAATTGGTTCCGCCAAAGGGGCATTGACGCCGTCTTTGTTGGCAACCCTCTGCTTGACGATCTGCCCGGCGGCTTGAGCCGGTACAGAAGAGACTGCAAATCTTTTGAGTCCAAGAGCTTAAGGTTGGCGATTATGCCCGGATCGAGAGCTGCTGAGATCGACTCGCTCTGGGAGCCGATGCAGCAGATTGCGCTTCGCATAAAGGGAAAACATGCCGGTGCAACGTTCGTCACGGTCGCAGTGGATGACGAGCGAGAAAAGGTACTAAAGACGCGACAAATCGCCGCTTTTGAATGTGATTACACGGTCGGGTCGGTAGTTTCTACCGCTGAAATGGCGGATTTTGCGCTTGTGGCAAGCGGGAGCGCCACCCTGCAGGTGGCGGCGGCGGGTTGCCCAATGGTAATAATGTACCAATCCAGCAGAATCTTATGGCACCTGGTAGGGCAATGGCTGGTAAGGACAAAATACCTGTCTCTGGTCAATATTCTGGCGGGCAAGGAATTAGTGCCCGAATTTATGCCGTACTTCACATCTATTGACCCCATTGTGCAGAACATCGAGCGCCTGGTGGAGGACAGGGACAGTTTAGCTCAAATCAGCGGGGAGCTGATCAAGCTGGCGGAACCGTTGGCTGAGAAGAAAGCTCGCCAGGAAGTTGCCAAGATAGTTATCCAAATGCTTGAGTAGATGCTTTGCGGGGCGTGGTGACAACAACTCTTTTCGACGATTTGGAGCAGCACGGTGACAGGAGGCCCGACCATTAGAAGATTCGACGTCCCGGCTACGTTCGCTTGTCTGGGTTCGCTGGTACTCTGGTCGCTTGGGCCGAACTTCATAAAATACCTGACCGGGCACGTCGATCTGTGGACGCAGAATGTGCTGCGGTACTCAGTGGCTTGTCTGTTTTGGCTGCCGTTTCTATTGTTCCGCCTGAAGACAAAGCGTATCGAAACAAGTGTCTGGCGAAGGGCGCTTTTACCCAGCGGCGCCAATATTGCCTTCCAGAGTTTGTGGGCGGCGGCATTTTATTATATCGATCCCGCCTTTATGGTGCTGCTCAACAAATCCTCAGTCATTTGGATCGTAGGTTTCTCGCTGATATTTTTTGTCGATGAGAGGTCGCTGGCTCGCAGCAGATATTTCTGGGGCGGCTTGATTCTTTCTATGGTCGGCGTGATCGGCGTTATCTACTTTAAGCAGGACTTCGCGGCGCATGGGACCAGGACGGGCATTATCATTGGCTTGGTGACATCGCTTATGTGGGCGGCTTATACGCTTTCGGCCAAGATAGCTTTTAGGGACATTGACTCTCGCAGCGGCTTTTCAGTGATAAGTATTTATACGGTAGGTGGGCTTTTTGCGCTTGGGCTGATGTTTGGCAGATTAAGCGATTGCCTGAAGATGCCTGCCTGGCCGTGGGCTTGTGTGGTGATTTCCGCCGTCGCAAGTATAGCACTATCTCACGTTTTTTATTACACGGCCATAAAACGTATTGGAGCGACAGTTCCTGCTCTGGTAGTTTTGGCGCAGCCATTTGCCGTTTTTGCGATTTCCCATATCGTCTTTGGCGAAACGTTGACTGGGCTTCAGCTATTGTTCGGCCTGGTTTTGGTGGCTGGTTCCGCCCTTGCTATCTGGGCCCAGCGGCACTTGAAGCGTGACTCGTCCATTCTCCGTAGCAGCCCCGACTTTTCGGGGGCTACTGCGAAGGATGAATGACTCGTTCTCCGTCGCTCGTCATTCCCGCGAAAGGTTGTCATTCCTGCCCCGTATCATGGTACGGGATAAACTCCAGCAGGAATCCATTACGTTGTCATTGCGAGGCCGACAGGCCGAAGCAATCTATTCACGATTATCAAAGACTAACAAAACGAGTTTTCACTTGCCAATAATCCGGTCAATAAATGCCTCGATTCCCTTGATCAGGCCGAAATCACCCAAGACATCGGTAACAACCGCCGCAACGATACTGACAATGATAGCACCGCCTATCTTCAGTGACTTTTTCAGGATTCCTTTGTTTTTCTGGTGGGTTCGTGTCTGGCTGTGAATAGATGAATCATGTCCTATCTGAAGATTTTCGGCTTTCACACCTCCTGATATGTTTACATTGATAGTAGCCTTTTGCCCTGTTTCTGTTGGCTTTTCGGTTGCTAATTCTTGCCTGGTCATTTCTGCTATGTGTCGCAACTTACTGGCTAAAGCTTTTGATTGAATTTCTGTATGCTGGAGAAGCTCAATTTTAGCCACATCAACAACACTTTGAGCTTTAGCACGTTTTAGATAGTCTTCACAGGCTTTCAATGTGGAATCTGCAGATTTAGGAACCTCAAGTGATTGTAACATACATTCTTGGTCGCTCGCAGTAGCAAGTATCAAAAGTTCTTGATAGGCTTTCTCCACCGGCTCTGCTAACTCAGGTTTATGATAACGTAAAAAATCTAAAACTTTATCAATTCCCTTTAACGACTTGACAGCGCTTAAATAACAAGCCCATGGTAAAAGTTCTTCCTTACACACATCTTTTGGTTCATATATGACCTTATATATGTCTTCCTCGACCCTATTAGCGATTTCCTCCATCAATTCGATTTCCTCTGGTATAGAAGCCATAGTTAATTCCATTATATAAATCAACAAATCGCTCAATAGGCCATTTCAAATCTGAAATGTCGGCCTTTATTATAAGCCATAACATCCCCAAAAAGCAATATTTAACTCTGTTTTTCTCTGGTTGTCAGAGAGATAAGACGTATAATTAAACATGCTGAAAAGCGAATAATGAGTGAACAATGAACTTTTTTGATGCTCCTAAAATAGCAAAAGTTTTCGAAAGGGGCGAAATATGAAAAGAATAGTATTTATTCTCATCGTTATATTTTTGTTTTCTGGGTGTGTCTCCGAAGCTGAAAGGGAGAATCAGATTTCACAGCTTAACTTACAATTGGAACAAGAGAGGCAACGACTTGACATACCCCAAGATCCATGGGACGAATACGTCACAAATTTTAAGAACCGAAAGTGCGGTGGCTGGGAATACCAATGGGGCAAAAACTGGCGTTATTGGGCAATAAAAGACGGAGAGGAATATTTTACCTCATCTCATCCATTAATAACGTCCATCGTGGAACAACACAGAATAAATCGGGATTATAATCTGCTCGTGAAGGACGTAAACGAATTTACAATAAAACAAACCGATTATATCAGGCGGAATGTTGAATTTTTGAATACCTTAAATGATGATCAATTGTCTGCCTATAAGGACCTTACAGACATCAATTTGAAGGACAAAGGTGTTGACCTTCAATATTTTCCCGAATGGCTAATTCAAGAGAAAAAATTGGAAAATCTTTTATCAAGAGAGCAGTTACAAAAGTATCTTGCTCTGGGCATCGAGGCCGGAGAACTTAATAAAGAAATTGTACAACTTAATCAAAGATATACAAAGTTAGTACAACGGCAGCAAGGAAACAACCAAGTCGTACAGACATATATACAACTCCTTCCCACTATATGGCAGATACGCCAACAGCAAGCAGAGGCTGATAGACAACGGTTCGAGCAACTAAATCAACAATATCAACAATTCCTCTACAGAGGACAACAACAACAGCAGCATTGGGATTTGATAAATCAGTTAAATAGTATTAGCTCCTCATTAGAGCAAATGGTAAGGCAAAATCAGATGCGCGACCTTTACAGATACAGAAATAACCGTTAACTACAAAAACTTTAGCCAAATCTTCCATAAAAAATGAACGCCCCCTCGGCTTTTGTGCGGTTATTCTAGGCAGGAAACGCTGATCGATTTTCGATTTTCGATTGACGATTTTCGATTTACGATTTGTAACACAACTCCTTCGACGGGACTCACTCCAGGCTTCGCTCACCACAGGTTGGCGTTTGATGAGAGGAGGTTGCCGCGCTCCGCTGACCTCGCTCGCAATGACCTGTAAAAATAGATTCCTCCGCTGGCAATGACGTAAAGAAGCGTCAAGCAACCGCGGTCTGCGGAAAGACAAGCACATCTTATAGCCGCTATATTTACAACGGCAGAAACCAAAACTGTCCGATAAAGTCCTCAAATAAAAGCAGAAACTTTGAAAATACGCCAAAGCTGATATTTTTACCATTTTTTCCTTGATTTGAGGGGTAGAAAACCATATAATACATCTAACTGGGGGCGGTTCAGAAACGCTGATAAACATTCACAAGCGGGGGTAGCTGCCTTTTTGAATTCGTGTGTTTTGACTTTTCATCCGGGCGCAGCAACTTAGTGATAAACATTAATTTCGTCCGTCATCGGCCATCCATCGGCTCATAAAGGACGATGGACGAGGCACAATGGACAAGTCGGGGGGTGACAGATGATTTTATTACAGGCCGAACGCCAAGAAAGAAATGTCACCGGATTTGAGCAAAACACCTGCATTAAGCAAATCCGCAGCAAGAAAGTATGCGTCATAACGAATGGATGCCCGGAGAACCGCATTGATTGCGCCAGGATGCAAACATTCTTGAGTGACAATAGCCATATCATCACGGACGAGTACAAGGATGCCGACGTCATCGTTTTCAATGCCTGCGGACTTACCGAAAGCTCCCAGGAGGATTCAATAAAAATAGTAAGATTCATACAGGCTAACAAGCAGCCATCTGCTGAGCTTGTCGTGTGCGGGTGTCTGCCTAGAATAAATATGTCTCGCCTGAGACAGGTGCACCAGGGTTTCACTTTCGAGCATGATGTGGAGCAGCTTACCGAGGTTATCGAAACACAAACAAGTCCAGAGGATGCTTACGCTAACCACTTGGCGCCCTGGACAGACATCGCATCCATCCAGAGGCGGCGCATTCCGAATTTAAGAAAGGTTACGAGCCTTATGTCGATAAAAGAAAGGCTGACAGCATCCTATTACAGACGTCTCGAACAGACAATCAACGTCTTTAGACCAGGCAGTTTCTGCATCAAGGTATCGACCGGCTGTCTGAACGCCTGTTCTTACTGTGCAGTCAGGATCTCGCGTGGAAGGCTTAGAAGCAAACCTATTGACAGGGTCATCGAGGAGTTTGAGCAAGGCCTGGCAATGGATTACACCGAGTTTGCACTGCTGGGAACCGACGTGGGAGCATACGGCAGAGATCAGGGCGTCACCTTAGCTGACTTACTTAGAGAGATGGTGGAGATTCCGGGCGATTACACAATCAGGCTTCGAAATATCCAGCCGAAGTTTTTGATTGAGATGATGCCCGAACTCCAGCAGATTCTCGGAAGCGGCAAGATTCCGTACCTTAGCTCGGCTGCACAATCGGGCAGCGATCGGATCCTGGAGCTGATGAGAAGAGGTTATCGAATAGAGGACTATAAGCGTGCAATTCTTACCTTAAAAAGCCAGTTCCCGGCGTTACAAATACGCACTCAGATTATGGTAGGCTTCCCGGGCGAGACAGAGGACGAATTCCAGGATACACTACGTCTGCTTGACGAGGTGAATTTTGATTTTGTTGAGGTATATATGTTCCAGCCCAGGCCCGGCACAGAAGCGGCAAGAATGAAAGACCAAATCCCTCAGAAAGTCAGCAGGCGCAGATACCATAAGGCGTACATGAAGTCACTACCTCGTCGAGTCAGTAAAACAGCTTGCTGCGCAGACGATCCCCCGCGTATCCCAGAGCTGCAAACTGAACAACGGCATCTTGTACAGGCGTAAATATGGTGGCGGTTGCTTTGACTTCTGCGCCCTTTTCTCAAGTTTTGCGCTGAGCTTTTCTGGGCGAGCTTTCCCTCCTGGCTTTAGCTTGTGGCACATCAGGGGCGTTGGTCTCGGGCAGCCATTTGGCGAGGTCCTTCTTTACCTGGGCGTATTTCGGGTCGCCAGCTAGATTAGTCCACTCAAGCTCGTCCTTTTCGTGGTCGTAAAGCTCCTCGCTGCCGTCACTATATCTGATGTATCGCCATTTCTCCGATCGCACAGAATGATTATTTCGCCCGTGCGTGGTTAGGGCTGGGCGCTGCCATTCTGCTTTTGGATTCTTTAGCAGCGGCAGGAGAGTTTTGCCTTGAAGTTCCCTCTTGGGGGTCAGGTCGCACAGCTCGATGAGTGTCGGATAGATATCGAGCATGCTGATGGGCCGCGAGCATCGCCCGCCGGGCTGAGTGACGTCGGGCGCGACAACCATAAAGACGTTATGCGTAGCTTCTTCCCAGAGGGCAAATTTTCGCCAGTGCAGTTTCTCGCCCAGGTGCCAGCCGTGATCGCTCCAGAGCACAATTATCGTATTATCCACATGCGGACTTTTGTCGAAGGCATCTATTACCCGTCCCACACAGGCATCCACGAAGCTGATAGATGCCAGGTAGCCTTGCACAGCTTTTCGCCATTGGTTGTACTCGATGACCTTTTTATGGTCGCCTTCTGGCTTGGCGATTCTTCGGCCCATCGGCGGGACATCATCCAGGTCATTTTCATTGACGTTCGGCAATGTTACTTTATCGACAGGATACATATCGAAATACTTGGGCGGCACGTACCAGGGCAGGTGCGGTCGGAAAAATCCGCAGCCGAGGAAGAATGGCCGGTCGTATTCTTTGCCAAGTTGTTCCATCACCCAATCGGCGACCTTCCAATCGCCCATTTGCTCATCGGGCGCATCCACCGGGCCCCAATCGAATTGATCTGTTTTTGGAATGCCGTTTAGGGGGCGATTCGGCGGCAGGGGGTCATCGGGCTTATTATTTTGTTGCGACGGGAAATATTCGTGCCAGGAAGGCGGGTCGGGAAAAGCGCCGTGGTATATTTTGCCCGCTCCTGTCACGCGGTAGCCGTGAGCTATAAAGTGCTGTGGGATGGTGACAGCATCTGCCAGCACCGGCGATTTTCGCCAGGGCTGCGGATTGTGATAGACGCCCGATGTTGCCGGCAAAATGCCCGTCATAAGACTTGCCCGCGAAGGATTGCAGGCCGGCGCCGAGCAGTGCGCGTTGGTAAAAAGCACACCTTTTTGCGCCAGGCGGTCGAGGTTGGGCGTTTTTACATCGGGATGGCCGCCCAGGCAGCCGATCCAGTCGTTCAAATCATCGATAGCGATAAAAAGGACGTTGGGCCTATCTTTTGTTGACTTAGCCGAGAAACCGGCTCGCGGCAGCGCAAATGCCGCTGCACCTGCTGCCGTCAGCCTTAAAAACTCTCGCCGATTCATAGAGCACCTCATACCCGATGTTTCCATTTTCCCTCAAGAAGGGACTCCTGGCAGTCTATTACGTAGGGACTCCTGGCAGTCTATTACGTAGGGACTCCTGGCAGTCTATTACGTAAGGTATGTGGCGTCAAGTTTTATCCGGCGGTTGTTTGTCCGCGGACATCTTTTTGAGCAATTCTTCGATGCTGGTTAAACTTGCCTGAATTTTGTGTATGCCCAATGTTCTGGACCTGACATAAAGCGAGACCGAACAAATGACGGCGATGATAAGTAACGCCTGGAACACCACAATTGCAGCCGGCGTCAGCCAGTCCGGACGCCCACCGGACGCAAATTCGATGACGGCAACGACAAAAAGAAATATCAACAGTACCGCCCAGGCAAACGTGGCGACCTTTTTTGCACGTTTTACAAGAGCGGTATCTCTTGCGATAACTTGGTGCGCGGATCCGGCATCGAGACCCGGAGTCATATTCGAGTTCTCATTCATTTGCCGCAGGAGTGCTTCTTTGAGATTATTTTCTTTCGCCATTTTTATTTCTCCATTTCTTTTTTAAGTGCGAGTTTTGCATAGTGGATGCGAGACCTGACTGTGCCCGGATTACAATTAAGGACTTCTGCTATCTGTTGATACGACATTTGCTCCAGAAATCGCAGCATTAAGACCTCTCTGTGTTCGGGCATCAATTTTTTAAGGCATTTGTGGATTTTTGCCGCATCTTCTGCGCAGAAGACATCATCGTGGTTTTCATTTATAATAGCGGTGTTTTCATCAAGCTGAGAGAATCTATTTTTCGTCCTTAATTGTTGATAGACCTTATTGCGTGCGACGCGATATAGCCATGTTGGAAATGTCTCGAGATGTCTGAGTGTATGTATCTGCCTAATGACGGTCAGCCAGGTTTCCTGGAAAATATCTTCGGCTATCTGGGCATCGTCCAGCAAACGGCTTATAAAGTAGCGCAATGGCTTTTGGTATCGCTCGATGAGCTCGGCAAAGGCGTCCCTGTCGCCAATTTGGCAGCGAAGCAGCAGCACCTGGTCTATTAGTTTGTCGATCGAGCTCATCCATCGTCCTCAGCTTATAAAGATGCGCAGCCGGTCGATAAGTTCAAGAAGCTCGCAGTTTTTCTAGAGTCCGCAGAAGGTGAGCGAGTTGAGTTTTTTAGGCTGTTTCCAGGAGTTTTTGCCAGCGGTTGATGTGCCCGTATTCGTCCGCCTGGTTCTTCTCAATGATTTTGCGAGAATCTTCGTCCCAGTCTATCGAGCTTAGCAGTTCGCCGTAGTGATGAGCTGCTTTTGTCTCGACCCAGATGCCGGTTTTGAGGATGGCCCTTTTGCCGAGCAGGCGAGAGCCGAAGCCAAACGCAAAGGCGACCATCCAATACGCTAGCCGGAATTTGCTGGGCTTGAAGCCATATTCAAGGAGCTTGACTTGAAAATCCTGGTAGTGCGTCATTTCGTTGCACATAGCAGCGATTAGCTGGCGATTGAGCTCACTATGCTCTTTTGTAATCTGGAATTTGTAGATGTTCTGCGCCATCAGCTCCAGGGTATGTAGAGTCAGCAGTCCTTTTTTTATGGCTTTTAGCCTTGCTCCAGAGAATCCCTCGCCCCGCAGGTTGATATCTTCATTGCGCAACTGAGGCCGAATGATAGAGATGTCATAGTCACCTTTTTGTTGTGTCTGTTGATTAGTGCTCTTCATTTTTTTCAAAATACCTTTCCTTGGGACTTACTTCTCGTACAATTCCATGCTTTGAAGTCCTGATCTCATCACGATGTTCCGCAGCCAAGGCTTGTATATGAAGTAGGACTTGATGTTCTTTAGGAATATATTTGTTCTCAATCGTCTGGTCTTCTTGCGAAAACGCTTCTCGATGTTGTCTGGTGACTCACGCAGCACTTGTGCAAATAGCAGCGCGGTGCGAAAGGCATAACTTAGGCCCTCCGCTGAACTTGGACTTATCCAACCTCCAGCTTCGCCCAGTAGTACAACAGCGCCGGTGCCGGTTGATAGCTGCTGGGTCTTTGTGGGTCGTAGAATGAAAGCTGCTTTTGTGTGAATCGTCCTTCCGAATCCGAAGCCAGAGTCTCTGAGCTTATTTTTCAGTAGTTCAAACCTGGCAGGAACTTCATGTCTCGGGCTAAGGGCAGCCCCAATAATCAGGTAGTCTTCTTTCGGAATGGTCCAGCAATAGTAGTCCGTAATTTCCGGATCAAATATCGTGGAAAAGTATGGCAACTTACTGTCTGCCTGAACCCATTCTTGAATGGCGAAATACGTTTTTGGAAAGGGATGGGTTGGGACGGCCTGTTTGCGAACTCTGGATGATGCACCATCTGCACCGACCAGGATTTTTGCGTGCTCCGTGTAGGTCTTGTTGTTCTGTATGAGCGTTATCTTCACGGCAGCAGTTTCTAATTCGTATGATTTGAATCGACAGCCAGCTCGTACATCAACACTTGGTGGAATCATGGACCCCAACCAAGAGTCGAAATTGTGTCTATCCATGTTGATGTAGTAGCGCTGATAGTATCTCTCCGACCTTTGTTGCATATCGACGGCTCGAACAACAAAAAGTTGAGGGTCCACTAAAACACTTTTGGGTAAGCCCAATCCCATTTTGGACAGCATCCTTTGGGCATCGGGAGCCAATAAGCCTCCGCAGCACTTTCCGGAAAAGTCGTCCGAGGAGACACCGGCTAACTGCCTTTTCTCAACCAACAAAACCCTATACGTATCTGGCATCAGCCGAGCCAAAGTCCCGCCGGCAGGCCCAGCACCTATAATGGCCACATCGTACATGGCAAGAAGCTCTTACTTTGAAATAGACTCAAATCAAAACATCCATGGAACCACAATTGTGCGGCAGATGGGCAGGTTTGTCAAATGAAGGGTCCTTCGATTGCAATTTAGGCAAAAAAATCCGATTTGAGAGTCAACATTCTCGTGTGGGAAACGCTCCTATTGGTACTGGGGGGGTTTGCGCGGCTGGCGTTAGCTGTCCAGTCTCGGTGTTTTGACTACAGAGCCAGGAGACGACATCGTGGAAGAGGTTTGCAAGAATTGTGAATTTTTCGTCCAAATTAGCACGCCTCCCTCAACATATATCTGGGGTGATTGTATTAAAGCGCGAAGTTGTGCTGCATGTGAAGATGGCAAGAAACAGTCGGGAGTTTTTACATGGGCTGATAAAACCTGTGACGACTTCAAACCTCGACAAGAAGATAGTTGAGGCACCGCCGAACAGTCGAGGGCTTTTACCACCACGGGTGTTCCTCCAAATGTGCTCAAGAGCTTGATGAGGGCACAAGGAACAGACCTTTCGCACTGACGATTAGGCCAAATCGCAAAACCCCTTGCGGAAGCGCGCGAAGGTTGTTATCCTCTGGTATCTGTTTTGTTACCAAGTGTTTATTTTAACGTTCTAAGATGGGAAAAATGGTAATGAGTGCATCTGTGAAGAACTCAGGTCTGTCGGAGCTTGACGAGCTGTCCATTCAAACGATTCGCTTTTTGTGCGTGGATATGGTTGAAAAAGCCAAGTCCGGCCACCCCGGCATGCCGATGGGAATGGCGCCGGCTGCGTACGTACTGTGGGACCGGCATCTAAAGCATAGCCCGTCCAATCCGCGATGGCACAACCGCGACCGTTTTGTCCTTTCAGCCGGACACGGCTGCGTCCTTCTGTATTCGCTATTGTACCTGACCGGCTACGATATGAGTTTGGACGAATTGAAAAACTTCCGGCAATGGGCAAGTAAAACGCCCGGCCATCCGGAATACGACCCACACCGCGGCATCGAAGTTACTACCGGTCCGCTGGGCCAGGGCATTTCCAACGCGGTCGGAATGGCAATAGCACAGAAGTATCTGGCCAACTATTTCAACCGCGACGGCTTTCCCATTATAGATTATAAGATATATGTTATCGCCAGCGACGGAGACCTCCAGGAAGGAGTTGCTTCTGAGGCCAGCTCTCTGGCGGGGCACCTGGGGCTTGACAATCTTATTGTTATCTACGACGACAATCACATCAGTATTGATGGCCCCACCGAGCTTGCATTTACAGAGGATAGAGCCGGTCGCTTCAAGGCCTACGGCTGGTACGTGCAAGAGCTGGGCGGCGACGGCAACGATATGGCTCTATTTGAAAAAGCCTTGGAAAATGCAAAGAAAGAAAAGGCCCGCCCTTCAATTATAAAACTCCGCACACATATCGCTTACGGCAGCCCGAATAAGCAGGATAACGCCGAGGCGCACGGTGCTCCGTTAGGTGAGGATGAAATCAGATTGATTAAAGAGAAGTTCGGCTGGGCCCCTGATAAGACTTTTTATGTCCCCGAACAAGTTTTGGCTCATACACGAAAAGCTGTGGAGAAAGGGAAAAAGGACGAATCGGCGTGGGACAAGATGTTTGCTGAATACGCCAAAAAATATCCGGATTTGGCCCGCCAATTTTGGGACGCCGCGACCGGCAAATTGCGTTTCAATCTTGATGAAATCTTGCCCAAGTTTGAGCCGGGAAAGTCGGTCGCCACGCGCAAGGCCTCGGGCATGGTGCTGGATGCGCTGATGCCGAAGCTGCCGCTGGTTCTGGGCGGCTCAGCAGACCTGACGCCCTCGAATAATACAAAGTTTGCCGGCGCAAAACCCTTCCAGAAAGATGCACGCGACGGCAGGTATATACATTACGGCGTCAGAGAGCACGCGATGGGGGCGATAATGAATGGGATTGCCGTAAGCGGGCTGGTCAGGGCTTACGGCGGGACATTTATGGTTTTCTCCGACTATATGCGACCTGCGATTCGCGTGGCCGCTTTTTCAAAGTATCCTACCATTTTCGTCTTTACTCACGATAGCATCGGCATCGGCGAAGATGGTCCCACGCATCAGCCCGTAGAGCAAATCGCGGCCCTTCGGGCGATGCCGAATCTGATTGTGATTCGCCCGGCTGATGCCAACGAAACCGCGCAGGCGTGGAAATTCGCCCTCGGGTATAGGGATGGGCCGGTCGCGTTACTTTTCACCCGCCAGGGACAGCCGGTTATTGACCAGGGCAAATACGCTTCTGCAACGAATCTAATTAAGGGCGCCTATGTGCTGGTTGCGCCTGAAAAGCCGGACGTGCTGCTGCTGGCCAGCGGTTCGGAGGTACACATTGCGCTGCAGGCGGCAGAAAAGCTCGCCTCTGAAGATATTTCCGCGCAGGTGGTTAGTATGCCCAGTTGGCAGCTTTTTGAAAAACAGGATAAAGAATACCGAGATTCGGTTATTCCGCCGAACGTCAAGGCAAGGGTCGGCATCGAGGCGGCTGTCGAATTGGGCTGGCATAAATGGCTCGGCGACAAAGGCGTTTTTATTGGTATGTCCTCGTTTGGGGCCTCTGCTCCGGGAAAGGTTTGCTTCCAGAAATTCGGCATCACAGCAGAAAATGTCATAAACGCCGCGAAGAGTTTACTGGGCATAAACCCGCGGTGAAACCGCGGGCTAAATATAATGTTTAGCCCCCAGTTTCACTGGGGGTTCTTTCCCGTTGCCGGGTTGCGGCTATGGACCTTGGGCGGGATGAAACTATTGCAAGGATAATCTCCCGGCTTGCGACCGACAGGTCGTGACCTGTGCCCCGAGAGACGGTACATGGAAGACGAATGTAAGAAAACACGCGAAATCCTGAAAAAGGAAAATATGAAGCTGCAAAACAGCGCTGCGGAAAGCAACAATACAGGCGAAGAAAGGGGCGTTGGAGTGTACAGCCAACTAAAGAACAAATCCTATCGCTTTCTTTCCAAAGGGTTGTGTTTCTTGCTTTGTGTCTTGGTGCCAAGTTGCCACGGAGTATGGATACGGGAGCCGTATCTTAAATCCGCGCCCAAGACACGAACCGATAACGTCAAAGAGGTAATCCACGGTATTGAGATTACTGACCCATACCGCTGGCTTGAAGATGGAAATAGCCCAGAAACCAGGCAATGGATTGAATCACAGAACAAGTACACTAATGTGTCAATAGGTTCGTTAGCAGGTCGTGAAGCACTGAGTCAGCGGCTTACTGAGTTAATGCGGATTGACGAGATTAGCCCTGCGCTTGAACGTAATGGCCGATACTTTTTTCTTAAGAGGCAATCCAACCAGGAGCTGTACGTAATCTGTATGAGGAAGGGACTTAAAGGTGAGGATGAAGTATTGATTGACCCACACCCTTTAAGTGAGGACCATACAATGAGCGTCCAGATGTGGGATGTATCTAAAGACGGCAGTGTGATGGCATACGGAGTAAAACAGGGCGGGGAAGATGAACGTACCATAAAGCTGTTTGATGTTGATAAGCGAGAAGATTTGCCAGACCGCTTGGATAAAGCACGCTACCCAAGTGTTTCTCTTAAACCGGACAATAGCGGCTTCTATTATGTACGGCATAGTTCTGATGGCAACCGTCTGTACTATCACGCTATGAAGGCAGACCCATCAAGCGATATTGAGTTATTCGGCCAGGGCTATGGGCCAGACAAGTTTATCCAGGCTTACCTCTCCGAAGATGGACGCTACTTGCTCATCTATGTCTGGCATGGTGCAGCAGCAATGAAGTCTGAGGTTTACTATCAAAATATAGCCGAAAAAGGACCTATTCTGCCTATTGTCAACGACGTTGAGGCCAGGTTTTATGGGGAGGTTGCAGACAACTATCTGTTTTTGCACACTAATTGGAAAGCGCCTAATAATAGAATACTTCGTGTTGACCTGACTGACCCGGCACGAGAAAACTGGCAGGAGATAATCCCTGAATGTGATGCAGTTCTTGAAGAGTTTTCACTGTTGGGTCGTAGGCTCGTTGTTAACTATACCCGTAATGTCAGTTCGCAATTGAAAGTGTTTGAGCCGGACGGCAAATATGTACGAGATATTTCACTTCCAGCAATCGGCTCTGCATGGGCTTGGGGGCGATGCGATAGCAACGAAGCATCCCTGATATTTACCTCGTTCCATATACCCGTGGTGAGTTACAGATATAATGTCCAGAAGGATACAAAAGAAATTTGGTGGCAACCTAAGGTCCCGATTGACAGTAATATGTTCGAAGTCAAGCAGGTCTGGTATCAATCAAAGGATGGAACAAACGTGCCTATGTTCATCGTTCATCGCAAGGGGCTTAACCTCGATGGTCAAAATCCGACACTTGTAACCGGCTATGGTGGGTTCAACGCCAGTCTAACTCCAAGATTTTCAGTTGATGCGGCATTATGGATTGAAGCCGGAGGAGTATATGCTCAGCCAAACCTGCGTGGCGGCGGTGAATTTGGGGAGGAATGGCACAAGGCCGGTATGCTCGACAAAAAGCAAAATGTTTTCGACGATTTCATTGCAGCAGCCGAGTGGTTAATTGCCAATGGTTATACCTGCCCGGCAAAGCTGGCAGTTTCCGGTGGAAGCAACGGCGGGTTACTTGTGGGTGCGGCACTTACGCAGAGGCCGGAGTTGTTTCAGGCGGTAGTCTGCGGCTATCCGCTGCTCGACATGGTCAGATACCATAAATTCTTAATTGCCCAATACTGGGTTTCCGAGTATGGTTCTGCTGAAGACCCCAACCAGTTTAAGTACCTCTACGCTTATTCACCCTACCATAATGTCACGCAGGGAACGAGATATCCAGCCGTGCTTTTTATTACGGGTGACCTGGATACTAGAGTTGACCCACTGCACGCAAGAAAGATGGTGGCTTTGCTGCAATCGGCTAGCGGTTCACATAGACCAGTCCTACTTCGGTATCATACCAAGGCGGGGCACTCCGGCGGGCTTCCTCTCAGTAAGCAAATCGAAGATAGAGTAGATACATTCGGGTTTCTATTCTGGCAACTTGGAGTCGACTTTTCTGAGCGTCATTCTTTACCTGCTTTGTCTTCGTCTCGATAGCAAACCTTAAAACTATTGAGATAATGCTGGCGGTTGTACCTATACAGGCGAAATTATCCAATGCCGGATATATATATGAAAGATGAAACAAGAGGCAGCAGTAGAGTATTTGACCTCTTGTTTATAATCATAAAACAATGAATCTAAGCCGAGACAGGGCTGTTGCGGAGATAGTCACTCGGCTGGAAGCTGCCCGGCTTGGTGAAGGGGCAGTCAAAGTCGAGGGGACGTGGGGGTCGTTTGCGCGCCTGCTGACGGTGTACATATCGGAAAAACTCGCTCGGCCAATTCTATATATCTGTCCCCATATCGAGGATGCCGACAAGGCCGTTGATGACCTACAGACCTTCGGCTGCAAAAATGTAGCGGCTCTCGCAGCCTGGGAAGGCGAAGAAGAATTAGCCGATGCCACCGATGAAACCAGAGCGGAAAGACTGAAACTCGTCGCTCGTATCTCGTCGCTTGTGGGACGGGGCACGGGCAACGGGTCACGAGGGACCCTGCTTCGCGGGAACCCAATGATTATTCCCGCCTCGGTGCAGGCGATTTGTCAGCCGGTTCCCAAGCCACAAATTCTGAAGGAGTGTTCTCTTCAGCTCGAAATAGGTAGGGCGGTAATGCCGGAGCAGGTTGTTAGCTGGCTGGTTGAAAACAGCTTTGAGCGGGTGGATCAGGTTGATTTGCCGGGCCAATTCGCCCGCCGAGGCGGAATTATTGATATTTACGCGCCGATGATCTGGTCACTGGCCGCCAGCGAATCACGCGATAACGGACGGGTGACAGCGGTAGCGGTGAGGGTCGAGTTTTTCGGCGACAGCATTGAAAGCATTCGGCAAATTGATCTGGACACGCACCGTTCGACCGAGCAAATGGAGAGCATCGGCATCGTCTCGGTAGTGTGCGGCAGCGGTCGCCAGCAGAAGGAGCTTTTCATAAATATCCTGCCCGCCGATACCATAGTAATCTTCGAAGAGCCGGTCGACTGTGAAGAAGTCGCCGACGTCTTTCGCCAGCGTGCTGCCGCGCCGGATAGGCTTTATAGCTGGGCCGACATCTATAGCTCGGCGGGCAGATTTACCCAGCTACATGTCTGCCGGTTTGCCACCGCCGAGCCGGGCGAATTTCTTAAAGTAAGCGTCAAAAGTGTGCAGCAGTACGAGCACAAAGCGACTTCCGTATGGGCCGGTCACGAAGCCGCACTACAGGAGCTGGTGCAGCAGGCAAAACAGGACAAAAAGGTGCTGCTTTACTGCGAAAGTCCCGCTGAGGTCCAGCGGGTAGGCGAGATTATTAAGGAGCTCGACAAAGAAATTCCGCCGAACTTCAAGCTGCCGTTAGGATTCATCCATCAGGGCTTTGTCATCGACTCGCTAAACACCATCATGATAAGTCACCACGAGCTGTTTGGCCAATTTGCGCTGCGGCGAAGACAGCGCCCCGTTCGCGCAACGACACCGGTCGATACGCTCAGTGACCTGCAGGTCGGTGACCATGTGGTGCACGCCTCTTATGGCATCGGCAAGTTCTTGGGCATAAAGACAATCCAGGAAAAAGGCGCGGCGGCGGAGTATCTTACTATTGAATATGCAGACGGCGTGAAAATTCAGGTTTCCGTCCGCAACATTGCGCTTGTGCAAAAGTACATAGGGACAAGCCCGCGAAGGCCGAATCTGAGCAAGGTCGGCTCGAAAAGATGGCAAAAGCAAAAAGAAAAAGTCGCCCGTTCGGTTCGGGACCTTGCCGCCGAGTTGCTCCAGATTCAGGCCAAACGCCAGGCGTTGGGCGGAATTGCATTCAGCGAGGATTCAACCTGGCAGGCAGAATTTGAAGAGTCATTCGCCTATCAGGAAACGCCGGATCAAATTACAGCCGCCCAGGAAATCAAGACGGATATGCGGGAACCTGTAGCGATGGATAGACTCCTATGTGGCGACGTCGGCTATGGTAAGACCGAGCTTGCGATGCGGGCGGCATTTAAGGCGGTGGAAAATGGAAAGCAGGTCGCGGTGCTTGTGCCCACCACCGTGTTGTGTGTGCAGCACGGCAGAACCTTTACCGAGCGGTTTGCGGATTTTCCGATCTGCATCGAAATCTTAAATCGCTTTAAGACGTCAAGGCAGGCGCGTGACATAATCGCCCGCACCAAACAGGGCAAAGTCGATATACTTATCGGAACACATAGACTCTTAAGCGGCGACATAGGCTTCAAGGATTTGGGACTCTTGATAATCGACGAGGAGCAGCGTTTCGGCGTCGAGCACAAAGAAAGGCTCAAAAAACTACGGGTCAATGTGGATGTGCTTACGATGACTGCAACGCCCATTCCACGAACGCTTCACATGTCACTTCTTGGCCTGCGTGACATAAGCTCGCTGGCGACGCCGCCGCTTGATAGGCGAAGCATAGTGACCGCCGTGACGTCTTACAACGATGACCTAATCAAAAAAGCAGTTTATCGTGAATTGAACCGGCAGGGACAGGTCTTCTTCCTGCACAATAGGGTGAAAACAATTGGAAAAAAGGCCTGGGAAATCCAAAATCTTGTCCCCGACGCCAAAATTACCATCGCCCACGGGCAGATGCCGAAGAGCGAGCTGGAAAAGGCGATGATTGATTTTGTGCTCGGCGAAACGGACGTGCTTGTGTGTACGACCATTATCGAATCGGGACTCGATATCCCGAACGCTAATACGATTTTTATAAACGATGCGGATAGATTCGGCCTGGCCGAGATGCACCAGCTTCGCGGCCGGGTGGGAAGATACAAACATCGGGCGTATGCGTATATGCTGCTGCCGGCGTCACGCCCGATCACGCCGACAGCGGCGAGACGCCTAAAAGCCATTGAAGAGTATTCGCATCTGGGGGCGGGCTTTAGAATCGCCCTGCGGGACTTGGAGATTCGCGGGGCGGGAAATATATTAGGGCCGGAGCAATCCGGGCACATTCAAACAGTGGGTTATCAGATGTACTGCGAACTTCTGGCAAATGCCGTCAAGCAACTGAGGAATGAGCCGGTTGAGGTAATCCCGACAGCGGTTGTCGATTTAGGATTTGCCGCGTATATCCCGAAAAATTACATACCCATTGACCGGCTGCGAATGGATGCTTATCGCAAAATCGCCGTGGCAAGGACGGGCGAGGACCTCAAACAAATCGAAAGCGACTTGGCCGATGTTTACGGCCCCGTGCCGGAGGAGGCTAAATTGCTGCTGGAATTAGCTGAAATTCGCATCGCCGCAAGCAAACACGATATAAAGAGTATCGTTGCTTCGGGCCAGGCCTTGGTTTTTTCCTTTGCCAAAGAGCCGGGCGATAAAGCAAATTCTTTGTTCGCAAATGTCTCAGGCCGGGTTAGAATTGTTGACGGTAAACCTGTCCTGAGCCAAGTCGAAGGAACGGTCTGCTTGCGCCTGCCGGCCAACTATTTTGAGCCTGCAACGCTGGTAGCTGTTTTGAGAAGGATGCTGAAAGAATGAAGAAGGTTTTCCGGTATTCTGTAACAGGGTTTCTCTTGGGATTGGGTTTTAGTGCAGCTATTTTCCTTTATTTTTGGCTTAGGACAATGGAGTTTGAGTATCGCCTAAAAGTCTCTTTGTATGAGCGTTTCCTGTTCTGGCAGAAATCTAAGAAAGAAGGCAAAAGTGACCTTCAAGGCGCAACTGAAATGTACCGAGTCATTCATAATCAGCCCGATTTTCAAGCCCAAGACCATCAGTATGTCAAAAGCGGTCACCCTGAATACTTCATCAAGACGACGTTTGGCTATGACCTCTGGGATGGTTTTGGTTATGGGAAAAAACCTGGAAGACTTGAGACGTTTTTCGAGCTTCATACGATAGGCGATACTTTCTCAAAGATGGCAGGGATAATGTCTCTGCCGTATATCGCTATAGTAATGTGTCCCTTTATCGGCGGAGTCGCTGGGTTTATATTGGGCAGGAGGCAAGCTGCTTATCTATAATTCTATCGGCCAAGCTCGTTTCAAAAGAGCCAACGCAATGTACCTGGTCCTGGTTTTCAGTTCTTACATAGGAGACTAATTATGCGGTGCAAAACAAGTAAATTTTTGTCGGTGATCTTGGTGGGGTTGTTGTGGACGAGCTGCTGGGGACAATCGCGCGGCAAGTCGGCTGAGGAACCAAAGACGCTTGAAATCGGGGAACACGCGCCGGATTTTAGTCTGCCAGGCGTGGATGGGCGAAATTATAAACTGGCGGATTTTGCCCAGGCCGATATCCTCGTGGTTATCTTCACCTGCAATCACTGCCCGACCGCCCAGGCATACGAAGACAGGATCAAAAAGCTGGCCGTGGATTACAAAAATAAAGACGTTGTGCTGGTTGCCATTTCGCCGAACGACCCGCAAGCGGTGCGGCTTGACGAGCTTGGCTATACCGATCTGAGTGACTCACTTGAGGAGATGAAAATCCGGGCGAGAGATAAGGGATTTAATTTCCCTTATCTTTATGACGGGGACAAGCAGCAGGTGTCCCTCGCTTACGGCCCGGTTGCGACGCCGCACGTATTTATCTTTGATAAGGAGCGTAAGCTGCGATATGTCGGGCGGGTCGATGATTCAGAAAAGCCTGATAAGGTAAAATCTCACGATGCACGTAACGCGATTGAAGCCTTGCTGGCGGGCAAAAAAGTGCCCGTCGAGAAGACCAGGGCGTTTGGCTGTTCGATCAAATGGTCCAGCAAACGCGACTCGGCGAAAGAGGCTCAGGAGCGTTGGGCTAAGGAAAGCATCCTGCTTGAAATGACCGACGCCGATGGCATAGGAAAAATCATCAAAAATGACTCACAGAAATTGCGATTGGTCAGCATCTGGGCCACCTGGTGTGGAGCGTGTGTGGTAGAGTTCCCGGAACTGGTTACCATCCACCGGATGTACCGCGGGCGAGATTTCGAGCTTATAACCATAAGTGCTGATTCGCCCCAGAGAAAGGACACGGTCCTATCTTTCTTGAAAAAGCAGCAGGCATCTTGCAGAAATTACCTATTCAACTCGGAAGATAAATACCAGCTCGTCGAGGCCGTGGGCAAAGAGTCCTTTGCGGGCATTCCGTACACTCTTCTGATTAGGCCTGGCGGCGAAATTATCTACCGGCACCTGGGGATAGCTGACCCCCTGGAGCTAAGAAAAGCTATCGTCCAGTACTTAGGCCGAACCTACAAATAGGAGTTACCAAAATAGGAGCGAGATCATGTCGCTGAAAGCAAGGAGATTGTTCCGCAGTCTGCTATTGGGCTTTGTGCTTGTGGCCTGGACCTATTGCCAGGCAAGCGAAATCAAGCGCAGGCCGCTGGATGAACTGCCGTCACATATAAAGCAGGTGACGCACTTTGGAGAAAGAGCGGACTGGTCGCACGATGGCAAGAAAATACTGTTTCTGGAAAAGACCTTCGGAGACGCTTACGAGATTGAATTGGCGACCGGGATTCTTCGCCCGATGACGCATCATTATTTTCACGAGGGCTATACGCGGGCGCTTTATCTGGCTAACGGCGATGTCCTGCTCTCCGGGGCAAGGCAGTTTGACGCCAATGATCCCTGGCCCAGCCGAAGCGAGAAGAACGCAGAGCTTTGGGTGCTGAAGAGGGACCTATCTGGCCCGCCGACACCTTTGGGAGAAAAGTGCTCCGAAGGTCCGGCGGTTTCACGTAGAAATATGCGAATCGCCTGGACGTGTGGCGGGGCATTTTATATGGGCGATATTGTTTATAAAAATGGTAAGCCTGAACTATCGGGCAGAAAGAAGATACTGGATAGACGCGATTTGCCTTTCGAATGTGGGCTTGAGACGCAAAACTTTCGCCCGCCCGATGAAAAGGAACTGATATTCAGCGCTTACGGTTACCAGGGCACGGAAGTTATGGGGCTAAATCTGGACACAGACAAGGTCACAAACTATTCGCTGGCGCCGGACCAATATGATGAGCCGGAAGGCATTTTTCCGGATGGCAGATTCACGCTGGTCGAGTGTGACAAGCACAACGCCAAGGGTTCGCAGTACGTCGACATCTACAAGCTGGCTCTGGATGGCTCAGGCAAAACCGAAAGGCTGACGTTTTTTGGCGACTATCCCGGCTACAAGGCCTCCAACTCGGTGGTCAGTGACGATGGCCGATTCATCGCGTTTCAATTTGCAAAAACAGGCGACCCCGCCGGCGTGGGCAGAGGCATCTTGATCTTCGATTTAGAGATGTACGAAAAAGCGAAAAGGCTTGCGACCAAATAGTCAGAATTAGCCGCGGAGGCCGCCGAGAACGCTGAGGCGAAAAATTATAAAGGCGAATTTCTCTGCGGGCTCTGCGTACTCGCCGGTAAGCCCTCGCCTCTTAGGTGGAAAATAGAAATTGCAAATTCGTGCTGTCTGGCTTAGATTAACAACTATCACTGGCAGACAAAGATTCTCAAGGTATCCAGGAGCAAAGTATGGCGGAAGCTAAACCGACACGTGCCGAGACCTTTTCGCTGCTGAAAGAATACAACAAGAATGAGAGCTTGATTAAGCACGCTCTGGCAGTGGAGGCGGTGATGCGTTATTGTGCCCGCAAGCGAGGCCAGGATGAAGACAAATGGGGCGTCATCGGGCTGGTGCACGACCTGGACTATGAGCAATTCCCTGACCGGCACTGCAAAAAGACCGAGGAGATTCTCAGAACACATAATTGGCCGGACGATTACATCCGGGCGGTAATGTCGCACGGCTGGGGTCTATGCACGGATGTCGAACCTCAAAGCGAGCTGGAAAAGACGTTATACGCCGTTGATGAGCTTGTCGGGTTGGTAGTAGCCACGGCACTTGTGCGGCCAAGCAAAAGCGTAATGGATATGGAGCCAAAATCCGTCAAAAAGAAATGGAAAGAAAAATCCTTCGCTGCGGGTGTAAATCGTGATGTAATTGAAAAAGGCGCTGAAATGTTGGGCGTGGAATTGAGCCAGCTTATCAGCGATGTGATTATGGGGATGCGTGAAGTTGCTGGCGAAATCGGCCTCGGAGGCGCGGCCTTACCGCCGAGTACGCAGAGCCCGCAGAGAAATTCGCCTTTATAATTTTTCGCCTCAGCGTTCTCGGCGTGCTCCGCGGTTGATCCGCCGATCCGCGTGGCGGATTAACCTGACGTGAGCCGTTCATTATGATTAAGGAAAAACATTACGCCTGGTTAGAGAAAGTTTTGGCTTGGTCTTTTTTGGCCCTATTTTTTGCCGCGGGCTGCGGAGACAGTGGTGATCCGGCTTCGCGTCAAGACCAGCTGCAGCGCAGCATTCTTATCCGACAAGCGGGCCAGCCGGGAGTGCTGGTAGTCGGTGGTGAGGTCGTAACTTGCGACCAGATTATTGCCACGCCTATGGAGTACAATCAGATGATTGTGTCACTTGCTGAGCTGCTGGCGCCGGCTGCACAAGCCGGCTCGCTCGAGCAATTCAAGCAGTTGGCCAGGCCGCGAGTCGAAGAAGTAATCACCAGCCGAATATCATACATACTACTTTATCAGCAGGCCAAAAGACAGGTGGGCGAGAATATCGATGAGGCTCTGGAAAAGGCGGCAGAAAAAGAGTGGCGAAGATTTGTGCTCCGCTTCGGAGGCGATGAGGCCAGGGCAGAACAGGCACTGCGGCAGCAGAAAATAGACCGTAAGGGCTTTAAGGATTACTGGAAAAAAGAGCTTCTGCGTCAATCATATATATCGCTGAAATTGCGCAGTGATAGGCCCATCACGCAGCGTGAATTAACGCAGTGCTATGATGAAATAAAGGACAAATCCTTTGCAGTTCCGGCGAGCCTTACATTCCGGCTGATTGATATCGAGCCCGCGAAACTTCAAACAGCCGATCCGCAGTCCGTCCAAGGCGGACTCGAAAGTGCCGGAAAGCTGGCGAGGGAATTGGTCGATCGAATACGAGCGGGCGAAGACTTCGCAGAGCTGGCAAAGCAGTATTCACACGGGCACAGCCGAGAATTCGGCGGCCTGTGGAAGCCGGTGAATCCCGATTCGCTGGCTAAGCCTTATGACGTCCTTGTCGCAGCGGCGGAAAAAGTGGAGCAGGGCCAGGTTGCAGGTCCAATTGAAGTCGAGGGACACATCTTTATAATGAAGCTGGAAGAAAAACGCCCAAAGAGCTATGAGCCGTTTGAAAAAGTGCAGGAACAATTGGAACAGAAGGTTATTGCCGATCGCCAGAAGGAGGCTATCGACAAGCTGAATGCCGAGCTTAGGGAACAAATAGTGCTGAGCGAGAAAGATGAATTTGTAGATTTTTGTCTGGAGAGAATTTACCAGGTGAACGAGAACCCCCCAGTAAAACTGGGGGGCTAAATATTATTTAGCCCCGCAATCCTTTGCCCCGGCTTCCTTCGACCCGGCTCAGCACAGGGGGGAGGGGTTTATTGCGGGGTCTTAGAAAGTGTATGAAAAGTAACCTTTTGTCCGATAACTGATATATGGACAGAAGGAGTTATCCAAGCGATCTGACAGATGAACAGTGGAACTTGATCGAGCCTTTCCTGCCAGCGGCCAAGCC
>Ga0315274_10002798_pt1 | contig 26035 bp, 18 predicted proteins | sample YL17G02_20_MG_FD_203700 | JGI IMG/M metagenome (GOLD analysis project Ga0315274, IMG submission 203700) | Sediment microbial communities from Yellowstone Lake, YNP, Wyoming, USA - YL17G02_20 | ecosystem: Environmental > Aquatic > Freshwater > Lake > Sediment | place: USA: Wyoming | collected...
GACCAACAGATGGAAGACATCCACATCGAGCCGCACGCTACGCATCCGCAGTGGAACTACACCATCGATTCTCGGTCGCACCGCCAAGGACGGAAAAAGTAAATGTTATTGTTTGAAGAGCCCTAAGGCGAATGTGGCTGGAACTAAGGAGCTTCAGCAACTCTTCGGGGAAAAGGCATTCGCGTTTCCGAAGCCAACTGATTTGGTCCGCGTACTGGTGGAGCAAGTGACGGACCCTGATTCTCTCGTTTTGGATTCGTTTGCCGGTAGTGGTACAACGGGTCACGCGGTTCTCGCCCTAAATAAAGCAGACGGCGGACGGCGTCGTTTTGTTCTCGTCGAAATGGAAAGCGACATTGCCGAACGAGCTACGGGCGAGCGGCTACGAATGGGCGTTGAGGGTTTTGAGGCAGAACCGGGGCTGGGCGGCGGCTTTCGATACTGCACGCTTGGGGAACCGTTATTCGATGAGGCCGGAAACATCCAAGAATCGGTGAAGTTCTCCGACCTTGCGGCCCATGTATTTTTCACCGAGACCGGCTCGCCGATTCCGAAGCGGGCGACGGGCAAGACCCCGCTGTTGGGCGTTCACGACGGGACGGGGATCTACCTGTTGTTCAACGGCGTAATGGGCGACCGTCGAGCTAATGGCGGCAACGTGCTCACGACGGAGGTCCTTCGGAACCTGCCCGAACCCTCACCCCGGCCCTCTCCCTCGAAGGGAGAGGGGGCTTTGCCAAAGGTGGTGTACGGCGAAGGCTGCCGACTCAGCAAGGCCCGCCTCAAACGGGCGGGCGTGGTGTTCAAACAGGTCCTCTACGAGGTCAAAGTGAATTGACGTGCGCTACACCGTCGTGTTCATGCCCAAGGCGGAGCGGGACATGGATTCGCTCTCGCCGGATGTTGCCCGTAGAATCCTCCTTAAGATTTACGCCATGCAGGACGACCTGGCAGGAGACGTGAAGCGGCTGACGAACATGACTTCGGGATACCGCCTGCGGGTCGGCGATTACCGCGTGTTGTTCGAGCTGGAAGGCGATCGGATCATCGTCTACCGCGTTCGTCACCGCCGCGAGGCGTACGAGAAATAGACGGGAGGGCATCATGATCCAGTTTCATCCGGAGTTTCTGAAGAAGGACGGCAAGAACGAGTTTGTCGTGCTTCCGTACGAGGAGTTTGTCACCATTCAGGAACTCCTGGAAGACGCCGAGAACCTTCTGTTGCTCGAACAGGCAAGACGAGAGGATCGTGGCAAACCCGGTGTTTCGCTCGAAGAAGTGATGAAACGGTTCGGCATCACGCCCGAAGAGGCTGCCCGCCCCGACTCCTTCGACTGACGGCGCTCATGTCACTAGAGCTTCGTGAATACCAACAGCGAAGCCTCGACGCCCTTGAAGAGTACCTGCGTCGGGTAACGCGGCTCGGAGCGGACACGGCGTTCTACGACGTGACCCGGCGGCAATACCGTCCGGTTCAGCAACTCCCGGACCTGCCCTATGTTTGCCTGCGTGTTCCGACCGGAGGCGGGAAAACGTTCATGGCCTGTCACGCGGTGGGGATCGCCGCCCGGATCTTTCTGCACGCGGATCGGGCCGTATGTCTGTGGCTGGTTCCCTCGAACATCATCCGCGACCAGACGCTCGCGGCATTGCGGGATCGGCAGCATCCGTACCGACAGGCCGTGGATTCGGCATTCGCCGGGCAAGTCCGCGTCATGGACGTGGCCGAAGCCCTGTACGTTCAGCGGGGCGTGTTGGAGGGCGAGACGGCCATCATCGTTGCGACGCTACAAGCATTGCCGCGAGACGACACCGAAGGGTTGAAGGTGTACGAAGCCGCCGGAGCCTTGTCGCATCACTTCTCCGCGTTGACGACGGCTCAGGAAAACCTACTCGACCGGCGGGACGACGGGACCTACCCGCATTCGTTGGCGAACGTTTGGCGGCTCTGCCGACCGCTGGTCATCATCGACGAAGCCCACAACGCCCGGACCCGGCTGTCGTTCGACACGCTGGCCCGGTTCCAGCCGTCGTGCATCGTCGAGTTCACGGCCACACCGGAGACGACACATAGTCCCGATCAAGGCTACTTCGCCAGTAACGTCCTGCACCATGTGTCGGCGGTGGAACTCAAGGCCGAGGAGATGATTAAGCTGCCGATCAAGCTGAAAACGCGATCTGAGTGGAAAGAAGTCGTCGGAGAGGCGTTGGAGACGCAGCGGAAACTCGAGGAAGCCGCCCGGAACGAGGAACGCGAAACCGGCGAGCACTTGCGGCCCATCGTTCTTTTTCAGGCTCAGCCTCGAAGCCAAGAGCGGCAGAACCTCACCGTCGATGTCGTGAAGCGGACGCTTATCGACGATTTCAAGGTTCCTGAGAATCGGATTGCCGTGTCGACGGGCGAGACCCGCGAGATTGACGACGTGGATTTGTTCGACCGGGAGTGTTCGATACGGTTCATCATCACGGTGCAGGCCCTCAAAGAAGGGTGGGACTGCTCGTTTGCGTATGTGCTGTGCTCGGTCGCCGAAATCAGTTCCACGCGGGCCGTCGAACAGATTCTTGGCCGCATACTGCGGCTGCCGCGTGCTCGGTGGAAAAAGCACGCCGAGTTGAATTGTGCGTATGCCTTCGCCGCATCGCAGAGATTCTTGGAGGCCGCGAACGCTCTAAAAGACGCCCTAATCGAAAACGGCCTCCAGCGGATGGAGGCGAGCGATTTCGTCATCCCGCAGGAGCAACCGACGCTGACTTTCGAGCCGGGCAGTTTGTTCTTTCAGGCGTCGGAGCCGGTCACGGAGACGCCGTGTCTTTCACGCCTTGATCCTTCCCTGCAATCGAGGGTGTCGTTTGACGCGGACACGGGTCGGTTGTCCGTTTCAGGCGCTCTCTCGGAATCGGAGACGGGACAGCTTCAAACGTGTTTCGAGCGAGATGAAAACCGGGCTGCGGTGCAACGTTTGTTCCAACGCGGGCAAGGTCAAGTGCATCTACATCGACCTAACGTCGAACACGCGCCATGAGTAAGACAAGCGAACACTCCATTCACGAAACGGATTTCTGCGGGCACGTCGCCTCTGCCGCCAACGTCCTGTTCGCACAGGATCCCACTGCCTTTCCCTTCGTCGATGCGCGCGTCGAAGGGTTCGGCACCGGCGCAGCGAGGCGAAAGCGAAAGGACCTGCGGTTCTACGAATCGGGCGGAGGGCTGGCGCTTTGCGGCGAAGTGAAGCTTCCTGGCACACCGGAAGGCCGGTCACCATACGACGAAGAGCTTGTCACGAACGCGCATCAGAAAGCGGACAACGCTGGCGTCCAGTACTTCTTCACATGGAATGTCAACGTGTTCGTTCTCTGGGACCGCAGCCAGTGGGACAAGCGGCTATTGGATCGCCGGGTGCGCGAGTGGCGCCTCGGAGTGAACCTCACCTCCCCCCAGGACGTCGCCAAGCCATACAACCTCGAATTCATCCGCACCCGCTTCCTCCCGGACCTCTTGCGGGATCTGGCTGACATCTGCACCGGGCGGCGGCGCGATTGGACCATGCCGCCGGACGATATTTTCATCCGCTCGCTGGAAAGCCACCTCGACTGGCCCGTCCAACTTGCGACACGCTATCTCATCGAGCGTGCCGAACGCAACAAGGCCTTCGACGCGAAAGTTCAGCAATGGCTCGTGGACCAGGACTGGTTCTTCGTGCGTAACGTTCCTGACCAATGGCACGATGCCCTGAGCAACATGGCCAAGACCCTCGCCTATGTTTGGGCGAACCGGCTCATCTTCTACAAGGCCCTGCGTGCCCGCTTCACGGACCTTCCACGACTGGAGCTCAAACGGTCCGTCAAGACGCCCGCCGATGCAGCCCAAGCGTTCGACCGCTTTTTCGAGAAGGCCATTCAAAGAAGTGGTGACTATGAACCACTTCTATTCCCGAACGCCAAAGACTGGGCCGCGGGCGTGGTCTTCGAGGCTCCCAACGCGCTTGACGCCTGGCGCGGTTTACTGCGCGGCATCGAGTCGGTCGATTTCCAGGACGTCTCATCCGACATCGTCGGCCGTATCTTTCAGAAGCTCATCGGCCCGGAAGAACGACACCGCTACGGCCAGCACTTTACCGGTGATGACGTTGTGGACCTTATCAACGCATTCTGCATCCGAAACGGCTCCGACACGGTTCTCGATCCCGCCTGCGGCTCCGGCAGCTTCCTTGTCCGCGCCTACTATAGAAAACGCCACCTAGACCCCGCGCGCGATCACCTCAGCCAACTCGCTGACCTGTTCGGTTGCGATATTGCCCTCTACCCCGCACATCTTGCGACCCTCAACTTGGCCGCGCGCGAGATCAACGAGGAAGCCAACTATCCCCGAATTGTCCGCCGCGATTTTTTCGACATCGGTCGCAACGGGCCCTTCTGCACGATTCCCGACGATTCGGGTGGGTCCATTCCCGTTCAACTTCCAAGTTTGGACGCCGTGGTTGGCAATCCACCATACGTACGTCAAGAGCGGATCGAGAAGAGCGACAAGGAAAGCTACTCTGATCTTGCGACACGAAGTTGGTCCAATGGGCTACGCCTTACCGGTCGAGCAGACCTGCACTGCTACTTCTGGCCCGTAGCGACGAAACTGTTGAAGGCGGACGGATACTTCGGCTTCCTGACAAGCTCGTCATGGCTTGATGTCGAATACGGGTTCGCATTGCAAGGATGGATTCTCAAGCATTTTAAGCTTTTGGCCGTCATGGAAAGCGCGGCGGAACCGTGGTTTACGGATGCCCGAGTCAAGACGGTCGTCACCATCCTACAGCGATGCGATGATGAAGTGGAACGGATGGCCAATCGAGTTCACTTCGTGCGCTTCGAGAAACCGTTGAAGGACCTCATTGGAGTGGTGTCCGAACAATCCGAATCCGCGCGGCAGCGACGGGTCCAGGATTTGCGCGACACGATTCTGAGAGCGAGGTTCGATGAGGACCACGACGGTTATCGCATCCTTGTCAAAGAGCAGCGAACCTTATGGCGCGACGGCGTCCGCGCAGGATCGATCTTGCGCAGCGTGAACGTCATTGAGCAGGAATCGGAAGACGACAACGAAGAAACCGACGATGAGGAAACGCCGGGCGAAAACAACCAGGGTGAGATGTCTTTCAGTGATGGCGATTATGTCGCCGGAAAGTGGGGTCGCTACGTTCGTGCGCCGACGTTTTATTTTAGGATTCTTCAACGCTTCGGACGGCGGTTCGTTCCTCTGGGCGAGATCGCAACGATCCGGTTCGGGGTGAAAACCGGTTGCGACGCATTCTTTATGCCCCGGGACATCACTGATCGGCTCCTGCGCGAACTCGCGACCGACAGCGCCTTCCGCCGTCGCGCCGGCGGCGCGCCGCGAAAAGAAGTCGTTTCCGGCAAGCTCAGGATTGTCCAAGCTGGCGATGGTAGCGTTCACCCGATCGAGGCGGAGTTCCTAGCCCCCGAAGTCCACAGTTTGATGAAAGTGGAACGACCAATTGTTCGGGCCAAAGACCTTGATCGCGTTGTCCTGCTTGTTGGTCAAACCATGAAAGACTTGCGCGGCACGTGGGTTCACAAATATCTCAAATATGGGGAACAAGCGCCATTCGCGTCGAAGAAGTCGAAGGCTGTGCCCGTCCCTCAACGGTCCACGTGCGCCGCCCGCGACCCGTGGTACGATCTGACAAAGCTGGTGAGACCCGGTTTTGCCTTCTGGCCAATGGCCCAGCAATACCGGCACATCATCGCCGGGAATCCCGAACGCCTTGTGTGCAACCACAACCTGTTTGACCTCTACTCCGACGACCTAAGCAAGCGCGAGCAGCAGGCTCTCTGGGCGATCCTCAACTCTACCCTCGTCGGACTATTCAAGACGTTCTACGGGCGGTTTGCAGGGACCGAAGGGAACCTGAAAACCGAGGTTGTGGACGTGAATCTTTTGGAAGTACCGGATCCCCGCGGCGTTGCGGCTGACGTGGCCGAAAGGCTTACGAACGCCGTGAAGGCAATGAGTCGACGCTCGGTGGGGCGGTTGATCGAAGAACAGCTCATGGATTGCCACTCTCCCGAAAGGGCACGGCGCCTTGCGGCCGGCCCACTGATTCTGTCCGACGAGTTGCGACAAGACGATCGCCGGGCGCTCGATGATGCCGTGTTCGAGCTCCTAGGCGTCATTCATCCCGCCGAGCGGCCCGAACTCGTCCAACGACTGTACGAAGAGACGGCGCGGCATTTTCGAGCCATTCGCGTAGTGGAAATCGAGAAGATGGAGCAACGATCCCGAACGGCGAATCGACGCTTTAGCGTTCAGGAACTCGCAGCCGACGCTTGGGACGCTGCCGAGCTTTCCGATGCGACCCCGCTCGCCGAGTGGCTAAGCAAGCGGCCTGAATGCACAACCGCAGTAAACATCCCGGACGAGCGACCAGCGGTCCTATCCCCATCCCCGATGTTCGACCCTAACACGGTCTATTTCGGAAAAAGGCGGAGCGAACACGTTGACTGTCCATGCCAAGGTCAAGCGGAACTCATCGTTCGAATCGCTGAATTAGGAGTCGCGGGTTGGATCAAGCTCCCGGCTAAACAGGAGTCATGCGTTGAACTTCACCGCGAGCTTGCCGAGAGGATACGTGCCGCCCGCGTCCGATTCAACGAACTGGCCGAAAGCCGAACAGGCGATCCGCGCCTCCAGACGCAAATCATCGAGCAACTCATGCGCTGGTTTGTTCTTGGGCGTGTTGAAGCCCGGAGTCCGGAAAGCCTTGTTCTCGAGGAACAGGGCGAACCGGGGTAAGGGGACGTCGCTATGCCCAAAGGCATCGGTTGGCCTGCTATCGAATCACTTGTTAAACAGCGCGGCAATCCTCTCCTGATGTGCCGCGCTCCTCGTGCCCCGCTCCCTTTAGTCTTTATGATCGGTCCCACACTCCCCGCCGACCGAGCGCCCGTCACGTTATTGCAGTAGACAAGCCGGCGGCCGACTCCCCGCGCTCGATGGGACGTGCCGGGCACGCCGGCTCCGCGCGCTCAGCAGGCCATCGTTGTTCCACGTGAAACAAGCAGTCAGCGTCAGTCAATGGCACCGTCCGCCGCGTCATCCGCGAGGGGGCGCCGCACCGTCCGCTCGTGGTGCGCTCCTGTCCGCTCTCTTCCGCTCGCGGCTCAGATCAGCGCCACATCCGTTCATTGAACTTGGCCACAAACTCGGCAGCAGTTCGTCCTATCTCTCCCAAGACGAGTTGACCCTGCACTTCGGGCTGGGGGACCATGCGATCGTCGAGTCATTACGAATTGTTTGGCCGGACGGGGAGCAGGAAGTTCACAAGGACGTTCGGGCGGACCAGGCCCTGGTCTACACGCGCGAACCGACTGCTCCGCTGTAGTGTCAGTCTTCCATCGCGCCACCAGCGTCGACTTTCTCTGCCCAACCTAACCTGCCCAGTTTATCGGGATACCGCGTCCGATATTTCCGATCCTGAGTGATGTGCGGCCAACTACACAAATTGACAATAACCAGCCGAGCCCGGAATATGTATGGACGCCGGATGCCCAGCCCGTTGACTCACAGGGGCGCCAGGGTAGACTCTACCACAGGATGTAGGGAGCAGCTTGCGGAGCGCGGCGATCCTCTCAGAGCGGGTCTTTACCGGCTGGCGCTAGAGTTATGCCGGTCGGGGATCAGGTCACCTAGGTTTCCGCAGGTCGCAGGTTCCGGGCTGCGTTCTTGCTTCTCGACGGAGGGGGACGTTGATGGATTTGGTGATCTTGGCGGGCACGATCGGGCAAGACGCGTCGTGGACGCACGGTTGCCCACGCCCGCTCTTGCCGCTCGCCGGAACGACCCTTCTGGAACGATTACTCGCGACGTTCGAGCACAACGACAGCGCGGCGCGCGCCGTCTGCGCCAACGGACACGCCGATGTCATCGCGCGTCACCTTGCAGGCCGCAACGTAGGGCGGGGGTTGATGATCGTCGAAGACGGGATCCCTCGCGGAACGGCTGGGTGTCTGAAGGCGTGCGAATCGCTGACCGGCGCGAACACGATCCTGCTCGTCGGCGCGTCGGTGTGGTTCGAGGACGACCCGGAATGGCTCTTGGAGCAGCATCGTTCGTCGGGCAACGCGCTCACGGTGTTTTGTGCCTCCGACGCGGCGTGCGCGGGCTCCGGCTTCGCACGGGCCTTGAAGCCCGCGGGCATTTATTGTTGCGATCGGGCGGCGTTGGAGTACATCCGCCCCACCGGCTACCAGGACTTGAAAGAACAGTGGGTGCCGGTCCTGCGGGAGGCGGGTCTGCGCGTCGGCGCGGTGACGCTCCGCGGCGGTTCCTGTGAAGTGTCCGACTGGTCGACCTACATCCGTGTCCTCGCCCGCTCCCTGGCGGACGAACGACTGGCGGAGAGAGGCTACCGCCGGCTCGTCCCGGACATCTGGTGCGGCGAGGACGTTGAAATCGCCCCCCAGGCCAGGATCGTCGGACCGGCCCTGTTGGGACACGGTTGCAAGATCGAGGACGGAGCGGTGATCGTCGGACCGGTCATCCTGGGCGACGGCTCCCACGTGGGGCGGAACTCGTGGTTGGTGCGTGTGGTGGCGGCTGAAGGCGTGCGGCTTCCGCCCGGCTCGGCAATCACCGATCGTCTGATCCCGCCTCGCCCCGCCGCGTCCGCGGACGGAGCCGCGCAGCGGTCCGCGCAACAACGGCGTCTTTGGCCTTTCTGCCCCGCGGCGGCGGCGAACGAAACGGGCACTACAAGCGTGGTGAGTAATCCTCAGGCGTCGGGTCGTCGATCATCTATTCGGCGCCTCGTGCCTGCTGCGACTCTCTGGGGGCTGATCCTCACGGGCGGGTTTATCGCGGCGTTCCGCTCGACCCTCGCCGGGTTATGGGAACAACTATCCGGCAACGCGGACTACAGCGCCGGGCTGCTGGTGCCCCTGGCGGCGGCCTATATGGCGGCAACGCGTTGTCGTCGGCTCGCCGCCATGACACCCACGTTCTGGTGGTTGGGGGCGGCGGTTTTTTTGACGGGGATCGCTGTGAACCTGGGGGGCACATCGTTGCAGCAACCGCTCCTGGAACAGTTGGGGATGCTGGCGTGTGCGAACGGGGTGGTGATGGCGGCCGCGGGCCGGAGCGTGTACCGGGCGGTCTGGTATCCGTTGGCTTTTTTGGTGCTGATGCTCCCCTTGCCGTCGGGCGCGCACGAGGCGTTGATCTCGCCGTTGCGGGAGCTTACGGCGCAGGTTTCGGCGACGCTGCTGGAAACGTTGGGGGTACCGACGGTGTCTTTCGGGCAGGTGATGAGCATCGGCGGGCCCGACTCGACCGCGGTGATCGAGGCCGCAGGCGGTCTGCGGATGGTGTTGGCCCTCCTGATCGTGATCGGAGTGGGGGCCTTCATCATCGAGCGACCGCGATGGCAGAAAGTGGTGGTCGTCCTGTCGAGCGTGCCGATCGCGTTGGCCTGCAACGCGTTGCGCATCGTGGCGGCGGGCTACTGCCACGCGATGGGGCTGGATGGCTTGGCCCAGGGGATGCTCCACGGCAGCTCGGGACTGTTGATGATGCCTGCGGCGCTCTTGCTGATCGCCCTGGAATGCTGGGCTCTGGCGAACCTGGTGGGGCCGCGTCAGGCGGTGGCGGCGCTGATCGTCGATCGGGTCGAACGCCATCAGATGGCGTCGCAGCGGTGAACGGCTTCACGCGTCCGCGGTGGACCGACCGGGACGCCGGCCGCACGTGACTTCGGATCCTCGAAGCGTGGGGGAAAGAGCGATTAACGGCGGGACCGACTTTATGGCCGACACGCGCGACCTGGCGGCGACAACCTCCTGGCGACCCCCGGATCTGCTCCCACCCCCTGCGCCGAGCGGTCAACCCTCGATCCTGGCGATACTGTGGGAACGGTGGCTCAGCCTCACGTTGGTGACGGTGTTGGCGGGCGGCGTGGGCGTCGGGGCGATCTGGTGGCTGGTGGGGCCCATGTACGAAGTGAGCGCCATGGTCCACGTGGCGCCAGTCGTACGTGCGATCTTGTTCTCCGATGCGGATACGGACATCACCCGGAATTACCGGCAGTACGTGTTGACCGAGGCGGCCGACCTTGTCAGTGCAAGTGTCATCGACGCGGCGATCGCCACGCCGGAGGTCCGCTCGCTGTCCCTGTTGACGGCATCCGACGAGCCGGTCGCCGACATCCAAAAAGCCTTGACCGTCCTCCAAGTACAGGGCACGGAACTGTTGAAGGTCTCCATGACCGGGGGACCGCCGAGCGAAATGGCGACCCTGGTCAACGCCGTGCTCGACACCTACCTGAGTCGCCGTGAAACCAAACAGCGCGAATGGGATGACAAGATTCTCAGTTCGCTCAAAACGGAACAGAGCGAGCTGGAGACGAAGATGAAGGTCAAGACCCGGCAACTGCGCGAGTCCAACGTCGAACAGGGTTTGGGCGGTGCCGAGGACATCGGCGCGTTGCTGGATCGCTGGATGTCCAGCCTCCAGGAGCAGTTGACCCAGGCCAACAAAGACCGCGCCCTTGCAACCGCCCGTCTGGCGGCGTTGGATGCGGAAGAAGGGGACGGCGACGAAGGGCTCGCGGACCCGGCCGGGTTAGAGGAATTCCTGTCCCGTGATCCGGAACTGCACGGCCTCAAAGAACAACTTCGGACGGTCGAGCTTTCGGCGTTGGGCGACGCCGGCGCGGGGCGCGGACCGGGGCATCCCGACGTGCAGGGTCGTCCGGGCCTGATCGCGGCGCTCAACGAGCGGATCGACAAACGCGCCGCCGAGCTTCATCAGTCCTACGTCTCGTCCCGCCGGCGCTCCCTCCAAGCCGACGTCCGCAACGCGGAAGTCACGGTCCGCGTCCTGGAGCAGGAACTGGGAAAGCTCAGCGACAAACGCTCCGGGCTGGCCGGGCAACGCTTCGTCCTCGAGGAGTTGCGGCAGGAGCGCGACCGGATCGAGACGTCCTTGAACAAAGTGCGGGAGAAAATTTGGACCGTGGAGGTGGAGCAAAAGCGGGCGTCGCGCATCACCGTGGAGTCGCGAGCGCGGGTCCCGGAAAAGCCCAACCTCGACAAGCGTTTGAAGTACTCGGTCGTCGCCCTGCTGATGGGCTTCATGCTGGGCACCGGGGTGGCGCTACTTCGCAGCCGGCTGGACACGCGCTTCCGGGATCCGGAGGGGGTCACGCAGCGGCTGGGCGTCCGGGTGCTGGGCAGCGTCCAATACTTGGCGAACAATCACGCGCCGCAGAACGCATTCGACGACCGTCTGGCCGAACCGATCCGAGGAATATCGACGGCCTTGCTCGCGGGCTCGGCGGCGCGCGGGGCCCGGACGCGATTGATTACCAGTCCGACGCCGGGCAGTGGAAAGTCCTCGCTGGCGATGCATTTGGCCCGCGGTCTGGCGGCGACGGGTCGGCGGGTGCTGCTCGTCGACGCGGACAATCACGGTCAGGGGATCACGCGTCGGCTGCAGATGACTGACCAGCCGGGTCTCGCTGACCTCCTCGCCGGACGGCTCAGCACCGACGAGACCGTGTACACCGGCGACATGGCGTGCTTGAGCGTGCTCCCCGCCGGCCCGCGGGACGAGCGTTTCGGCGACATTCTCTCCGGTCGCGACGGGCAGGCCCGCCTGCGATCGTTGTTTGCGGGCTTTGATGAGGTGATTGTGGATTCCCCGCCGGTGTTGGCCAAAAGCGACGCCGTGGTCTTGGCGACCCTGGTGGACGAAGTCGTGTTGGTCCTTCGCGCGGGGAGGTCAACCCAGGAGGAAGCGCGGGCCGCTGGGCAGTATCTCGCGGCCGTGGGCGGCAACGTGGTGGGCGTGATCCTCAACGCGGTCGATCCCAAACATGTGCGTTACGGTTACTCGTACAGCTATTCCTACGCGGGGAGCGCGTAGGCGCGGCTCGACGGTTGCGAGGGGGAGGAGGCGGTTCGATGTTGGCCGGTCCGAATCACTTAACGCTGGTGGTGCACTTCGACCCGCTCGCCGGCGGCGGCGACGGACAGCGCCGGATTCTAACGGAGCAACTCCAGGTGGCGGCGCGGTATTGCCAATGGGCCGCCGAGCACACGCCGTCGGTGGCGGCCCTGTTGCCCGCTCACTTCGAGACGCACTACAAACCGATTCTCGCCAACCTCGAGCGTGTTACCGTGATCTGGTACTCCGACGAGGTCGGGATGACGTTGCCGGATATGTTCGGTCGACAGGTCGTGTGGCTGGTCAACGGGAACCGCTTGCCCATCGTGGATTGGGAGGCCGCCCGATCGGCGTCGCGGCGTCCCCCGTGCGACGTGCTGCTGTTCGGTCCGCCCCGCGATCTCGCCGCGGTCCACTACCCGGAGTCCGTTCAGGTGGATGAGACCGGGCGCGTGCTGAGCTTTCGACGCCACTATTTCGACTCCCCCACCTACGCCGACCGCTGGTCCGGCGAGGCTTGTTTTCTGGCGGTCGGGGGACGGGATGCCCACGCGGTCGTCGGGCACGTGGTGGCGCGAGGGTGGGGTCTGGAAAGCATCGGCGCGTTGACGCGTCGTTTTTGCGTTCGGTGGTCGTCGGAGCCATGCGTGCGCGAGACGGACTTGCGGTTGGTGCGGAGCGCGGGCGGCGAGTACAGCTTGCCGGCCGTCGCGGCGTCGTCGCGGCGCCCAACAGGTGGCGGAACCGATTGGCCGACCGATTCAAAGTTCAAAGTTCAAAGTTCAAAGACCACGGAACGTGACGCGCCGGTTCCCCTTCCTTTTCGAACTTCGAACTTTGAACTTCCAACTTCTTTCGATGTCACTCAGTTCCATGATTGCGATTACGAATCCAAGCGACGGGGCGTAGCGAGTTGTTCGAGGGCGGCGACGCTCACGCCGTGCGCAGACGGGAACGGAAATGGGCGGGACGGGTGTACGCATGAAGCCTCGGAACGAACAAGTTCAAAGGTCAAAGGTCAAAGTTCAAAGACCACGGAACGTGACGCGCCGGTTCCCCCTCCTTTTCGAACTTCGAACTTTGAACTTCCAACTTCCGCAGGAAGCGACCGCGGCTATCTGGTCCTCAAGCGGCTGATGGATGTTTGCATCTCCGGGGCGGGGTTGCTGTTGTTGTCGCCGTTTCTGCTCGTCGTGGCGATCCTGCTCAAATGCACCTCGCGCGGTCCCATCCTGTTTTCCCACCGCCGCCAGGGGCTTCAGGGGAAGGAGTTTCGCTGTCTGAAGTTCCGGTCGATGATGTGCGGCGCGGAAGCGATGAAGGAGCAACTGCGCGAGCTCAACGAAGTGGACGGTCCGCAGTTCAAGATCAGCGCGGATCCGCGGCTCACCAAGCTGGGGCGCTGGCTGCGGCGCTACAACATCGACGAGGTTCCGCAGCTCCTGAACGTGCTGTTCGGGCACATGAGTCTGGTGGGGCCAAGACCCTCGCCGGACGACGAGAACCAGCTCTGTCCGGCCTGGCGGCGCGCACGGCTGTCGGTTAAGCCGGGGATCACGGGGTTGTGGCAGGTCCTACGGCTTCGCGACGATCCCGACACGGACTTCCAAGAGTGGATCTACTACGACGTCGAGTACGCACGGCATCGATCGCTGTGGCTGGATTGGCATATCCTGTTGAACACGCCGTGGGCCATTTTCGCCCCGCGGCGGCTATCCGGCTTCACCGCGAAGCTCGCACGAATCGGCATCTGCCGCCACGCGGGTCAAATCGGGCGCCAACCGGTCGTGCATGTGCCGGTCTAGGCGGACACGCAGAATGATTGATCCTGTCGGTAAACCTAACCACGTCCGCGAGCCGCAGGCGGAATGAAATCCCGGCTCGCCGGGAGCCTGCACCGTGTCTCCGCGCCCACCGGAAGTTGATCATCGACTTTACGCCGCATCGTCCGCACGCCGCGGGCCAGACGAATCCGCAGCGTCGACCGTACTCCCGCCGGATCCGAACGTTGGGAAAGGACGATCAACTCGTCGAGTGGTTCAAGCCGGCGCAGAAGCCGGATGCCCGGCGGATCAGCTTTGTGGATGCCCTGCGCCGGCTCAAGCAAGCCTCGCGGGGTTCGGACCTGCCCGCGCTGGTCGTGAACCCGCACCGTCCGCATCGCGCCGAGCCGCGTGTGAGAAAGCGCCGTCCGAAGGAATTTCCGGTGATGAAAAAGCCCCGAGATCAGTTGCGACGAGAACTGCTAACCGTTGGACACGAGGCTTAACTTAATGCCATTCGGGGTATCCCCTTAACTCCAGTAACCCCAATAGGTAGTGGGTTGGAGCATGGAAGATTGCCTGTGAACGCTCATGGGGCTGCAGCGGTGGTTTTCATCGGGAGATGCGTGCCGACATAAGCCCCTGGCGGCTCTGTGCGCTGGCGCGAGCGTTTCGTTTGCCCTTGATGCGAAGCTACGGGGGCTTCTATGCTCGATCCAATGCCTTCCAGGGAGATTGGCCGGAAGGCGCGGCAACGCGATACCCCCACGGGTAGTGCGCCGTGGAGCGAAGGGAATACCCCCTTTCTTCAAAACCGTGCGAAGGTCGGGCTGAGAGGAAGAGGGCATATCAAGAGCGCCGCGGAGGTCGATATTGGTCCTGAAGTTGCTTGATCGCCCGGCGATTGGCGATCTCATCGGTCGCGGACATATTGTCGATGATGAGCCGTCCGTCGAGATGGTCGATCTCGTGCTGCCACACTCTGGCACGCAGGTCCGTCCCCGTCGCCTGAAACGGTTTGCCCGCGGCATCAAAGGCCTCCAGCACCACCTGCGTCGCTCGCCGCATGGTGACGGTCACGACTGGTATGGACAAGCAGCCTTCCTCCTTTTCCTCGCCGCCGGAAAGTTCGGCAAGGCGCGGGTTCACACAGATCAGGTCGCCGCCCGGTTCAGCGGTCGGGTTGCAGACAAAGAGGCGAATTCCGACCCCGACCTGCGGGGCGGCCAATCCAAGCCCCTTGGCCTCGCGCATCAGTTCCAGCATCCGCCGCGCCAGGGCCTCGATGTCCGCGTCAAACTTGCCCACGGCCTTTGCCCGCTTTTTCAAGATCGGGTCGGGGTAGAGTAGGATGCGCAACCTGCTCGGGTCGGGGAGTTTCATCGTTGGCTGACCGATAAGGCCCGTTCGGGCCGGGGCTCCGATCCTTCAAGGCTCAGGACAAGCCCCTCACCTTGACACCGAGCGGTCCGCTGATACTATGACTTGTCTGTCGATTGTAAAGGGTGTCTGTCGCTCGCACCGACGATTATGGAGTTTCGATCCCTGTGGCGTGTGATTGAGCAACAGGCGGGCCGTTTGACACGCGCGGAGTCGCGTCCTACCCCGTGGTGCTGGGGGGCGGCACTCCCTCGTCTCGTGGAAGTTGTTCGACGTTGATGGCGAAGAAAACCAACGGCGTGGTGGATGAGGCCGTCGATACCAACGCGCGCCTGATCGTCACCGACGAAGACAAGGCCAAGGCCGCCAAGTGGTTCGCGCGTGCCCGCGAACTGGGCGACAAGCGACAATTCGATTACGCCCTCGAGTATTACGTCAACGGCATGGAGTTCTGGCCCGACGCCGTGGAGGAGGCCTGCAAACCGCTTCATGGCTGCGCCGTCGCCCGTCGCCAGACCGGGGGCAAGAAGCCCGGCCTGAAGGACACGATGAGGCGGTCGCTGACGGACAAGAACGCCAAACAGGCGTTTCTCAACTCTCTGTGGCTCTTTGGGCACGACCCGGACGACCTCAGATACATCGAGGCCCTCGCCCGGAATGCGGGCCGCCTCCGCGCCGAGGAGGTGGCCAAGTGGGCGGGGAGCATCTTCCACAAGGCCCTCGACTCCGCCCCCAAAGCATCCGCCAAACAGTTCCAGATGCTCACGCTGTTGTTCGAGGAACTAGGCGATCGGGCGGCGGCACGGAACGAGTCACCCTTCGGCGTGGCGTGTTATCAATCGGGCGTCGAGGTCCTCAACCTGTGGCGGCGGCGTTTCCCGAAGGACCAAGCGGCCGAGAACACGGTGAAGGACCTTTCCACCAAGCTCACCATCCTCAAGGGCAAGTACCAGGACAGCGGGTCCTATCGCGACAGCCTCGTGGACGTCGAGGAGCAGGAGGACCTCCACGACCAGCAGCGCTCCGTGCAAACCGACGAGCGGTTGGAGGAATTGATCGCCAAGGCCGAGGCCGAGCATCAAGACAATCCCGGCAACCCTACCGCGATCAAACAATTGGTTGGCTTACTGTGTCGCCGCGAGCGCAAGGACGAGGAGTCGCGTGCGATCGGGTTGCTCGTCGCGGAATACAAACGCGGCGGAGAGTATCGGTGGAAGCACCTCGCCGACGAAGTCCGCATGAAGCAACTTGGCCGGGAGGTTCGGGAGGCCGAAAAGGCCGGCGATGCCGCGGCGCTCAAGGAAAAGCAGGTCGCCCAGCTCCGATTCGAATTGGGCGTCTTTAAGGATCGAGTCGAGAAGTACCCCACCGATAACCGCGCGCGTTTCGAGTACGGAGTTCGCAAGTTCCGGGCGGGGCAGTTCGACGAGGCCATCCCGCTCTTTCAGACGGCTCGTAATGATCCGAAGAATCGTGCCGCGTGCGGGATGTACCTAGGGAGGTGCTTTTTCCGCAAGAGGTACAACACCGAGGCCATCGCGGCGTTGGAAGAGGCCGTCAAGGAGTACGAGTTCGCCGACGACGAACTCGGCAAGACGATGCTCTACTGGCTGGGGCGGGCCCAGGAGGCCGCGGGCGACCAGGACGCCGCCAAGAAGACCTATGGGAACATTCTGCAACTGGACTACAACTACAAGGACGTTCGTGCTAGATTAGACGGTCTAGCACCGCCAGGCCAAGCGAGTCGGGCGGGTTGATAGCTGGATGAAACGGAACCAACGGAGAAGCGACAGTGCCCAACCTTGCCTCGGCGAAGAAACGCGTCAAACAGAACGAGCGGAACCGTACCCTCAACCGCGCCCGTAAGTCCGTGATTAAGGGCGAGACCAAGAAGTTTCTGGAAGTGCTGGGCAGCGGCGATGTCCAGGCGGCCAAGGACGCGTTCGTGAAGGTGACCAAGAAGCTTGACCAGGTGGCTGCCAAGGGAACGTTGCACAAGAACACCGCCGCCCGCCGCAAGTCCCGCCTCGCACGCCGCCTGAATGCCGCCGTCGCCGGCAAAGCGGGCTGAGGGATTGCCAATTGCCGATTGCCAATTGATGACGGCGCGAGGCGACGCCGTTCTCGTAATCGCCAATTGGAAATCGGCAATCGGCAATTCTGTTCGTGACTGATTCGCTCTCCCATACGTTTGTTTCCCGCGGGGGCGAGAAGCTCGAAGCGGCCTTACAGCATTTCGCGGTGGAAGTGGCCGGGTGCACCTGCGCCGATCTGGGAAGTCACGTCGGCGGATTCGTCGATTGTCTTTTGCGTCGCGGCGCAGGGCGCGTGTATTCGGTTGATACGGCCTACGGCATTCTTGCGTGGAAGCTACGCAAGGATCCCCGTGTGACGGTCCTCGAACGCACCAATGCCATGCACGTGACGCTCTCCGAAACGGTCGAACTCGTCACGGTCGACGTCGGCTGGACGCCGCAGTCGAAGATTCTCCCCAACGTCACCGGGATGCTTTCGCCCGCCGCGCGGGTCATTACCCTCATCAAACCGCACTACGAAGCCGCCGAAAACCTGCTCGTAAACGGCGTCCTGCCCGATGAACGCGTCGACGGCGTCGTAGAGACTGTGCTTGATGACGTGAAGTGCGTTGGCTGGACCGTGCTGGACACCTTCCCTAGCCCCCTCCGCGGCCACGCCGGAAACCGCGAGGTCTTCGCCCTTCTGGCGCGATCTCAATCGAAGCACGCATAACCGTGTAGCACAGCGGCCCTCCGCTGTGCCGGCCCCAGCCGAGGGCGGCTGGGCTACACTACGTTCTCGGCGACCTTCGTCGGCATTAGCGTCTTTTCGCTCTTCGGTCGGGACTTCCATCGACGGTGAATCCACAGGTACTGTTCCGGGTCTTCGCGCACGAAGGCCTCGATTGCGGACGTGTACTCTTGCGTGATCCAACGGAGCGGGTCTTCTTGCTGTTCCCACTCGTGGGGATGAATGATTCGTTGAACGCCGACGTCGTAGCGGGCGACGTTGCCGCGGCGACGGGCGTAGCCGACGACGATCGGGGCGCCGGTGGCCATGGCGAGCAGACCGATCGACTTATACGTGGAGGCCGGTCGGCCGAAGAAATCGACGAACAACCCTTTCCGGCCCGCATCCTGATCGCCGATGAAACTCAGCAACGCCCCATCGCCAAGCATCTTCTCGGCGCTCTCCATCGCCCCTTTCTTATCGAGCAACGTCAGTCCGTGCGTCCGGCGGCTCGCGACGATGAAGCGGTTCAGGTAGACGTTATCCAGAGGCCGCATGACCGCCGCGATGTCGAACCCCAATGCCGCCAGCAGATGCCCGATCACCTCAAAGGAGCCGTAATGCCCGGTCACCAAAATCACGCCTTTCCCGCGCAGGAACAATCGAACCGCATCGTCCAGGTTCACCGGCCGGAGGTAGCGGCTCCAGGTGAAGGCGTTGATCAGCCGCGGCAGACAGATGGCCTCGACCGCGAACATCGTCACGCTCTCCAGCGACCGGTCGGCCAGCCGGGAAATCCGGCTCATCGGATAGACGTCGCCGAAAACGGCGGAAAGATGGGCGAGCGCCCGTTGCCGATGGCGGGGGAGCACGACGGCCCAAATCCGGGCCAGGATGCGGGCGGTTTGCAGGTTCCAGTCGATGGGGAAGGCTTGCATGACGGCGAAGACCGCCCGGACGGCGACGTAGGTTAGCCACGCGAACGGCCCGGACTTCTTCATCGCACCCATCGTATCGGACGGTGCACCGTTTTGCGACGCGGGTCAGAACCGGGAGCCGGAGCGGATAATGTCGCAGTATGACGGTCGGGGGCTACTGATCCGAACCCCAAGCGCCAGCGCGGGGTCTTTGCCCGTCGCTGGCGCTCCGGGTTCTGAACGGTGACCGGGCCACCTCGGTGCACACCCCCATTCGACATTCGACATTCGACATTCGACAATACAGCCGATGCCGCCGAACGATCATCAAGCGCAAGAAGTGACCTGCGTTGACTGCGCGATCATCACGGTCAGCGACACGCGCACGCCCGACGCCGATGCGAGCGGGACGTTGATCCGTGAGCTTCTGATGAAGAGCGGACACCGCGTAATCGGTTACGAGATCGTTCCCGACGAGCCTTCGCGCGTACGAGAGCGGGTCGCGGCGTTATGCGCCGGTGGGGCGTGTCAGGCCGTCATTCTTACGGGCGGAACCGGGCTGGCGCCTCGTGATACGACGTATGAGGCCGTCGCGTCGGTGCTCGAAAAACGGATTGACGGTTTCGGCGAGTTGTTCCGGATGCTGAGCTTCCAGGAGATCGGCGCCGCCGCGATGCTCTCCCGCGCCGTCGCGGGCGTTTGCCGTGGAACGGTCGTTTTCTCGCTACCCGGTTCAACGGCTGCCGTTCGCCTCGCGATGGAGCGGTTCATCCTCCCGCAACTCGGCCACATCGTGTGGTTGTTGAAACGATCCTGAACGAACGGACGTCAAGCCGTTCAGAGCCGGGAGCGGCAGCGACCGGACCAACCCCCAGCCGTCGCATTCATGCGGCGCGCACCCATCCGAACCCCAAGCGGCTCCCCCTTTACGCGCAGCGTCAAGGGCGAGCGCGGGGTCTTGGCCCGTTGCCGGTGCACGGGGCGGGGATATAGGGCCGATCGAGCCAGTTAGAACTCGTCAGTAATTCCGCGTACAGTGGGACTTTTCGGTTGCATTGTCGATGGGCGGGCGTCATAATGCTGCGTTATCGGTAGTGCGTCGGGACGTTCGCTTTGGGCGGATGCGACGGCTTGGAGAGGCGGTCGACGACCCACTGTCTTCTGCGTCGAGCTTGGGCCGGAGCCAGTCGCGGATCCCCGAGCCAATTTCTGGACCGATTGTTCTATGTCCGCGTTAGCCGCGGTCTTGGTTGGTGTCGGTTCAATGCGCCGCGAGCGTAAGCTTTCGGCGGTAGCCCGTAGTTTGCTCTTTGCGTCTCAGAGGAAAAGTCTCGGGTTCATGTCCTTTTCTTAGGGAGGTGTGCCATGAAGCACAACATCGGAAGGATAACATGTGCGTGGTTGGGTTTGGCCGTGTTTGGCGCTGGTCAGTCGGCCTCCGCGCAGGACGGCGGCTCGATCGTGGACCGGGGACACAACTACTACGGGCAATGCGACGTGCCACTCCCGAGTGTGGACTTCACCGCAGGCGATGCATCTGCGTTCGCGCGGACGACGTACGAGCATATGGTGGCGTTCCGCTCGGCGAACCCGAATCCTCCGCAGCGTGAGGTTCCCTTTATGACCGCCCACGCCCAGTGGTCGGTGGTGAACCTCAACCCCCCCTCATTGCCGCCCTACTACGACCCCTACGAGTCGGCTGCCTTCGGCGTTCAGGGCGGCCAGCAGGTGGGCTGGGTCAGGCCCGGCCCCGACTACCCGCGTGCCAGCCTGTGGACCGGCACGGCCGACTCGTGGGTCAACCTGTCACCCGTGGGGCCGTATGTGTCGCAAGCCTACGGCGTCTACAGCGGCCAGCAGGTGGGCTATGTGAGGGCAGCTTGGCGCCCCCGCCCCCCCTACCCCTACTCCTACTACCCCAACCGCGCCAGCCTGTGGACCGGCTCGGAGGCCTCGCGGGTGGACCTCCACATCGAGACGCCGGGGTTCGAGCCGGGTTGGTCGGTGGCCTACGGCGTGTACGGCGACCGCGTGGTGGGCGAGGCCGAGCTGGGCGACGGCCAAGTGTCATTCACGCAGGCCATCGTGTGGACCCTTTCGCAGGGGTCGTGGAGCTGGTCGAGTCTGAACCCCGCCTGGGCGGATTGGTCGGTAGCCAACGGCGTGTACGGCGACCACGTGGCGGGCGAGGTCTATACCTCCGTGGACGACCTCAGGCAGGCTAGTCTGTGGACCTCCTTGCAGGGGTCGTGGAGCTGGTCGAGCTTGCACCCCGCAGGGGCGACGGCGTCATCTGCCCACGGCATATACGCCGGGCAGCAGGTCGGCGATGCCTGGGTCGACGTGAAGGGCGTGAGCCAAGAGTGTGCCATCCTCTGGACCGGCTCGCGCGACCAATGGACAAACCTGAACCCCTCTCGGAACGGGGTCGCCGCGACGACCTCGGGCGCCATGGGCGTCTACGACGGCGTGCAGGTGGGCTCCGCCGAGTGGGACGGGCAGTGGCGCGCCAGTCTGTGGACTGGCACGCCCGAATCGTGGCTGGACCTGCACGCGTTCCTTCCTGCGGAGTTTACCTCCTCCTTCGCCAGCGGCATCTGGAGCAATGGAGTCTCTATCTACGTGGTCGGCTGGGGGGCCACGACTTACGGGACCGAGGCGCTGATGTGGGTCGGGGAGGACTGCAACGGAAACGGAATCCCCGACAGCGCCGAACCCGATACGGACGGCGACGGGCGGATCGATGACTGCGACAACTGCCCGACGATCGCTAATCCGTTGCAGGAGGACTCCGACGGCGATGGAATCGGGGATGCGTGCGGCCCGCCGGGGAACATCGTGTGGCACGCAGATGATCTGAGCACGGATCGCACCACTCGGTCCCTGAGGTTCCGCGTGGAGGGCAAGCCGAACGGCTCGCTTGAGGACGCCATCAAGGTGACGATGATCGATCTGCAGAACGTGACGAATGCGCCCTGCTGTCCGCCGCAGAACTTCGGTTCGTTTGAGTCCGCGACCTGCACGGGCGATCCTGTGCCCGGCGGAGGTTGCGCCCGCTGGGTGGGCAAGCCGGGAACGTTCCTCGAGTCTCAGGACGACCCGTCAGGCCCGACCTACCGAGCGGCGCGGCTGCAGTGCAGCCCGTTCTACTTCGACTGGATCACGGAGACGACGACCAAGCCGATAACCGTGGTGGGGGCGGAAATCATGCCCAGCTCGGAGTACCGCGTGCAGGCATACGGTTCCTCGTGCGCGGGCAACGAGGGGACGTGCACGAACGTGTCCGCTCCGGTCACGATGTACACGCGTCGCTCCGGCGACCTGAACGCGGTGTACAACCCGCCCGGGACGACGACGCAACCCGACGCCATCGACGTGACCCAACTGGTCAACAAGTTCAAGAACGTGCCGGGCGCTCCAGGCAAGGCGATCACCCAGCTTCAACCGAACCTGCCGGAACTCAACGGGGATATCAACGCGTTGGACATTGTGGCGGTGGTAGACGCGGTGAAGGGCTTCGCCTACCCGTTCGCCGGTCCATGCCCGTGCCCGTCGCTGGTGACCTGCGGTCCCGGCGCGGGCAGTCTCGCGTGTTCGGGAGGTGTGGACACATGCACCGGCTCGGGGCTTCCCGGCCTTGGTAGCGGCGCCACGTGCGTGAAGACGTGCAGCGGCAGCGGCGATCCGTGCATCAACAACGGCCACTGTCCAACGGGTGAGACGTGCGGCAATCCGTACTGCCGCGACAAGTGCGGGCGGTGTACGCCGTAGGCCCGGAACGCCCCGTCGAAACACCGGGGCCCCTCGATTCGCGGACGCTGGTTCCACCTCGGTGACCGTCGTTCGCGCTTCAATCGACAATCGAAAGTCGACGATCTACAATCGGGAATCCGGAGACTCCCTATGACTGAGGACTTCGTCATCGGGCCCAAGCTGGGTCAACTGGTGGAGCGCGTCGTCGCCAGCTACCAGGCCGACGCGCGCACGCAGCACATCGACCGCGTCTACCTGCCCTCGCGCAGCGAGATCATCCAACTGGTCCGTGAACTGCTCGAACTGTTGTATCCGGGCTTCCTCGGCCGCCAGCGTTTGACGCGCCACAACGTCGCCTTTCACGTGGGCGACCTGCTCCCGCGGATCGGCGAGGCCGCCTTCCGGCAGATTCAGATGTGCCTCTGCTACGTCGATGAGCTCGCCCATCCGGGCCGCCTCAACGAGCGACCGGCGGATAAAAGAGCTCGCGAGGTGACTTTGGCGTTCCTAGAGGGGATCCCCGCAATCCGCGAGAAACTGGCCGGCGACGTCCAGGCCGCTTACGACGGCGACCCGGCGGCCCTCAATCTCGACGAAGTCATCCTCGCCTATCCCGGACTGCTCGCCATCAGCGTCCAGCGCCTCGCCCACACTCTGTACGATCTCGATGTTCCGCTCATGCCGCGGATCATGTCCGAATGGGCCCACGCCCAAACCGGCATCGACATCCACCCCGGCGCCCGCATCGGACGAAACTTCTTCATCGACCACGGCACCGGCGTGGTCATCGGTGAGACCACCGACATCGGCGACAACGTGAAAATCTACCAGGGCGTGACGCTCGGCGCCCTTTCCTTCCCCAAGGACGAGCGGGGCCGGGTGATCCGCAAGGCCAAGCGCCATCCGACCGTGAACGACAACGTGACCCTCTACGCCAACGCCATCCTCCTCGGCGGCGATACCGTGATCGGCGAGAACTCGGTGATTGGCGGCTCGGTCTTCGTGACCTCCAGCGTCCCGCCCAACTCCGTGGTTACCTTCAAACCGCCCGAACTCCGTCTAAAGACCAAGGGCGAGACAGACGGCCGGGCCAAACCGCCCCCCAAACTCGAATCCACGCCCGATCCCGATTTTATGCCGGACTATGTGATCTGATCTCCCTCTCCCCCGAAGGGTGAGGATCAGGGTCAACGCGTCGGCGTGGAAGTTATTGCCGAACAATGGACAATCACGCATAATATCGCCGTGCGGACTGTCTCGGCCATTATCAAAACGCGAGCCAAGGAATCCATCGGTAAGCGCATTCGTCGTCGACGAAAGGAACTGGGCCTCACTCAGGCAGGCTTGGCGGCGACGGCCGGGGTCAATCAGGGCTACATCTCTGAGATTGAGCGAGATCAGGTGAAACCCCGCCGGCGCACGCTCGACGCCTTGGCCGGGGCACTGAACATGCCTCAAGGTGTGCTGATCGGCGGCGGGGCGGAGCACGACTCACCGCAGCCCCTGGAAACCCGCGAGCTTCCTCTCTTCGGTTCCATCCCCGCCGGGCCTCCATCCGAGTCCCAGGAACAACTCGAGATGTTCCCGGTCCTGCGCCATCAATGGTCACCGGACCACTTCTGTCTGCGACTCTCGTTTGACAGCATGGAGCCGACGCTCAAGCCCGGCGACATCGTTCTCGTCCACTACCGCCCCGACGTGGAGCCCGAACTCGTCCAAGGGCGAATCTGTGCCTGCCTGGTCGATGGCCAGCCGACCCTCAAACGCGTCACCGTCGACTGGCGCGGCGACGGGCGGATCATCATCCTCCGCGGCGATAACCCCCGCGTCGCGCCCGTTCTCATCGACCGCTCCCACGACTTTTCCATCCAGGGCATCGTCATTCGCCTCGTCGGCCGCGAGCTCTAGAACAAGGAATTGTGAATGCGGAATTGTGAATGCGGAATTGTTGTCACCCTGAGCGAAGCGAAGCCCATCTTCAACAGTGCTTGGACAGGTGAACCCGCGTGGTTGCTCAGAAACGCGGATTTTCGGGCAGAATCAGCCTCGGAGGTTGAAAACGTAGTGCCATAAAATAGGCCCGAAACGGATTATTGGCCAGCATTTCTCTTGCATTTCAGCAGAATTGGTGCATATTTGTAGTGGGTATAGACCATACGGGGATGCACGGAGGCTGCTAATGTTCGTCCGAGCCAAGAAGAGCGGGGCCTACCAGTATCTGCAACTGGTACGCAGCGAACGCGTGGACGGTCACGTCCGCCAGCAAGTGATCGCCACCCTGGGACGCCTCGACGTTCTACAGGACGGCGGGAGGATCGACGCCCTGATCGCCTCCTGCGCCCGCTTCGCCGAACGGACCGCGGTATTGGAGGCCCACGAGCGTGGGCAGACGGAGGCGGTGGAAACGATCAAGATCGGTCCGCCCTTGCTCTTCGAGCGGTTGTGGCAGGAGCTGGGTATGCCGGAGGTCTTGAGCGCCTTGCTGAACGATCGCCGGTTTCAGTTCCCCGTGGAGCGGGCCGTATTCCTCACCGTCCTGCACCGGCTCTTCGATCCGGGCAGCGATCGGGCGGCGGAAGTGTGGCGGAAAGGGTATGCGCTCATCGGGGCCGGAGAGTTGCAGTTGCATCATCTCTATCGGGCGATGGCCTGGCTGGGCGAGGCACTACCCGACGACCAACAGTTCGGGGCCGCTCCCTTCGCCGCGCGGCGCACCAAGGACCTGATCGAAGAGGCCTTGTTCGCCCGGCGGGAGGATTTGTTCAGCGGGTTGGACCTGGTGTTCTTCGACACCACTTCCATCTACTTCGAGGGACGCGGCGGCGAAACCATCGGTCAATACGGCAAGAGCAAGGATCATCGCCCGGACCGCAAGCAAATGGTCGTGGGTGCGGTGCTGGACCAGGAGGGGCGGCCGATCTGCTGCGAACTGTGGCCGGGCAACACTTCGGATGCCAAGACGCTGATTCCCATTGTGGATCGGCTCAAGGCCCGATTCCACATCCAGCGGATTTGCATCGTGGCCGATCGGGGGATGATCAGCAAGCAGACCATTCAAGAACTGCAGAAGGCCCATCGCAGTACGCGGTTCATTCTGGGTGCCCGTCTGCGGGCGGTGAAGGAGATTCGCGAGCAAGTGCTGGGGGATGCCGGGCCATATCAGGAAGTGTACGGTCCGCGGGTTCATAGCAAAGACCCATCCCCGCTGAAGGTTAAGGAAGTGCGCATTGCCGATCGTCGCTACATCGTCTGCTGCAACGAGGAGCAGGTTCGCAAGGACCGTGCGGATCGGGAGGCGATTGTGGGAGCCCTGCGGGATCGGCTGAAGCGCGGCGATAAATCGCTCCCTCCGCCGCTCAGGGCAAGGATTGGGAACAAGGGTTATCGCGAGTTCTTGAAGACCATGGGGAAGCGTTTTGAGATCGACGAGGAGAAAGTCTGCCGGGAGGCCCGCTTTGACGGGTTGTGGGTTTTGCAGAGCGATGCGGAGTTGACGGCGGCGGACACGGCCTTGAAATACAAGG
>Ga0315274_10002799_pt1 | contig 26035 bp, 17 predicted proteins | sample YL17G02_20_MG_FD_203700 | JGI IMG/M metagenome (GOLD analysis project Ga0315274, IMG submission 203700) | Sediment microbial communities from Yellowstone Lake, YNP, Wyoming, USA - YL17G02_20 | ecosystem: Environmental > Aquatic > Freshwater > Lake > Sediment | place: USA: Wyoming | collected...
CATGATCCAACACATCGCCCAGGGCCGGCTGCCACCGCGTGACAACCGAATCAACCCCCGCGTCGTGAAAAAGAAGATGTCCAACCCTTCGCACCTCAGGACATACTTCCCCAAAAAACGCCCCGAGCATTGCCATCCACCGCAACCGCAAACCTCGTTCGAACAGGCAGTTGTGATTCTTAAGTGAACCGTATTGGGGCTAGCCGCGACACGGCGCGACCACAGCAACCTGCTCGCCGTCGAAGTATTCCTCGCCGATCAGGTTCACCAACGCGACGAGGTAGTCTTCGCCGACATCTCCCTCATAGAAGTGGTTGGTACCGTTCTCAGAGTGCGCGAGGAATGTCGTGCGTTCATCAGGGTGCCGCTTGTGTCGCCTGCCCAGTGTGGGGCCGACATTGCGGAGGTGTTTGAGTCGCCAAGGGTCAACCTTCTTCCCCACAGCCTTCGCCAGCCTAGCAAACGCATGGCTGATCTTGTCGCTTGTGAACCGGCGACGCCTGTCGTTGACGAATACATAGTCACGAGTTCGGTCAGCCTGTTCTCGCGCACGGCCCTTTGCTTCCGAGATTTCGCCCTGTCGCCAAGTACGCCATCGCCGCAGTGCCTTGACTGTTGACGGGAGCAGAGGAGTCTTCCTCGGCATGCTCGTGCCGATCTGACCTTCCGACTTGACGCGCGGGAGCATAAACAACGGCAAGGCTTTGGTCAGGCGAATGTCGTCCCACTTGAGTCGTTCAAGGTCGATGGGGTCGCAACCTACATTGCAACACAGCCGCAGCACGACTTCCATCATGTGTCCTGCACGCTTTCGCCGTGTGGCCTGCCGGAAGTTGTTCGCGCGAGCGGCTTTGGTATTCGCACCCCGCATCGGCATGGTCTCAGCCGCAGTTTCGATGTCGATTGATGCCCATTTCTCCGCCTGCTTGAGGCAAGCCATGAACACCGCAACGGGCATTGGCTCCCGGTTCTGCAAACCGGGCTTGTAGGTGGCTTTGTCAAACTCAATCCACACGCGCCAACCTTCCGGGAACAGATCATCGCGCATTCGCCGATGGGCGATCTTGATTATCGCTGCGACGGGTGTGAGCTGGTCGTTTACCCACTTGTTGCTGAGTTTGCCTCTCTTTGCTTTGGTGCGATCCTCCCACGCAATGAAATCCTGCTTCGTCAACCTGTTGATCGGCTTGTTGCCGACGAAATCAACGAACTCCTTGAAGGTCTTGGCGTAACTGTGGATGTGCGGCTCGCCCTTCTTCTCGTTTCGTTTCACGGTCTCGAAGTGTGGGAGGCAGTCAAGCAGCTTCTCGGCGCTCGCACCATGATCGAGCCACTCTTCCGGCGACATTCCCCACTGCGCCGCGAGGGCTTCGTGATGCTTGTCAGGATTCTTGCGCCACCATTCGGGATCGGTCTCCCGCCCCCGCAGTTTGAGCCCTTCGTAAACATGTGGGTCGAGCAGGAACGATGTGTCCGCGCCCAACTCGATCAGGATGGGTTGCCACTCTGCTGGACAAGACGCATGCCGCCAGCGTTCAAGCATTTCTTCGGATGGTTCATCCATGTCCACGAAGTCGCCGAACAGCGCAGCCAGTTCCTCGCGGGCGTCTTCGATGGTCACCGGCTGGCGGAACATCGGGAGGTGCAGGAAATCCGCCAGCTGCACCCGTTCAAGTGTGTCTGAACCCGCGCTGGCCAAGTGGTCGATCCGACGGCGCGCCTCATCAGGATCGCTCACGCCATCCAGGGCGGTCAGACGCCGTCGGGCGACATCGTCGTCCTTGGTACGCAAGTGGATTCTCTGGTAGGATAACGCGCCGTTCTTGGTGACGGCGATCGTGGTGAACTTACGCCCGTCGTATTGGTCGGTCTGGAGGCGTTTGCGAGGTCGTCCTATGCTGTTGGTCTCGGTCGCAGGGCGTTGCGAGCTAGGTATTGGCGGCGGAGAGAAGCGGGGTGAGTATTGTCCCAAGTATTCTCCCAAACGCCGAAGGCGCCGTGGCCGGGCAGCTAGTGTTGCTGATCGTAAGTGCAGTATTTATATGAGATTATGAACATTCGGCGCTCGTAGCTCAGTTGGATAGAGCACCGGTTTCCTAAACCGGGGGTCGCAGGTTCGACTCCTGCCGGGCGCGTTGAGTCATTCGGCGAACCGGTGGATGCCCGTCTTCCGCCTTGAGACCCGCAGGCCGTCGCCCTGAGACGATCGCGCTCGCGCGTTATCACTGATATTCGTATGGTGTGACGGAATCACTCGATTCCGTTGGGGAGGGCTCACCCGGACGCCTTTACCGGGCTTACCAAATATTTCCGCACCTTGCTTTTGGGTTCGGGGCGGGGTATACTTAAGCCGTGGCAGTCGGTCCCCCCGCCACTCATCAGTTTCCCCCAGCGTAATAGAGGTACGCAGTGCTCTTGGTACGTCCTGTGCGTCGCTTGTCGACGTGGGGAGTCTGCCTGGAGCACACGACGCATCCTCGCGTGGTCGGTCGGCGTACTAAGATCGAGGGGTCTCCTTATAGGTCCCACGAGACCCAGGGCGATCGTGGCGGAGAGGCGATCGAAAGGAGCGGGGTGATGGGTATGCAGCTCACTGAGGTTGCAAGACCGAAAGGACCGGTGGGTGCGCCCACGAGCGTGAAGCCGCCGTGGGACGCGGTGATCCGCGGCCTGGCCGCTGAGGATCAGGTCCTACTGACCAAATTGCTGACGGAACCGACGGACTACGTCGATCATCCGGGCTTTGCCAAGCCGGGCGTCGAGCGCGAGCTGTTCGGTGACGAGGCCAAACTGAATCGCGTTCTAGCCACGCGGTTTTTCGAGTCGAATGATCCGATCTCCACGGCGGTGGCCGCCGGCGAGCGCGTTCCGACGCTGTCTTATGCAGAGGAAGGGCACCTCTTCATGCGCTTCAATTACGCCCGTATGCAAGCGGCGTCGATCCTGCGGGAGCACGCGGGGAAGCGGCTTACCGCGGCGGCGACGCGACGCTTGCTGGCGTGGGGGCATCGGATGCTCGCGACACGGAGCGTCATCGTTCGGCTGAACATGCCGCTGGTCCTGGCCATGGCGAAGCGCACCCGATTGAGCAACATCGACTTCAACGAAATGGTGAGCGAGGGCAACATGGCCCTTCTGCGCAGCGTGGAGAAGTTCGATTGCTCGCGCGGTTTTAAGTTCAGCACCTATTCGTGCCGCGCGATCCTGAAAAGCTTCTCGCGTGTGGCCATGCGGGCGAGCCGCTATCGGGGCAAGTTCCCGGCGGAGTTCGACCCGGCCATGGAGCGGAGCGACTATCTCGATCGGAAGCGGGACGGCCTGGTCGCCGATTGCGTGGACGAGCTAAAGGAGATTTTCCTCCGCAACCTTGCGGGTCTGAGCGAGGTAGAACGGACGGTGATCAGCGAGCGGTTCGCGCTGGGCGAGGCGTCTTTCGGCGGACCGACGTTGCCGAAGACGCTCGAACAGGTGGGGCACATTATCGGCGTGACCAAGGAGCGGGTCCGACAGATTCAGAATAACGCCTTGAAGAAGATTCGCGTCACGCTCGAGGATCGGTTCCTGGCCGCGTAGACTCAAAGAGGCACAGAGGTAACCTCCTCAGGAGAAAAACTACGGGGATGGGCCGGGGCGGCGGATCGGTTTTGCGACCGCGGCCCCGGCTCGCTTCGTTTTGGGGTGCCGCCGTGCCCGGTGCACATCCCCACCCATCGTACCCAGTTTCCCGGGCCTACTGATTCGGGCGGCGGGCCGGGAATTGGGACCTTACCACCCGAAGCGGGCGGTCGCCACCTTTGGCCGGCGTACGTCCGTTCCCAGGCAGCTCGGACGCAAGTCCCGTAAGGACAAGGAGTTACCGGAACCTGAACGACAAAGATTTGCAACGCGAATTTTTTTTCTGTTACATGCTTGACAAAGATTATGCGAATGGGTAGATTGGCGGTTGTTTCCGGGTTAACCCGGAGAGGAGGCGGAGCAGGGGAAGCGAGTCTCCGCGTTGTTCAACACGTTGCCCTGTGCCGCAGATCAGGCGCCTTGGTTGGTTAAGGCGCCGTGACGGATGAGCGAATGGTTGCCATGGCGCTGTAGGCGCCGTGTGCGGAGTGTCAATTGCGAGGCACATGTTCTGCTCACTCGGAAGGCCGTCGGGCGTCGGAGGCACGGACCATCCGTGCGTACGTTCGCTTTGGGTTAGGAAGAGCCGCGAGGGTGTGTCGCCCTCGCGTTTTTTGTTGCGGAGATAAGGCTGCGTCTGTTGCCGCCCACGCGGGAGGCGACGAACAGGGGTCGTGTGTGGGCGGGTAACCGGCGCGAGCTTCCTGGCGGGACACGGTGAAAACGGTGGTGGAAGGACAGGTATCATGAGCAGAAATGAGAATCATCGACGAGTGCATGGCGGGATTCGGTCGGTAAAAGGCCTTCGGCGGGTCGGTTTGGCGTCCGCAGTTTTGGCGACGTTCATCGCCTGCGCCTTCGTTGCGCGCCCATCGCGCGGGCAGTTGCTGGTCGTGGCGCCCAAGGCGGACTTTGGGCAGGCCGCGAACAACGATTCGCCGGACCCGCCGTACGGGGTCGGCAACGTCCATTGGATCGGCTCCATCGTCCACGCAGGTAACTCCAAGTACTACGAAGGGATGTCGAACCCGCAACGGGTGGTGTTTGACGATATTTCTGCGACCACGGGCAACGTACATACGTTGTCCTTGAGCCACCAGGCGACCAAGGGTGGCATTCACGCCTACGACTTCGTGACCTCGTGGGAGCAGGCGGTGCTCGCAGCGAACGCCGTCCTTCCTCCGCCGCCGGGGCTGTTGACCGGTGACAACACACCGGTGTTGCCCTTCTATCAGGATGATGGGTGCGACGCGGAGATCGGCCCCCCGGCTAGCCTGGGCGCCACCTGTACCAACCTTCGGGCAGGCGCGAACTGCGTCGTCGTGTCCGTCCCGGACGATCCGTTCATCAGCAAGGATGGGTCGACGCAGTCCAGGATCAACGCCTACGAGTCGTCCTTCGGGAACAGGACCGTCCGCATCTGCGGGAACCAGTCCATCTCGTCGGCGTCGCTGACGCTCTGCGGCCACGACCCGGCCGCGAACGGGAGCGACACCGGGGACTCAGAAATTAACTACATCCTAACCTGGACCTCGACCTCGACCCAGCTTGTGGTGGAGATGGCAGGACACCTCAGTGTTTCGGGGGATCCGAACGTGAATCCCGTGGCTTGGGGTGTTGGTCTAGGGGCCGCACAGATCGCCGGCGGATCGTACCACTTCAAGCTGGACAACCTAGGCGGCGCGGCCAGCGCGCCTCCGGGCTGTGTCCAGTCGGAGGTCACGTCGCTAGGCTCGCAAGATAACGCAATCAGCGGAGCGGACATCATCTGCTTGTGCCCCGATTGCGACGACCAGATCGCCTGCACGATCGACGCCTGCGACCAGAACACTTGCACGTGCGAGAGTTGCCCGTGCACGCACACGCCGGACCATAGCGCGTGCGATGACAATAATTCGTGCACGATCGACACGTGTGACGTGGTGTTGGGCTGCGTGCATACTCCCGTTTCAGAGAGCACGCCGTGCGAAGCCGAAACCCCGCCGGATCTTTGCACCAACGACCACTGCAACGGATCGGGTTCGTGCGTTTTCATGTCCAACAAGACTTGCGCCCCGGCGATTCCCCCGTGCGAAGGCGGCGAAAGCTGCAACCCGGGCACCGGGCTGTGCGTCCCGAACGCGGATGCGCCCTTCAGTACATTGTGCGAGCTGGACGGCGACCTGTGTACGAACGACCATTGCAACGGGGTCGGCCAGTGCGTGTTCCTCAATAACAAGACCTGCCAGCCGCCAAACCTCCCGTGCGAAGGCGGCGAGGTATGTGTGGCGGGTATCTGCACGCCGCTGGCGGATGCGGTGCTTAGCACGCCTTGCGAGGCCGACGCGGACCTGTGTACGACCGATCATTGCAACGGCACCGGGCTTTGCGTTTTCTTGAGCAACGTGAGCTGCCAGCCGCCAAACCTCCCGTGCGAAGGCGGCGAGGTTTGCGTCGGCGGTAATTGCGTGGCACAGCCGGATGCTCAGTTGAGCACTCCCTGCGAGGCTGACGCCGATCTTTGCACCAACGATCACTGCAATGGGAGCGGCAGTTGCGTCTTTAAGGACAATGTTGTCTGTCCAGCGGATACGGAATGCGCGACTTACGATTGTAACCCCGGCACGGGTGTTTGCGACGTGACATTCAAAGTGCTGAGTACGGTCTGTGAGCGCGACGGAAACAAGTGCACCAACGATCACTGCGACGGGGGCGGCAATTGCGTCTTCCTGAGCGCGGTAACATGCCCGGGCGGCGCGGGCGTCTGTGAGGCGGGCGAGCGGTGCGACCCGGCGGACGGTTTGTGCAAGGTGCTTCCCGATGCGCCTTTCAGCACGCCCTGCGAGGAGGACATGAACTTCTGCACGATCGAGCATTGCGACGGAATCGGAAATTGCGTCATCTTGCAGAACGTGACCTGCGCGCCCGCGGTGCCTCCTTGCGAGGGCGGCGAATACTGTGAGCCGAGCACCGGCGCATGCCTTGACAACCCGGATGCGGCGCTGAGCACCTCGTGCCAGGCCGATTCAAACCTGTGCACGATCGATCACTGCAACGGCAGCGGCACATGTGTGACGTTTGACTTCGTCGACTGTGCGGACGCGGTAGCGCCGTGCGAGGGCGGCCAGTATTGTGAACCCACCACCGGTGCATGCGTGGACAACCCTGACGCGACGTTGAGCACGCCATGCCAAGCGGATGCGGACCTGTGCACAATCGATCATTGCAACGGGAATGGCGTTTGTGTGACGTTTGACAACGTCGATTGTGCGGACCCCGTGCCGCCGTGCGAGGCCGGGGAACAATGCAATCCGTCTTCAGGTTTGTGCATACCGCTAACTGATGCGGAGGTCAGCACGCCCTGTGAGGCGAACGGAAACCTGTGCACGGTCGACCACTGCAACGGTCAAGGGCTGTGTGTTTTCCTACGAGACGTGCTCTGCCAGCCTCCGAATCCGCCGTGCGAGGGCGGAGAGGTGTGCAATCCCAGCACGGGGCTGTGCGTGCCCCAGCCAGACGCCGTACTGAGCACGCCGTGCGAGGCGAACGGAAACCTGTGCACGATCGACCATTGCGACGGGCAGGGACAGTGCGTCCACCTCAGCGACGTGGTGTGCCAACCAGCCGATCCGCCGTGCGAGGCCGGTGAAGTGTGTAATCCCGGCACAGGTCTGTGCGTGCCCAATCCGGATGCACCGTTGAGCACCCCGTGTGAGGCCGACGCGGACCCGTGTACGCGGCAGCATTGCGACGGGAACGGCAACTGCGTGCTGGAAAAGGAGGTTTGCGGCGCCTGTTGTGACGGTACGACGGGTAACTGCGTCAACGATCTTTTCGAGGTCGACTGCCGGGGCGATCAGCGCGCCTGGTACCAGGGGTCGCTGTGCTCGGAGATTCCACCTCCGGGCTGCGTGCAACACCGAGGCGCCTGCTGCAACGCCGCGCTGCCGGGCGGGGTCTGTACGGACGGTGTGCTTCCGGGTGACTGCGTCAACGTCTTGCCCGCCGACCAGTTGACCTGGTTCAAAGCCGAAACTTGCGCCGTCGTGGAGTCGAGTGGTCGTTGCGACGAGCACCGCGGTGCCTGCTGCGACCGGCGCATCGCGGACCCGGTGCTGCGTTGTGAAGATCTTCCTGAATCCGAGTGTCCGATCGACGATCCGACGCAACAGTCCTGGACGAAGGGCACCGCTTGCGCCGATCTTGGGCCCGAGTGCACCGAGCACACCGGGGCTTGCTGTGACCAGCGGATTGCCAACCCGGCGCTGCGTTGCCGTGACGACGTGCCCGCGTCCGAGTGCGTCATCGACGATCCCGGCCAGGTTTCGTGGTACAAGTTCACCGCATGTGCCGACATTACGTGCGGGGAGCACACCGGTGCCTGCTGTGACGAGGATCCGTTCGGAACCTGCCAGGACAACGTTCCGGCGTCACAATGCAACTGCACGAAGTGCTTGTTTTACAAGGATACGCCGTGCAGCGCGGTCGGGTGTGTGCACAACTCGATCCCGACGGTTTCACAGTGGGGTCTGGCGATCTTGACGCTGCTCTTGCTTACCGGCGCGAAGATTTACTTCGGTCGTCGTCAGGCCGACGCGGCGTAAGGCAAGCGGCACAAAACATGGTGAGCGAAGCGAGCCCTGCGGGGCTCGCTTCTTTTATGCGCCGAGCCTGTTCGGCAGCTTGGAGGTGAAGGTCCTCTGCGGGCCGTGATGGTCGGTGTAGCGGCAACGTTGGGAATCACAGACGCTTGCGTTCGATCCGCTTGCGCAGTGCCGTCAGGGACAGGCCATTCGCAATGCTCGCCTTGGTCGCCCCGCCGCGCCGGGCCGTCAGCACTCCGAACCGCATCTGAGCGAGTTGGTCGGTATGATGCGCGTCCGTGTTGATCGTCAGCGTAACGCCCGCAGCGAGGGCCATGCGAACGTGGACGTCCTTGAGGTCCAGCCGCTGCCAGCTTGCATTGATCTCCAGGATCGTCCCGTTTTTGGCGGCGGCCTCGACCACGGCGGCCATGTCCAACTCCATCGGGGCACGCTTGTTGAGCAGCCGACCGGTCGGATGGCCGATCGCCGAAACGTAGGGATTCGCAATCGCCGCCAGCGTGCGCTCCATCGGGCTGTGTCTGGTCGATCCCAAGGCCGAGTGAATGCTGGCCACCACCCAATCGCACTCGGCCAGAATCTCGTTGGGATAGTCCATCGATCCATCGGAGAGAATGTCGCATTCACATCCCACGAGGATGGCGATGCCTTTGGTCTTCTTGGCGACCGCACGAATCGCCGCGATATGCTCGATCATCCGCTCGATGGATAGTCCGTTGGCGATGGTGCTGCTCTTGGAATGGTCGCAGATGGCGATGTATTCGTATCCTCGCGCCTTGGCGGCGGCGGCCATTTCCTCGGTCGTGCATCGACCGTCGCTGGCGACGGTGTGTACGTGCAGGTCGCCGCGGATGTCCTCGACGGTCACCAATTCCGGGAGGACCCCCCTTGGTCCCCCCTTGCCAAGGGGGGATGAAGGGGGGTCGAACTCGCCCCGATCCTCGCGTAGTTCCGGCGGGATCAAGGGCAACCCGAGCTTCTTGTAGATGTCGGCCTCGCGCTTGCCCGCGATCGACCGCTCGCCGTCGAACAACCCGTATTCGTTGAGACGCCATTTTTTGGCGATCGCCCTCTCGCGGAGGCGGACGTTGTGCTCCTTGGACCCCGTGAAGTACTGCAAGGCCGCCCCGTAGGAGTCCGTTTCCACTACCCGCAGATCGATCTGCAACTCCCTACCCGCGTCCAGTTCAACGGTCACGGAACCCTTCGTGCCCCCTGAGGCGAGGACGCGCTTCACGCCCTCGAACGCGACGAACTGCTTGATGACGTTCTCGCCGTCGGCGGCATCGCAGAGGATGTCGATGTCGCCGATGGTTTCGGCCCCGCGACGCAGCGATCCGGCCACCTCCGCCTGCTTCACCCCGCGCAGCGCTCGAACCCGCTCGACGAACGCCTCGGCGACGGGCAGGGCAATCCCCAACGGCGTCCGCCCCCCGCTGCTCTCCAAAAAGGCGATTCCCTCGGCGATCTTCTTGACGCTGGTCGCGCCCAATCCCGGTAGCTTCTCCATCGCGCCGGTGGCGATCACCTTTTTGAGATCGTTGAGGTTCCTGACCCCGAGTTCGGCATGGACAAGGGCGACTTTCTTGGGGCCCATGCCGGGGATGTCCAGCAACCGCGGCAGACCGGCTGGAAACTTCGCTTCCAACTCGTCAAGCACGTCGATGTGGCCGGTGTCGAGAAACTGCTGAATGCGTTGGGCCGTGCCTTTGCCGACGCCGGGCAATTCCTGAAGCCGCCCCTCTTTGGCCAGCACCGCGGCGTCCTCGCCCGCGTCTTTCAATGTGCGGGCCGCCCGGCGGTAGGAGTTGATGCGGAAGCCGTCCGCCCCGTCGATCTCCAACAGATCGGCGATCCGCTCAAACGCTCGAACAAGCTCGGTATTCACCATCCCCAGCGCGCCGTGAACGACTCCCTCCCGGCACCTTTTCGCGGGACCATTATAATGGTTCTCATGGGAGAATATACCCATGCGCGCCAATGGGCTCGGCTTTCGTGAACGCCGTCCCGCTTTGCTCGCCGCTCTCGTCGTGCTCAAACGAGCCCGCACCGTTGATGGACTGATGGAGACGATGCAACCCGCGGTGAAACGCCGGTTTCGCTCCGTTCGTCCTGATTACGCGGCGGATCGGACGAACGGGCCTGAGCGCAGTCGCGCCTCCACTGTCGGCGCCCCGAGGCGCGACGCGTTGATCCACACTGTCCCTAACGCGGCCCAGAGATCCGCAAAACGCGCGGCCCAGCGCCGCCAGAGCCGCCGCCGACAAGCCCTGCAGACCCCGGGCCGTTACCAGACCCAGCAACCGCTACCGGGTGGAACAACCCAATTCCCCGGGCGGGACTCTCACCCGCTGGAGAACAGCGCCTTTTACGGCGCACAGAATCGCTGGGCTACTCTCAGCGTGTCCCGCCGGGACACCGGCGCCCACGACAACCAAAACGTGGGTAAACTTGAGCCTTGGGCTGGGGGACGGACTTGGCAGAGTATCCCGGCGCGCCGGGACTCCGGGCACTTCCTTCGGGACTCAGGACAAGCATGGGACGATCACGGAGCTGAACATCAGTCCCCCACCGCAAGCGGTGGGGCGCCCAGCGCCTGAAAAATGTACCCACAATCCTGACGCGGACCCGCCGCGCGGGCCGCGCCGTTACCACGAATTGACTCGCCCCTCTGCGACGCGGATCATCGAGAACCATGCAGCCGACGCACCCTCGCATTCTCCTGGCCGAAGCGTTCGACCCCGCCGCCGTGGAAAAGCTACGAACGGTTGGTGACGTTCTCGCACTGCAAGCCTGCGATGAGTCCACGCTCCGCCGAGCCGTCCTCGACTGCGACGCGTTGCTCATTCGGACCGCGACGAGGGTCAGTCGAGCCGTGATCGAAAACGCGACCCGACTGCGGGTCATCGGTCGCGGCGGCGTCGGATTGGAGAACATCGACCTTGCGGCTGCGCGGGAGCGCGGGATCGTCGTAGTCTACACGCCCGACGCCGCCACTGACGCCGTCGCGGACCTCACCGTCGGTTTGATGATCGCCCTGCTCCGCAAGCTGACCGCCTGCAACGCGATGGTCCGAAGCGGGCAGTTCAGGGAAGCGCGGGAGCAGAGCTGTTCGCGGGAGCTTTCGGAACTGACGCTGGGCATCCTCGGCATGGGTCGGATCGGGCGGGCCGTCGCCCGCCGAGGCCGTAGCGGTTTCGGCATGACCGTGATCTACAACGACATCCTCTCCCCCGGATGGCTGGACTTCACGGCCACACCGGTCACCAAAGGGCAATTGTACGCCGACTCCGACGTGGTCACCCTGCACGTCCCGCTGACCGATGCGACGCGACACCTCATCGACGCGGCTGCACTGACTCAGTTCAAGAAGGGGGCCCTGCTGATCAACACTTCGCGCGGGGCAGTGGTCGACTCGCTCGCCCTGGCCCAGGCGCTGGCGGAAGGGCGGCTCGCGGGAGCCGCCCTGGACGTCGTCGAGCCGGAACCCCTCCCCACCGAGCACCCCCTGATGCAAGCCCCCAACACGCTCCTGACCCCGCACATCGGGGCACGCTCCTTTGCGGGCTTGGCCCGGATGAACAGCATTGTTGAGGACGTGATCCGGGTGCTCCAAGGTCAGACACCGCTATACCCGGCCTGGACGGATGACGGTCCCAATCCAGCCGCGTTGCAACGGTGGGCGACCGCCGTCGCGCCTCCCGAACTGCGGTAGCCGTGGCCTGCCGAAGACCGGTCCGGCTCACTCGAACGCCTGCGCTCTGCGTCGAAACGGTAACACGCCGAAACTCCGAAACGTCCGACGCCGAAACGTCAAAAGCAGAGGACGAAGAAGCCGGATCGATTCCCAACGGGCGTTCCCCCGTCGTGCCTCGATCAGCGGAACCCGGGTTACGCCGCCCGGAGTTCGCGATGTAAGCTGGTTCCGCCCGTTCCGCAGTATTCCCCGATTCCGGGCGTGAGGGACGGTTACGATATTCCGGCTACGATCCGCAAGTTTCGGGGGGTTCGGGTGTTGATAGTATAGGGTGGCAGATTCTTCGGATGACAACGACCTGATGCTGGCGGCTGGCCAGGGCGACCGGGAGGCTTTCGGTATCTTGGTCGAGCGTCACCGTTGCGCCGTGGCCCAATTCGCATACCGATTCCTCGCAATCCCAGATCGCGGCACGGCCGAGGACTTGGCTCAAGATGTGTTCTTGGCGGCCTGGAAGGCCGCACCTGCATTTCGCCCGCAGGCGGGGGTCCTGACTTGGCTACTTCGGATCACCACCAACATCTGCTTGAACTATCGGCGTGACAGCCGGCTGCGTAAGGCAGCGACACTTGATGCCGACGGAACGTCCGCGCGTGTCGTGTCGGACATCGATTGCCCGATGACTCGCGCAGCCGAATGTGAGCAAGCCGTAAGTGTCCGGATGGCCATCGCGGACCTCCCCGCCAATCAACGGGCGGCGATACTTCTTCGGCACTTCCAAGGGCTGTGCTACCGCGAGATAGCGGACGTTCTCGATACCTCGGTTCCAGCCGTGGAATCCCTGCTCTTTCGGGCGCGACGAACGCTCCATACGACCTTGGCCGCGGAAAACGAGTGCACGCCGCAAGTTTTCCCGGAGGCCCGTGTTGAATAACTATAGGAGAAGGTGATCTACGATGAGATGCCGTAAAACACAGAAGTTGCTCTCAGCGAGATTCGACGGAGAGATCCATGGTGCTGCCGACCGCACCGTCGAAGCACACTTGAGCCGCTGTCCCGCATGTCAGCGATTCGCCGCCGATCTTCCCATCTGCTCCCAGACTCTGGACGTGGTGTTCGCACCCGAGCCTCGATCCGGCTTCACGGAACGCGTCATGGCGCGGCTCCCCGAACGACAGTCGAGCGGGCCCTTATCACGGGAACGGCTGCGAGCGTTTCGTCCCGCCGAGGTTGCGGCGGGCGGACTGGGGCTCGCGGCAGGCGTCATCATGGCCGTACTTATGAATGGCGAGCAGGTCGTAGCGACCGCTCGAGCGGCGGACTTGACGCAACGGATGTATGCCGAGTCGTTCGATCCGCTTCCCGGCGGTTCGGCGGCAGCCAACTACGTCGCTCTGGTGACGGAAAGCGCGAGGTAACTTATGCGTTCACTTATAACCGGTCGCAACGGACTCTGGGCGCTGGTGATCGCATCGCTGGCGTTCAACGTCGGATTCGGCACGACGTTCGGCGTGCGGACCTACCGCCACGCCTGTACGGGCAAGACCGGCGAATGCAAGGTGGGACAGGCCTTGCTCGCCAGCTTGAACCTCACACCGGACCAGCAGGAGAAGTTCGCGGTGGCGCGGGACTCTTTGCTCGAGCAGGTTCAGGAGCTTCGACGGCAACTGACCCCCGAGCACGAGAAGCTTGTCGATCTCCTGGCCGCGCCCGCGCCCGACCGCGCGGCGATCGCGTCGCAACTGGACGCAATCGCCAACCTGCAAAGACGGATCCAACAGCAGGTGGCCGAGCACTTGCTTGAAGAGAGAAGCCTGCTGTCTCCTGAGCAGGAAACGAACTTCAACCAGTTCATCCGGACGAGTCTTTGCCCGCTTGGCTTCAATGCGGCGCAGGGTCTTTCGGGCTGTCGTGAACCAGGGTGCGGATCCGGACACGGGCCGGGCGGCCATGGCGCAGGCAACAAACCGTGATCGGAAGCGTTGAGGTTGATTACCTGGCTTTTGGGGAATCGTGCGAGCGCACCAGAGCGTGGTTGAAGGTGCGCTCCGAGATGTGTGGTCTGGTCTGTCGTGAAGCGTACCCTATGAACCTGAACAGGGCGCTTCGCGCAGGGTGAACCCTTGACATCGTGTGTCAAGGGCGGGTTTCTGGGTATTTGACGAGACGGAAAGGAATTGGAGAAGAATCAATGAAAAAGCATTGGACTGCGGCCTTGAGTACAACTGTGTTTTGCTTTTTGGGCCTCGCCGGCCTTGCCGGTGCGTGCCCGCCGCGAGCGGAGGCGGACGGTCCGCAGGACGGCGCGAGCGGATGCGCGGCCAGACGGGCCGCAATGGGGACCGCCTCGGCGGATCAGGCGATCGGCGGTTGCTGCCGGGGCAAATGCGACCCGGCGCGTTGCGATCCGGCCACGTGCGATCCATCGAAGTGCGGGGGCGCGAGCGGCGGCGGGTGCTTGGGAGCCGGCAAAGGATTCGTGGACGCTGACGGCGACGGGATCAATGACAACTGCCCGCTTGCCAAACTCGATCTCTCCGCCGAGCAGAAGGCGCAAATCGCCGAAATTCGCGCATCCAATCCTACCGCTCGGCATGAAGCAGTCCTCTCGGTTTTAACGGAAGAACAAAAGGCCGATCTGCAGGCGATTCGTACGGCTGGCGGGGCCGCTCACGGCGGCGGGTGCCGCGGTGCCGCAGGTGGCAAGTGCGATCCGGCCACGTGCGATCCATCGAAGTGCGGGGGCGCGAGCGGCGGTGGCTGCCTTGGAGCGGGAAAAGGATCCGTGGACGCTGACGGCGACGGGATCAATGACAACTCCCCGCTTGCCAAACTCGATCTCACCGCCGAGCAAAAGGCGAAAATCGCCGAAATCCGCGCATCCAATCCTGCCGCTCGGCATGAAGCAGTCCTCTCGGTTTTAACCGAAGAACAAAAGGCCGATCTGCAGCAGGCGATTCGCGCGGCCGGCGGTGGCGCTCACGGCGGAGGGTGCCACGGAGCCGGAGGCGGCAAATGCGATCCGGCCACGTGCGATCAAAAGAAGTGCAAAGGAAATGATTCCGGTTGTCCCGGGCACGGCGCAAGCGACGGCAAGTAGCGCATAGTCTGAGGGCGAGGCGGGTGGGCAATCCGCAGCGTCCGTGGTTGAAACGCGGGAGGGGCGATCTCCGTACCTCTCCTGCGCTTCAACCACCTCAGCCATGCCGAGTTCCTTGAGTCCATGCCGCAGCCGGAACCCGCCGTCAGGAACGAGCCATTGGCCATTCGGGACAGCCACCCATTCCCCCGTTTCAAGAAATAGAAATAGGGACAGTCACGAATGGCATGAAGGTCGATCACCGGGGTCGCGTGGTCTGGCAGAGCGCCGCTGTGACGAACCAAGCCGCAGCTACTCAGTGGAGTCTTGGGCCAGGAAAGCAGATGTGCGCAGCGCAGTGCGTGGTGTCCCCGACGGATGATCCGAAGGTACCTGCGTCCGGTCACTTTCAGCCGACATCAGGTTTCGCACCGGCGGCCATCACGACGGTGAAAGAACGGGAGGCCGCAGATGCGCACAGATGGTTGCCAGAAGTGCCTTCCGGTCGATCGGCTTCGATCTGTAGTCATCGCACCCGGCCTCAATGCACTTCTCGCGGTCGCTGGCCATCGCGTGGGCGGTCAAGGCGATGATGGGCCCGGTGTAGCCTTTCCGTCGAAGCAGGCCGGCGGCCTCGTACCCGTCCATCACCGGCATCTGCATGTCCATCAGGATCACGTCGAACGGGTGCGCGGGATCGTCGTCGCGTCTTCCGTGCATCGCCGCCAGGGCCGCGTCCACCGCCAGCTTGCCGTTCTCGACAATCGTGACTTTGGCCCCGGCCTTCTTCAGGACAAGGGCGATGAGCCGCTGGTTGTCGGGGCCGTCCTCGGCCAGCAGGATGTGCAGCCCGTCGAGTGCCATCGCCGGGTCCGCCGGAGGCGCGGACGCGGTGGCAGCCTCACGCCGGACGGTGACCGCCTCCTTGTTGCAATCGCCCTCGATCATCGGGACGCCATCCAACGGGCCGGTGGCCGCCGTTGCCCGGAACCGCGTTCCCAGCCCGGCCCGGCTTTCCACCAGGAGCACGTCGCCGCCGAGCAACTGGGCCATCCGCTTGCTGATCGTCAGGCCCAGGCCGGTGCCGCCGAACTGCCGGGTCGTCGAGGTGTCCGCCTGGTTGAACGGCTGGAAGATTCGTTCGGCCTGCTCGGCGGTCATGCCCATCCCCGTATCGACTACGTCGAATTGCAGGCAGGGTCCCGCGCCGCCATCGACGAAGCGGGTGATGAGCCTGACTCCGCCGGTGTCGGTGAACTTGATGGCGTTGCCGACCAGGTTCACGAGGATCTGCTTCAGGCGGGTGGGGTCGCTGGCGATGGTCTCCGGCACGGGCCCGATGAACTCGGTGTTGAACGCCAGTTTCTTGGCCTTGGTTCGCACGCGAAGCAGCGAGGCCACCTCCGCGACGATCGCGTGCGGCGAGCAGGCGACCTGTTCGGTGGTCATCTTTTCGGCCTCGATCTTGGACAGGTCGAGGATGTCGTTGATGATTTCCAGGAGGTGCCGGCCGTTGCGAAGAATCGTGTCAAGCCCTTCCTGCAGTTCGCCGCTGTCGTACGCACCCTGGCCGGGGCAGCTTTCCCTGATTAAGTCGGCGTACCCCATGATCGCCGTCATCGGCGTGCGGATCTCATGGCTCATGTTGGCCAGGAACTCGCTCTTGGCACGGTTGGCCGCCTCGGCTTGGGCGGCCATCGTGTTGGTTCGCTCGATCGACCGCTCAAGTTGCTTGTTAGTTTGCACCAACTCGGCCTGCGACCCATGCAAAGCCTCTTCGGCTCTGGATTGCTGGACGACGAGGGCCACAGTACTCCCGAGTCCGTCCAACATTATGTCTTCGTCGGCCGAGATCGGATGTTTAGCGAACAGAGCCAGGACGCCAAGCCTTTCTTCGCCGAGCACTCGGAGCTGGTACCCTGCGAACGACACGAGTCCCAACTCGCGGGCCCATGCGTGGTTGTGAACGCGCGGATCATTCTGCACGTGGTTAGTGAGGAACTTCCGTTCCTCGCCCGACGCGACGATCCCGATCTTGTAGCAGCCGAACGGGACACGGCGGTGCCCTTGGCCGTCTAGGTGGGTGTAGCGTCCGGAACTCGCCAGCAGATGCAGGCACCGATCGCGGTGACGGCACACGTGCGGGCCTTCATGCACCTCGGCATGCACGCAACCTCGTTCGCACAGATCTCCCGGACCTATCACCCATATCCGACAGAAATCCGCGTCGAACAGGCGAACGATGCTCTCGGTGACACATCGCAATTTGTCATCAAGCGGAGCCTGCCCCAGGAGCGACTGCTGAAGGAGACCGATGCCCTGCTGCCGCTGGAGCAGCTTCTTAAGTTCCTCCTCCGCCTGCTTCTGGTCGGTGATGTCGCGAGCTGTTCCTAGCCATCCGAAGGGCTTCTGGTCCGCACCCGTCAGCACCGTGACGGTCATCCACGTGGGGAAGGTCGAGCCGTCTTTCCGGGCATGCCCGATCTCGCGTTCGCCGGAACCGGTTTCCAGCACTTTTTCGTTGAAGGGGAGTACCTCCGTCTCGAGCTGCTCTGTCGTGTGGAAGATGCTCAGGTGCCGGCCTACGACCTCGTCGGCGCGGTAGCCGTGCAGCCTGGCCCAGGCTTGGTTCGCGAAACGGATGCGACCGTCCAGGTCGGCCAGGGCGATGCCGTCCGCCGACTGCTTCACGGCCGCCTTGAACTCCAGCAGCTTTTCCTCGGTCCGCTTGCGCTCGGTGATGTCCTCGTACACTCCCAACACGGCAAATGGCCGTCCATTCGCATCGCGCAGCGGCGACTTGGAAGTGTCTACCCAAAGTCGGGCGCCATCGGCCTGTTGGAGTTGCTCGAGTATATGGAGTTTGGGGCGGTTGTTTTCGAGGACCCCCCTGTCGTCGGCGCGGTACGCTTCGGCCTCCTCCCGAGGCCACGGCAGGTCAAAGTCCGTCTTGCCAACAATCCGGGCGGGATCGTCCAATCCGACGGCAGTGGCGAACACCCGATTGCATCCGAGATAGCGGCCTTCGAGGTCCTTCCAAAAAATGGACTGCGGCACAGTATCCAGAATCAACTTAAGGGTCGCGCGGCTCTCCCGCAGCGCCTCCGCGGACTGGCAAAACGCCCGGTAGTGAGCCTTCTCGCCGCGCTGCCAGAACATGACCACCAACACGCCCGCCATCGTCAGCATGCTTACCAGCAGCGTCAGGATCAGACCCGCGCGGGACCGCCAATCGGCGAAGGCCTCGGTCGTGTCCACCTTGGCCACCATGAACCAGGGCGAATCCGGGATGGGCTGGAGGACCGACAGCACCTCGACCCCACGGTAGTCATTGCCCTGCACGACGCCTTCACGGCCCAACACGGCCATGACGGCGATCACCTCGGTGGCGCTCAAGGGGATACGGAGTTCCAGCGCCGTGCCGGGCCGATGGCGGAGGTCGTTCAGGAAGAGCACGTCGTCGCCGTCACGCCGGACGAGCAGCGTTTCCGCGGTCTCGCTCGGCGTGGGCCATGACTGGATGATGGGATAGAGGAACTTGCGGGCGTCGCTGACCAGGATGATCGCTCCGAGCGGCGTCTGGGCCTGCTCGTTGCCGGCAAAGAGCGGCGAGACCACGCTGAGGTGAGGTGTTGCGTATATTTCACAGGTGTGCAGGTCGGTGAACACGGGTTTGCGGTCGCGCAGGGCGGCGGTCAGGGACGCCGTGTCTGCCCGATGCCCATCCGAGTTCTCGGTCAGGCCCAGGCGCACCTGCCCCTCCGGGTCGACCAGCAGGACGTCGGTGTAATGATACTGATTCTGAAGGCTGCGGAAGCGGCGGCGTAGCTCCTCCGCAACCTCGGAGCGCGGATCGGCCATGAATCGCGCCACGGCTTGGGCAAGAAACGGGCTCTCGGACAACACGGCGGCATCCGCCAGTCGTTCAGCCCGCCAAGCCACAATTTGGTTCACCTTCAGCCGAGCGATCGAGGTGAGCTGTTTTTCGACCCCTATCCGGATCGACTGCTCCTGGTCGTGGTAAAACCACGCGCCGCCGATCAGCACGGCCGGCACGATGAGCGACAGGATCGCCACGGGCGGCCAGCGACGCCGCGAAACCGACACAGGCCGCAATGCCGCCGTCATTCGCTGGTCTTCCTTATGCGATGCGACAGATAGCTCAGTCCGGCCATGCCCTCTTCCACCGACGCCCAGGCGACGGTCCCGGTCAACGTCTTGGCTAGCGCATCGGCGGCGGTGCTGAGCTCAGCGAACCCGTACCTGTCTTCACTGCAATTCTCCGGTCAGCGACGGCGAGACTTGTTTGCCCGGATGGCGGCATCGACCGATGTACGCCATTGCCCCGTCCCGGCTTTCACGCCGGACTTACGGATCGTTTCCACGCTGCCCGTGCCCGCACCCGCTAGATCGGCGCGGGGGGGGGGATAAATCAGTTCCGGCGTGTCTTTTGGGGGTGATTCCGAAACCGCTCACGTCCGATACGAACGTCTTGGTCGGTGGTCATCCGATAAACCTGACGTGACAGCGCGGGTCCGCGCGGTCGTCTGGCCGCACAAATTAGGGACAGTCACCTAGGGACAGTTCCCAATTCTCCCGTTCCGGTCGACCGACGGGCAAGGGTCGCACACGCCAGCTCAGCCCGGGCGCCTTACGCTAGCCGCCGTAGTAGGCGCGGATGATGTCGCTGGCCTTGTTGTTGCTCAGATTGATCGCCCCGAGGGTTTGACTCGCGGCCGTGCGGATGGTGAGGTCCGCATCGTCTTTGGCGATCGTCACCAGTGCGTTGACCTGTCCTTCCTCAAGTAGGTTCCCGTTGTTCTTCGCCGACTCCGCCAGCGAGCCGAACACGGCCACCCGAAGCGGCTTGCTGTTCTTGCCGTCCAGGGCGACGTGGGCGATCGCCCGCTGCGCCGCGGGCGACGGGGTGAGCGACAAGACCGACGCCGCCGTGATTTGCAAGCGCTCATCGGATGCGGCCAGCGATGCGATCAACGCCGGAGTGGCCGCGCCGGCGTCGTACACCGTCCGACCGTCCACGGCGATGCGTCGAAGGGTCTCTGCGGCACGAAGAGCCAGGTCGATCGCCTGCTCGGCGTTCAGGGGCATCTGTCCGGCGCGGCCGCGAGCACGCTCCAACGCCGCCTCCAGCGCCGCCTCGGCGCCGGACGCGTCCACGGCCTCCACCAACGAGTCCCCTCGCATCAAGTCCTCGGCCGTGACCGACTGCCGCGGCTTGGTCAGCACGACCACCGGCGTCTTCGCATAGGCAAACTCCGCCCGCAGTTGTCCCAACGCGGAACCGATCCCCGGCTCGGACAGGTCCGTGGCAAGGAACACGCCGCTCACCATGTGGAACTCCGTCCGCGCTCGAACCATCGCCCGGTCGAAGTTCGTCTCCGCGATGACCTCCCGATCGCCGCCGCGTAACGCGCCCATGACGCGATTGGCGTTGCCTTGGTCGGGATCGACGACGATGAGTTGTTGCCGCCCGCTCTGGGTCAGCGTGCCGGCCAGCACCGGCACGACGAACTGCGAGTCGGCGAACTGCGATTTCGGCAACGCCGCGCCCAGCGCGAGGGCCGCTTTGATTCGTACCACCTGATCGGGGAAGCGAAGACATTGGGCGAGGGGCTGCTTGTAATCCTCGGAGCCGACCAGCGAGGTCTCGCCGGCGGTGATGCGAAGGGCCTCGATGGCGCCGAGGGCGACGGCGGAGTCCCGATCCCGAACCGCCCGATCGAGCACCAAATGGGCGTATCTCGGCCCGGCGGCCTGCGTGAAATAGAGCGCTCGCGGAAAGACGGCCGGACGGGTGCGATCGACCTCGCCGGTCTCCGCCGGGTCGCCCTTTTCCACGTTCAGACCGAGTCGGCTTTCACGACGGGTATTCGCCGCCAGCCACAGGGCGATCGCGTCTTGGTAGTCGTTGCGCAAGCGCAAGGCTTCCTCGCAGCAGCGCATGGCCATCACCGGCCCGAAAATCCGCCGCGGGACGACCACCGGCTTGAGCGCCTGGCCAGGCGCGTCCCAGTACCACACGTTCGCTTCGTCCAGCCGCGGATCGGCCCGGACCGTCTCATCCTCGTCGTAATAGCGCTCCGCGAGTTGATAGAAGAGTTCTTCGGCCGAGCCGGGAACGCTGCGCCCGACGAGGGACTCAATCCGCGAGATCGCCGCCGATGCGGCCGCCTTCGTCTCCGCGAACGCCTTGGCGTCGCCGATCACCTTCCGCAGATACGGCACGGCCTGCGGATAACCGATCTCGCCCAAGGCATGGATCAGGTTCTGACGAAGGTCGTTATTCTCGACGGCCAGGGCGATGACCAGCGGGTTGACCGCGGGCTTGCCGATCTTGGGCGTGGCGCTGAGGATTCGAGGCCAGCGCGCCGACTGTCCCGGATCGAGCAGGGCCTTCACCAGCAGCGGGACGGAATACTCGCCGCCGTCCAGCAGGTGACGGACGGCAGCGACCTCTTGCTGTGGGTTGCCGGCAAGCTTCTCGATATTGGCTTGGATGCGTTCGACGTCCCGTCGCCGGAGGAACTCGCCCTTCTCGATGATCTCCAGCACGCGGCTGGCGCTCTCCGAGATCGACGAGTTTTTGATGATCGTCAGGAGGGTGTCGACGCTCTTTCGGTCCTTGTTCGCCAGCTCCATGAGTTCAACCGGGTCAAGATCGGGATGGGCGAGCAGCGCCCGAGCGTGGGCGTCGGCCGCCGTGAACTGCCCCAACTTCGCGTAATGGAGGAAGTCGGTGAAAAGTTGCTCGACGGTGGCGTCCGGGGCCACCTCCGAGGCTGGCGCCGCCTTGGGCTGGGTGGTGGTTTGCGACGACGCCGAAGCGACCAGCCCGGCCATGGCGACCGCCGCGAGGGCGACACCCTTGGTGAATCTTCGTTCCAGTGGAACCCCCAACGTACCGCGCATCGAATTCTCCCGTCGTGCGATGACCCTGGGAAACCTCCGCCCGGGTAGGAGCCGAACACGGGTGGAAAGCCGGCCGACGCAGCCCGGCGAGCGGCAGGGAGAATAAGCCCTCTCCTCCCGACCGTCAAACGGAGCGCGGAGGCCCTGGCCAGGGGAGCGCCGCCATCCCTTCGAGGCTCAGGGCAAGGCTTACGCCCGGCCCGGCCGGGCTCGGGCACCCATTCCGCCGGCCCATGCCTGCCCGGTTAGATGTTCTTCATGATGGCGATGCCGCCCGCCGCGGTGATTCCCAGAAGGATGGTTTGGACGAACTCGTTAACGACGAGAAGGTTGCACCCGCCCGCCTGCAACAGGATCGCGCCCGCGGCCAGCAGCTTCATTACCCGCATCATGCGAGGTCCGGTCATGGACAGACTCCGTCAAAGTTTAAGGAACGTCGCAAGCCCGGCACGCGGCCACGCCGGCCGCGTCCGCCAAGCCCGCGAGAGTCCGAAGTCTAGTCGGTCTCTCCGCAACGTCAACTTGCCGCACCGCAACAACTCACAGCCGCCAGGACATCCCGAGCCGCCTCATTCATGGCGCGGGTCCAATCGCCTGTTGCTAACCGACGCTCGGCGATCGACAATTGGGAATCGGAAATTGGAAATCGGTATTCGTCAGGGAGGGCTGCCTGTGACCGTCAAACACGACCGCATCGTCCGCGGGGATTGCATCACGGAACTCGAACGGCTCGAGGCCGACTGTGTGGACCTGGCCTTCGCCGATCCGCCGTTCAACATCGGCTACGAGTACGACGAGTACGACGATCGCCGCGCGGACGAGGATTACCTCGCGTGGTCCAAACGCTGGATGCAAGGGGTCATCCGCGTGCTGCGGCCTTGGGGTGCGTTCTGGCTCGCGATCGGCGACGAATACGCGGCGGAGTTGAAGGGGATCGCCTCGCGCGAATTGGGTTTGGTTTGTCGAAATTGGGTGGTCTGGTACTACACCTTCGGCGTGCACTGCAACAGCAAGTTCGCCCGCTCCCACGCGCACCTGTTCTACTTCCTCAAGCCCGGACCGAGCTACGCCGGCGGTCCGGCGATGGCTCGGCGGACCCAATTGCCGATTGCCGATTGCCAATTGCCAATTACGAAGGCGCCACGGAAGCGTGGTCGAGGTGCCGACCCGCGAATCGGCAATCGGCAATCGGCAATCGGCAATCGGGACAACGGGGATGGTGTCGAGTACCGAACGACGTTCAATGACTCCGCCATCCGCGTCCCGTCGGCCCGGCAGCTCGTCTACGCCGACCGCCGTGCCAACCCCAAGGGCCGGGTGCCGGACGATACGTGGATCATTCCGCCGCATCCGAGCCCCGAGCGCGAGCGAGGGGCCGATCAGAGCCGCGACAGTCATGGAGCGGTCAGCGCTGGGTCCGCTGTGCGGACCGCCGATCAGAGCCGCGACCGTGAGGGAGCGGGTGAAAATTGCCAATTGCCAATTGCCAATTGCCAAATGGGCCCGGAGCGGACTCCAATCGACAATCGGCAATCGGCGATCGGCAACTCGTTCGTCCTGCGTCCCCAAGACTTGCCCTCCGGTTTCGCGGCCGACTCCGACACCTGGTATTTCCCGCGCGTCTGCGGGACGTTCAAGGAGCGTCGCGGCTTCCACGGCTGCCAGATGCCCGAACAACTCCTCGGCCGGATCATCAAGGCCTGCTCCAACGAAGGCGACCTCGTCCTGGACCCCTTCGCCGGCAGCGGTACAACCCTGGCCGTGGCGAAGAAACTTGGCCGCAAGTATTTGGGCTGTGAAATCTCGAATGAGTACGTCACCGAGGCTAACAAGCGTCTCGCAAAGATCGCCCCCGGCGACCCCCTCAACGGCCCGGAGAACCCGCTCACGAGCGTACCGGATACCACGAACGGCAAGACTCGCGATACACGAGTTGTATGCCGTTCGGCCAAACTGGATGAGCTCAGCCTCGGCGTCCTGGATGCATTCCGGTCCGTTCATGAAGGGCCTTCAACAGACTGGCTGCTCGCGGATCCGACGGTAAATGCGCGCTTCACCTACGCGTGTGAGCGCCGCTCGCTGCCCGGAAGCCCGGCCGAGTGGAATAGAACGCTGATCAGGCTTCGTAAAGCCGGAAAGCTCGGTCCCCTGCAAAGCGTCCGGCGGCACGACCTTGATCGTGACAAGATCCAGGAATGCGAATTCGCGAGTGAGATCGCGTTGAGTCAGTTTTGGGGGATTAGTCTTGACACAATACTGTGCGAGCCGGAACTCGTAGCGAAATTCGACGGATTTGCGAGCCGACTCGCGCCGGGATTCGAACCCGTCTACTACCGCTGGGCGGCTCTGCAAGTTCGCAAAAAAGCGAAGGACACGCGTCAACTCGCGGAGCAGTTCGCGCCTCGGTTCGCGGATGTTCGACTACGACTTCTCGGGCCGGTTCGCAACATCGAGCGGAGGGTGCTTCCACAGTGCGAAGGGGTGTACGTTTTGGGCGCTCCAGCAACGCAGAGTCGCAAGCAGGGTTCTCTCTATGTCGGGAACACGTCGGACTTGAGGGCGTGGGCTCGTAGGTGCCTGGAGGCCCACACGTTCGAGCAACACCCATTCTCAATCGTTGGTGGCATGGAAGTGGTCCTGAGATTTGCGAGTCGAAGGGAAGCCACGACGCAGGAGTTGCCCGCGCTACAGGCTTACCTGGTCGCGAAACGTGCTCCCGTATGGAACTACTCACGCCTCGGCTTGGGCGCCGCATGAAGGACAAAGACCTGCTGGCCGCGTTCCTGGCGGTTTCACAGGGGTTTTCGCCGGACCGAGTCGTAGCCGACCCCACGCTGAATGATCGATTCCTTCACGAATGTCGGACTGCGGGTCTCTCCGCACCTGATGACGAGCTTAACCGACGTCTGCTAAACCTGCGGAAAGCATCCGCGTTGGGGCGGGGAATCACCGTCCAACGTACCGCGTTCCCGGACGCGTCGGACTATGAGTTTGCCAGCGAGATCGCGATTCGCTTTCTAGAGCGCCGCGACGGCGTTACGCTTGACCAAGTGATCTGCGATCCCGCGCGGGCTGCAGAGTTCGACCAAGTGGCTACGCGAATATGTCCTGGGTTCTCGCCGCTAGAGTATCGCTGGGCTGCCCTCAGGCTACGAAAGAAACGAAAACTCCGCCCCGAACGGCTAGCGCAGGTATGTCGTCCGGTCTCAGTCATCAACGTGCCGGTGAGCGGGATCGATACCACCAAGGTTCCGACCTCGCCCGGGCTGTACATCTTCTACGAAACGAGTGCCGTCCTCTACGTCGGCGAATCGACGAATCTTCGTAAGCGCATCACGAAACACCTTGACCATTCGGACAACAAGGGTCTCGCACGATGGTTGTGGGAAGCAGGGACCGATTCGCTCCACGTTGAACTGCAACTGCTTCCGCCGGGGACAGCGACGAAAGTTCGTAAAGCTCTCGAAGCCGAACTGATCGACTCGCGGAGACCTGTCTTCAACGTGGCGGGGAAGTAGCGTGCGGGGTGACACGGACGACCCCGCGAAGCGTGCCTGAGGCACGGCGCGGAAGTAGCCCAGCGATTCATCGCTGGGTCCCGAATGCCACAATCACCGAGTCCCGGAGGGACGATTGAGCGCCTCAATCGTCCCTCCGGGACTGAGATTCAAGACACAACCGTGCTTCCCAGCGATAAATCGCTGGGCCATTGTCGATCGTTCCCCCAGGACGAGGATCGGAGAGTCGGAGGGACAGTCACTGGTATTCTGTGCGCGATCCCTCAGATGCCCTTCGCCGAGCGATCCCCCCGCGCATTATGGGGGTAGATGAACGATGACCGCCCGATGCGCGCGCCGCTTCGTAGATCACGCCGCTTTAGCGGCGTTTCTCCGCCGAAGGCAGGGCCTTAGGCCCAATACGGTTCACTTAAGGCGCATAAAACAAGCCCCACAAAGACGATAGAGATTCGGATGGAGCCGAAATCAGTCTATCGCAAAGGAGGCTTGAACCATGTCGAGTCCTGTCCTGAGCCGCGAAGGAATCGGCCAGGGAGGGCCGAGGACTCCACTCAGGGAGGAGTGGCCCGCGCCGATTATTGTACTGGAAGCGCTCCGTCAGTTCGTGCCGGCG
>Ga0315274_10002800_pt1 | contig 26027 bp, 23 predicted proteins | sample YL17G02_20_MG_FD_203700 | JGI IMG/M metagenome (GOLD analysis project Ga0315274, IMG submission 203700) | Sediment microbial communities from Yellowstone Lake, YNP, Wyoming, USA - YL17G02_20 | ecosystem: Environmental > Aquatic > Freshwater > Lake > Sediment | place: USA: Wyoming | collected...
TTCGGGTACTGATACTCATGGACAGAGTATGCTACTTAGAATCACATATGTCAAGTGGGCAGTTGCATTTTTCTAAAGGTCACTATTTCAGCCTAAAATCAAGGTATTTCATGAGATATCCATGCAAACAAGAAGGCGCACAAGTGAGCTAATTTGATTGGCACTTTAAATTGCCTAAGTTCAGTAATCGATATTGCTAACGGCCGAACGATTTAACAAGGCAAATACGGGCCTTTTTGAGTTCCGGGGGCTGCGACAGGTGCCTTTTCCGGGTCTGTGGAAATCGAGGCTAATGCGAGAATCCGGCTTTCATGGTGACCACAGCATGCGCTCGCTGCGAGTGTTTCGTGTCTCATCCGATGGTGGGATCTCTTTCCTACTCCTTCTCTACGAGCCACCTGTCTCCCGCGCCGGAAACAAGAAGGACATTCGTGTGCGCGGTGAAATCTCCGGTGCGGATGATTGCCTTCACACTCCGGCTTCTTGCTTGCAGGTCCATATGAGAGATGGTTTCCAAAGGCATCGCCGTCCCCAGCACCGATCGAATCTGGGAGAACATCGACGGGCTGTGAGACCTTGTTTCATCAGCCATGATCAGCTTTTCCACGGAGAAGTGCCGTTTCAGAACCTCCAGCACGTCAATCACACGGGGCGTGTTTTCCGATAGAGCGAGGTCCACCGTGTCCACACCATCGGGGATGGGAAAACCTGCATCGCAGACGATGAGCTCGTCCTCGTGCCCCATCCGCGCGAGCAAGCGAGCGATCTCCCGATTGAGAACTCCCCCTTCCTGCATGACCTACCTCCTGTAGCTCGCCGCGAGCATCGCGTAGATCTCGTCGCGGGACGCGATCCGCGGGTAGTTCTTGTCGTCTGGAAGCACTTGGCTGTCATCCGCTATTGCCTCCAGTCCCTTCTGGCTCAGCTTGAGTTCCTCGAAACAGATGCACTGAGCGCGCGTAGCGAGGCCCGTGTCAGCCCAGACATCCCGCGAAGACCTTCGGGGAGGGCCCTGCACGGAACCGCTAAAAGGCGTTTCGTAGTATCCCCATGATATCCTCACGGGACGCCTTTCGGGCATCGTTTCCAACGGACCCCGCGGTCACCCGGAGGGTATCATCGGCGATCCGGGCGAAGTCCATCTGCTGGACCCCCTGCTCCCGAAGCGAGCTGGGAGCGCCAATGTCCCGGATGAATTTCTCCACTTCACGAACGCTGTCCTCGGGCGTCCAGCCCGACCGGCCGGCCGGCTCGTCCTTCAGGAACACGCCGATATCAGCGAACCTGGACGGCAGGCTGTTCATGCTGAAGCGCATGGCATACGGCGTCAGGGCGGAGAGTGCGCCGCCGTGACTCGTGCCACTCGTCCCCCCGATGCAGTGAGCGATTGCATGCGCGAGGGTGACGATTGCCACAGACAACGAGTAGCCGACGAGCGTGTCCGCCAGCGCCATCTGCGCGCGCGCTTCGAGATTGCTGCCGTCCTTCGCGACCACCCTTCCCCATTTCCCGACCAGGCGCATGGCCCGTTCACAGTACATGTCCGTGATCGGGTTCGCGAGGGTGCTCGTGTATCCTTCCAGCGCGTGGGCAAGCACGTCGAATGTCGTCGTTGCGGTGACGCTTTTCGGCAGGCTCAGCATGAGCTCGGGGTCGACGATGCTCACCCGGGGAAACAGGCCGTCGTTCCCGTTGCCCGGCTTCTCCATGGTCTGCGGGTTGGTGACGACCGCCCAGGGGGACACGTGGCTCGCGGTACCCGAGGTCGTGGTGATCGCGATGACCGGCAGCGGCGCATTCACGAGCGGCTTCTCCCCTATCCAGGAAGGCCATATGGGCTCCTTCTGGGAGACGGCGTACGCGATCATCTTGGCCGCGTCCATCGCGCTCCCGCCGCCCAAACCGATAAATACGTCACACGCTTTGGAGAGCGCGAACTTGGCCCCCGCGTCGATCTCCGTGGAAAGGGGGTTCGGGCTGATGTGGGAAAACTCCTCGCCGGTGACGCCGCTTGCCGAGAGCGCATGCTGCAGCCTGTCGACGACGCCACTTTCCTTGAAGAAGGTCCCCGTGGTGACGATGAGCGCCTTGCTGCCGAGGTCCTTCGCGTGCGATCCGGTCTCGGTGAGCTTACCAGGGCCGAAGATAATCCGCACCGGCACGTGAAATGCGAAGCTGTAGATCATGGTGATGCTTCTCCGTTCTCCGAATCGAAGAGCCACAGCCTGCACGGCACCCGTTGCCGCAGGCCCGGCATCAAGGTATGATGGAGGGGCCGCCCCTGACAGGGGCTGGCCGGAACGCTGTCGGACCTGGCGGAGGAGTCAGGTCCTTCAGCTTCTCCGTCGAACCGGCCGGTCCGCTGCCGTGGCTCTCAATCCCGTGCAGCGGAGCCGGCCGTCCTTTTGCCTCTCCTCTATTTTCCCCAGCTGTCAGCCGCTTTCTTCGGCCTCATGAGGAACTCCTGCGTGTTCTCCTTGGTGATGAGGGCGACGCCCGTCTGGATGTACTGCGGCAGCGGTGCGAACCCGCCGGACTTCCAGGCCGTCATCGGGGAAAGCAGGCTGTGCTTCCAGGTGTACATCGACATCAAGGACCAGAAGCCCATGCTCCAGGTGTCCTGGGCGATGGTGGCCCACGCCACGTCGGCCTTGATCTGGTCAAGGATGGCATTGTCCATGTCGAAGCCGAGGACCGGGATCTTCTTGTTCGCTTCCTTGACCGCGTTGGCGGCACCGATCATCTCAATGCCATTCGCGCAGAATACGAAGTTGGTTTCCGGATGGGCCTGGAGCATCTGGCCGACGACCGTGGCCGCCTTGGCCGTGTCGCCCTCCCCGTTGCCGTTGGCGACGATCTTGATGTCAGGGTACTTCTCGAGGGCAGCCTTGAAGCCGGCGAGCCTCTGCTCGAGATTCAGCTGGCCAGGACGCAGGGTGTAGATCACGGCGCCCTTGCCCCCGATTTTCTGCGCTGCCCACTTGCCCGCGCTCACGCCCGCCGAGTAGTTGTCGGTGGAGACGTACGTGCCGCGATTGCTGTTGGGCGAGTCTGTGTCGAACGTGACGACCTTGATCCCCGCCTTGATCGCTTTGTTGATCGGCTCGATGAACGGCTCGGGATTCATGCATGCCAGCGCGATGCCGGCGGGTTTCATGGCGACCACCTGGTCGAACACGGTCACGGCCTTTGTGATGTCGTACTCGGGAGTTCCCGTGTACTTGACGGTGACGCCAAGCTGATCGGCCGCCTCCTGGAACCCCAGGAAGCACCCCTGCCAGTATTCAGCGCCGGACAGGAAGGTGATCATATAGTATGTTTCCTTCTTGTCGCCCGTCAGGGGGCTCTTCTGGGCGAACGATGCCGCGATTCCCACGATCGCAAGCAGCGCAATGACGAGTATCAGTTTCCTTTTCATCTCTCCTCCTCCTGCGTTTCTTGAAACGATTTGAACTGCACCGATGGCCACCTTACCGCGTCCTCCGCTGGTGGCTCATGTGGTCAATAAGCACTGCGCCGATCAGGATGATGCCGGCAATGAGATCCTGCCAGTACACCGACACGTTCTCGAGCACGAGGATGTTCCGGATGAGGGCGAGCATCAGGATTCCGAGTGCGGAACCGAACGCAGACCCTTCCCCGCCGTTCAAGCTCGCTCCCCCGATGACGGCAGCAGAAATCGCCGTCAGTTCCAGACCGTTGCCGGCCAACGGCGTGGCCACCTTGAAGCGGCAGATGGTGAGGATGCCCGCCGCCGCGGCGAGAAGGCCGGAAAAGATGTAGACGCCGATCTTCAGGCGCCCCACGTTGAGGCCGGAGAGGATCGCCGCCTTCTCATTGCTGCCGAGATAGAATACCTTCCGCGCGGCTCCAGCGCGCCGGAAGAGCACGTCCCCCACGACCGCGACGAGCAGGAACGCGACGACGATCATGGGCACGCCGAGGATCGCACCCGAACCGACATAGGTCATGGCGGGGGAGAGCTTGTTGTACAAGGATATGGATGTTCCCTGCGTGATGACGAATGACGCACCGCGGGCCATCCCCATCATTCCGAGGGTCGTGATGAGAGGGTTCAACCCTACCTTTCCGATCAGGAGCCCGTTGACCAGGCCGCAGAGAAGGCCTGCGGCGAACCCGATAAGCACGGCGAATTCGTGGCCGATGCCGGCGTCGATGAAGCGCGCAGTGACGATTCCCACCACGGCGAGGACAGAGCCAACGGACAGGTCGACGCCCCCGGAAATCAGGGTGAGCACCATCCCGATCACCACGATACCATTGATCGCGAATCCGAGGGCGGTGGTACTCAGGTTCTCCGCGGTGCCGAAGTAGGGGGAAAGTACCCAGAAGATTCCGACCATCGCCGCGATGAGAAGAACGAGGGGGCCGCTGCGGATGCCACGCAGAGCCTGCCATGCCCGCCGCAGGCCGGCGCCCGCGTCGGTCTGCTGCGCGTCGGCGCCGTGGCTGCTCTCCTCGCTCTTCACGTTTATCTCCATACCGCAGCTCTCTCCCTGTGTGCGCCTGCTCAGGCGTGGCCTGCCGCGAGCGTCATGATTGCCGGTTCCTCGATGCGCGCACCTTCGACGATTCCCCTGCAGGCGCCTTCGTACATGACGATCACCCTGTCGCACATGCCGATGATTTCGGGCAGCTCCGAGGAAATGATGATGATCCCGATGCCTTCCTTCACCAGCGTATCGATCAGCACGTAGATTTCAGCCTTCGCGCCCACGTCGATTCCCCGCGTAGGCTCATCCATGATGATGACCCGCGGCTTCGTCGCGAGCCATTTCGCCACCATGGTTTTTTGCTGGTTTCCGCCCGAGAGCTCGCGGAGGAGCTGGGCGAGGCTCCGGTGCTTGATGTTCAGCGTTCGGGCAAAGGAGGCGGCTCTCTTCTTTTCCTCTCTCCGATTGATGAAGATCCCCCGCATGATCTGGCCGAGCGAGGCCGCGCTGATGTTCGCCTGTATGTTCAACCCAAGGAAAAGCCCCCCGATCTTCCTGTCTTCGGGCAGGTACACGAGGCCCTGGTCGATCGCATCCCGGAAGCTTCGCACGGGGAGTCGCTTCCCCGCGAGGCGCACTTCGCCGCTCTCGATTCTGTCGATGCCGCAGATGCCGCGCGCCAGCTCGGTCCTGCCGGCGCCCACGAGTCCGGAAAAGCCGAGGATCTCGCCCTTGTGCAGGGCGAAGCTGACATCCCGATAGCGGCCTTTGCGTGTGAGCCCGCGAACCTCGAGAATGATTTCCCCTTGAGTTCCCCGCTTGGGCGGGTACATGTTCGCGAGCGTGCGCCCTACCATCCTGTTGATGACGGTCTGCCGGTCGAGTTCGCTAACTGCGAGGGTGTCGATGAGGTGCCCGTCGCGAAGGATGGTGACCTGGTCGCACAGCGAGAATATCTCGGACATGCGGTGGCTCACGTATAGGATTGCGAGGCCCGAGGACCGAAGGCGGCGCACAAGCGCGAAGAGCGTTTCCGCCTCGGTCGAGGTCAGGGAAGAAGTCGGCTCGTCCAGGATAAGTACCTTGCAATTGCAGGAAAGGGCTTTGACGATCTCGACGACCTGCTGCTGGGCGATGCTCAAGCCCCCGGCCTTCTGTCGGGGGTCGATGCCCGCATGAAAGGTCTCCAGGAGGGCCGCCGCCTCTCGGTGCATTCGCCGAAAGTCCACGGGTCCCCAACCGACCTTGTCGCCGTGCCCCATGAATATATTCTCTGAGACTGTAACGTGCGGGCAGATTGCCAGCTCCTGGTGAACTGAGCCTATACCTGCTTCGAGGGCCTGCCGCGGGGCAGGGAAGGAGACAGGCGTGCCGTCGAGGAACAGCGAACCCGCATCGGGGGGGAAAACCCCGGAAAGGATATTGATGAGGGTCGACTTGCCAGCACCGTTCTCCCCGACCAGGCCGTGTATTTCTCCCGCGCGGAGACCGATGCTCACACCCACAAGGGCGCGCGTGGCACCGAAGCTCTTGTGGATGGCCTCTGCCTGGATGACGAACCGGTCCTGCATGAATCCCCCAAAGCCCAGAGTGGCGGGAAAACCAGAAGGACTTTTCCCTTGTTCGGCATTTAGACTATCAGACCAAATATCAACTGTCAAGAAGAAAAACAACTCTTCCGTGAGGGGAGCCCCAGGACCTGGAAAGCGGCTCAGGGGCGTGCCGCGACCTTATCAGCGAAGTAGCTGCCCGTGTAGCCGATGTCCTTGGACACGTGATATGCGCACTTGAGGACTTCCTGCTCGTAGACGGAAATGCGAGCGAGGTCGAACCAGCTCTTCAAGGCCGTGATGCCGAGCCCCGCGGCAATCTTGCCTTCCGCGCCGAACACTGGCGCCCCAATGCAGAAGATCCCTCTGGTGTACTCCTCGTCGTCGTAGGCAAGCCCTGTCCGCCGTATCGTCTCGCACTGCTTCATGAGCTTGGAGCGCAGCAGGAGCGTTTTAGGTGTGAGACCGGCCATCTTTGGTGGGAGGATCTGGCGGACTTCCTCCTCCGGCATGAATGCGACGATCACCTTCCCGAAGGCGTTCGGGTGGTAGTACAGGAGCCCGCCGGGAACGACTCGCAGGTAAAACTGTACCTCAGGGCTGATTGTGTCCAGGACGAGCACCTTGTCGCCGTGCGGGATCTGGATCTGGCAAGTCTCCGCCGTCTCCCGGCAGAGCCATTCGAGGTGAGGCCGTGCTCGCTGGCGCAGCTCGAAGCGCGTGTACAGACTCATCCCGAGGGTGAACACCCGCGTGCTCAGCTGGTACTCGCCTGTGACGGGGTCCTGGATAGCGTATTCCCTGTCGGAAAGGCTCCGCAAGATCCGAAATACAGTGTTTTTCGGTATCTTCAGGCACCGGGAAAGCTCGGTCGCGCCATAGGGGCGCGGGTTGGTCGACATGAACTCGAGGATGTCCAGCGCCCGGTTCACCGCAGGCGATGCGTACTTGCGGCTGCCCTCTCCATGAACGTCGTTTTTCCGGGCGGGCACGTGCACCCCCTCGCTCCCAGCCCTCGTCCTGTACCTCGCCACCCTTCTTTTGTCCCAAATATGGGACGAAAGGTCAAGGGAGGGCTAGTGCTGCCTTTTGCCCCCAAGTAGGTACTGGACACTGGGGCTCATGCCGTGCATCATCGCGGCATGGACACACAAAACCAGATAAAACGGAGCTTGTCCGATCCCGCGAGCATAGGGTACGTGTGCGGGCTGCTTGAGGGCAACGAGAATCTGTGCAGGAGCGAACTGGCCGAACGTGTATGCCGGCAGTTCGGGTTCTCTGACGCCCGCGGCCGGGAGCAACGTGCCGGCTGCCTGAAAGCGCTTCGGGAGTTGGAGGCCGCCGGGCATTTCGTACTGCCGGCTGCTCGCAGAAAGATTGGGCCGCGTTCGCCGCGGCGACTGTCTGAACCGGTGCCGGCGCCAACGGATGTGCCCGCCGAGGTCGCCGAGCTGCGGGGGCTGAACTTGTTGGTGGTGGAAACGACGGAGCAGATGCGGATATGGAACGAGCTGATGATCCGAGAGCATCCGCAGGGGGCGGGGCCCCTGGTGGGGCGACAGCTGCGGTATCTGATCGATTCGGAGCACGGGTGGCTTGGCGGCTTTGGGTTCGCGGCGGCGGCGCTGCAGCTGGCCGACCGAGATCGGTGGATCGGCTGGGATGCGGAGCAGCGTCGGGCGTACCTGCATACGGTGGTGGGCATGAGCCGGTTTCTGATTCGTCCCTGCTTGCAGTGCCACAACTTGGCTTCCAAGGCCTTGAGCATGAGCATGGCCAGGCTGCCTGATGATTTCGAGCGAGCATTCAACTACCGGCCGTGGCTGGTGGAGAGCTTCGTGGACACCAGCCGCCATTCGGGGGCATGCTATGAGGCGAGCAATTGGATACGGGTGGGCGAGACGAAGGGGCGCGGCAGACAGGATCGGTTCACGCAGTCGGCCCTGAGCCGCAAAGCCATCTACGTGTACCCCCTGGAGAGAGACTTCCGCAGGCGCATGGGATTGAGCCCGGGGGCCGGGTTGGGCGCGCTGGGTCCGGCGGAGGGTCTGGAAGCACCGCAGTGGGCGGCACACGAGTTCGGCGGCGCCCCCTTGGGTGATGCACGGCTGAGCAGGAGGCTGGTGGAGGTGGCGGCAGCGAAAGCAGAGGTACCGGATCGTGCCTTCAGCGGTGTGGCGAAAGGAGATTGGGCGGCGGTGAAGGCCTATTACCGGATGATCGACCAGCCGGACGGATCGGCGCTCACCATGGCCAACATCCTGCTGCCGCATCGGCAGCGCACCATACGGCGCATGCAGGGGCAGAAAACGGTGCTGTGTGTGCAGGACGGCAGCGATCTGGAGTACAACAACCTGGATCAGTGCGAAGGGCTTGGGGAGATCGGAACCAACCAGACCGGGGCGAAGAGCCGCGGGTTGCACCTGCACTCGACCTTGGCGGTAGCCCCGAACGGACTCCCCTTGGGGGTGCTGCGCGCCCAGTGCATAGCGCGCGGGAGCAGGTCGGCGGAAGACGAGCGGCCCGCCTCTGAGATTCCGATCGAAGAGAAAAAGACGTTCAGCTGGATTGAGCATCACCGCGATCTGGTTGAACTGGCTGCCCAAATGCCTCATACCCGCCTGATCGACGTGTGCGACCGGGAGGCGGATTTCTTCGAGATGTTCGACGAGCAGCGGCAGAACCCTCGTGTGGAACTGCTGATACGGGCCAAGCATGACCGCGGCATAACCGCGGAACCGTTTAAGCTGTTCGCAGCGGTTCGCCAGATGCCGGTCGAGAGTGTGGTTCGCGTTCATATCCCGCGGCAGAGTGCCAGGCCGAAGAGAAGCAAGCAGAAGGCACGCCCCAAGCGGACCGGACGCACGGCGGATCTCTCGGTGAGGTACATGCGTATCCAGCTTCGTGCTCCAGAGTATCATGAAGGCAAAGACCCGATTGATCTGTGGATCGTTCATGCGCTGGAGGAAACCCCACCGCCGGACAGCAAAGCGGTCGAGTGGTTTCTGTTGACGACTATCGATATCCGGTCGGCCGAAGATGCCGAGCGATGTCTGCGTTGGTACTGTCTGCGTTGGCGCATCGAAGACTGGCACCGCGTACTGAAATCCGGGTGCCGCATTGAAGATATCGCTCATGAAACCGCCGACCGTTTGCGGCGAGCCATCTCCATCAATCTTGTCATTGCCTGGCGGATCATGCTGATGACTCTCCTGGGTCGAGAGACCCCGGAGCTGCCCGCCGAGGTGCTATTCTCGGACATCGAACTGCGAACGCTGAGAGCCTACGCAAAAAAAAACGGCCTGACGCCTCCCTCGCTGTTGGGTGACGCCGTGCGACTGGTTGCGAAGATCGGAGGATACCTCGGACGCAACAACGATCCGCCTCCAGGCCATCAGCTGCTCTGGCAGGGATACAGGGAGTTTCAGTTCATGTGCTTGGGGTTCGCGTTGCTGGAGGATGGATGAGTTTGGCCAGTGGCCACCTACGGGTAAGGGGCAGGGCTAGTGTCCTGTCCCGGAAATGCTTTGGCACAGCCGATCTAGTTTTCTCAGGATTGACTCGGCGGTGGCGTGCCAGATGAACGGTGTCGACTCCTCGTTGTAGGCCTGCACGAACTGGTCGATCTTCGAGACCAACTCCTTGACGCTGCCAAAGGAACCACGGCGAATCGCACGCTGAGTGATCAAGGAGAACCAGCGTTCCACCTGGTTCAACCAGGAGGAGTAGTTCGGCGTGAAATGCAGATGGAATCGGTCGTGACGCGCAAGCCAACCTTTGATCGTGGCATGCTTGTGGCTGCCGTAGTTGTCGACAACGAGATGGACCTCAAGCTCCTCGGGCATACTGCGCTCGATCAACCGTAGAAAACTCAGAAACTCCTGATGCCGGTGATGAGCTCTGCACTGCGTCAACACTTGTCCGTTGGCGATGTCCAGCGCCGCGAACAGCGTCGTGGTGCCGTGGCGCAGGTAGTCGTGCGTGTAGCCCTCCACATAGCCCAAGCCCAGGGGCAGCGAGGGCTGAGTGCGCTCCAAGGCCTGACACTGACTCTTCTCGTCAACGCACAACACCATCGCATGCTGGGGAGGATGAAGGTACAGCCCTACAATATCGCGCACCTTTTCTACGAAAAACGGATCGTTGGATAGCTTGAAATGCCTCCGGCGGTGTGGCTGGACCCCAAAAGCCTCCCACACCCGCTGTACCGTGGACTTTGACACGCCGCTGCAATCCGCCATCGTCCGACAGCTCCAGTGGGTCTGCCCCCGCGGGGCGCTGTGAAGAGTCGTGTTGATCAACTCCGCAATCCGCTCTTCTTCAATCTGGCGCGGGCGCCCCTGGCGCAGTTCATCATACAACCCGTTCAAACCATACTCGAGGAACCTGGTGCGCCACTTGCCAACGCTCACGCGACTGAGGCCGACTTTCTCGGCAATGTCGATGCTCTTCATCCCCTCGCAGGCCATGAGGATCACTTTCGCTCGAACTACCAGCCCATGGGGAAGACTCCGCGATCGCGCGAACGCTTCCAGTTGCTGCCGCGTATCGGAGTCCATTGCGATGGCTCTGGCGACATTCCTCGCTGCCATAGACGGTCCTCCCTTCTACGATACGATGGTAGCAAGGATAGCACAAATGACATTCTGTGTCAAGTTATTTAGGGGACATCATACTAAGGGGTCGGTGTTGCGGAGATTAACGCCTCCCAAAGCGCGGGGACCTTTTCTCGTGGGGGCGGAGCAGGAGATCCGCGGGTACTGCAACCGCGCGGCCTGGGTATGAGGAGAGTTTCTTCTCCTTGTCCGGCTGCCGGAGCGCGGGCTACCGCCTCACCGAGGGATCGGAGCCGAAGTGCTTGGAGACGCGCAGCGCGTGCTTCCTTACCAGCGAGCTCACCTTCTCCAGGTCACTACGTAGGAACGGGGAGTCGTGCTACGAATGTCGCTCCGTCGCTTCGGGGTTCTGTCAGGGCCTCAGGACCACGCGCATCCCTTCCCGAGCCTGCATGATCTGAAAGGCCTTGTGGATATCCTGAAGCTTCAGGATGGGGTTTGCGATCTTCTGCTTGGGGAAGTCTTTTCGGCTCAGCACAGAGGCCGCCTTCTCCACCTGGCGGGGTGTGGAGTCGCTCGCTCCGGTGACAATGATCTCGTTGTAGTGGATGGTGCGGCTGTCGATGTTCAGTATGCTCTTGCCTACGGGGAGGGAGGCGAACAGACAGACCCGGCCCTTCTTATGCACGAGATCGAGGGCTTGCTCCTGCGCCCCCGCCTCCGGAGCTGCCACAATGGCGACGTCTGCACCTAGGCCGCCGGTCTCCGAGCGCACGACCTCGGCCAAATCCTCCTTGGTTGTATTCACCAGCCGCTCATACTCGAACTCCCCGGCCTGCAACAGCCGCTTCCCCTCTCGCTGAGCGAGAATCAACTTCCTCGCCCCGTACTCCCGGGCCACATAGAGGTTCAGGATCCCCAGGGGACCGGCGCCCACGACGACGACCGTCTCGCCGCCCTTGATCCCGCAATTCTCCACGCAGTTCACCGCGCAGCTCGTGGGCTCGGCGAGCGCCGCGTGCTCCGGCAGCATTCCTGGCGGGACCTTCACCACATGCCCGTTGCGAATGGCCGCCGCAGGGATGACCAGGTACTCGGCCATGCCTCCTGGGTAGGAAAACCCCATCGGGTTCAATTTCGCGCACAGGTTGTTCCAGCCCTTCTTGCAGTAGAAGCATTCGCCGCAGGAGATAGAGGTGGCCATGACGATTCGTTCCCCCACGCGGAAACCTTTCACGGCCTTGCCTGCGGTTTCGACGAGGCCGCTGAACTCGTGGCCCATGACCATAGGGGGTTTCATGCGGGGGTTGCCATTGTTGAAAGTCTTCATATCCGAGCCGCACACGGCGCACGCATCGATCTTCACTCGCAGCTCATCTTCCCGGCAATCGGGCACGGGTACTTTCTTATAGCGGACATCGCTTTTACAGTAATACACGACGGCGTTCATCATTTCCACATCATCCTCCGGTGAAAAAAGGCCGTATCGCTCACAGACTCGTCTGGTCAGGCGAGGAGCCGGGAGCGAATGCCGGAGAGGCCGAACCAGTCACTGATGAGAGAGACGGCGCGTACGAACAGCGCGTCCTGGGCAGCCGCAACGCTCCCGGTGGTCTTGAGGGCCTGCTCGTACGCCTGGCGAACTTCGGTACCTACATTGACCTTTGCAATTCCTCTTTTCATGGAGGCGAGCACATCCTCCTGCCGGATCCCCGAGCCCCCGTGGAGAACCAGGGGAATGCCGGTGATTCGAGAGAGCTTTTCAAGGTGACCCAACGCGAGCCGCGCCTCCACCTTCTTCTGATCCTTCGTCGCCTCACCCACGGCACCGTGGATGTTGCCGATGGCGACAGACAGCCAGTCGCAGCCTGACTCGCGAGAAAACCGTTCCGCCTCGTCGGGCCGGGTGAATCCCCTCCCCGACTTGAACAGTTCCTCGTAGGGCGGCAGGGGACCGGTCTCGTGGCCGAGCACCGCGCCCAGCTCCGCCTCGACCGGGACGCCGCTGCGGTGTGCCAAGTCGGTGATCTCTCGGGTTGCACGGATGTTGTCATCCAGGGATAGTCGCGAGGCGTCGATCATGACGGACTGGTAGCCGAGCGCAATCGCCTCCTCGATGATCGCCCGGTAGTCCACCGTCTTGTGGTCCTCGTCGATCGCCGGCACGTGATCGAGGTGGATCCTCACGTGACCGGGGTCCTCGTACCTGCGGTACTCGGCGATCACCGCCGCGGGGCTCTTCGCGCCGAACTTGAGCCAATCGATGCGTGACACCTCGATGAGAGCGAAGGAATCCTGATCGGCGACGGCGCGGATGAGGGGCTCTGTCATCGGCAGGTGCGCGATATTGAACGCAGGAATTGCTATCCCGATGCGCGCAGCAGCAAGAATGATATCATTCGAGTTCTTCATGCAGGCGCCTTGGCGTTCATTGTGTACATCCGTTCTTTTGTTGTGCTGACATTAGCTCCGCGCCTGGATAATCCATTATTCTCGACTCCCTGCTGCCGACGTTGTCACATGGGGTAAAGATTCTATTCGCTGGTCGTGCGTTGAGAAATCCCCAGGGTCTTCATCAATCGAATGGCTTCTCCATATCGGTCCCAGTCTGTTGTGGAATTCGTACGCGTCTCCCCGGTAAATAACCTCAGCAAAATAGACCGGTATCCCTTGTTCATTCAGTGGCATGAAGAACATGAGGAAGCCGGGGGTCGCGGCAGGCACACCCAGAAGAACAGCATTGCGGGACTTGATCGTGATTATGCGGATAGTCTCGACCATTTCAGACATGGTCAGGTGATACTTCTGGGTGAGCATGTCATAGATCGATACAATCACATCATCGGGAAGCAGTCCTGGCAAAAGCCGGGAACGAAAATAATGGCGTTCAAGGATCATTGGAGCCTGGTCGGCGAGACGCAACCGCTCAACAATGATCAGTTTTTCAGAATCAGCTACGTTGAAATTTCGGCGAACACGCGACGGAAGATCCACCGCATGTGTATGTTCGAAGCGAAGCAGCACGGTCGATGGTTTTCTACCTGCAGCGAGAGCCTTGTTCGTGAAACTAGTCTAGTGTCCCTCAAATGACTATACACATATGGCATCTTGTGGTAGACTTTTCCCATGCCAAAGCGAAGCATTCCGATGGTATTAAGCACCACTGACCAAGCCCAACTGCGACAGTGGGAGCGGGCACATGGGACGCCGCAGCAGGTGGGGTTGCGTTGTCGCATCGTCTTGGGTGCTGCGGAGGGCGAGGACAGCCTGCACCTGGCGGCTCGATTGCACGTCAACCGTCACACGGCGAACCTGTGGCGGAGACGTGTGAACGAGCAGGGGGCGGGGGCGGTGTGGGAAGTGGCGCCGGGGCGCGGACGCAAGCCGCGCTATGGGGTCGCCAAGCGGGAGGAGATGATCGAAGCCACACTACAGACCAAGCCCGAAGGCCAGACGAATTGGAGTTGTCGAACGATGGCAAAGGCGCAGGGGGTGAGCAAGAACACGGTGAACCGGCTCTGGCAGATGCATAATCTGAAGCCTCACTTGCACCGCACCTTCAAGCTCTCGCGGGACCCCAAGTTCTTGGAGAAACTCACCGATGTGGTGGGGTTGTACTTGAATCCGCCGCAGAAGGCGGTGATCTTGTGTGTGGACGAGAAAAGCCAGATTCAGGCGCTGGACCGCACTCAGCCTGGGTTGCCGTTGAAGAAGGGCCGCTGGGGGACGTACACTCATGACTACAAGCGCAACGGCACAACGACGCTATTTGCGGCCTTGGACGTGCTGCAAGGCAAAGTGATAGGCCAGTGCCACCCTCGGCACCGCCATCAGGAATGGCTGAAGTTCTTACGGCGATTGGACGACGAGTATCCGGCCGAGCTGACCTTGCATGTGGTGATGGACAACTACGGCACGCACAAGGCTCCGGCGGTGCAGGCGTGGTTGGCGAAACATCCCCGGTTTGTCTGCCACTTCATCCCGACCAGCTCCAGTTGGCTGAACATGGTGGAACGGTGGTTTCGGGAGTTGAGCGAGCATGCGATTCGCCGAGGTGTATTCCTGAGCGTGCCCGGCTTGGTCAAGGCGATCCAAGAATATCTGACCGCCTGGAACAAAGAGCCACGTCCGTTTCTCTGGATGGCCAAAGTCGAGGACATCATGAAGAAGCTCGACCGTGCGCGGCGGAAGTTGGAAGAACTCAAGCCGGGTTGCACTCAGCCGCGGCAGCGGAAAGCAAAGAAATAGGATATGGCCAGTTATTCCAGGGACACTACACTAGTCCACCGAGAGGTAGTCCCGGTACTCGGCTTTCCGCACCCGCTTGAGGTCCAGCCAGTACGCAAGCTCCTCCAGCGGCGCGCTCACGTCCTTGAGGACCATGGGGTAATGGTGGGCCCACGCCCGGGTCATGATGGTGTTCATGAGGTCGAGCACCTTCACCGGCTCGCGGTAGAGCTTCAGGTCCTTCACCCAGCCGCGGCTCCCGTTGAAGCTTTTCTTCCCATCCTCCGCGAACCGGCCGGTGAAGTAGTAGAAGGAGTCCGCCTCGCCGGTGATGCGGAACACTGTCATGTCCCCGGGCTTGAAGACCACGTCCACGATGGGGCCGCAGTCCTTCATGCCGGGGTCCTCCGAATAGTCGGCGAAGTAGTGGCGCTCCAGGAGCACGCCCCGCCCGCTTGCCATGTCGAAGGGAGAGGTGCCGCAGTGCCAGATCATGAGGGAGTTGTCCGCGATGTCGAACCGCGGAAGGTCCATGAGGACGGTGGTCTGGCCGGAGAGGAGCTTGAGCACGAGCATGGAGACTGTCCCCCCCACGTCCGCTTCGCAGCCGCCGGGGAGCATCCCGTTGTTCAGCAGGCCGTTCACGAGGCAGCCTGACATACCCCGCAGGGGCATCAGCTTGGGCCAGCAGGAGAAGGCCACGGCGGACCAGTCGTTGTCCGCGGCGAGCTTCCGCACCGCGAGGGCGAGCTTCACTGAGTAGCGGATCTTGTCGTCGCCGATCCGCTGCTTCGCGCAGGAGGCGTTGATCCGCTCCAGTTCCTCCGCCGCAGCGGAGTCCGGCATGCCGTCCGCGATGGCCATGACGTCCTCCACCTCGTAGTCGCGGTTCACGTCGATGCCCAGCCGGGCGTAGATGTCGCGCGTGTCCAGGGTGTGGTTGATGTGCCCGTCGGCGAGCTTCCCGATCTGGGCGATCCGGGCGTTCCGCAGGTTCTTCACCGCAAGGAGCGCCTTCACGGTGATCTCGAACCGGGGGAGGAACAGCGGGCCGTCCAGCGGGCCGAAGAACCACTTGGCCTTCTTTGGAGCGCCCTTGAACATCTGGTGGGCGATGCCCATGTTCTGGCAGAGGTTCACGAAGGAGGCGAGGGGCATGGGCCCGTCCTCCCGGGGCTCCTCGATCGCCCACAGGCCGATGTTCGCCCGGGTCTTCATGATCTCGTACACGTTGTCCCCGATGATGTAGGCGGGGTGGAACAGGAGCAGGAAGTCGACACCCTTGGCGTCCAGGTCCTCCCGGATGGCCCGCGCCTCGTTCACCGTCATCATGGCCTTGGGGTAGTGGACGAGCTCAAAGCCCATGCGCTCGCCCATCTTCTCCAGCTCCCCGCGGTAGGCGGCAAAGGTGTCGAGCCCCGCCTTGGAGAACCCGTCCATGAAACCCGCGGCGAAACCGATCTTCAGCTTCTTCATGGCACCCTCCTTCTGTCCGTTCATCCCGCCGCGGCCGAATCCACGATGCCGTTCAGCCGCGTCCGGTAGTAGGCAAAGCTGTCCCAGGAGATGTCCTCGGGGACGGCGTGGTCGATGTGGGGGATGTACCCGCCCCCGCGGACGAGGGGGGTGATGCGGGCGAGCTCCGCGTCGATCCCCGCCCGGTCCCCCGCGATGAGCGGCCGCTTGTCCACGCCGCCCAGGAGCTGCAGGCGGGGGTAGGCCTCGCGAAACGCGACAATGTCGTTGACCGCTTCCACGGGGAAGAGCCCCGTGACGCCCGCGGCCGCCCAGGACGGAACCAGCTCGTCGATCTTCCCGTCGCAGTCCACGACCACGCTCTTCACCCCGAACTGCTTGACGAAGTCGGCGAGGCGCGCCGTGTAGGGGGCGGCGAACTCTTCGAACATCGCCCGGGAGATCATGGGCCCGTTCCTGTAGGCCACGTCCTCCAGGATGACCACGCAGTCGATGGCGATCTTCCCGAGGATCAGGCCCCAGTAGCCCATGGCGAAGCCCAGGAAAAACTCGTTCATCTCGTGGATCAGGCCAGGGTCGTCGTACAAAGCGGTCATGTAGCCCACGTCGCCCATGAGGGCCCGGGGAAGGTACGTGAACCCGAAGGGCTCGCCGCCCAGGCGGATGGGGTACGGCCTGTCTCGGAGCGCGGAGGCGAGCTCGTCGATCCCGCACGGAAGTCGGCCAGCGTAGTCCGAGTCGTAGCGGTCGATGTACGCCCGCAGGTCCGCCCTGCACTTGATGGGGAAGTCCACGGAATGCCAGGTGGCCGCGTTCTCCTTCATGATCATCTTCGTGATCCCGTAGGAGTCGGTGAAGAGCCTCTGCCGCTCGTCCTCTTGTAGTATTCTCCGAGGCAGGCGCGGGCTGAAGTCGATGGGGAACTTGGCGAGGTATGAGTCCAGGCCGAGGGCTGGCATGACGTTGCCGTCCACGAGCTCGCTCGTTCCTGTCTTGGAGACCAGGGCGCTCTCGAAGCCGAACGGGACCGACCCCCTGACCAGGTCCCCGTCCAGGGCGCCTGAGGGGACCGGCGCGCGGCATGGGAGCCCCTCCTTCAGCCACCGGCGCACGGCCCCTGCCCAGTAGCCGAACTCGGCCTTGGGGCAGGGAGCTCCGGGCTCCAGGCTCATGACCGCCAGGAACTTCTCACGCGCGGTCATGGGGCGCCACCCTCGGCTGCGCGCGGCAGGTCGAAGAACCGCAGCGCCATCATGCCCGCGTTCCGGGCGCTCTCGATCCCCACGTCCGAGTCCTCCACCACGACGCAGTCGCAGGGGCGCGCCCCCAGCTTCTCCGCGGCGGCAAGGAACAGGTCCGGGTTCGGCTTTCCCCGCTTCACGTCCTCCGAGGTCACAAGGGCGTCGACCTCGATCCCGTACGCAGCCATGACGGGCAGGATCGACGGCCGCGAGCTCCCGGAGGCCACGGCAACTTTGTGGCCCGCGGCCCTCAGGACCCTGAGCAGCTCGAGGTTCGCGGCGATGGGCGTGGCCTTTCCCGCGTGGTCCCGGGCGATCTCGGTCTTCCGTCGGTACACCGCCTCCACATCGATGTGCTTGCCCGCAGCGCGGGCGAACCACGCGATCTGCTCGCGGCCCGTCATGCCGGCCTGGGAGAAGAAGCGCTGCCTGTCGATGGGCACCCCCGCCTCGGCCAGCGCCTGGCCGTAGCAGGCGAAGTGGACCTCCATGGTGTTCACGAGCACGCCGTCGAAGTCGAAGATGTAGGCGCACCTCACGGCAGCACGGACCTCACGGCGCGCACGATCGTCTGCTCCTGGGGGATGACCGCCGCCTCGTTGTTCGGCGCAAAGGGGATGGGGGTATCCGGCACCGAGACGCGCACCACCGGCGCGTCAAGCGACCAGAACGCTTCCTCAGCGGCCAGGGCGGCGATCTCGGATGCCACGCCGCAGGTGAGCACGTCCTCGCTCACCACGACTAGCCGCCCGGTCTTCCTCACCGAGGCCACGATCGCCGCCCGGTCCAGCGGCACGAGGGTCCGCGGGTCGATGACCTCCACCTCGATCCCCTCGGCCGCGAGCGCTGCCGCGGCAGCCAGGGCCTTGTGGACCATGAGCCCCGTGGCCACCACCGTCACGTCCCTGCCCGGCCGCTTCACGTCAGCCACGCCGAAGGGCACCACGTACTCGCCGGCGGGCGCGGGCCGGAAAGCTTCCCCGAGGCCGTCCACCGCGGTCTTCGCCTTGCCGCCCGGAGAGCTCCCGCCGTAGAGCAGCTTGTGCTCGAAGAACATCACCGGGTTGTCGTCGCGGATCGCGGATTTCAGGAGCCCCTTGGCGTCGTACGGCGTGGAGGGAAAGGCCACCTTGAGCCCCGGTGCGTGCATGAACCACGCCTCCAGGGACTGGGAGTGCTGGGCCGCGCGGCCCGTGGCCCCTACGGGGGCGCGGATCACCAGCGGCACCGTCACCTGGCCGCCCATCATGAAGCGCATCTTGGCGGCCTGGTTCACGATCTGGTCCATCGCGCAGGCCAGGAAGTCATTGAACTGGATCTCCACCACGGGGCGGAGCCCCGTCATGGCCGCCCCGACGGCGGCGCCGACGATTGCCGCCTCGGAGATGGGAGTGTCGCGGACCCGCGACTCCCCGAACCTGGCCAGCAGCCCCTCCGTGACGCGGTAGGCGCCGCCGAACACGGCGATGTCCTCACCAAGGAGGAAAACCGACGGGTCGCGCTCCATCTCCTCTATGAGGGCCATGCGGAGGGCCTGCACGATGGAGCGCGCCTCCGCGGGGGCCCCCGCGGGCTCAGCCGGCATAGATGTACCTCCGCCAGTCGTCTGGGGCAGGGTCGGGGCTCTGCTCCGCGAAGCGCACCGCATCCTCGATCTCCTGGGCGACCTCCTCCCCCACCCGGCCGATCTCCGCCTCGGGGACGGAGAAGTCCCGGCGGAGCGATTCCGCGAATCGCGTCAGGGGATCCTTCGCCTTCCACTCCTCCAGCTCCTCCCTGGTGCGGTAGCTGGAGGGCTCGAAGCGCGAGTGGCCCATGAAGCGGTAGGTCTTGCACTCGATGAGGGTGGGACCCCCGCCTCCCCGGGCCCGACGGATGGCCGCGCCTGCTGCCTCGTAGACCGCTTCCACGTCCATCCCGTCCACCACGGCGCCCGGAATCCCGTATGCCGCGGCCCGGTCGGCGATGTCGGTGATCCGCATGGTGCGGCGGTAGTGGGTGGAGAATCCGTACAGGTTGTTCTCGCACACGAAGAGCACGGGGAGCTGCCAGACGGAGGCGAGGTTCACCGCCTCGTGGAACGCGCCCTCGTTCACCGCCCCGTCCCCGAAGAACGCGACCGAGACCTGGCCCTTGCCGCGCACCTGGCAGGTGATCCCCGCCCCCGCGGCGATGGGCACCCCCGCGGCCACGATCCCGTTCGCGCCGAGCATGCCCACCCCGAAGTCCGCGATGTGCATGGAGCCGCCCATGCCGCGGCAGCAGCCCGTGCTCTTGGCGAACATCTCGGCCATCACCGCCCGAAGGTCCGCCCCCTTGGCGATGCAGTGGCCGTGGCCGCGGTGGTTGCTCGTGATGTAATCCGTCCGGGAGAGATGGGCGCACACCCCGGCCGCCACCGCTTCCTGGCCGTTGTACTGGTGCATGCTCCCGGGCATGTCCCGGGTGGAGAAGAGGTGGTACAGCTTCTCCTCGAAGCGGCGGATGAGGAGCATGGTGCGGTACAGCCGAAGCGCGAGCTCCCTATCCACCGTCTGCCCCTTCGACGGCCAGGAGCCGCACCGGGCAGGAGTCCAGCCCGGCGACCCGCAGCGGCAGGATGAACAGGGTGAAGCGCTCCGTGCGGAGGCTGTCCAGGTTGGCCGCGAACTCGATGATGGGGATCTGGTTGTCCATGAGGAGCTGGTGGTTGGGCTGGTCGGGCGCGCCCTTGATCTCGATCCCCGACGCGTCCGAGCCGATGACGGCGATCTTCTTCTCCAGCGCGAGCCATCGGATCGCCTCGTGGGTGATGAAGGGCCGGTCGTGGGAGCGCGGGGTGCGGTAGAAGCGGGCGCAGTTGAAGTTGAACAGCACCCTGTCCCCTTCGTGGATGCGCCCGCCCAAGGCCTCCAGCTCCGCCCGTTCCACCGGGTCCCCCGGGTTCTTGTGCCGGAAGTCCAGGAGCACGGCGTCCCCGACCAGCCGGTCCAGGGGGAAGGCGGCCGCGTCCATGCCGTTCCTGTTGTGGTGGTAGGGGAACTCGATGTGCGTGCCGCAGTGGGACGACATGCGGATGTCTTGGAGTATGTACCAGGTGTCCGGGCTCCGCTTGTACTGGGGGTACAGCTCGTCGGTGAAGTGGGTTTCCAGCTCGAGATGGTATTCCTCTTTCCCGGGGTACAGGATGTGGCTGAGATCGACGAGCCTGCCCTTGCAAGCCATGGCGGATGCGTCCTCCCTGGATTGAAATTGTTTACTCTTTGATTGGATGGATTGTAACTTTGTTACAGGGCATTGTCAAGAGAATGCTGCCGGGCGGGAGCCCGGCAGCACGCGAGCGAGGCGGCGGGGCCGCCTACTTCTTCATCAGCGCGTCGACCTTCTTCTGGAACTCGTCGACGTTGCTCGGGGTGAGCAGGGCGACGTCCACCGGGACGACGGCGTCCTCGTAGGTCTTGCCGGCGAAGATCTCCTTCAGGAGCATTACGCTCTGGTAGCCGATGTAGTAGGGCTGCTGGGCGATGTCGCCCGCCATGATCCCGTCCTTCATCGCCTGGATCTCTTCGGGGTCGCCGTTGTAGCCGACCACGAGGGTATTCTTGCCGGCAGCCTTGATGGCGTTGGAGGCGCCTACGGCTTCGCGGCCGCTCGCGAAGAACACGCCCGCGATGTCGGGGTTTGCGGAGAGCATCTGCTGCATGGTGTCGTAGCCGCCCTCGGCCGTCGGGGGCTGGGTGACAAGGTCGCTCACCACGGTGTAGCCCATCTCCTTGGCCTTGGCCACGAAGCCGTCACCGCGCTGGCTGGCATAGGTGTACTGGGGCTGCACGCGGCCCACGCCCACCTTCTTGGAGGCGATCCCCTTCTCCTTGAACAGCTTGTCCATGTATTCCATGGCCATCTCTCCGCCCTTCTTGTTGTTGGAGATCATCAGGGCGTTGACAGGGCCGGTTTTGCCGATGTCGGCGCACACCACGGGGATCTTCGCGTCCCGGGCCTTCTTCACCGCGGGCCCGATGGCGCCCGGGTCCACCGGCGTGATCACGATGCCGGTCACCTTCTGGCCGACCAGGCTGTTCAGGTCGTTCACCATCTTGGTGGCGTCCTCGTTCTGGTCGATCATGATGTACTTATAGCCCAGCTCCTTGCAGGCATCCCGCACGCCCTTCTCCACGGCCTGGAAGAAGGTGTATTTCATTGTCCACAGGGAGAACCCGATGGTGACCTCTTTCTTCGCGCCCTCGCCGGCGCCGCCGGCGAACGCGGCCCCCGCCATCACGGCGAGCACGAGCAGGATCGACAGGATCTTCTTCATTCGATTGCCTCCTTGATTTGGTGTGAGAAATGAAACGGTACCGCGCGGGTGAATGTTGCTTTCCTCCTTGCGCTTATCCGACCTCAGGCCTCCCGCTGACCCAGGAGGGCGGACTTTACTCGGTTGATGCCCACGGCGAAGATCAGGACCAGGCCGGTGGCCACGAACTGCCAGTAGGAGTTGACCTGCTTCAGGCCCAGGCCGTTCTGCAGATACGTGAGGAACAGCGAGGCGAAAAACGCGCCCAGCATGTTGCCGTTGCCGCCGGTGAGCGCGGTGCCCCCGAGCACCACCACCGTGATGACCTGGAACTCGTAGCCCTGCCCGGTCATGCCGGGGTTCACGCTGCCCAGGTAGGATGCGGTGACCACCGTGGCGATGCCGACGAAGAACCCCACGAGCACGAACACCATGTTCTTGATGAAGTCCACGTTGATGCCCGAGAGCATGGCCGCGGTCTTGTTCGTGCCCACCGCGACGACGTAGCGGCCGAAGGAGGTCTTGCGCAGCACGTACACGGCTGCCGCGAAGCACACCACGGTGATGATGATGGGGAAGGGGATGCCCAGGACCGTGCCGCTGCCCAGGAACAGCCAGAAGGGATCCTTGATGTACACGGGCGTGTTGCTGGTGTAGATGTAGGCAATGGCCCGGTAGACGTACTGCATGCCCAGGGTGGTGATGAACGCCGGGATCTTCAGCTTGGTGACGAAGACCCCGTTCACGAACCCACAGACGGTTGCCGTGGCGACGGTGACCAGCACCGCGCCCACCCCGCCGATGCGGCCGACCAGGGAGGCGCCAAGCACCCCGGCCAGCGCGGACATGGACCCTACAGAGATGTCGAAATCCCCGCTCATGATGCAGAACACCATCCCAATGGCGCCGATGCCCACGAGCGAGGAGAAGGCGAGGTTGGAGAGCAGGTTGAACCCGCTCGCAAAGGTGGAGGAGAGCAGGGAAAAGGTGACGAGCAGGATGGAGATGAGCGCCGGCAGGCCGAAGCTGTCCCAGCGGCTCGCGATCCACACCCGTGCATGACCTCGTACGCCGTTCATTGCCGCTCCCTCTAGACCTTGATTCCCTTGGCCTTTGCCGCCTGCAGGTAGCGCACCCGCAGGCCCTCGATGAACAGGGCGAGCATCAGCACCAGCCCGACGGCGAGCATCTGGTAGAAGACCTGGACATTGATCAGGTTCAGGCCGTAGTAGATCATCGAGACGAAGATGGCGGCGAGCAGCGTGCCCCAGAGGTTGCCCCGGCCGCCGGCCAGGCTCGTGCCGCCGAGGATGGTGATGGTGAGCACGACGAGCACGAACCCGGGGGACATGGAGGGCATGCCGATGAGCGCCTGGGAGGTGCGGATGACGCTCGCCACCGCGCCCGTGAACGCGACGAGCACGTACACGCCGATCTTCACCAGGTCGACGTTGAGGCCCGAGATGCGCGCCGCGCTCTCGTTGGAGCCTACCGCGGCCACGTGACGGCCGAATGAGCTGCGGTACACCACGAGATAGAACAGGCCGAAGAACAGCGCCATGAGGTAGATGGGCACCGGGATTCCGAGCAGCTTGCCGGTGCCGATGGCCATGAACCGCTTCTGCATGATCACGATCATCCTGCCGCCGGCCACCAGCAGCGCCACTCCCTTGATGATGGTGGCGGTGGAGAGCGTCGTGATGAGCGGGTTCACCTTCAGTTTCGCTATGATCAGGCCGTTGAGCACGCCCACCAGGGAGCCGATCAGCACCGAGACCAGGATGGCCATGGGAATGCCGATCACGGGGATCAGGATGGCCATGAACACGCTGGACAGGGCCATGATGGATTCCACCGAGAGGTCGAATCCCCCGCTGGTCAGTGCCATGGTCATGCCGAACCCCACAATGGCGCCGTGCGCGGCCTGGGCGAGGATGTTGAGGATGGTGTCCAACTTGAGGAAGTTGGGCGTGACCGAGACGAGGAAGATGGAGCCCAGCGCGATGAAGATGACGATCCCGAACTTCTCGTACAGCTTCAGGAACCTGATCATGCCCGCGCCCCCCCGGTGTGGCCGATCTGGGCCGCCACCAGCTTCTCGCTATCCATGGTCGCGCGGGTGAACTCCGCAGCCTTCCTGCCCTTGTAGAGCACGATGCAGCGATCGGGAAGGTTCACGAGCTCCGGCAGCTCGGAAGAGGTGAGGATGATGGACAGGCCCTTGTCCGCCAGCTCTCTGAGTATCCGGTGGATCTCCGCCTTGGCGCCGATGTCGATGCCGCGGGTGGGCTCCAGGAGGATCAGGGCCTTGCAGTCGGTGAGCAGCGTGCGGCCGATGAGCACCTTCTGCTGGTTGCCGCCGCTCAGGAAGATGATGCGCTGGGTGGGCCCGGCGAGCTTGATATCCAGACGGGCGCGGATGGCCGCGAAGCTCTTCATCTCCGCCGCATCCCGGATGAACAGTCCCCGCAGGAAGGACAGCGCGCGGATGATGATGACGGTGAGGTTGTGCAGCACCGACATGGCCGGCAGGAGCCCCGCGTTCTTGCGGTCCTCGGTCACGTACCCGATGCCGAGGCGTATGGCGTCCGCGGGCCGATCGATGTGGACCGGTGTGCCTTCGAAGCTCACCTCGCCGGCCTTTTTGGGAATCACGCCGAAGAGGGATTGCAGCAGGCCGTGCACGCCGGAACCCAGTACCCCGGCGAAGGCGAGGATCTCCCCCCGGTGCAGCGTGAAGCTGATATCCTCGACCGCGTCGGCGACCGAGTAGCCGCGCACCTCCAGCAGCGGCTGCCTCGGCGCCTCGCGCGCGCCGGCCTCCGCGAAGTACTCCTTCACGACCTTGCCGACCATCATCTCGATCACGTCGTTCTTGCTGGTCGATGCGATGGCCCGGGTGTCGACCTTGCGGCCGTCCCGCATCACGCTGATGCGGTCGGCCAGCTCGAAGGCTTCCTCCAGGCGGTGGGAGATGTAGATGATAGCGACCCCGCGCGCCCGGAGGTTCTTCACGATCTCGAAGATCTTGCGGACCTCCTTCTCCGTGAGCGTCGCGGTGGGCTCGTCCATGATGATCAGGCGCGAATCGTGCGAGAGCGCCTTGGCGATCTCCACCATCTGGCGCTCGGCCACTGAGATATCGCTCACGTAGCTCTTCACGTCCAGCGGCATCTCGAGTGTTGCGAGGATCTCGGCCGCCCGCGCGTTGAGCTTGCGAAAATCGACGAGCGTGCCCCCGAAGGTCTTCGGCTCGCGGCCGATGAAGATGTTCTCCGCCACGGAGAGGTCCGGCACCAGGTTGAACTCCTGGTAGATGACGGAGATCCCACTGGCCAGGGATTCATGGGTGGACGAAAAGACGACCTCGCGGCCGTCCATGACGACCTGCCCGCCGTCCGGCGGGTACACGCCCCCGAGGATCTTGATGAGGGTGCTCTTGCCGGCCCCGTTCTCTCCGACCAGGGCGTGGATCTCGCCGGGGCGGACGTCGAAATCGACCTTGTCCACGGCGACCACGCCGGGGAAGGTCTTCGTGAGCTGGATCGTGCGCAGACGCTCGACGCCGCCGTCCATGTCAATGCTCCCTTGTGGGCCTTTTTCGAATTCCGAGGATCGGTCCCATAGTACCCTGCGTATTCACCTTGTCAAGGATATATTTCCTTCCGCTATTTCCCGTAGAGGGTCCGGCCCCCATCCAGCAGAATCTCCTGCCCGCAGATGAAGTCCCCCCAGGGGCTCGCGAGGTACGCCACAAGGCCGGCCACGTCCTCGGGCCGTCCCAGACGGCCCACGGGGACCTGGGCGACGAGCTTCGCCTTGGCGTCGGGGTCCGCGTAGCGCTCCTTCAGGAGGTCCGTCTCGATCACGCAGGGGTGCACGATGTTCGTGAGGATGCCCTTCCTCGTGTAGGTCCGGCAGAGGAACTTCATCATGCCGATCAGCGCGGCCTTGCCCGCCGCGTAGTCGATTCCGCCCCCGCCTCCGTCGAACACCGTGGAGGAGCCGATCAGGACAATGCGGCCGCGTCCCGCCTTCAGCATCCAGGGCAGGACTGCGCGCACTGCGTTGAAGGCGGTGTCGAGGTTTATGGATATGGCTGCTTTCCAATCCTCTCCGCCCATGCTCTCGGCAGGGCGTGCGATGTTCTTCCCCACGTTGAAGACCAGCACGTCGATGCCGCCCCGTTCCCCCGCGACGCGGTCCGCCAGGGCGCAGGTCGCCGCGAGGTCCCGGGCGTCCACCGC
>Ga0315274_10002801_pt1 | contig 26014 bp, 17 predicted proteins | sample YL17G02_20_MG_FD_203700 | JGI IMG/M metagenome (GOLD analysis project Ga0315274, IMG submission 203700) | Sediment microbial communities from Yellowstone Lake, YNP, Wyoming, USA - YL17G02_20 | ecosystem: Environmental > Aquatic > Freshwater > Lake > Sediment | place: USA: Wyoming | collected...
AGTCCGTAAGATGCGCGGGGGCGTTCCTATCCGGCGCTGGCAATCCGGGAGCGCCCCGCAGCGCTCCGGCGGCATCCACCAGCAGCCGTTTGTAGTAGCCGACAACTCCGAGCAGGCGCCCGCTCGGTCCCGCCCCCAGGAGGCGATACGTGAGCTTTGCCACGTCCACCTTGGCCCTGCACAAGGGACAGATGTCTTTTGTCGCCGCAATCGCGAGTGCCTCGCGAACCAGCTCGTCACAGTCTACTTCCATTGCTTCCCTGGCTATGCGGTAGTATCGCCGAACGATTTCGCAGCCCACAACGCGCTGGTCGAGACCTGCGTAGCCCAGGCTCCGCTCAACCAGCTTGACGGCGCAAAGACCGCCGCGCACGCCGGGGAGCTTTGCCCCCAGATCGTCAATCCTGCCGAAGCTGTGCTGCCGGAAAAGCGAGAGCGTCCCTGGCACGTAGCACACATTGGGGTCCAGGCACGCGAAACGGACGTTGTATTCCCAGTCCTGCCAACGCACCAGTTGCTCACTCCACGGGCCAATGGTCACGCACGCTTCCCTACGATAGAGCCCTGAGCTTGTATGCCAGAGCAGCTTGTTGATGAAGTCCGGCAAGAGTCGCTCGCGTGCCCAACCGCAGTAAGGCCGTGCCTCGTAGTGCGCCACGTCGGTGAACAGTGCCGTTTGGGAGCACACGAAGTCGCACTTGGTGTCAGCCTCCATCGCCTGCACCTGGATCTCGAGCTTCCGGGGGTGCAGCAGATCATCGGAGTCCAGGAATTGGATGTACTGGCCACGCGACTCGATGAGACCGCGGTTGCGGGCGGTTGGGGCCCCATAGTTCTGCTGGCGGAAGGAACGGAACTCAAACCGGGCGTCACCGGCGCATTTCCGGCCCCAATCCCGGAGGATCTCCGGCGTGCTATCGCCGGATCCGTCGTCCACCACGATCAACTCCACGGGCCTGTGGCGTTGTGCCCAAACGGAGTCCATTGTCTCGCCTAGGAATCGCGCGCGGTTGTACGTGGGGATGATGACGCTCGCAAGGCCGGGTTCGTACCCCTCGCTCATCCATCGGCTGTGCCGCGTCTCAGGCCAGAGGTCTTTCGCTTCACGCATCACATGCATCCAGTGGTTCCGATCTTGCGTAATGTGTAAGGCAACGCGCGCCTACATGTCAAAAAATTCAAAGACGCTGCACATTGTCGCGAGAGCCCCGACCAATTCGGCGTCATCCAACGCGTGGCCGCTCTGAATGCGGCCTGCGCGGAACTTTTCGAGGAATGCGGTGCAGCGTCCTGCGTCGAGTATGGCGCTCAGAGAGGGGCGAGCATTGACGATCTCTGCCGTGGTGTCCAGTAGCTTCTCATCCCGATTCAACAGAGAGTAGAGGAATGGGCGGCCCCGCAACAATGCAGACGTCCGGTTTCGCAGTGCCTGGCCGGCAAACGTTCTTATCCTGCGCCACAACCAGTAACCCGGCCAGTATTCCGGCCCTCCCGGCGCGTAATGCTGCATTCTGCCGCTCAACACTTTCCCCGTGTTCGCGCAAACCACTTCCCGGAGTGCCGGCAGGCATCTATGTATCATGAATGTATAGAAGTTCTTCTTGTAGAGCCATTCGGCGGGGAGCTGTAAGAGCAGGTCGGTGTACTCATACCCAAGATGTGGTCGGGCTTCGACCACGTCGGGATGGCTGCTGGCGGGAGAAACGAAACCGAAGGCGGGCAGCGCGCAAGCCAGGAACCAGGCCGTGACCACGTGCGCCGGCGTGGGGCCTTCGAAATCGTTGACGGTTTCCACCAGGGACTTGTCAAGCTGATGATAGTGCTCTCTCAGAATCTCGCGCCGAAAGAACAACCTGAACAATGCCGCTTCCTTGCTGCCGCCCAGTTTGAACCCGCGGCGGAACATACTGATGCACTGATCCATTCTCGACGGATCCAAATACATGCGCGACGGAACGAAGCCGCCGGCCAGGATGTCACCCGGCAACCCGTTCAGCATACAGGGCCAAATGTCCCTCGCGGCTGCGATGCACTGCATCGCCTTCGCAGTGTGGGGTATCGGAACCAGTCCACCCGTAAGGGAGATCATAGTCGGGGCAAGCACGGACACTGCTTGCGCCTGGACAGGTCTCACGTGGTGCTCAATGCCGAGACGGTTGCAGACCTGCGCCGCAGCCCTTACGTCCGGTGTTTCGGCTGTGTCCACTGAGTTAACAAACGTGAAGGCCGAAAAACCGCTTCCCCTTGGGGTGCTCGCGGCCACAAGTCGGCTGTCCAGACCGCCGCTCAATGCGATGATGCCACTGCCCAGCATCTTCGCGCGGCGTTCCGTGCCGCGCCTGAACGCATCGAACGCCCGATCGGCAAAGACCTCGGGGTTGAGGCCATACTCTACCTCTTGCCTCAGGTGCCAATACTGACTCTGTCGAATACCCTCGCGTGACAACGTCACGTGGGAAGCAGCAAGAAGCCTGCTCACGTCTCGCATGTGCGTGCGAGTGCCCAGCGTGCGACGGTACCTGAATATCTGAAGCCAGCCAAGCACGTCCGGCTCGCGCTTACCCGAGGCCAGGAAACATAGAAACGCCAGATTAGTCGAGAAATAGGTGCGATCACCAAGCGTCAGGATGAATGAAGGAACGGCCCCAAAACGGTCGTTGATTATGTGCAACATCCCGGAGCGGCCGTCCACAAATGCGCACACGAACTCCCCCTCGCTCCCCTCTATGGACCTCCCGCGGCTCTCGGCGCAGGACTCCAGCAAGCGCCCATACGTATCCGGCCCGTCCGGCATCGGCGGAAACAGATAGCCGGCAACCATCAACACGTTTCCGTGCCCGTCTGCAACAGTGGGCGTCCGGTGAGCATATCCCTTCCTGTACTTGGAGATGATGTGCCCAAACTCGGCTTCGATGACCTCATTGTCGTAGTCCTCAACGTTGTCAGAAGGCAGGATCGAGTACTCTGCGACCCTTTGTTCGAGAACCTCGGTTGCGAGTCTGTCACCTGTGCTGAAGTATCCCGCTATCAAACTCACGGTGTCGCCTCCTTCGGGTCATCTTGTAGTGGTGCAACGGGCATTCTGCGCAGCCGCTGAACGAGCCGTAAAGAGAGGCTCACCTCCATCACAAGTTCCATATGGTCCAATGCTCTCCGCCTGGTCATATCCCATCACACTACAACACGTGCCTACATGTCAAAAAATTCGAATACGTTGCATATGGTTGCCAGTGCGCCCACCAGTTCAGCATCATCCGTAGGGCCTCCACAGTGGATGCGTCCGGAACGAAAATCATCCAGAAACACATTGCAGCGATCCACGTCGAATATGGTACGCAGCGAAGAGCGCGAATTGATGATATCAGCCGTAGTGTCCAGCATGTCCTCATTCTCCCGCCACAGGCGATAATGAAAGGCGATCCAGGACGGTGATGGGATAAGCCAGGCAGGGACGGCCCGCCTGACCACGTCTCTTATGCCGAGATAGAGGCGGTAGCCTGGCCAGTATTCACCGTCGGCTAAGGGAACATCCTGCACTCGCCCGGGCAGCGGCCTGCCAGTATTTGAGTACGCCACATGCCTTAGGTCTGGCAGGCACCTGTATACCATGTAATTGTAGAAGTTCTTCTTGTAGATCCATTGTGCCGGCAGCCGCAGCATCAGATCGACGTACTCATAGCACAGATGCGGCGTGACCTCAGTGACGTCAGGATGGCTGTAGACCGGCGAGGCGAACGAGAAAGCAGGCTGCCGGTAGACCATTGACCACGCCGTGACCACATGGCCGGCCGTGGGCCCCTCCAGAGTGCCGAGCGTTTCCAGCAGACATTCATCAAGCTGCGCATAGTGAGCTTTCAGAATATCCTGGCGAAACACAAGACCCAGCAACGCAGCTGCGTGACCTTGCCCGCACTTGCGATTGCGGCAAAAGGAGCGCATGCACTGGCTCGTCCTCGCGGGATCGAGATAGATGGGCGAGGGAATGATGCTGCCTGCAAGGGAACCTCCGGGCCGAGCAGCGAGCATGCAGCCGGGAGTATCCTTCATGGCTGCGATGCACTGCATTACCTGTGAAGGATGGTGCAAGGGGACCAAGCCACCAGCCAGGGATGTAATCTCTGATGCAATGGACGACAGCGCTTGTTGCGGGAACCGCTCGATACGGTGCTCAAGATGCAGGGCCTTGGCCACCTGTGCAGCAGCCCTTACCTCTGGCGTGTCGGTTGTATCAACTGAATCCACGTATGTGAAGGCCGAGAAGGGAGCATCCTTCGGGACAGCGCCAGCCATGAGTCTGCTGTCTACACCACCGCTCAGTGCGATGATGCCGCCGCTCAGCATCCTGGTGCGCCGGTCGGTGCCGCGCTTGAACGCATCGAATAACTCATCGGCAAAGGCCTCGGGATTGAGGTGGTCCTCCACTTGGTGCCTTAGGTGCCAGTACTGCTTTTGGAGGATGCCTCCGCGGGAGCACGTCATGTGGGAAGCAGGAAGCAGCCTTTTCACACCTTGCATATGGGTTCGTGTGCCAAGCGTGTGACCATAGCTAAAGATCTGAAGGCACCCGAGCACGTCCGGCTCCCGTCTACCCGACGCCAGACAACATAGGAACGCCAGGTTGCTCGAGAAATACGTGCGTTTGTCCACTTGAAGAGTGAAAAAGGGGCAAGCGCCAAAGCGGTCATTCACTATGTGAAGCGTGCCGGACCTGCCGTCGACAAACACGCACACGAACTCTCCCTCGCTCGCCTCGATGGCGCTGCCCCCGGTTTCCACGCAGAGGTCAAGCAGTCGTGCGCACTGATCCGGCCCGTCCGGCACCGGTGGAAACAGATAGCCGGAAACCATCAGCACGTTCCCCTGCCCGTCCGCGACAGTTGGCAGCCGGTGGGCGTATCCCTTCTTGTACTTCGAGATAACGTGTCCGAACTCGGTCTCGATGACCTCGTTGTCATAGTCCTCGACACGGTCAGAAGCCAGAATCGAGTGATCCGCAACCCTTTCTTCAAGGACGGCGGTTGCGAGCTTGCCATCTGTGCTGAAATGCCCGCCGATGAGACTCATTGTCACCTTGCTCTCATGTCACGTCTGGGACCAGCCCTTCCCGTGCGTTCGAATCCTGGCCTGACTCCGGTCCCCTCCGCACACCCGGCCTACTCGCTTTCCAGAACATCGTCATAAAGGCATTCGATCTTCCCAAGCTGCGTGTCACCATCGAATTCCTGCTCGGCCAACCGGCGGGCCTTCGCGCCCATGGACATTCTTCTGTCGGGGCATTGAGCCAGTTCGACGATTCGGTCCGCCATTGCCGCCACGTCGCGCTGTTGCACCTCGTACCCGGTCTCGCCGTCGCGGCAGATCTCACCCATCCCCCCGCAGCGCGAGACCACCAGTGGCAACCCGAAGCTCGCCGCCTCGACGAGGCTGATTGCCAGGCCCTCCTCCTGGACGCTGCGCCGTCCGCCTGGACGGTCCTGAACAATGCGCACGCTCGGCTGGACGTAGATGTGGGATGCAGCCATTAGCCCACGCAACCTTTCGGGTGGAACAAGTCCGGCCAATGTGACCCTTTCCGTGATGCCCAACTCCACGATCCTACGTTCGATGTCACGCCGAAGCGGACCGTCACCCACAAGCGTCAAGAAGAGGCAGGCTTCTCGCTGCGAGGCAACAGCAAACGCCTCCAGGAGGTAGCTGTGCCCTTTTGCCCTGTTAAACGCCGCCACGCACAGCACCTGTATCCGGTCGCCCTGGGAAGCGACGTCCGCGCACACATCGGGGATCGGCGCCCCTATGTAGATCCTCCTGATCTTGCCCGGGGGACAGCCGATCTGCACGAGTTTTCCCTTGATGAAGTCTGAGACGGCGATCACTCGCGCCACACGCTCCATGCCCCGCAACACATCGTTGCGGTAAGGCTCATCAACAATGGCCTTGTTCACGTCAGTGCCATGGCCGGTGACGACCAGCGGCACAGACTGCTCTGCCGCCACGGGAGCCGACGAACGCAAGTTCCACAGGAAGTGCGCGTGGATCAACACGGGCGCAATCCGCCGGACAACTCGTCTGATTCCCGCGACCTCAAGGCGCTCGGCCGTAGGCCACTCCATCCACCTTAGGAAGTGTCCGGCCTGGCGCAGTCGGTGCAGAAAAGGGTTCTCGCTGTCCACGAGGTGAACGGCAGGATTCACGAACAGGTCCCGATTCCTGTAACCCGCCGCCGCCACGTGGCATTCGTATCTCTTCAGCCCGGTTGCGTGCCTGTGAATCCATACCTCCCCTAGACGCCCATAGGGACCGGCGTAGAGCAAGACCCGAGGCTTTCCGTCGTTTGATGCTGCACGCTGTTTCACAGCCGAATCCCTGCCACACCCAGACAGCGGACCACACGGCCTCGCGGGGCGCCGCCGGTACGACGCAATGCGTCAGCCCTTCAGTCCAGTCCCCGCGCGAACCGCGGCCACCAGGAATCCTACCGCCAAGTGCATCTCTGCTACATTACAGCTCCCAGTCGTGGCCAGGCGATCTGAAGACGTTCTGCTATTCCCTTGGGCTCGGAAGGCGATCCTGGACTGCCCTCCTGTACACGTCTGCCATCTTTTCGCCCTTGCGCTCCCACAGGAATTCCGCGGCCCGTTCCAGCGCGGCGTGAGACATCGCCTCCAACCTACGCCTGTCTTGGCTCAGAGCCACAATCGCGTCACGGAGCCCGCCCACAACCTCCCGGAAATCGCCGAGGGGGACCTTGATCCCGCAGCGGCGGGTGACAACGTCCCCGACTCCTTGATGGTCCAGGCAGACGATCGGAAGGCCCCGACTCAGTGCCTCCAGGACCTGCGCCCCGCAGGTGTCCCTGCAACTCGTGAAGACGAACAGGTGGGCCTGTTCGTAATCAGCCATCGCCTGCTCATAGGGGACGTGGCCCATCCAGTGGATCCTGCCGTCAATACCGAGGCGACGCGCACGGCTCTGAAGCCTGCGCTCGAGCGGACCGGAGCCGAGGACCTTCAGTTCGTACCTGCAACTCTCGGGCATGATGGCCAGTGCTTCTATCAACAGGTGCAGTGCCTTGTGGTGATCAAGAGTACCGCTCCAGAGCAGCCGGAGCGGGCTGTCCGGCTCGTCGTGCCGGCCCGCCGGGTTCACCAGCGACTTGGCTCCGACATCTAGCTCCCTCTCGGCGGCCACTTTGTGCACGCTCAGGAAGTCTTGCCTGCCCACAGAATTCGCGGCGAGCAGCACCGCCGTTCTCCGAGCGGCTCTTCCAACACGTGGGCTGAGACGGAACTGCAGGGCATTCGCTACGTTGCGCAACCCTTCCTTGAGCACTGCTCCAATCCCTGCGGCGGGCAGCAGCCGCCACGGGTAATTCTGTGTCCCGCCCACAGGGCCCCACACGAACGGCATGTCCATCTTCCATAGGTAGCCCGGCTCCCTGAATCCACACATCGTGAGTTGGTGGACCAGGTCAAAATGCAGCTCGCGGTGGAGTCGGCATGCAAGTCGGTACGCGCTCCGCTGCCAGAGGTTGTAGGCGAGGTAGTACAACGGCCGAAGCCTACGCTCCGCGAACTGCGCGAAGGGCAGCCGCGGTATGAAGTGGAAGTGCAAGGTCGGTATCTCGCCGTGCTTTCTCAGGTAGCGCCGAATGTCGTCCTCGAATTCATCCTTCTCGCAGATCACGCACGTGTCGAAGTACTTCGCCGACTCCACGACGCGATGCCAACCCACACCCGCCTCGGAGCCTTTATAGGGGCTGCACGCATAGGCCAGCACCAACACGCGCAGCAGCGGCTGTCCGGACCGTTCAGGCGCGGTCTGTCTCAAGTTTGGCAGCGTTGCATGCATCTTTGCGGCCGCTCTTAGGCAGAGATCAGATGAGAAAGGAAATCGAACGTGCCTTCCAGCTCCCGGGCGAAATGGAACGGAGACCACCAGTTCTGGACGCAGATCCTGTGGACCGCCCGCATGTCCACAGTCCGCAGGTTGTTGCGACCCCTCATGGTGGTGCAGCAGACGCTGAATTCTTCTGCAGCGACCCTGCGGACCGCATCGTTGAAGTGAGACCGCCACTTGCCGCCGGGATACGCGAAATATGACACGTGCCCGTCCAGCATCTCCTCCAAACGCGCCTTAGAGAGAATGATCTCCCGACGTGCGTCCTCGAGGGACATCGCGGCCAGGTTGCGGTGACTGCATGTGTGAACGCCCAGCTCAAAACCCTTGTCCCGCAGCGCGCGCACTTCGTCCCAACTCATGCCGGGAAAGCTGCTGGGCGGCTGCGAGCCCAATGAGGCGGCATCGATCAGGTCCGTCGCCAGGAACAGGCATGCCTTCAGTCCGTATCTTTCAAGGATCGGCACTGCGTTCGTGAAGTTGTCCCGGAAGCCGTCATCGAACGTGACGATCAAACAGTCATCGGCAGCGCTGGGGGAAGACCTCATCCTAAGGGCCTCGGCGAACGTGGTGATGTTGAACCTGTCCCTGGCATGGCGGACCTGTTCCTCGAACTGGCGAGGGGACACAGTGTAGGGGCTCATGTCGGAGTCCAGGTCATTCACCCTGTGGTAAGCGAGCACAGTGAGACTTGGGCCGTAAATCGCACGCGCCACGCGCGTGCGGATGGCGTTCAGACCCGAGACATAGGACAAGACAGCGAAGGCACTTTTGGCCCCGCGAAGCACGCTGCTGCGAAGCCGTGCAACCCCCGTCTCCGCGCAAGTGAACCCGAGACCGGCGGAAGGGGCGTCACAACCTACGGCGGGCCTGCTCATCTGTTCAAGGGCAGCCATAGATCAGTCTATGTACCCCAATTCGCGCAGCTTTTTCAGCGTGCGTCTGCGTGTCTCCATTGGAGCCCCGGTGTCTACGTGCTCTTGGGGCAACGCTGCTGACAGTTCATCGATCACCGATGCCGGCCCATCCAGCGGGTGTTGTTCGTGCGGGTCCTCCTCAATATTGAACAGCCACTTCACACCATCTCCCTCACTCACGAGTAGCTTGTGGGGCGGTCTTATGACCGCTTTCTTCTCGAAGCCGTAGCCGACATCCTCGGCAAGAACCCAGGGATGCTCAGAAGCAGGATCGCCGAAGTCTATCCCGTCAGCATCACCCCACGTTCCGGAGACGCTACTCAGGTGGCACACCAGGTTGAACAGGTCAACGTGCGAGAGCAGCTTGTCCTGGACGTTATCGTCCAGCATTTCCACCAGACGGTTCTTCCAGATGATGCAGGGAAGGTGCACAGCTTCCTGGAAGAAATTGTGCCCGTGAGCGATACCCCAACTCGAGGGATCGTAGAATCTGCCTTTCTCCATCTCCACATGATCCCAGAACTCTTCTCCGTGATCCGCCGTTATGACAAACAGGCATTCGTTCAACAGATGCGCCCTCCTCAGCGTATCGAAAAGCAGTTCAAGACACGTGTCGACCCATCTCAGGCATCTGTCGTAGTGAAGACGCCTTCGATAAGAGTACGTGCGGAACTCGGGATCCTCGAAGTCCACTTCCCCGTCCTTGAACTCCCACCCCGAGTCCGTGAGCTTTCCGATATTGCTGTCGAAGAACGCGTCGAAAGGCTCTGGCAGTTCCATCAGCGGCTCGTGGAGGGTCATATCGTGGCAGTAGAAGAACTGCCTCTTGGCAGGGGCACGCAGCGCCCGGCGCCCGATCCACTGGAACAGACCGCCGGGTTCCTTGCGGGGAGGATCAGCGTAATGCTGGGCAAAGGCGCCCCTGGCCGCTTCGAAGGCGACAACGTTGCTTGAAGCGAAGTACGTGCTGTAATTCAGCTTCTCGAAAACCTCTGGGAGCAGGATTACATCATCGCGCATCTTGTTGGGGACCTGGCCCTCGTTGAAGCGCCTCTTGCGCGTAGTGTATATCGCCCCGTGGTGATGAGGATACAGACCGGACAGCATAGAAGCCACAGCCGGATACGTCCAATTGCTGCTGCCGTAGAAGTTGCGCAGCGCAATTGCCGAGGATCTCTCCGCAACGAGGCTGTCCAGAAAAGGCGTGGTGCACCTTTCGCTCCCGTAGAGAGACAGTGCGTCCCTTCGGAGGCAGTCGAGTACAATGAAGAACACCTTCCTCGGCGGGTCGCTCGAATCAAGAAACACCTTTGTATCATTCAGCAGAGCGCTGCGCACCCGCCGTGCCCTTTGGGCGAGAACTCTCCTCTTCAGCCAGGACAGGTGCTCTCTCAGCCGTTCAGGGATGGCTCTACGGCAGGTTGATGCGAGAATGTCTATCATCTTTCGGTTGGTGCTCCGGCGGTCCAATGCTCTCTCTCCGGGACTGCCTCTTGCCTCACGTCCAAGGGGCAGGCGTCTTCCTCTTCGGCAACGGTATTGAACGATTCGGATTCTTTTCGCATCTCCAGCGCGGCAAAGAAACGCTCCTGGGCAAATGCTCTCGGTCCGACAATCGACAGAACCTTTCGTATGTACCCTTCCATCTTGGCAAAGCAGCAGCTCTCCCCCAAGAGCTGCGACTCGTCATGTCGCAGGCATGCCCAGCAGAAGCGTGGCAGAGTAACCCACAGGGTCTTGCCGATCCTCGCAATACACAGGAGTGCCGCTCCCAGCACGCCGTGTGCCCTGAGGTCCACCTGGGCGAAGCAGACGCCATTCCTGAGCGCGTTCCATCTCAGGTAGCGCTTTTCAAGGCGGTAGGGGGGGACCAGATGATGGAGAACCGCCTCCGGTGTCTGCCAGACCTTAAACCCCGCCTTTCGAATCCTCCTGAAGAGATCCAAGTCCTCGCCGCCAAGAGTCATTGACTCGTCGAACAAGCCGACATGATCGAAGACTCGGCGTTTGACAAGCGAATTCCCCGTGAGCAGGAAGTTCTTCCCGTCGCGTTTCCTGGCCTCTGACGACGCGACGCTCTCCCGAAGGCATGCGCGACACGGGAGTGGCATTTGAGAAAGCTTCTCATGGCTCAGCTTCAGGAGCATGATTCCGCCCACGCAGTCGGCGCCTGTCCTCAGAGCAGTGCTCAGAAGCTCGCGAAGCCAACTGGCTTCCGCCAACTGATCATCATCGGTGAACGCAATCCACTCGCCATGAGACTCACTGACGCCCCGGTTTCGCGCCTTGCCTATACCCTTTCCCTCTCCCAGGGTATACCTTATGCGAGCCGGCGAACTGCGCGCAATCTCCGCGATGACTGCACTCGTGGCGTCTGTTGACGCGTCGTCCACAACGACAATCTCGTAACTGAACTCCCCGCCCGTTTGCTGGGCTGCAATGTTCCGGAGCGTCTCGCGCAGCATCCCGGCCCTGTTGTACGTGCACAGTACCACGCTGACGTCCGGCACGCTCATTAGTGTGCTCCTGCCACGCAAAGGGGGCACAAACTGCCAATGCCCCCCGTCAGATTATCTGACAGCTCTCCGGGAACTGCTGGCGGAACCGCAGCCGCCGGCGGTTCACGCCCCGGAATAAGGACGGCACTCTAGCTCGTCAGCACATGCGGCCGTGCCATCCAAGATCCGGAGCCCTCACCTCGGGCTGGCGCGCCCCGGCCGCTGCAAAGGGGAAAGGGCGCCTGGATACGTTGACGCTCGCAGTTTGTGCGGCCCCGACGCCGTGCGACCCTTGACCCCTTGTCCATCTGCAAACGTCCGACTTGACTTCCAGCCCTTGGAAGGCGCTGCTCAGTGAGCGCCCTTGCAGGAGAGGACTGCCGGCACTGTCATCAGCAGTATCTTCAGATCGGTCAGGAACGAGCACTCCGTGGTGTAGCGAATGTCCATCCTGACCCATTCGTTGAAACCTATGTGCGAACGTCCAGAGATCTGCCACAAGCAGGTCAGGCCTGGTGTCATTTCGAGGCGACGACGTTGCCATTCGCTGTAGTACGGGACCTCATCCAGTGTCGGTGGCCGGGGTCCCACGAGGCTCATGTCCCCTTGGAGCACGTTCCAGAGCTGGGGGAGTTCGTCTATGCTCAGCTTCCGCAGCAAGCGGCCCACCATGGTCACGCGAGGGTCCTTCCTCATCTTGAAGATCGGGCCGGTCTGCTCATTGAACCAAACCAGCTCCGTCTTCTGTCCCTCAGCGTCGGCAACCATCGAGCGAAACTTGAGGAACGTAAACGGACGCCCTCCGAGCCCGGCACGCTGTTGCTTGAATATGACCGGGCCCTTCGAAGTCAGCTTGATGAGGACAGCCGCCGCCAGCATCAAGGGCGAGAAGACCAGCAGCCCGAGCCCGGCGCCGGAGATGTCAAATGCCCTCTTCCACCTGGGCAACGGCATGACCATGAGCGGGTCCATCGGCATGACCGGGCGCTCCGCCGGCTCCCATTCGGCTTGTCCTGACTCCCACGTTGCCTGACCAACCTCGACACTCACGAACGGGCCTCCATGCACTAAGGACTACTTACGCGTGCCAAGACGAACGCACCCCAGGCCGGTCCACCCTGCAGCAGCGGCGCCATCGCGGGGCGTCCTGGCAAACCGCCGGTTCCTCACTTGCAGCACTGCAATTGCCGTAAGCTCCATTCATTCCATCACCTGCGTTCAGTGCAGACCCTTGTGGCCCTCGTCCGCAGTCAACGGCGGCACCACCAACAGAGATGAGGGCGGCATTCTGTGTGCGCACGGTTACTCAGCCCTGAATCTCCGTCTACGGTCAAATAGCGGCATCTGGCGATACTTCGTGCCGGGCGCCGCCTCCTGGAACGGATACGTATGGACGCGGAAGGAGACTCCGTTTCCGGCCACAGCCTCCTTCAGCCTCCGCTCCATCTCCGCCTGCACGCGCTCCACAAGATTCCACGCGTCCTTGCCGGCCGTGTGAGGGAGAATCAATCCCACGGTGTCCGCGTCGAACCAGCCGGCTATGTCTGTGCACCGGATCATATCCCCCAGGATGTCACCTAAGTTTGCTATCAGTTTTTCGCGCCGCGCCGCGTCGTTGTCGTTCCCTTTGCCCTGCAGGCCCGACACGGTCACCAATGAGACAGGCGTCCCGGCACGGTCGGCTCGTGACCGTTCCCGCCGCATGGCCATTCCAAACACGTCCCGGTCCAGCAGTTGCGCAGCTTCGCCGTTTCCGTGCTCCCCGTTGCCGAGGAGCTTCTTGATGCGGGACCATATGCTATTGTTTGGAGAGCCCGTCATGCCCCAAAGGACCTCCGAAAGCGCTTTCCAACGCACGAATGCATGTTTATCTCACTTTCGATCAACCTTCGCGATGTTCAACAGTTCCGCCGGGTTCGTGCTGTCGTCAGGGAAGACTGCCAGGCCGATGGTCACCGCGTCGTCCGCAGCGAGCACGTTCCTCAGCCTCCTGGCAGCGATCTGAGCCCCGGCACGGTCGGTCTGCGGCAGGATAATTCCCACCATGTGATGTTGTTCGGCTGCCCTGATACCCCGGAGCCGATGAACGAGGCGGCGCGTCCCATTCCCGTCCACGAGCCCGAGGATGTCGCTTGTGCGCAATGAACTGCTGACTCGACGCACGATGGCCGGCGCTCCCAGCTTAAGCGAGGCGAGCACAAGCAGGGAGAAGTAATGGTTGTAGCGTCCGGCCCGATGCTTCTCCTGCTCCAGCCATTCCGCGAAGGGAAAGACCACCGTTCGGCCATTCACCATCCGCAGTTCCGCAAAGAATGTCCTGGCAGTAAGCAACTTGCTTTCCAGGCTCCTTAACTCTTCATTCCAGCCCACTTCTCCCTCTCCTGAACAGAATGCACCATTAGGTATAGGTTCTGGCGCGTAGCCTTCCGCTGTCACATATGGCCCAGGGATGTCACGCGCGCTACTATCTGATTCTCCGAAACCTGTCAACCCAGCACGACAACGGGCACCCCCACGGAGGGCGCATTCGTCAACTGAGCTAGGCCTTCGCAACTTGCATGCCGGGGCTTTGGCATCTGGCGCTCCGAAAGCCATCTGGGGGCTGCTGGAGGCTATTCCGCAAGGGTGAGGCGTCGCGTTGCTCTTTGTTCATTAGCGCAGGGAATCCAAAACCATATGACAAGTGACATCAGCCGTGAGACAACTGCTGTCGTAAGGCCCGGCGGGTCTCCTGCGAGTGGCGGGCAGCGGTCGTGGGCCCGCACCAGTCCCCGCGCGGGTTCAGTGCCCGCATATGCCCGCTGTGGGCAGAGAGCACGCGGGGGGATGACCTTGTAGAAACGCGGGAACAAGTCGCTTTTTGCACGGTCAGCAGGGCGGCACTGCTGAGGGCAGAAGCCCAGAATGGCCGCCCAACCATCCGCTGCCAAAACGGTCAGTCGCTGGGAGAAAGGCTTCTCGCCACCGGGAAGAGTCTTGACACGGGGGTGTATTATGCTATACTAGACAGCTCAACTGACTATACGTCCAGCATAAGCTCCGATGTTGGTGGGGGGGTAATCGGATAGCCGTGAAGGTTGAAGGGCGGGTGCTGCCTTTTTGCCTTCTGCCGGTTGCCGCCTCATTTTTTGTCTGATCTCAGGATTCGGCTTGCCAGGCTCTAAGGTCTTTGCATGCCCAACATTAGGGAAAAACTGATTGGGGCTGCGTATTCTTATGGCACAATAAGTGTCAGGAGTTGGAGCTGCTCTTGTCTTGTCGCACGCGAAGTTGTCGGGAGCGCTCACTTCCGCCGGCGAGTTCAATCCTCCCGGTGGATTGCGCGCGCCAGTAAACGGTCGCGATCCCGCGGAGGTTAGGATATGAGACAGCAACCACCTAAGCAACCGGAGCGGCGAAGGCACCTTAGGACAGAACTGCAGCTGCCGGTTGAGCTTTTTGACGCCAGCGGCAGCCAACGCCTGGCCGTAGGAACAACGTTGAACCTAAGCCCAGGCGGGCTCCTGCTACAGTTACCGGATGTTGACGAGAAGGCGCTGAGTGGACCGTTGAAGCTGCAATTGGGCCTTCCGCAAGCGGTTCGCGCGGGGAGGAACAGTCTTTTCAGGTGCCGAAGCGTGCGTGTGGAGGGCGACAGCCCGTTGCTCTGCGCGATTGAGGTCCTGGGCGCTCCGCCGGAGTCGCTGTTGGTTCCCGAGCTGGTTGGCAATCATCCCAGCATCCTTGAGATAAAGAGGAGCTTGCTGGAGATCGTCGACTACGACGTCAACGTGCTCATACAGGGAGAAACCGGCACGGGCAAGAATGTCGTGGGCGAAGTGATTCACCGCTACTCGCGGCGGGCGGGATTCCCGGTCGTGCGCGTCAACTGCCCGGCGATCCCGGAAAAGCTCCTGGAAAGCGAGCTGTTCGGCCATGAGAAGGGGGCGTTCACCGATGCCTCCACGGCCCAGCCGGGGTTGTTTCGCATCGCCAACAAGGGCACACTGGTGTTCGACGAGATCTCTGCGATCCCCACGGCCATGCAGGCCAAGCTCTTGCAGGTCATCGAAGATAAGACGTTCATCCCGGTTGGGAGCTGCCAGACGGTTGAGGTGGACGTGAGGATCTGTGCGGCGACGAATGACAACCTCGAACAGAAAATGGCCGAAGGACAGTTCCGGCGGGACCTGTTCTACAGGCTCAACGAGATCTCCATCACGTTGCCCCCGTTGAGGCAGCGTTGGAGCGACATTCCGCTGCTGGCGGACTATTTCCTGCGCAAGTACAGTTCGCGATTCGGCAAGGATTACGTGCCCTTCAGCGATGCCATTCTGGAGACGTTTCAAGAGTACCCCTGGCCAGGGAACGTCCGGGAACTGGAGAATACCATCAAGAGCGGCGTCATTATGGGCCGCTTCGCCATCCCCGGACTCGAGCGCGCCAAGAGTGATGTCACAAGAGGGCTCCGGTCAGCGAGCGGCCTCAGCGGCGCATCCCTGAGCGGCAAGAACATGGATGAGGTGCGCGCCCAAGCCGTGGAGGACGCCGAGAGGCACGCGGTGCTACAGGCGCTGAAAGCCTCTGACTACAACAAGACCCGGGCGGCTGCCGGCCTTGGCGTCAGCTACCGCACCCTGCTGCGGAAGATGAAGCGGTACGAGATCAGGGTCTGACCCCCTCGCGGCGCTGCGTCACCCCCGCCGAGTTGAACGGCCGATCCAGGCCAACACGCCCCGCATTCCTCTGCTACAGCGAGAGCAGCTGCGGCGTCAAGCCCATTCGGCCGAGCTCCGCCTGGATTTCCCCGCGGTAGACCGGGTTCATCACGATGACAGCATCCGGCCGGATATCAGCAAGGCCCTGCGGGGGAACGATTCCGTGACCGGTGCCCGGCATGAACTTCCCGTGCTTGTACGGATTGACGTCGACCACACATGCGATCTGGTCATCCAACGCAAGGGTGGTCAGGAACGTCACAGCCTTTGACCCCGACCCCCAGATGACCGTGCGCCGACCCTGAGAAGCACGCTGGTTGACGCGCCGACGCCAAAGGTCAATCTGCTCCTCGCTGAGCCGCGTAAACCCACCAACTGCGTCCTGCAACGCCTGCATGTCGTCTTCCACTTCGAGGCTCGGTCCCGATGGGCAGTCCGCAGGACGGCACGTAATGACGATGTAGTGGTCTTGGTAGACCCGGTCGAGTTCGTCGATCTCGAATCCGGAGGCCCGGAAAAGCCTGGCAAGTGAACCCGGACTGAAGTACGAGCAATGCTCGTAGTAGACATCCCAGAACGCCCCTTCGTGGAGGATGCGAGTCACGTCCGGGACCTCGAAGAAGACGACGGTGTCCGTCTGGTCGCCGATTGCACGCCGGAGCATTCGAATGAACCCGCCCGTTTCGTCGATGTGTTCAAGGGTATGCCGGCAGCAGATGAAGTCGGCCTTCAGATGGGCGTACTTCTCGGTGTAGAAGTCTCGGATGAAGGTGAGCCTGTTGGCAAGTTCGGGCGGCGTGCGTTCGGGCACGTAAGCCTTGTCAATCCCTGTCCCCCGATTGTCCCCCAGTTTGCAGAGGAGCGCCAGAAACTCCCCTTTGCCGCACCCGATCTCGAGGATGTCCTTGCCGCGAAGGGAGTACCGATCCACCAACCGCTGAGCAAGTGACCTGGCAAAGGCGTCGAACTTGGGTGAGAACCATTGCGTGGGCTCGTAGCAGGCCGAATACTCCTGCAACGACGGATCGTGAGCAGAGTTGAAGATGAACCCGCACTGCCGGCAGGCGGCCAGTACGATGTCACCGCGGAGACAGCTCGTCGCTTCCTCGCGGGTCAACATCAGGCTCACGTCGTGAACAGGGACACCCTTCGCTTCGTAGAAGCTACGAGTATCCCCTGAAGCGCAGCTCGGACACCTATCTCCCAAGGACGTCTCCTTTTCCAGGGACGCGCGTCTATCAGGCAAACAGCCTCGCAAGAGCGCTGCCGCAGGTTTTTCCGATGGTCAGCGTCAAACTGAATCTCCGCTAGACGATGTGCGGCTCGGGGATCGGGACAATGAACTTGCCTCCCCGTTCGCGATACGCTTCCTGCTGCCGGAGGATCTCGTCTTTGAAGTTCCAGGCCAGCAGGAGCGCGTAGTCAGGCATTATTTCCAGGAGCCTCGACGGCGCGTAGATCGGGATGTGGAGGCCGGGCATGTACTTGCCCTGCTTATGCACGTTGCGGTCCACCACGAAATCGATCACGTCCGGTCCGGCGCCGACGTAGTTGATCATGACGGCGCCCTTGGCGGCCGCCCCGTATGCGGCGATCGTCTGACCCGATGCCTTCAGGCGAGAGAGCAGGTCGCGCAGGGATTTCTTGATCACGCAGACCTTGCGGCTGAACTCCTCGTAGTAGGAATGCCGCGTCATGCCCGTGCCGGCCTCATCGGCAAGCATGTCTTTGACCGAATCCCCGACGGCTTCGCATGGCTCGACATAGAAGCGGAGCGAACCACCATGGATTGGCAATCGCTCGACATCATTCAGAAACATCCTGTGCCTGCGCAACAGACGGTCCGCTGAAGTGACCGAGAAATAGCAGAGGTGCTCATGATAGATGGTGTCGAATTCGCAACGCTCGATCAGGTCCCGGACATATGGCGCCTCGATGACGGCGACCCCGTCGTCCTTCAGTATCAGATGGATTCCCTCCACGAAGCCATTAGTGTCGGCCACATGCGCGAGGACGTTGTTGGCAATCACAACGTCGGCCCTCTTGCCTTCGTTGCGCAGCTTCAGGGCGAGCTTTGGGCCGAAGAACTCGCACAGTGTCGGCACACCCTGCTCAACCGCAACGCGTGCAGGGCCCTCGGCCGGATCTATTCCCAGCACGGGAATACCTTCCTGGACGAAGTTCCGTAGCAAATAGCCGTCATTGCTGCCCAACTCTACCACGAGGCCGTCGGGCCCCAATGAACGGCTTTCCAGCAGGTTCAAAGCGTTCCTGCGGGAATGCGCCAGCAAATCCTCCGAGAAGGACGAGTAATAAGGGTAGTCCTGGCCGAAGAGCGTCTCGGGGGGGACAGTCTCAAGTATCTGGACCAGCGAACACTCTGAGCAGAACGCCATTTCCAAGGGCCATGTGGGCTCCGGTTCGTCGAGCTGCGATTCCGTCAGGAGCCCGTCTGCCAAGGGCATTTTGCCCAGGTCCAGCACCGGCTCCAGACCACGGCGCCCGCAGGAGCGACACCACTCTTGCCCGCACCTGGCGCCAAAACCATCAGCAGTGCTCGTCACGGGAGATTGCCTCGGCTGTGCCGGCATTGCTCGCATTCACTGCGCCCGGTAGCGCAGGTCGCTGCCGACGATTCCGTCTTCCATCAGCTTGCGGAGGTGACTCACGCGTTTGTACTTCGTCCCCTCGAATTCCTCGAGGGCCAATCCCTTGCTCTTGAAGGTCGCACAGAGTTGCTCGGCTCCGCGACGGGCGTCCCATTGGGGTCTGAAATCCTTCAGCCTGCGGGCGATCTTGTCGCAATTGACGCGGTAGCAGCGCTTGTCGGGCGACGCCCCGTCAGCGAACTCGACGCCGCATTGCGGCATCGTCTCGGCCACGATGCGCGCCAGTTCCCCTATCCTGTAATTCTCGCTGGTTCGTCCGACATTGAAGGCCTCATTGTGGACCAGCTCTGTCGGGGCCTCCAGGACGGCAATGAATGCCCGGCAGACGTCCTCAACGTGAGCCACGGGGCGCCAGGGGCTGCCGTCGCTCTTCAAGAGGATCTTCCCCGTTGTGACGCCCCAGGCGACAAGGTTGTTCAAGACCAGATCGAAACGCAGTCGCGGCGAGACGCCATAGCAGGTGGCATTGCGAAGGATTGTGGGCGAAAACCCGTCAGCAGCCATCTCGGAGAGCGCCTCCTCGGCCAGAACCTTGGACTGGCCGTAGGCTGTGACCGGCCTAAACGGCGACTCCTCAGTCAACACCTCCTCTCCTGCCGCGCCGTAGTTGCTGCACGACGAAGAGAAGATGAATCGTTCAACTCCCACGCCCTTGCACAGTTCAGCCAGCCGAACGGTCGCGCGATAGTTCACGTCGAGCGTCATCTCGGGATCAAGGTCCCCGAGCGCGTCGTTGGCCAGCGCCGCAAGATGGACTACCGCGTCAAAACCCCTGACCGCATCGGCCCCAATGTCACGAATGTCGGCGCATATCGTGGGGACATCAACGATCCCCTCGCAGAAAGTGCAGCGCCGAAAAAGGTCGCTGTCAATACCGCAGACCTCGTAGCCTTCATCCACGAGCATCCGCGTCAGTAGGGTGCCGATGTATCCGAGATGTCCCGTCACGAGGACGCGCATGGCCTATTCCAACATGGTCCAGGGGGCCTTCCCGGCATCCCAGAGATCCTGAAGCAGTTTCTTATCACGGAGAGTGTCCATGCAATGCCAGAAGCCCTCATGGCGATAGGCCATCAACTGGCCGTCCTTGGCCAGGCTCTCCAAGGGCTCCCGTTCCCACTGGGTCATGTCCCCCTCTATGAAGTCAAAGACGCCGGGCTCGAGCACGAAGAATCCCCCATTGATCCATCCCTCAATCGTTTGGGGTTTCTCCAGGAACTCCGCCACCTGGTCACCTGTGAACCTCATGTGTCCGAATCGGGCTGTGGGGCGGACAGCCGTCAGCGTTGCCAGTTTGCCGTGGGAGCGATGGAACGCCAGCAGATTCTGAAGGTTCACGTCAGACAACCCGTCGCCCCAGGCCATCATGAACGTCTCGGTGCCAAGGTGGGGCTGAAGTCTCTTCAGGCGTCCACCGGTCAGTGTGTCAATGCCCGTGTCAATCAAATCCACAATCCAATCCGGGGCCGAATTCGTCCGTCGGCGAACGTCGCCGGTCTTCAGGTTCACTGTCAGGTCGCCGTGCAGTGAGCAGAAATCCATCATGTATCTCTTGATGTACTCCCCCTTGTAGCCAAGGGCGATGACGAAGTCCTTGAAGCCATAGTAGGCGTAGTGCCTCATGATATGCCACAGGATCGGGCGCCCGCCGATCTCCACCATCGGTTTGGGCTTGATCTCGGTTTCTTCGACCAGCCGCGTCCCGACCCCGCCTGCAAGGATGACAACCTTCATGCCGCCTTCTCCTTGGTGCTCTCAGTCAACGGGAACTCTGCGCAGCACGGAACTCCTCGGTCAGTCTGCCCTGACGAATGCAGTCAGCGCAGCGGCGCGTACACACCAAGACCATCGAGTCACCTCGCAATTTGCATGCCGAGAGAGCAGAGGCTCGGACCGCAAAGCGCCTTTCGGGCACCACAGAGGTTCTACTGCCAACTAAGTGGCTCCCCGCCTGGGCGCAGTTATGTTGACAAGGCCGCGCGCTATGACATACGACACCGGTTGTGAGACGACTGATGTCGCGAGGCACTGCCGATCCGTCTGGAACCATTCGCTGACGGCCACGCTCAGCTGCCAAGCCCCATGGTCCTCTCACAGAGCCGCAGCAGCCCCTCTGCGATTCGGTCCCAGGAAAAATACCTCATCACTCGCTCGCGCCCGGCCTTTCCCATCGACCTGCACAGCTCGGCGTCGGACAGCAGGCGGCAGATCGCCTCTGCCAAAGCCTTTGCGTCACCCGCCTCGACCAACAGGCCGGTCTTGCCGTCCACAACAGTCTCGATCATGCCCCCGACGCGTGACGCTACCACCGGCGTCTCGGACGCCATGGCCTCAATCACGGTTATCCCGAACGGCTCGCTCAGCGATGGGTTGATCAGCACATCCGCACCCCGATAGTGCGCGGGCAGGTTCCTGTGCGGAACTGCGCCGTGCCAGGTGACGCGATCTTGCAGACCCAGCGACTCCCACTGTTCCTTGAGGTGAGACCCGTAGCCCCTTCCATCGTAGAAAGACGCCAACTGCGCGACCCGTTCATCATCACAGAGCGCAACGACGAAGTCCCTCTCGCACTCTCCGATCGGCCCAACAACATCCAGCCGCGCCTGAATGAATCTGTCCGCCACTATCCTCAGGGCGTCCAGCAACACGTGAACCCCCTTTTCCGGGGAGACTCTCCCGACAAACAGCAGCCGCCGCTCTCTCTTATCCTCCGAGTCCGGTTTCCCAGCCCGCCCCGAGAAACGCTCTGGGTCGACTCCGTTGAAAATGGTCTCGCACGGGCCGGCGAAGTCGGCGAAGCGCGCCCGTATCGCATCGGTGATGCACCGGCTGCATCCGATAATGGCATCGGCTCCTTCCAGCCGACGGGCGATCATCTTCCGGTCGAGCTGCGTGAGCCATTCGCACTGCATATGCAGCACGATGCGGGCGCCAGGGTTGAAGGCACGGACAACCGGCACGAACTGAGAGAAATTGAAGATGTGAACAAGGTCGCACTGCCTCGCCCTTATGTCGGCCGCTACCTGCCGGATGTAGCGAGGATAGTACAGGGGCGACGCGAAAGTGGGACGTTCAGGGCTCCGGAAGCGCGAGAACCCCTCCAGCAGCTTCCGCAAGCAGCGGTCCGCGAGCAGGCCAAAGCGCCGATACTCGACACCTTCGTGCTGCTGCAAACGCTCATCACCGGGTGCCCTCCTTGAATAGACAGTCACTTGATGCGACCGGGCGAGACGCCGTGCGATCTGGTACGTCCAGATGGCAAGTGACCCCGCTTGAACTGGCGGCACGACTCGATTCCAGGGCTGGCTGACAAATGCGATCTTCATGTCAACGTCACTCCAATCGACAGACGGACGATGGCCAATGCCCGTTTTTGTGTCCACATTGCGCACTGGCCCACTGCGGCAATGGCGCCAGCGCGTGTCGCGGCAGGCCGCTCATTCAAGCGGTCAAGACAGGTATCATGCGAGTAGGGCGGTAGCCCGGCGATGACTGGCTCTCCCGCATGTCACAGCTCTCCACGTGACTCCAGTGACACCGAAATGCCCTACTCTGAGCTGCCCCTTTACACCTTTGTCGCCCGGCATCCGCCCTCGCTCATTTGCCCTTCCTGTGCGGAAGCGCATTCCACAGGGCCGCCACGAACTCACCTGCCAATGCTCGACTCCGGCCGAGCCACTCCCTCGATACAACGGCGTAGCATCGTATCCTCTCGCGACGAGTCAGCGGCGTCCGTCTCACAGCCTTCAGATGCTCGACAAACACGCGGAACATTGGGAAATGGCTTCCCGTACTTCCTGGGTCGAGCCAAGCCGATCTCTCTCTGGCCGTGGGGTTTGCCTTGCGGTACATCCCCGCATGGATGCGGCGGTAGAAAAGCCGCTCAGGGATCTCCCGGAACTGCCCCAGCAGAGCGAGCTCCGCGATCAGAACGTTATCAGACGCAATGTAACGACCTATGAGGCGCGTCTGTGAGAGGGCGCTCCTTCGAATCAACGCGAGCACCACGTTGCACATGTCCAGATGCTGCACGACGTGGCGAAGCCGGTCGCTCGGACGCGAGAAACGCATGTCCATGCCGTCCTCGTAGTGGCCCAGCTCGGCGCCGGCTTCATCAATGAGCACCGTCTTGGGGTAGACCAGCACGACCTCAGGCGGTGCGCTCTCGAACACCTCAACGGACCGGCTTAAGTAGGAAGAGCCAAGCAGGTCATCACAGGTTGCCCACTTGAAATACTTGCCGGAAGCGAGACTGAAGACGCAATTGAAGTTGGCAGCAGCCCCTCTGTTGCGATCAGAACGGTAGTATTGAACGCGAGAGTCCTGACTCGCGTAGCGCTCACAAATCCCTTGCGTGTGATCCGTCGAGGCATTGTCAGAGATGATGAGTTCGAAGTCCTCGAACTCCTGCCCCAAGATCGCCGACAGGGATTCTTCGAGGAAGGGTTCACCGTTATGAACCGGCATCCCTATGCTGACACAAGGAGCCACTGCTCCTGCTCTCCGATAAGCGCCGCCCTGAGGATCGGGGCATTCGTGATGCGCAACTCCCAAACACGCCTAGTATATAGCTCGCCATGTCGCGCGGTCAATCCCTGCCTTGCCCGACTGCTGGTCGTCGCGGAGAAAAAGACAATCAGCCCTGTTTGTTTGCCACAATCGGCAGGATCAAACCACCGGGGGAGAGGCGTGCAACTGAGACGGCGATGCTGACCGATCGTCCGCTCGCCCAAGCGGGCCAGGCCCATGGGTCATTGCTGCGCGCGCGGCGGAACCCGGGACAAGCTCCGTGCGCCATTGGCGGGTACTGCGAAACGATGCCGGCACCCAAGCATGTTGCGGATGGTGGGATTTGAACCCACATGGACATGGTTAGCCCACTAGGCCCTCAACCTGGAAACAGGCATTTTCAATGATGATCGATGTCTGCCGAAGATGGTACCTTAACATCTTACAAAACAATGACTTACGGGGTCAGAATCGCCGCTTGTGTTCAATGGTGGTCGGCGGTCATTGAACGAAAAAGTGTCCGGAAAATGTCCGAACGATCCCGCCTAGGTTCCGTTTGCCTCCGTTTTTGGAGCATAGGGCGGGATTGACGCGAAGCACTCGTTCGAGAACGTGATCCAGGCGGTGGGGGACTTCAAGGCGCGCTACGGGGAACGAGTGACGGCGCTGGGGGGGCTGGACGTGGACGTGATCTGCCGGGCCGGGGAGCGAGAGCTGCGGGCGTAGTTGCGGCGCAAGATCGAGACGTGCTGGGCCGGCGGATGGTGGGCGCTGGGCACGGGGAACAGCCTGACGGATTACATGCCGGCGGAGCGCTACATGATGGTGCTGGAGGAGGGCTTGCCGCGGTGATTCGGAAGCTGTCTCCTGCGGACCGTGCCAAGCTTACCTCAATGCTGACTGCTCCTGAGCCGTAGACAGCAGAATCTCAGGGGCGTGGCGAGGGCTGTCTATCGCCCTGTGATAAGGCATGTAGCACGCCATCTCCTCGTGGGCGTACAGGCTTCTGAGATGGCCCTCAGACGCGCTCTGATGCGTTCTGACGCGACTTGCGTACCTTCCCAAAAGCGGTCGCCGCCCTGTGAGTCGCTTGGGGAGCAGGCACTGGCTGGGGCCGGAACTCTTACATAGATGGCACCATCGAAGGGGGCAGGTCAAGAGATGGAAACGGGGCGAGGGCCATCTGGTGCCCTGGCGCCGCCGATGTCGCATGCTTGGCTCAGGGGCCCGCAGAAGGCCCCTCAGAATCGTAACCATGCCCCCCACCCGATCCTTTAGGATTCCGGCAGGATAGCCTTTCCCCCCCTGGGGTTACGCGCGCACGCGTGCGAGGCCCGGTGTCCTTTGACTTGCGGGTCCTCTCCTGCTGAACGGGGAGCTTGCAGGCTGCGGTCTGCCGTCAAAAGACGTGCCGGGGTGCGTTTTCGCTGCACTATGGGCGTTGTAGGGATGTTGCCAGCATGGCGAGCCGGGAGCCGAGGCAGTCCTGTCGCTCCGATGCTTGGGGGGCCTTGCCCCCCGGGGGAGGGCCTCACCCCCCAGTGGCCTTCTCTTATGCATAAGTGCCCGTACAATTCTTGTGTGTCCCGTGAGCCCGCCCAGGTCACCTGACAAGGCATCAGGGAACACACACAATGACGGCAAAGGTATATGAGCCGTGGGGTGTTTCGGCGGGGAGCGGAGCAGTGAGTGACGAGGCAGCGAACATTCTCTGGTATGTGATCCTGGTCGGGCTACTGGCCCTGGACGTTCAGTGCCCGAGCTCCTGCCCAGGTGCGTCCTTCGTCGTCCGACTCGTAGCTGTACAGAGGCGCTTTCAAGACAGTATGCCAGCCAAATATGCAGGCTCCGGCGGCGACCAAGTTCGCCCCGCGTTTCAATCCGCGTTAAGCGGTACGGGCCCGCGCGCGGTCAGGCGGATCCGTTGGACACGGACGAACGATGGCCGGATCTCGTCCATTGACTGGGGGTACACCACGAGTATGACGTCGGGTTCGACTTCGATCGCACTGCCGTTGAAAACGTCGGGGAAGTCTATCACTGTCCCGTAGTCCCAGTTCACTCCCTCGTCCGAGCTGAAGTGCAGGCACAGGCCGGGTCCGCGCGTGATGATCGCCAGGTACCCGGAGCGCGTCGCTACCATCTGTGGCCCGCCAGCCCCCGAGAAGGGCGCGTAGCAGGCTTGGCGCCACGTCTTCCCGCCGTCCTCGGACTGCGTCTGCCACATGAACGGAGAGCGAAACGGTCGGGCCAGCGCCACGATCCGGCCGCCAGGCAACTGCGCCACAGCCGTCTCCGAGAACCCGCCGCACGGACTGTCCGGAGTGTCCCCATCGTTCAAGGCTGCGTTGTCCATCGGCACCGGCTCCGACCACGTCAGGCCCCGATCACGCGACAGCGTGCAGTAGGGCTGGGCGACTTCTGTTCCCCACGTGCCCTGCCCCTTGCGAGGGATGGCGTGGTAGATGCCCTCGTAGCCGTGCAGTATCACCGCCAACAACGTGCCGTCGTTCAACTGACGGAACCCAAACAGTCCATTCCACGTTTTCTCCCGGAGGATGTCTCGAGTCCAGTCACCCAGCAGTCTGCCGGACTCGGGCTCCGTCCATGTCAGTCCTTTGTCCGTGGAGTCCTGGTAGAGGAATCGCCTGTGGTCGGGATCAAACGATGTTGCCCGAATAACTCCCGGATCCAGAACAAGCCATGCTCCCGGGGGCCGATCTGTGGACCGGATCGGCCCGGCATACTGGGACCAGCTCCGGCCGCCGTCATGCGAGTGATAGAAGTAGAGAGCGGAATTCTCTGCGTTGAGGCGGTGACAGCCGCTG